>Ga0209706_10001158_pt1 | contig 14956 bp, 18 predicted proteins | sample PPLLaktember2015_6_FD_187263 | JGI IMG/M metagenome (GOLD analysis project Ga0209706, IMG submission 187263) | Freshwater sediment microbial communities from Prairie Pothole Lake near Jamestown, North Dakota, USA - PPLs Lake P8 Core (1) Depth... | ecosystem: Environmental > Aquatic > Freshwater...
CGTGATACACGCACGGATCGCCTTCGGCCGGCTCGTAACCCTTGCCCTTGCGCGTGACCACGTGCAGAAAACGCGGTCCGGTGAGGCCGCGCAGATTGCGCAGGGTCGTGACCAGGGTGTGCAGGTCATGGCCGTCGATCGGGCCGTAATAGTTGAAGCCCATTTCCTCGAAGAGTGTCGAGGGCATGACCATGCCCTTCATGTGTTCCTCGGCGCGCTTGGCGAGTTCCCACATGGGCGGGATGGTGGAGAGCACGGTCTTCGAGCCCTCGCGCATGCTGGTGTACACCTTGCCGGAGAGAATGCGCGCCAGGTAATTCGACATGGCACCGACATTCGGCGAGATCGACATGTCGTTGTCGTTCAGGATGACCAGCAGATTGGCGTCCATGTTGCCGGCATTGTTGAGCGCCTCGTAGGCCATGCCGCCGGATAGCGCGCCATCGCCGATCACCGCGATCACCTGCCGGTCGGAACCTTCGCGCGCCGCCGCCACCGCCATGCCGAGCGCGGCACTCACCGAGGTCGAGGCGTGGCCGACACCGAAGGTGTCGTACAGACTCTCTTCGCGGCGCGGGAAACCGGAGAGGCCGTTCTTCTGACGCAGCGTCGCCATGCGCGCGCGCCGGCCGGTGAGAATCTTGTGCGGGTAGGTCTGGTGGCCGACGTCCCACACCAGGCGGTCGTCTGGGGTGTTGAACACGTAGTGCAGGGCGATGGTGAGTTCGACGGTGCCGAGACCGGCGGCCAGATGCCCGCCGGTCTGGCTGACGGTTTCGATGAGAAAATGGCGCAGCTCATCCGCCAGCCGGGGCAGGTCGGCTTCATCGAGGCGGCGCAGGTCATCCGGCAGGTTGACCTGATCCAGCAGAGGCTTGTCGTGGGCTGCCCGTTTCAATGTGTCCGGTCCAGAATAAAGTCGGCGATTTCGCCGAGGAGCTGACCATTATCCCCCAAAGACCGCAGGCTTTCGAGCGCCGCGGCATGCTGTTCCCGGGCCAGCGCCCGGGAGCGTTCCAGACCGAGCAGGGCCGGATAGGTGGGTTTGGCGTGTTTCTGATCGCTGCCCTGGGGTTTTCCGAGGGTCGCGGTATCGCCCTCGATGTCCAGAATGTCGTCGGTGATCTGGAAAGCCAGTCCGATGGCGCAGGCATACGCATCGAGCTGCGCCAGTCGGGTCGGGTCGATGTCGGGTGCGCTCAGGGCGCCGAGCGCCACCGCCGCGCGGATCAGGGCGCCAGTTTTGCGCGCGTGCATGTCGGCAAGTTCGGCGAGCGCCAACGGCTGGCCGACGGCGCCGAGGTCGATGGCCTGGCCACCGGCCATGCCGGCGGTGCCGGAGGCCTGCGCCAGTCGGGCGATCATGGCCAGGCGCTGTGCGGGCTCGACGCGCAGCGCCGGGTCCGTCGCCAGCTGCTCGAAGGCGAGTGTTTGCAGGCTATCGCCCGCCAGGATCGCCGTGGCTTCATCGAACGCCTTGTGGCAGGTGGGTTTGCCGCGCCGCAGGTCGTCGTTGTCCATGGCCGGCAGGTCGTCGTGCACCAGCGAGTAGGCGTGCACCAGTTCGAGCGCGCAGGCCGGAACGTCGAGCACATCCGGTAGCACGCCGAGCGCCTCGCCGGTCGCGTACACCAGCGCCGCACGCAGGCGCTTGCCGCCGCCCAAAGTGACATAGCGCATGGCGGTGTGCAGCCGGCGTGGTTCGCTATTCGCCGGCGGCAGGCGATGGTCGAGGGCGGTTTCTATGCGCGCACGTGCGTGCGCAAGAAAATCGGGAAGACGTTTCATTCAGGGAAAGCAGGCTTGCACAAAAATACCCATTGTTAGGGAAAGCAGGCTTGCACAAAAATAGCCGGATTAGTCTTGTTCGTCGCTGCCGGGCACGATGCGCGCCTCGCCGTTCTGGACGAGCAGTTTGTCCACGCGCTGCTCGGCCTCCTTGAGGCCTTGCTGGCAGGTGCGGGTCAGCTCGATGCCGCGCTGAAAGGCGGCGAGCGCCTCTTCCAGGCTTTGTTCGCCGGACTCCATTTTTTCGACGATCTTCTCAAGCTCGGCGAGTGCCGCCTCGAAGTCGGGCAGAGCGGATTTTTTGGCCACGGTGTGTCTCGGGGTAGCGTAATGCCGGAACGCTAGCGCAGGCGGGCGCGCGGCGTCAATGCGGGCAATGCCGACAGTGAACGGTCGTGCATTTTTCCCAGCAACAACTGGGAGATTACGGCGCCGAGCAGCGCCAGGAACATGTCCCACTGCGCGTCCCACGGATCGCCCTGGGTGCCGAGAAAGGCAACCGCCCCGTCGCCGGCGAGCAGCGCCACCCACCACTCGATCATTTCGTACACGGCGCTGAAAGCCAGACAAAAACAGGTCACCACGAAGAACAGCCACTTGCCGGGAAGAAGCGGCGAACGCCGCAGCAGGATTTCGCGCGCCACGATCGCCGGGAAGAATCCCTGCGCGAGGTGGCCGAGGCGATCGTAATGGTTGCGTGACAGATCGAACCCGTCGCGCAGCCAGTTGAACAGCGGCACCTCGGCGTAGGTGTAGTGCGCGCCGACCAGCAGGATCACGGCATGCAGCCAGATCATGCCGTACGCAAGGCGCGACAGCGGAAAGCGCCGATAGCTGGCGGCGAGCAACGGTATGGCGATCAGCACCGGCCCGGCTTCGAGAAACCAGGTCGGCCAGTCGTGCGGTGCGTTCAGCGACCACAGGAATACCCCGCCGAATCCGGTCGAGAGGGCGGCAAAATAGGTCCGCTCGGACCGGGGCGCGGGTGGTTTGGAGCGGGCAGGCATCGGGGCCGGAGGTTTAGGTGGCTGGTCAGGCATCGGTGTCGGAATGCGCGAGCATAGCAGAAACGCGCAGTCCGGACGGGGGATTGAAGCGTAACGTGCCTGCACCGATCGGGCAGGGCAGTCGTTTTACCCGGTCCGTGCCACGCCCGGATTCCGGAATTTTTTGATTTTTTTCAATGTATCCTAGTGCCGGCGACCAGGGCGGTGTGCGATCATGAAACAGTGATTCGGGCACAGGGCGAGAACGAAGCGGTGATGCGTTTCCCGCCCAGAGGCGAGGCCGAAGCATTCAGGCGATGAGTATCGGGTACCGAACGGGAAGGGCACAGAGAGGCTTGAGACGGCCGCGGGCATACAGGCTGTTAAGGAGTCCAGTGGGGGGAGATTTTGGAAGAGGACGGCACTTTAATGCCGCCGCGTGACGGACAGACACTCGAGACGCAACTCGAGTGGCTTTTGGCCACTCCCACCGGCAGCGTCATCTACGACCAGTTCGCGCGCATCGTGGCCGAATGGCAAGGTATCGATGCGCGGGTAGCGCAGACTTATTCCGGCCTGTTGCGTGTGCTGCTCGAGGATTTTGCGCGCGAGCACTCCAACGAGCGCGTGCTGTTTCTGGCCGGCCGGCTGATTCAATCGCAATCGCGCCACGCCGCGTCGTTTCCGGTCGCCAGCGTGGCGCCCGCAGAGTTTGCCAGACGCTTGGCGGACAACGACGGTTTTCGCGTCGCGCTGGTTACCCTGCTGGAGCGTCTGAATACGCCTTCGGCGCAGCCGCCGCCTCCGGAGCAGGCCACGGACCGGCGGATCGATTGCCCCGACGTGCCCCGCAACCACCCGCCCGCCGCGCGCACCGAGACGTTCTCTCGTCACCAGCCCGACAAACTGCCGGACACGCTTGCCGTGAAAATGCGGAATGCCATCGCCCAGAGCAAACAACTCGGCGACCTGCTGCGGATCGAGATGGGCGCCCTGCAACAAGCGGACAGTGTCGAAGAAGTCGCTGCGTTCCGGCAGATACTGATCGGCGCCATCGAGGAACTGTTGCAGGGTCAGGAAGCGCTGGCGGGGAGTCTGCAAAGCACCAGCGAGTACATGCGCATCGTCGAATCCGACAGTGAACGCCTGTACGAAGAACTGCACAAGGTGCGCCAGTTGAGCCTGACGGATGAGTTCACCGGCCTGCCCAACCGGCGTGCGTTTACCCTTCGTCTCGATGACGAGATCGGCCGTGCCCAGCGCTATGCCACGCCGCTCGCGCTCGCGATCCTGGATCTGGATGAGTTCAAGGCTATCAACGACACATACGGCCACGTGGCGGGCGATCAGGTGTTGCGTTGCTATGCCGACCACATCCTGTCGACGTTCCGGCATCACGATATGGTGGCGCGCTACGGCGGCGAGGAATTTTCCGTGCTGTTGCCGAACACCGCGCTCGACGGTGCCCAACGTGCCCTGCACAAGTTGCAGAAGCGTGTTGCCCAGAGTCAGTGTGAATACGGCGGCCGGGTGATGCCGTTACCGACCTTTTCGGCGGGCCTCACCCTCTATGTCACCGGTGAAGCGCCCACTCGTTTCATCGAACGGGCGGACCTGGCGCTGTACCGCGCCAAACACCTCGGTCGCAACCGTATCGAGCTGGAGTTGTCGCCCGGCCGACCACCAACGGTTGCCGAGGCCGGAAATGGTTCTTCCGGCGCCGAGGAGTCGTGAGTGGCGACCCCCTGCCGGAGGCACGTAGCGTTCAGGCCCGGACGGCGACAGGTTGCGGACAATGTTCGGCGATGGATTCCAGACGCGGCAGGTCGAGCAGGCACACCTTTCGTCCCTTCACGTTCAGAAGCCCCTCCGCTTGAAAACGTGAAAACAACCGACTGACGGTCTCCAGCGATAGCCCCAGGTAGTCGCCAATGTCCTGGCGCGACATGGGCAGGCGGAACGACAGGTCCGTGTGTCCCTGTTGCTGGTAGCGCTGGTTGAAGTTGAGCAGACAGTTCGCCATGCGGGCTTCGGCCTTCTGGTGTCCGAGCATCGCCATCAATTTCTCATCCATGACAATCTCTTCGCTAAGCAGGTGCAGCAGGCGGTGTTGCACCTCCGGGTGTTCCTGCGCGAGCTTCTCCAATTGTCCAAAGGGCAGTTCGCACAGTTGTGTGGTTTCGAGCGCCACGGCATCGCACGGGTGGTGGGCGTTGCCGATGGCATTGATGCCCACCAGTTCGCCGGGCAAGGAGAATCGCAAAACCTGCACGTCCCCACCGCAGGACAGCATGCTGGTCTTGATGCAACCGCTCTCAATGACGTAGATCGACCGGAACGGGTCGCCGGTGTGGAACAGGTGTGAGCCTTTCTTCAGGATGCGTCGGCGACTGTCCAGACCGGGGCGGCCATCTTCGGCCGGCAGGCAGAGTGCATACGAGGCGCATTGCCGGCAAGTTTTTTTCGCTGAAAAAGTCCTTTCTGCTGAAAATAACGAGGTAACGACCGCAGGTGGTTGGCTGTTCATAACGCGTTCCTTGTGAGTTGGCGATTGTGCGTTGCTGGGTTGCGAGTGGCAAACAATTTCTTTTCTTCCTGCTACAGGCGTGCTCAGCCCTTTTCCACGAACAGGCCGCCGATACCCGCGTTACGCATCCTAGCCGGACTTCGGCCACAGCGAATTCGATCGGGGCGCGTCGCTGGACGACTCCGCGGTGCCCGCGCCAGCGCCGTTGGCGGGTTGGCTCATGGCGCTTACGAGACGTTGGAGGGCGTCCAGGCGTATCTGCTCGAGCGCTGCCCAGGAGGAGTGCGGCGCCGTATTTCTTTCGGCCAGCAATTGCGTGAGCAGGGTACGGAACGCGCCCAGGTTGACATCATGAAACATCAGGCCAGCGCCTTCCCGCGTCGCGCGCACCACCAGTGCCGGTACCCGCAGCAGCCGGGTGATGTGATTTTCCGAGCGCACGAATATCAACTCCACATGCGCGCCCTCTGGGAGCGGCGGGAGCGGACTGGATTGCGGCAGTTCGACGAACAAGCCGCTGGGGCTGATATTGCGGATGTGCGCCTGCCGCAAGCCATGTGGGCGCGCGTTGATCAAGGTGTTGAGATCGGTGGTTTGGCGTTCTCTCCAGCGGTGTTCTCTGCTCATCGAACCTCCTTGTCGGATTGACTATCGGCGCGACAACTTAGAATCTGGTAACACAACTTCCTACGTCCGCCTGTAGACGGCTTTTCGCAAACGCAGCATTTCCCCTCGCTTCGAACATACTGGCAGCACGATGGTGCAGGGGCTGCAGGCTTCAACGCATGATACGGATGTCGACCGCCTGCGGCCCTTTCGGACCGACCTGAATGTTGAATTCCACTTTCTGACCTTCTTCGAGAGTTTTGTAGCCGGCAGTTTCGATGGAAGCGTAATGGGCGAACACATCGTCACCGCCATTGATCGGTGCGATGAATCCATAACCCTTACCGGCGTTAAACCACTTGACGATGCCTGATGCCAAATTACTCCTCCGCAAACACCAGCGTCCTAGCGAGTCAGACGGCGCGAGCTTCCACAATTACCCGTGCTTTATGTGTGGCAACACTGGCCGCAAACGTGATCATCGCAACTGAAAAAACAATTTATGCATGAATAAGAATTATTACTAGCTAGGGCTAACGTGGTGACAGGTTAGGGTTTGCCCTGATGATGCGGCTGTGTGAGGACGAGACGGACCAACTCGGCGAGCGATTTGGCCTGCATTTTGTGCATGATTTTAGCGCGATGCGCCTCCACGGTCTTGATGCTGATCTCGAGGTCGGCTGCGATCACTTTGTTGGATTTGCCGGCGACCACCAGGTCCAGGACCGCACGCTCGCGCGCAGTCAGTTTTGCCAGGCGTTCACGCGAAATGTTCTCTTGCCGGCTGATGTCGGCGTGCTGGCGAGCGAGTTCCACACATTTGTCGATGCGCTCCAGCAGCGTGGCGTTATCGAACGGCTTCATGATGAAGTCCACTGCCCCGGCTTGCATCGCGCGCACCGCGGTCGGAACGGTGCCGTGCGCACTGATGAAGATGATGGGCAGCGAACACTGTCGTTCGTGAAGCAGCTTCTGCAGCTCCGGTCCGCTCATTCCCGGCATGCGCACATCGAGAATCAGGCATCCGAGTCGGTTTGGCGTATAGCAGTTCAGGAACGCCTCGGCGGAGGGGTGGGCTTCCACCTTCCAGCCATTGGACTCAATGACCCAGCGCAGGGAGTCGCGCACCGCCGCGTCGTCATCCACGACAAAGATCGTTGCATTTTCAGGCATGGTTCGGTGCGCTCGTCGGTAACGTAAAGCAAAAGGTGCTGCCACGCGGCTGGTTCGTGGTCACCGACAGCGTGCCGCCATGGGCTTCGACAATGGTACGGCAGATGGCGAGACCCATTCCCATTCCTTTGTGCTTGGTAGTGAAGAACGACTCGAAGAGGCGATCCCGGTCCTCCGGTTTCAGTCCCCTGCCGAGATCACTCACCGTTACGGCCAAATGTTGATCGGTCAGGACAGCTGTTCGGATCGTCACGGCGCGCTTGGCGCGTCCGTTGTCGGCCATGGCGTCGATGGCGTTCTGCACGAGATTCAGGATCACCTGCTCGATCTGCAAACCATCTACGGAAACCTGTGGCAGATCTTCGGCCAGTTCCAGGTGCACTACAACCGTGGATTTCTTGATGATCGGACCGATCAGACCCATGGTCCGATGTATCAGGTGGCCGATGTCCGTTTCGGTCTTGGTCGGCGTATGCTTGCCGACGAAATTCCGCAGGTGCTGAATGATGTCGGCAGCCCGTCGACTCTGGGCAAGAGTATGCTCCATGGCGTGGCGGGTGGCGGCCGTGACAATGCTGCCTTCCCGCAGGCGACGCAGTGTTTCCTGTGTGTAGCTGGTGATGGCGGTGAGCGGTTGACTCAGTTCGTGGGCAAGTCCGCTGGCCAGTTCGTTGAGGGTCACGATGCGCGCGAGGTGCGCCAGATTCTCCCGATGCGTATCCGCTTCCAACCGCAGCTGTTGCCTCTCGGTGACATCCCTGCCGATGGAGAGCAGGCCCAGAGTGGTGCCGTGCGGATCTCGCAGTTCGCTGTCGTACCATTCGATGCGGCGTTCGCGTCCGCCCCGGGTCAGGATCGGATTCACGTTGCCGATGGTTCGCGTCCCGAGCAGGGCCATCTTAAACAGCTCGCGAATGCGTTTCTGTTCGGCCTTTGGCACGAACGTGCTGAACCAATCCTTGCCCACGACCTCGTCCTGGCGATAGCCAGACAACGCTTCCATATAGGGATTGATGCGGACAATGCGTCCCCGCGTATCGAGCACCAGCACGATGGCCGGCGCCGTCGCGACCAAGCCCTCGGCAAAGTCGCGCTCCCGGATTAACGCCCGCTCGGCCTCGCGCTGTGTGCTCACGTCGAGCAGTATGGTGCGACACACCCGGCCAGAAGCGTTTGCGCTTTCGGCCGCCAGGGTTTCCAGGCGAATGTCGATGGTCTGCCCCGTCCGCGTGGTGAGCCGGGTATCGAGTGTGGACTTGGTTGCGCTGCGGTTGTGCAGCGCGGCAGCCAGATGCGCGAGCAGCGCGCGCTTGTCGCGGCCCTTGAGCCAGGTGGAAAATGGTTTGCCCAACAGTCGCGCACGCTCCTGGCCCAGCAATACAGCGGCGGTCAGGTTGATCTCGCGGATGCGGCTGCGTTCATCCAGCGTTAGGTAACCCACCGGCGCGAAATCGTACAGCTCGGCATAGCGGTCGTGTGTTTCCTTAAGGTGCTGCTGGGCCTCGCGCAGTTCGCGGTTCTGCAGCTCGAGCTTGATCTGATGCACCTGCAGCTCTTGTTCGAGATGCGCCGTATGCAGAGACCGATCGCCCTTGTGCCGGGTCTCGAGCGTTTTGAGTTTCCGGATCAGTTGCGGTTTGCTCAGCTTTGCGTAGTCAGGCATCTGCATCCCTTTCAGTATCGCATTCGTCCGCCGGTGCGGTCACCCGTGACGGCGGTCGGTGCTGCTTCCTCGATCTGCATCGGCACAAATCGGGAGTCCTGGGGCCGGACGGGATGGCGGCTCGCTGCCACCGTGCGGTCATCGGTTTTCTCGAGCACGTGGCTGACAAGAAGCTGTCGAATGCGGCGTCCTGCGCAACCGTGGGATGACCCACTGGCCGTTGCCCAGACGGCAGATTGTCGAAGGTTACAGGGGCGGGTGACCCGGAATGTAAGAGAGGTATTTGCTGGTTTTCTGGGCACCGTAACCCGTTCGGATCACTCGAGCATGAGTTTATATGATCGTACCTATAACGATGCATGAAGGATACATGGGGCACGGTTGCACCTCCCGAGGTGGGTCGGAGATAAAAAAGGCCACCGCAGGGGTGGCCATTTTGTTTGTTGGTGGAGACGTGAGATTGCGCAGCACTTCCTTATGCTGCGCCTCCGGCGCAATTCATCAAACCCGTCCCGCTGTATAAATTCACCGATTACAGCAGCAAAGCAAAAGGGCCGCGCGAGGCGGCCCTTTTGCTTTGCTTGGTGGAGGCGGCGGGAATCGAACCCGCGTCCGCAAGCCCTACATCACTGGTTCTACATGCGTAGTCTGTCTTTTATTTGACGCGCCGCCCTCCGGCAGACAGGGTGATGACGCGCTTAGCCTGCTTGGATTTAACGCCGTCTCAACAGGCACGAGCCGACGCGGTCCCGAAGAGTCGACCCCTCAATCCCGGCTTACGGGCGCGGCGTGGGTGAGAGGCTAGCGGGGATTAAGCCGCTAGAGCGTAGTTGTCGTCGTTGGCAACTATATGTTTGCAGCTGGATTTACGAGGAACTCTGCACCTCGGCATGCCCCAGGGATTTCGAAACCCACGTCGAAGCCGTGTCGCCCCCGGATACTGTATCTCAGTGTAGCCGATCTGCCCGTCTGCGACACCCTTTTGGCGGTGTACGCAGGCCAGACGCCGGCAACGCTTGTTTAGAGTGGGGACGGGACTAACGAGTTCCAAGGCCATCAGGCCGATTAGATATTAGGGTACAGTGCTGTACTGCATCGAGAGGCCTCAAAAATTTTGACTACGATCAATGACATCAAATCCGTGAACGATATGCTTTTAGCGGCAAGTTGGAGTTTAATTCGTCAAACGGAGGGATATAGCCATGAATAGCGCACGTGACACCGAGGTCGCAAAAGAAAGAGTGATCAGGGATTTCAAAGCAGTGGTTAACGACACCGAGGAGTTGCTCAAGGCCACCGCGAATCAGACTGGAGACAGGATTGCGGCGGCGCGGGTACGCATGGAGGAAAGCCTGGCGGCCACCAAAAAACAACTCGCCGAGCTTGAGGAAAGCATGATCGAGAAGACCAGGGCAGCGGCACGGGCAACCGATCAGATGGTGCATGAGAATCCATGGAAATCGGTGGGCATCGCTGCGGCGGTTGGTCTGTTGCTCGGGATGTTGATTCACCGTCGTGACTGATACTGATCCCGAGTCAGACGCCGCCCGCACTCCACGACTGCTGGCATCGCTTCAGCGGTTGGTGGGAACGATGCTGGAGATCCTGCAGACACGGGTGGAGATCGTCGCGACCGAGTTTGAAGAGGAACGGGTGAGGCTGCGGGACTTGGTGGTGTTCGGTTTCCTGACGCTGTTTTTTGCAACCGTTGGCCTTACGCTCGCGACATTGTTTGTGATCATGCTGTACTGGGATACCCACCCCCTGGTTGTGGTGGGCGGCATTGCCACCTTGTATCTTGGGTTGGGTGCGCTCGCCGGAGCCTTTCTGTACAACAGGCTCAAGTCCCGACCGCGCCTGTTCGCCACAACGCTGTCCGAGTTGGCGAAGGACCGCGAACTGCTGACACCTTGATCAAATTGTTCTTGAGATGAATACGCAACTAAAAACAATTGCCCGGCGCCGGGCGGTGCTGGTCGCACGGGCTGCTACGCAGCGGGATGAGATTGGCCGCCTGGTGCGACCGTGGCATACGCCGCTCACGTTCATGGACCGGGGGATTGCCCTGGTGCGCCGGGTACGCACGCATCCGCTCGGCATCGCCATCGGTGTGTTGCTGCTGCTCCGTCTGGTGCGCCGCCCCTGGAGTGCATGGGCCGGGCGTCTCTGGACTGGCTGGCAGCTTTACCAGTCGCTGCAGAATCAGCAGTGGCGGCGGCAACGCGGCTGATTCGTGCCCGCCCCATTGCGGGACGAATGGCGTACAGCGATTTAACGATGGCCGGGCCACCGGCCAGAGGGAGATTCGGGATCAGCGTGTCTTGATAGCGCGCGCGAGTTCGCGGTCGGACTCGCGCTTTTTTATGCTCTCGCGCTTGTCGTGCGCCTGCTTACCCTTGGCCAGGCCGATCTCGAGCTTGGCCTTGCCCCGCTTCCAGTAAAGCGCCAGCGGTACGAGCGTGTAACCTTTGCGCTCGACCGATCCGACCAGCTTACCGATTTCCTCGCGGTGCAGCAGCAACTTGCGTTTGCGCACCGGGTCGGGATGTACGTGCGTCGACGCCGACGGTAACGGCGAGACATGCGAGCCGATGAGGAATATCTCGCCGTTCTCCACCACCACATAGGCCTCTTTCAGCTGCGCACGTCCGGCGCGCAGACTTTTTACTTCCCAGCCGTGCAAGGCCATGCCGGCCTCAAATTTTTGCTCGATGAAGTAGTCGTGCCAAGCCTTCCGGTTTTGGGCGATCTGTGCGGGTGCGGGTTTGTCGGTTTTCTTCGACATGCGTTATGGTTGGCCGGCCAGGACGGTGACAAGCGACTATTATAGTGCCAAGACGAACGGAGCGGAGCGTAGTAGGGCTTCATTTTCAGTGCCAAGACGAACGAAGCGGAGCTCGTCTTCTAGACTTTGTTCCGACAAAGACATGATTGGGCTTCATTTATAACAGTAGTCGAACACCGGGAGGAGTCTGGCCTGCGGGCCGCGAGCGCGATGGCGAGCAAAAGGGTCGGGAAAGCGGTTCACGAAAGCTGGTCGTCGCCATGGATGTTCGTGCTGGCGTCGGCCGGGTTCGTCGTCGGTCTCAAGAATATCTGGCAGTTCCCGCATCACCTGGCGCTGTACGGCGGCAGCGCGTTTCTGCTCGCCTATTTCGTTTTTCTGCTGCTGCTCGGCGTGCCGCTGCTCATGACCCAGATCATGCTGGGCCGCCTCGGGCGAGCCTCGCCGGTGACTGGGTTCGCCAGCATTGCACGCCGCGCGCACGCCGCGCGCATCTGGCACTGGGCGGGCGCCGCCGCCGTGCTGGGCGGTTTCCTGGTGTATTCCTACTACAATGTGGTGACTGGCTGGATCGTTGCCTATGCCGCGCGTGCCGCGAGCGGCACGCTGAGCGGGCTGACCGCCGAAGGCGCATCCAGCGTGTTCATGACGCTCGTGAAGGATCCGGAGAAGCAGCTTTTCTGGCACAGCCTGTCCGTGCTGTTGACCACGCTGACCGTTGCCGCTGGCGTGCGTGCCGGGCTTGAGCGAGTCATCCGCTACGCCGTGCCGCTGATCTTTCTGTTGCTGTTGCTGCTCGTGGGATACGCCGCGGGCAGCGGTTCATTCCGGCTCGGTTCCGAGTATTTTCTGCGCACGGATTTTTCCCAGCTGGGTACGGACGGCGTGCTCGTGGCCATGGGCGATGCGTTCTTCAGTCTCGGACTCGGTGTCGGCACCTTCATGATGTACGGCGCATATCTGCCGCAGACCGGGCCGGTCTTCCGGCTCGCGCTGTACGTGGTCCTCGCCGACCTGGTGGCCGGCCTGCTCGCCGGTTTTGCGGTCTTCCCGGTGCTGTTCGCGGGCGGCGGCCTGTCGGCGGCCGGACCGGGACTTGTTTTCCAGTCGCTGGCCGTGTCCTTCGATCCGTTGCCGATGGGCGCGCTGATGCTCACGATCCTGTTCGTGTTGCTGATGCTGGTCGCCTGGATGTCGACCATCGGTCTGGCGGAGCCCGTGGTGGCGTGGCTGGTGGAGACCCGCAAGATCACGCGTGCCCGTGCGGCCGTATGGACCGGTGCGGCCGCCTGGGCGATCGGCGTCGTGTGTATCCTGTCGCTCAATCATTGGGCGTTTTCGTTTTCGTTCCTCGGCATCCCGCGCGCACTCGGTGTCTTTGATGTCTTGATCATCCTCACCTCGTTCGTGCTCTTGCCGCTGGTCGGGCTGGCGTTCAGCTTGTTTGCCGGCTGGGGGTTGCGTCCGGAGACAACGCGCGAAGCGCTGGCGATCGAGTCGCCTTGTGCGCATGATGTGTGGCTGTGGCTCAACCGCCTGGTCATTCCATTGATGTTGGTCATGCTCCTGTTTGGCGTTCATCTTTTCCTGTGACCACAATCCATAAATCCGCTCTGGTTCCGTACAGCGCTGGCGAGATGTATGCGCTCGTTGCCGACATCGAAGCGTACGGCAGTTTCCTGCCGTGGTGCGGCGGTGCGCGAATCGTGGCGCGCTCGGCCGACAGCGTGACGGCCGCGATCGACATCGCCTATCACGGAGTGCACAAGACCTTCACCACCCGCAACCGGCTCGAGCCCGGCCGGCTCATGGAATTGCAACTGGTGGACGGACCGTTCAAGTTTCTACAGGGCTTCTGGCGCTTCGAGGAATTGGATGACAAGGCGTGCAAGATATCGCTCGACCTGAAATTCGAATTCTCCAACCGCCTGCTCGCCCTCGCGATTGGCCCGGTGTTCAGCAACATCGCCAATGGGCTGGTGGATAGTTTCCGGCGCCGCGCCGAGGAAATTCATGGCAAGCGCGAGTGAGATTCATGTGGAAGTGGCGTATGCCGGGTCTGCGCGCCAATCTGTGAAGACGCTGGTCCTGCCGGCCGGCAGCAGCGTGGAGCAGGCAATTCGCGCCAGCGGCCTGCTCGAAGAGTTTCCAGAGATAGATCTGGGCAACAACCGCGTCGGTGTGTTCGGTGAGTTCGTGCGACTCGATGAATGTCTGCAAGACGGCGAACGCGTGGAGATTTACCGGGTATTGATCGCCGACCCGAAAGAGGTGCGCCGGCGGCGCGCCCAGATGAAAAAGGGGTGCTGATCCTGGTGGGCCAGGCTGCGCTTGTCGCTACGCTACACCGTAGCCGCCTGCCTTCACCCGTTGTCGTTGAGCCACACTCAGCCCAACCTACTCACTGAGTTCTTGTTTCAGCGCGGCGTGTTGGCGCCGTTGGTTCCCGCCGATCCGTCACCGTTCGCCGGCTTGAGGAGCGCCGCTGGCGCGAGGTCACCTTCGGCGCGCACCAGTGCGTCGTTGTGGAAAAACAGCGTAAGGTGTTGCGGATCGGGTTTTTCGCCGGCCCGGTCCACGGAGTAGACGTAATCCCAGCGTTCCGGATGGAAGGCGTCATTCACCGGCGGGCTGCCGAGCAGCAGCCGCACTTGGCGCTTGGTCATGCCGGATTTGAGGTTGGCCAGCATTTCCGCGGACAGCAGCGTGCCTTGCTGGATCTCGGGTTTGTAGAGCAAGTTGCAGCCGGCAACCAGCCCGGCCAGCAGGATCACGATCGGCAGAGAAGGGCGCATCGGAGTGTGAATTGAAACGCGGTTAGGGAAAGCACGCTTGCACAAAAATAGCCGATTTATGGAAGGCACGCTTGCACAAAAATAACCAATATAGGTTTACACTACGCTTATCTTATCCCAAGCCGCCAGTCGCGGCCATGGGCGCGCGACTAGCCACGCAGGATGGCGCCATGAAAGACAGCACCGATCTCAAGAAAGTCGGCCTCAAGGCCACGCTCCCGCGACTCAAAATCCTCGGCATCCTCGAAGATGCCAAGACCCGACACATGACCGCCGAGGACGTGTACAAGGCCATGCTCGCCTCCGGCGAGGAGGTCGGGCTTGCGACCGTGTACCGGGTGCTCACCCAGTTCGAGGCAGCCGGGCTCGTCATGCGCCACAATTTCGAAGGCGGGCGCGCGGTGTTCGAGCTCAATCAGGGCCATCACCATGACCACATGGTCTGTGTCGAATGCGGCAAGGTGTTCGAGTTCAACGACCCGGCGATCGAAGAGCGCCAGCGCAAGGTGGCCGAGAAGACCGGGTTTGTGATGGAAGAACACTCGCTGTATATCTACGGAATGTGCGAAGGCATGAAGAAGCACGGCAAGTGCTCGAAAAAAATGTAGGGGCGGGTTTCAGGCCGGTCCCAGA
>Ga0209706_10001159_pt1 | contig 14952 bp, 13 predicted proteins | sample PPLLaktember2015_6_FD_187263 | JGI IMG/M metagenome (GOLD analysis project Ga0209706, IMG submission 187263) | Freshwater sediment microbial communities from Prairie Pothole Lake near Jamestown, North Dakota, USA - PPLs Lake P8 Core (1) Depth... | ecosystem: Environmental > Aquatic > Freshwater...
CGAAGGCAAGGGGGCGATTAACGGGAGGGGTCCATTTCCGGTTGCGAGCTCGCCAGAGACCACACCCCCCGGTCCGGGCTCAAAACATCTACGCATCATGCAAAGAAGTTTCAGTTTAAGACTCTAAGGTGTCTAAAGTCGAAAAGCCAGACCAAAGGAAAAACCAACCACGAGAGCGCGAAAATTGGAAAACACGAAAAAGCAATCCCATTGCTGTTTTTCGTGCTTTCGTCCCTTCGTGCTTTCGTGATTCGATTTGCTTTGAGATTTGATTTGGATTCTATTTTTCAGGGTTTTACCATGGTTGATCTCCAAGAAGTTCACCAAAAGAAGCAGGATCTCCTCGATCGCCTGAGAGCACTCGGTTCGCTGATCGTGGCCTTTTCAGGAGGCGTGGACAGCACCTTTCTTCTCACCGTGGCTCACGAAGCCCTGGGCAAAAAGGTTCTTGCCGTAACCGCGCACTCGATCATTTATCCTGCGGCCGAGATGGAGGAGGCCGTCGCCTTTACAAGGGACAGGGGAATCGAGCACTTGCTCCTTGCTTCGGAGGCCTCTCATCTCCCTGAGTTCGTAGCAAACACGCCCGAGAGATGCTACTTTTGCAAGAGATATCTGTTCGCACGGCTCAGGGAAATAGCCGAGCAGCGAGGCATCGGCTCTATTGCTCACGCAGCCAATATGGATGATTTCGATGATTATCGGCCTGGGTGGAAAGCGGCCTTGGAAATGGGGGGCCTTGCCCCGCTCGTGGACGCTCGGCTCACCAAGGAAGAGATCCGCATCCTCTCCAAGGAAATGGGGCTTGCCACCTGGGATAAGCCGTCCATGGCCTGTTTGGCCTCCCGAATTCCCTATGGCGAACCCATTACCGAGACCAAGCTCCGAATGATCGGAGAGGCCGAGAAGGAGATTGCTTCCCACGGATTCACTCAATACCGGGTCAGACATCACGGACCTGTGGCGAGGATTGAGTTGCAAGTCTCGGACATGAGCAGAATCATGGAACCGGCAATCAGAGAGCGAATCATGTCCAAGCTCAAGGCACTGGGGTTTCTTTACGTGACCCTTGACCTGGAAGGATATGTGACGGGGAGTATGAACAGGGCGCTGAAGAAGTAGGCAGTCAAAGAAAAAGAAACAACGGCCAAGAAAATGCAACCACGAAAGCACGAAAATTGCAAAACACGAAAAAAGAGTGTTGGGGTAAGGGAGTGAAGGAGTATTAGTTTTAAACCATTACTCCAAATCCCTAAGAAGGAGTTTTCGTTTGAGTCACAAGATTGTTCTCAAAGATGCATTTAAAGGCTACACCCTCGACCAGGACAAGATCATCACGCCGGAAGAGACGGTGCGGGGTTTCCAGGCAAAGCTCAAAGAGCTGGACCTCGATATCCTGGAGAGGACCGTTCGCATCGACAACGGCAGGCTCGGCATTCCCGTGTATTTCAGCATCTGCGGCAAGGACTCGCTGGACGTCATCGGCACGAAGAAGCAGATGGGCAAAGGCTCTACCCCGCAGCAGTCCGAAGCCAGCGCGGTCATGGAACTGGCGGAGAGGTTCAGCTTCTTCAGTTTCTGCAAGAACCCGGAAAATTTCTTTGTCGAGACCTACCGCAACCTGAAAGACCGTGCGCTCCCCCTGGACATGATCGCGCTCTCCGTCCACGATCAATCCGAGGACGTGGAAAGGGCCAAGGAAATCTTCTCAGCGCTTCCCCTCAAGTGGACCTGGGCCTACAACTTGACCGCCCAACAAGAGGTCCTCGTTCCTTTCAACTGGTTCTACACCATCAACGAGTTCAACGGCCCTTGCGCCGGCAATTGCGTGGAAGAAGCCATCTCCCAGGGGATTTCGGAGGTCGTGGAACGACATGTGTCTTCCCTCGTGAGCCGGAATCGCTTGACGGTGCCCTCCATTTCCCTCAACTCCATCAGCGATCCCACAGCCATGGACCTGGTCCGCAGATACGAAATGGCCGGGGTGAAACTCTATGCCAACGATTTCTCGCTGGACACGGGTATCCCGAGCATCGGCGCTCTAGCGTATGACCCCTCCACCTTTCCCGGCAAGAGCGAAATCGTGTGGACTGCCGGAACAACCCCCGATCCGCACAAAGCCCTGATCCGCGCTCTCACGGAGGTGGCCCAGCTGGCAGGCGATTTCAACACAAGCTCCAACTACGTGGCCAGTGGGTTGCCCAAGTTCACCACCCTGGAGGAAGCCGCCTTTGTGATGCACACGGGAAGAGAAGTCCCGATCCAGTCTCTTCCCGACCTCTCGAACGACAACATCCGGGTGGAAGTCGAGAACTGCGTGTCGGCCCTTTCCCGTGTGGGACTGTCCGTCCTCGCCATCAACGTGACCCACGCGAAGCTTCAGATCCCCAGCTTTTACACCATCATCCCCGGAGCTCATTTTCGCGAACGCGCCGCAGGCACAAGCCTTGGTCTGTTCTCGGCAAAACTCATTGCAGAAAGCGGTAATCCGCTCTGGGCGATTCCAGAGTTGGAGAAAATGGACAGGCTTCTGCCGGGGAAGTATTATATTCAGTTCTTCCTGGGCACCTGCCATCTGGCTCTCGAAAAGCCGGCCGAAGCCCTTCCTTTCTTCGAAAAGGCTCTGGCTTTCGGCCCGAAGAAACAGGATGTTCCGAGCATTTACTCTTACCTGGGGTTGTGTCTGAAAGATCTCGGGCAGTACCGCGAAGCGATTGCGGCCGTCCGCAAAGCGGAAACGTTGGACCATGAAAGAACGGACGTGTACAACCTGATGGGCTACTGCTATTACAAGCTCAAAGAGCATGAAAAAGCAATCGACTGCTTTAAAAGGGTTCTCAAACTCAACCCTGCTTCCGCCATCGACTACGCGAATATCGGCTCCAATTATCGGGACATGGGCGACAGAAAAAAAGCAGTCCGCTTTTACCGGCTCGCTCTGGAGCTGGATTCCACGATCGACTTTGCACGGGAAAATCTGGAGAAACTGAAAAACAAAAAAAATGGAGTGTTGGAGTAATGGAGTAATGGAGTACTGGAAAACCCGAAAACACTGCTAAAGGTCTTTTCTCTTGGTTTACCAACACTCCATTACTCCAGTTCTCCATTACTCCAGGATTTTCTATTTCTTCTTCCGGAAAAGATCAAAGATGGAGGAGGGGGATTCCACGACCTTTTGTATCTTTTCCTTCATCTCTTTCTTTTCTGCACCGTCCTTCTTCTGCCAGGCCCCCTCTAGCTTGCCCAGCAGATCGTCGATTTCACAGGGCTTGGTCAGATAGTCATAAGCCCCCAGTTTGATGGCTTCAAGGGCCGTGTCAATGGATCCGTGACCTGTGAGGATCAGCGTTTCCGTGAACAGGCCGAGCTTCTTGATTTCTTTGAGGGTAGCCAGCCCGTCCATGCCGGGCATCTTCAAATCCAGAACCACCACGTCGAAATTCTCTTTCTCAAGGGCCTGAATGGCGGCATCTCCGCTGTTTGCGGCCGTCACTTTGTATCCTCTGTTGGTAAGGAGTTTGCCCATGTTGGTGGTGAAAACGACTTCGTCATCGACTAACAAGATCTTAGACCCTTTCATGGTTTTTTCCCTCCTTTGGCGTTAAGCCTTCTCTTGGGCCGCAGTTACCCCTTGCACCTCTGCCGGAGGCTGGTAAGGAACGGTCAGGGTAAACTCCGTCCCTTGCCCCACCTGGCTTTTCACCGAGATACTCCCGCCCAATCGCTGCATGATGCTGTAACAAATGGAAAGACCCAGACCGGTTCCTTTGCCCACGGCTTTGGTCGTGAAAAAAGGATCGAAGATCTTGCCGAGAATCTCTTTCGGGATTCCGGAGCCCGTGTCTGCAAACACCATAAGCCCTTTTTTGTGTTCATCGTCGGCCCGGGTGGTGATGCGGATGTTTCCGTAAGGCTTTCCATCGTGGGCGTCAATGGCGTTGGTGATGAGGTTCAAGAAGACCTGTTGAAGCTGCGAGGGGTCACTCAGAACAGGCTTGAGGTTCTCATCCAGGTCGGTCAGGAACTTGATCCCGCTCGACCGGGCTTCCCTCTCCATGAGTTCCACCACTTCTTCTAGGAACGAATTCAGGTCGACTTTTTCAATCACCGATCGGGTGCGGCGGGAGAATCTCAAGAGGTTGTGGGTGATGCGCTTGCACCGATTGATCTGGACGTCCATCTGGTTGAGGGACTCCACGAGCTCTTTCTTGAACCCCTCGTCCAGATCCTTGGTTTGCTCCAACGTATCGAGAAGAATCTGCCTTTCCGTCAGGATGATGGCTAGGGGATTGTTGATCTCGTGGGCCACCCCTGCCGAAAGCTCGCCAAGAGAAGCCATCTTGCCGGCCTCCATGAGCTGCCGGTCCAGCTGGTCCGCTTCCGCATCCCGATCTTTGATGACCCTGACCAGGTGCCTCGTGGTCAGGATGGACACAACAAGAATGGTGAGCGCGGCCAAATGCAGGAAGATCAGGGTTGCGTAATTGGCATAGTTCACTTCGTCATAGGCTTCGGAGTATTCCTGCTTTACCACCAGCCTCCATTTCGGCTCACGAAACCAAGCGGTGGCGACGATCTCCTTTTTTGCCTTGGGGTTTTTCTCATCGGGCTCAACCCCCTGAATCTTAATGCCCTCATGATAGGGCTCAAGGGGCATGGCGGCCCTTTCCATGATTTTCCCGGCAAAGCGAGGGCTGGTCTGATAGATCCCCTCCTCATTCAAGATGTAGACTTCACCGGTCTTTCCGATTCGGACGTTTTCCACCAGGGCTCGGAATACTTCCGTGTCCACTGTGGCCCTCAGGATCCACTTCTCTCCTTTTTCCTGGCGGGTGACGGCAATGATGAAATGAGGAACTTTCCTGAACCCTGTGAACATGTCACTGACGAAAATGCCGCGCTCCATGACGTTCTTGAACCAAAAGGTCTGAGAGTAGTTCTTGTCCATCAGGTCATAGGGGCCCACGTAGGCCAGATGCCCCCCTTCCTCGCTGATGAGTCCCAGGTCCGAGATGGAGCCGTGCTCCTGGTTCATGACCTCGAAGACATGGGCCAGGTTGCCACTTTCCTTCAGGTATTCTTTGGAATGGGTCTGAGCGATCAACTGGAGCCTGGCGCTGCGTTCTCTCAGAAAGAGCTCGATGATCCTTTTGTGATATTCCACCTCGGTTTGAAAGGATTCCGTCATCCTTGTCTTGGCAAACCGGGTGTAGTGGATATTGATGGCCCACCCCACCAGGAGCAACGGAACCAGAGAGCAAACGAGGGTAATCCCTATAAACTTGCGGTAGAGTTTCGCGTAGTGATACTTTCGCCACTCTTCCTCGGTTCTCTCGCCTTTGGCTCCATTCCCTTGCACAGGCTGTTCCCTGTTTCCTTTCATCCCCTGTCTTCGTGCCTCCCGAATCGGTCTGGCGCAATCTGCGGTGAGACTCAGATCTATATTGAATGATTCAAGAGTCATGCCAAAAAATCGCAGGAAGACAGTTCTTCGAACAGGAACCATCCTGGCCATAATCCAACGGGATCCCTTGGGAAATAGACGAGGGGACCCTCTTTCTCAAAGGGATTGGCGATCCTTGTCACCCCTGAGATGACGTTTCATGGAAACAGAAGTTTTCAGGTGAGAGCGACGGGGATTTGGATTTGATGTTTCCCGACAAAAGCAATATAATGCAACCTCTTCCATGGCAAGGGGGGTTCATGTCCGTTCTTTTCATCGGCTCAACAGGCGATCGCGCAGGCCACACCCTCATCGCGTGGGCCATTGCCCGAAGGCTGCTGGAAAAAGGAAAGAGCGTCGGCTTGATAAAGCCTTTCGGCACCGACCCTGTCCATGTGCGCGGCCAGTGGACGGACCAGGACGCTTTTCTTTTCAAGGAAGCATTGAATCTCTCGGAGCCCCTGGATCGGATCTGCCCTTACCTGGTTTCCGACGAAACCTGGAGACACAAAGGAAATGAAGAGATCCTGGAAGAACTCAAGGCCCTCGCCAGAGAAGTCTCCGAGGCAAAGGATATCGTTCTGATCCTGGGCTCAAAGCACATCTTTTTCGACGATGCCGCCTGCCCTATTCCTGACGTCACGTTGATTCCTGAGCTGAACGCGGAATTCATTCTCGTTCATCGTTACCGCAAAGTGTCCAAAGCCATTTACTCCATCCTCTCGGTGAGCTCTCTTTTGCGGGAAAGAATCAGGGGGATTGTCCTCAACCGGGTTCCCCCCGAAGAAATCCAAGAAATCCAGACTCATTTGGTGCCGTCCCTTCGCTCAAAAGGAATTCCAATTTTTGCCGCCCTTCCGGAGGACCTTGTGCTTTCTTTCAGAAGTTTAAGGGAAGTGGGCGAAGTTCTGGAAGGCCAGTGGCTTTGGGGGGAAGAACTGGGAAAACCGGTGGGTGCCATGACGGTGGGAGCTACCGACTTGACAGAAGGTCTCTTGCTTTTTAAACGGGCTTACAACAAAATCATCCTCCTTGAGCCCACGAAGAACAGTGCCGACGCCGCAGCGCCGAGGCCCGTAGTCGGCATCGTGCTGACCGGCGGCAGGAGCCCAGCTCCGCAGCTCCTCCAAGCCGCCAAGCGTGCAAAGATTCCCCTTCTCCTCGTCAAGCAAGACACGTTTCCCGCGCTTGAACGTCTTGAACAAAGCACCTCGCACCTTTCTCCCCGAGACGATGTCAAGGTCCGGCACATCCTTGAGTTGATGGACTATGAAGGGGCACTCGACAAGCTCCTTGAGCCGCTCAAAAGCTTTCGCGCCTGATCCGGGCTCTCAGCCCAGGGTGCTGGATACGATCCCCAGGAGTTTGTCGGGCGAGATAGGTTTGGACAAGAAGAGGTTGGCCCCTGCTTCAAGACCGCGAGATCTGTCCTCATCCCTGGTTTTGGCCGTTAGGAACACCACCGGAATTTCTCGGTACTTCTCCTTCTCTCGAATTCTCTTGCACAATTCGAACCCGTCCATTTCAGGCATGATCACGTCGGTCATGATTAAATCATAAGCATTCTCATCCAGCTTCTGCAACGCTTCTTTGCCGCTCCCTACGGTATGCACTTCATAGCCCTCGGGTTTGAGCAGTTCATCCAAGGCCATGAGGACCATCTCATCATCGTCGACCACCAAAATACGCTTTGTCATTCTATGGCTCCTTTCCCGATTCCCTGGCCGGCAGAATCACGGAAATCTCCGTTCCTTCTCCGACTTTGCTCTTAATGTCAATTCTCCCCCCGTGGGCCTCGACAATGCCGAAACAGAGAGAAAGGCCAAGCCCTGTGCCCTTCCCCACAGGTTTGGTGCTGAAAAAAGGCTCAAAAATCTTGCTCAAATTCTCAGGCGGGATTCCGATCCCTGTGTCCTTCACAGAGATGACAACGGAAGGGGCCCCTCCATCTTCCGAAAAAGACGACCGGATGGTCAACTCTTTTTTATGCCCTGCGGCGTCGTCAATCGCATCCCTGGCATTGGAGATGAGGTTCAGAAAGACCTGTTCCAGCTGATTGGGATCCCCCATCACCTTCGGCAGTCCCCCGTCAAGGTTGCGGACCAGGGTGATTCCGTGGTTCAGCAGCTGCTGCCCGGTGATCATGAGAGCGTTTTCCACGGGCTGATTGACATCAATCTCCTGAAGCTCGGGTTTCGTCTGCCTGGAGAACTCCCGGAGGTGATCCACAATTTTCTCGATCCGGTCGTTGCACTTCCGGATCAGCTCCAGCCGTTCTCTTTCGGGCCAGCCTGCGGGAAGGTTTTTCAGGATCACGTGGAGAATGGTCTGCGAGGCCATGAGCGGATTGTTGAGCTCGTGGGCGACGCCGGCGACCAGCTCTCCCAGCGCTCTCATTTTCGAGGCCTCTATGAGGTAGGCCTGGGCGTCTTTGAGCTTGGCTTCGAGGGCCTTTTGTTCCGTGATATCCTTGAAGATGCCCGCGGTTCCGATAATCACGTCATCTTCATTCCTCAGAAGGAAAAGAGAGGTCAGAATGGTGAGTGCCTTTCCGGCCTTTGTTTTCACTTCCATTTCATAATTCTCGGCCCGTTCCGAAACCCTCAGAAGGTCCATGATCTCCCTGGCCAGCTGCATGCCCCGGACGTAAAAATTCGAAATGTGGATCCCGAGGATTTCCCCCCTGGGATACCCGAGCATCTCCTCCATGGCGCGGTTGACATAGGTGAGCTTGCCCTTGAGATCGGTGGTCAAAATGCCGTCCACTGAACTCTCCATAATGCGCTCCAGGAACTCCTTGGTCTCCCGGAGCTGACGCTCCAGGTTCTTTCTCACCGTGATGTCCCGGATGATCTCCACGAAGCCGCTGGACTTTCCGGATGGATCCATGATGGCCGTCACCGTCGTCAGAACCGGGAAGCGCTGCCCGTTTTTCCTAACCCGGGTCATCTCCAGCTCACACAAGCCTTCCGTTCTCGTGCGCTTGGACATCCACTCCTGGACCCCGCTTTTCTTGTCTTCCGTGACGATCGTGACGGCAATGTTTTCCTTGTTGATCACTTCTTCCTTTTTCCAGCCAAAAAGCTTCTCAGCGCCCTTGTTGAATTCCATGATTCTTCCATAGAAGTCGAGCGCGACAATGGCGTACTCCGTAGCGCTGTCCAGGATGCTGTTCAGGAACCTGGAGAGATCCCGGTACTTTTCCCTCGATTCCTTGAGTTCCTGGGTTCTCGCTCCCACCATTTTCTCAAGATCAGAGGTGTAGTTCTGGATCTGGCTGATCATGCGGTTGAAGGACGTCCCCAAGACTCCGATCTCATCCGCTCCGTGGACTTTGACCCTTTGGGAGAGATCCCCTCCCACCATCTTGCTCGTAATCTCCGTGAGTTCCTGGATCGGCTTGGTCAGCACTTTCGACAGGGTCAGGGTAAGGAAAAAGCCGAAGGCCAGGGCAAGAAAAACGAGCAGCAGGATAAAGCGCTGCGTCTCGTGCAGGGAACTGAAGATCTCCTCTTCATAGGTGCCTGCGGCAATGACCCAGTCCCAGGGTTCGAAGTAAATGTATTTGAGCATCTTCACCCTTGGCTTTTTCTCGCCAAGTTCCGGGTTTACCCACGGGTATCGGATGGTCCCCATTCGTCCTTCGGGGAGCGCCAGCACATCTTTGATCATGGCCCGGATGTACTCGAACCCTGAAGAATCCTGGGAGTCGATGATGTTCCCTCCCTCCCGTGCCGGATGGACCTTCAGGTTCCCTTCGCTGTCCATGATGTAAACGTATCCCGTATCCCCGACGCGAATGCCCTTGATCTCTCCTTTGAAGGAGTGAGCGCTCTGTTCCTTGACGCCCACGTAAAGAGCGCCGATCACGGATCCGTCCTTTCCCTTGAGCGGCTCATAGGCGGTGATGTACCAGTCATCCACCACATACGCTCTTCCCCTGTAGGGACGATCAGCCAAAATCGCCTGGGTCACGGGGCTGTCCTCGGGAATATAGGTCCCGGTACCCCTTTTGCCCTGTTTTCCGATCACATTGGTGGAGGTGCGGAGCAAGCGGTTCCCTTCAATCCTCTGGAAGATCGTGCAGGTCCCTCCCACCAGATTTTGCACCTCGTCAACAAAGCGCGTGTCTCCTGTCAGAACCCTGTTCCCGACTTTCCAGAGGGGAACCGACACAAAAGCGATCTCGCCCGTGAACTGGTTGGCGGCGGCGAAGCGGATCAGCTCGTTTTCAACGACCGTTATTGCCGGGCTGTCCTTGAACAGAAGCTCATTGGCCACGCGAAGGTCGGAGACCACCTTGTTTTGAACCATTTCCTGCTGAACTTTGCACATGGCGTAGATGTTTCGCACCAGGTGCTCCAGATCTTCTTCAGCGGCGAACCGGAGCGCCTTTCCGAAACGATCAAGGGAAAGGTAGGCCACGCAAGCCAAGGGGACAAGCACCAGAAAAAGGGTGACGCTCACCAGTTTGGCCCGTATTCTCAAATTTCTAAAAGCAGGGATGATCATTGTCTCCTCTTGAGGTCCTGCTCATGACTTTGCAGGATTTGCAATTAAACCACAATCCGTTTTCACCGTAAAGGCCCTTTTGAGGGCTTTGTCCTTGACACCCGAGGCCGATTTCCGCATACTTTCCGTCGTCAAAAGCAGGTTCTGAGCGGGGGCGAATATGAAAAAGGCAGACATCCTCCTGGTGGATGACGAGGTCGTGTTCACCGCCAACATGTCCAGGCTCCTGACCAGCCGCGGATACCAGGTGACTACCGTGAAAGACGGGGCGGAAGCCATCGCCGCGCTGAAGGAGAGGCCTTTTGATGTGATGGTGCTCGACCTGAAGATGCCTGTGATGGACGGAATCACGACCCTTCAGCAGATGAAGGCCCTGAACCTCCTGACCGAAGTCCTTATCCTCACAGGCCACGGGTCCATGGACACCGCTTTTCAGGCCATTGAAATGGGGGCCTACGACTATGTAACCAAGCCCTGCGAGATCGCCGAACTCGTGTCAAAAATTGAAGCGGCTCATGCCCGAAAGAAGGTCAAAGAAAAGAAACCATGAGCTGTTCCCGCCCGCCATTTTTACCATTGACACACCATAGCAAATCCCCTATATCACACCGGGAACGGAGGATTTTGATCCGTCTTAACGAGGCGCTCCCGGCGACCCGGGCTCTTTCGAAATGCACCTGAATCCATATCAGGAGGAACGACCATGGCGGAACTCCACAGAGGAAAAGCGGCGTTCAAGTTCTGTTTCTGGCTTGCGGCGAGCGTGGGCCTGTTCGTCTACATCATTCACAGCTACACTTCGGGGCAGATGATCCAGTGGTACTATTACACGGCCTCGCTCGACGGCTACGCGGTTGACGCCAACCTGTCCATGAATGCCACCAAGGACAAGCCATTGGTGCTCAACATCGCAAAGCAGGATGAGGTCAAAGGACTGGTGGCGATTCCCGTAGCAAAAGGCGACCGCCTGCCGAAGAATACCAACGGCGTGATTTCCCTGGCTGAGATTAAATCGGGGAAACGGGTGACTCTTGAGGGGCAAACCATCAAAGTCACAGTGCCATGGCAGATAAAGGAGGCCAAAGGGTTCAAATACAAGGACACCTTCAAACACAAGGGGATCCGGACCAACCCCTGGTCGGGCGCCTGGAACGTGGCTATGGTGCTCTGCCTCGGCTTGGCGCTCGGTCTTGTCGCTGAAGGGTTCACCGATCTCCTGGGCATGAAGATCGAAAAGATCCAGCACGGTCACTAGAAAGGAGGAGAAGGCTATGTTCGATTTCGCTATCGCAGGAGTTCAGGCTCCGATTTTCTTGCTGGCTCTGGTCGGTCTCACAGTCGGCATCGTGGGCGGATTCATCGGGGTGGGCGGCGGATACATGGTCACCCCGGCCCTGATCGTTTTCGGGTTTCCCGGCTACATGGCTTCCGGCATTGACATGACCCACATCTGCGGAAAAGGGCTCGTGTCCACGGTCCGCCACCGGCAGCTAGGCAACATCGACTGGACCCTGGCCCTTTCCATGATCGCCGGGACCATGCTGGGCGTCGAACTGGGCGTTCGGCTCCTGGTCTACTTCAAACACCTCGGCATTTCGGGGGTGGTCCTTCTGGTGACCTCTGTCGCCCTTATGTTCACCCTCTTCCTTTACACTCAGATTGAGACAAACCGTGCACACAAGAAGATGGAAGAAATGGAGAAAGCAGGTGAGGAACTGGGCCGTGAATTGCAGACCAGCAACCTACCCAAGATTTTCCAGTCTATCCCTCTGGCCCCCATCGTCCGCTGCCGCACGGCGCGGGTGATCGTTTCCATGTGGGTCATCGTCCTGGTGGGCATGGTCACCGGCGTTCTGGCAGGTTTCCTTGGCGTCGGAGGAGGCTTCATTAGAGTCCCGGCCCTTGTCTATGTCGTCGGGGCTTCCACCCACATCGCGGTCGGCACCGACCTTGTGGAAATTGTGGTCTCCGGAGCCTATGGCGCCCTCCGGCACTCCATCGAAGGCAACGTGGATTTGATGGCTGTCCTTTTCATGATCGTTGGCGCAATGTTCGGCGCCCAGGTGGGCAGCATTGCCACGTCCTACGTGCGTGGTCCTGCCATCCGATACATCTTGAGCTACTCCCTGATCCTGGCAACCCTGGGGGCGGCCCTTCGCCTGGTCTACGTGCTGACAGGACAGAACGTCCACTGGCTGTCCCTGGCAGCGGTCATGTTGACCCTGGGAGAGATGATTTTCCTCTGCCTCTTCATCAGCTCCCTGGTGTGGTTTGCGGTGAGACGCCGCGGCGGCAAGTGGGTTCCGGACTGGGTCGGACCCCTGGTGATCTAACCGGTGAAGGGAACTCAAAGGAGGAAACATCCATGAAGTGGTTTATCAACTCCATGCTCGGATTCTGGATCCTGCTGCTCGCTGTTTCACTCGGAGCTGCGGCCGTGGTATACGAAATCTGGCTCAAAGGCCATGTTTAAGGGAGGCGAGTCATGAAAGGAATAGTATCCATCGGCTCCAACGTCATCCTCTATGCCTTCCTGGTGTGGCTGCTCTACGATTCGACGATCCACGAATGGGATCCCTGGTTCGCTTTCGTGGTGGGCTTCGTGCTGGTGGTGGCTGTCGTGACCAGCCTGATCCCGGCACTCCGCGCCAAAGGGATCTCACCGGGTCATTATCCGGAAGATGAATGAGCAACCCGCTGAAAACATCCCCCCTCGCCCCCCTTTGGTAAACGGGGGAGGAGGGGATTTTACAGAAGGGCTGAGAAAGGACGTCACCGCCCTCTGGGAAAAACGGGCGAGAGGCGATGTTTCCGAACGCGCCTTTCAGAAACAAAGCGAACGGGCTGTGCTAGACCTTTGCCGGGCCCTTGTCCTGCACCGGATCGGGGAAGGCGAAAGCATTCGGTTCGAGCACCATGCGGTGCGCGCCCACACCAAGATTGCCGGCTCGGTGTTGAGGGAGAGCGAGCAGGAATTCATCAGCCTCCTGGCCACCGAGCGACGGCTCTTCCGCCTCCGAGCCATCCAGACTGCCGACCAGCCCCTGCTCTTTCTCGACGGTGACAAAGATGCTGTGGAGGAACTGCCTTATGGGTCCGCATCCGGCGTGACGGTGCGCACCCAGCGGCGCAAGGGGCAGATCGTCGCAGGGCTGGTGATTGCGGGTTTTGCCTTCCTCGGCTACTCCTGGCTTCAAATCACAGGCGCTGCGCTTTTTCTCCTGGGCATCGCCGGGGCTTTGCACGGCCTGCTGGTTCCGACCCGCTGGGCCGAGGTGCTGCAGCCAGAACCTACCGTCTCACCGCCTTTTCAGGTCTGGGCCTTGCGAAAAAAGAGTGCTAGGCTCCTCCTCAAGTTCTTGCGCCAGAAGATACAAGAAAGGTAGAATGGGCAGCATGGGGTCTTCTGATGGGCATTGTCCCCGACATCGGTGGGTTTAAAGAAAAGATCAGCGGTGCGTGGCGGCGCCTGACCCATGCCCTGCTCGCGTTTCTTGACCTCATCGGCCTCTATTCCTACCGGCGCGGCGATCAGGAAGCTCAGCTCTCCCGGTTCCGCTCCCACCACATCGAGTTCCGAGGCCTTCTTACCGCGAACAACAACTTCCTGACCGTTGTCAACGAATTGGAGGAGAGCCGCATGGGGGACGCGCTTCCCCACCCGGCGTGGGTGAAGAAGCAGGTTCTGCGGGCCGCTGTCGATGTTCACCGCATGGTGAAGTGCCTCAACGCCATTTCCGATAACCGCTATCCAAAACTCGCCGAACGATATCAGGCCGTCTCCGATGAGCTGGCCAGCCGGCTGGAAGGGGTTTCGAGCTCAGCCCCCTCGTCGTGGGTCATGGATCTTTCCGAAACTCGGGCCGAGCACGCATGGCTGGTGGGAGGAAAGATGGCCAACCTCGGCGAAATCCGCAACGTGGTCGGTTTGCCCACGCCCCCGGGATTCGCGGTCACCGCCGAAGCCTACCAGAGCTTGATTCGCGCGCACGGCTTCCTGCCGGACGAAGCCGGCAACATGCCCCTTTCAGAGGAGGACTCGCCCAAGGCATCTGAGCTCACCATCCCAGAAACCATTGAGATGTCGATCTTCGACGCCTACGATCGGCTCTCTCAAGCTCTCGGCGCGCCTCCGGCCGTGGCGGTGCGGTCCAGCGCCATCGGAGAAGACAGCGCCTATTCTTTTACAGGTCAGTTTCTAACCCTGCTCAACGTGAGGAGGGAGGGACTGATCGAGGCCTACCGGAAAGTTGTTGAAAGCCTTTTTTCCGCCGATGCGGTTCACTACCGGCAACTGCACAAACTCGCTGCCAGCACCATGCCGGTCGGCTTCCTGGTCATGGCGGACGCGGTCTCCAGCGGGGTTGTTTACACTGCCGACCCTTCCCGCCCCGATGCCCGGGTGGTTCTGGTCCATGTCGTCAAGGGCCTTGGCCCTAGCCTCGTGGACGGCCGGACCTCCCCCGAGACCGTAACCGTCGAGCGAGACCCCGAGCTTCGCATCGGCTTGCGGACCGCCTCCCTTCAGACCTCCATAGTGGTCACCACCCCGGAAGGCGGGGTTCGGGACGAACCGCTCCCCCAGGAACTCGCGTCTGCGCCCTGCTTGAGCGACGAGGAAGTGCTGTCGTTGGCTCGCATGGCCGTCGCGGTTCACGAGCATTTCGGAGGACCCCAGGACATCGAATGGGCCATAGATGCGGAGCGGCGTCTGTGGCTCCTCCAGTCGCGGCCTCTTCGCATGGCCGCCTTATCAGAGGAAGGAACCCGCCCGCCCGTCGAAGGATATTCGCTGCTCATGGAAGGAGGGGACACGGCTTTCCCGGGAGTGGGGTCAGGGCCTGTCGTGGTCATGGACGAAGAAGGAGACCTGGAGCAGTTTCCTGAGGGAGCGGTGCTGGTGGCCCCCCGGTCGTCCCCGCGGTTCGTTCGTCTCATGTCCAAGGCAGCCGCCATTGTGACCGATTTCGGCGGCGTGACCGGGCACATGGCCGCCC
>Ga0209706_10001164_pt1 | contig 14923 bp, 10 predicted proteins | sample PPLLaktember2015_6_FD_187263 | JGI IMG/M metagenome (GOLD analysis project Ga0209706, IMG submission 187263) | Freshwater sediment microbial communities from Prairie Pothole Lake near Jamestown, North Dakota, USA - PPLs Lake P8 Core (1) Depth... | ecosystem: Environmental > Aquatic > Freshwater...
GAGCGGCCCGGCCAGGGCGCCATCGCCGAGGCGGTGGCCCACGCCCTCGCCGAGGGCCGTCACCTGCTGCTCGAGGCGCCGACCGGCATCGGCAAGACGATCGCGGTACTGCTCCCCGCGTTGCGCCACGCCTTCGCCCGGGGCGGGCGCGTCCTGCTGCTGACCTCCCGCGGCTCCCAGCAGCACGGCGCCCTCTCCGCGCTCGCGCGCATCGCTCCGCCGGGCAGCGCCGCCGCCGCCGCGCTGCGGCCGAAGCGCGAGCTCTGCGCGACCGGCACGCTGCTCTGCGACGCCGAGCACTGCGCCTTCGCGCGCGACTTCGGGCGGAAGCTCTCCGAGGGCGACGTGCTCGGAAGGCTCCTCGCGGGCGAGCCGGTGCTGCGGCCCGCAGCGGCGCTCGCGGCCGGGCGCGAGGCGGAAGTCTGTCCCCATGCCCTCGCCCACGCCGCCGCGCGCGAGGCCGCCCTCACCGTCGCCGACTACAACTACGCCCTGGACCCCGCCGTGATGCTCCCCGAGCTCGGGCCGCGGGAGCGGCAGGGCGACGTGGTGCTGCTGCTCGACGAGGCCCACCAGGCTCCCGACCGCGCGCGCGACGCGCGCTCGTGTCGGATCGCGAGGCCGCGCCTCTTGCAGCTCGTCGACGCCGCCGCCGCCGGCGGCGCGCCGGCCCACGCGACCCTGCGCGAGGCGGCGCGCGCCCTTGCCGAAGGGGTCGCCGAGATCGCGCGCGACGCCGCCGGCGGGGACGCCGAGGGCGACGGCGAGCTGGAGTGGGAGCTGGGCCCCGCCGCGCTCGCCAGCGAGCGCGAGGCGCTGGCGCACGCGGCGGCGCGCTACCTCGAGTATCGCCTCGAGACGCGCACGCTCGTGGCCGGAGATCCGATCCTCGAGGCGACGCGCGAGGTCTTCGCGTTCGGCGCGGCGCTCGAGAGCGCCGGGCCGGGCGTCGCGACCAGCGTCGCCTGGCGGCGCGGCGCGCCCGAGCTGCGGCTCCACTGCCTCGAGCCCGAGCGCGACCTCGGCGCCCTCTTCGCCCGCTGCCGCGCGGTGGTCGCCTTCTCCGCCACGCTGCAGCCCTTCGCCCTGCGCCGCGAGCTGCTCGGCCTGCCGGAGGAGCGCACCGACACGCTCGCGCTTCCCACGCCGTTCCCGCGGCAGCGTCGCGCGGTGGTGATCGAGCCGCGCGCCGACACGCGCTTCCGCTCGCGCGCGCGGGAGTCGCCGCGCCTCGCGCGCCGGCTGGCGGCCTTCGCGGCGTCGGTCCCGGGGCACGTGCTCGCCCTCGCGCCGAGCTTCGCCTGGATCGAGGCGCTGCGCGCCGAGCTGGCGCTTCCGGGCCGCATCGTGCTGGCCCAGGCCAGCGGCGACGGGCCCGCCGAGCGGGAGCGCCTGCTCGGGGCGCTCGCGGCGGAGCCGGAGCCGCCCGTGCTGCTGCTGGCCGCGGCCGGCGGCTTCTTCGGCGAAGGCGTGGAATGGCCCGGCCGGCTGGCGGGCGTCGCGGTGCTCGGCCCCTGCCTCCCGCCGCCCGACCTCGCGCGCGAGCTGCTGCGCCGCCGCTACGAGGAGCGCTTCGGCGCGGAGGAAGGCTTCGCCCTCGCCTACGCCCTCCCCGGCATGACCCGCGTGATCCAGGGCGCCGGCCGCCTGATCCGCTCGGAGCGCGACCGCGGCGTGGTGGCGCTCTACGACCGGCGCTTCCTCGCGGAGCCGTGGCGCAGCCTGCTCCCCGCCGAGTGGATGGACGGCGGCGAACCCGAGGATCGCGTCGGCGACCCGGCCCGCGTCGCGCGCACGTTCTTCTCGACGACCGAGGCGTGAGCGCCCGCGTCCGCGGCGCTCAGCGGCGCGGGGGGCTCGCCGTCTCCACGCGGTTGCGGCCGGCCTGCTTCGCCCGGTACATCGCCTCGTCGGCGTGGGACACCAGGTCGCCCGGCGTCTGGTGCTCCGCGCCGAGCGTTGCGATGCCGAGGCTCAGCGTCACCGAGATCGACCACGCGCTCTCGGCGCCGAGCTCGGTCGCCTCGACCTCCTGGCGCAGGCGCTCCGCGAAGACGGCGGCGCCGTCGGCGTCGGCGTTGGCGAGCACCATCAGGAACTCCTCGCCGCCGTAGCGCCCGCCGTGGTCGCTGCCGCGCAGCCGGCGCTTCAGGATGCCGCCGACGGCCTCCAGCACCGAGTCGCCCGCGGCGTGGCCGTGGCGGTCGTTCACCTCCTTGAAGTGATCGATGTCGGCCATCACCACCGAGAGCGGCGTGTGGTAGCGCTTGGCGCGCAGGAACTCGACCGAGAGCACCTCGGTCAGGTAGCGACGGTTGCGCAGCCCGGTGAGCGGGTCGGTGGTCGAGAGCTGCTCGAGCAGCCGGTTCTTGCTCACCAGCTCGCGCTGGAGCCGCACCAGCTTCAGGTGTAGCTCGAGCCGGGCCACCAGGTCGGCCGGGTGGAAGGGCTTGCTGATCGAGTCCGACGCGCCGCCGCGGATGAGGCGCGCGCGCCGGTCGTAGTCCGTGACCGCCGAGAGGAAGATGAAGGGCACCTCGCACTCGCTGCCCCGCGCGGCGGTGCGCATGCGCAGCAGCTTCTCGCCGTCGAGGCCGGGCAGCTCGAGGTCGCAGAGCACGACGTCGACCGGCTCGGAGAGCAGCAGCTTCAGCCCCTGGAGCCCGTCGCTGGCTTCGAGGATGCGATCGAAGGCGGCCGAGTTCTCGACCGCCGCACGGATCTCGCCGCGTTGCTGCGCCGAGTCCTCGATCAGAAGGAGTGTGGCCATCCCGACACCTGCCCCGCCTCGGGACGTATCGGCGGGCCCGGGGCTGGAGGTGAGGGCCGAAAGGCCCGGCGAAGCCTAGCGGGCCCGGGCGCCGAGCTGTCGCGAGAGGACCGCCAGGATCACCGCGGGGCCCCGCTCGAAGGCGGCGCGCGAGATGCTCTCGTCGGGCTGGTGGGCCTGGGCGAGCTCCCCCGGGCCGCAAACCAGGGAGTGGATGCCCGCCCGCGCCAGCCGGCCGCCGTCGGTGCAGAAGGGAGCGCCGCCGGGCTCGTGCTCCCCGAGCACCTCGAGCAGCGCCTTCTCGAGCGCCGTGCCGCGGGGCGAGAGCAGGCCCGGCACCACGCGCGGGGCGCCCAACTCGATCTCCCCCCGGAGGTCCGGCGAGCCGAAGTCACGCGGCTCGAGGCCCGCCAGGCGCTCGCGCACGACTTCGAAGGGTGCGAGGGGATCGGCGTCCGGAAGCGGCCGGTAGCTCACCCGCAGGCGACACGCCTCGGCGATCACGTTCGGCGCCGTGCCGCCGGCGATCGTCCCGAAGTTGAAGGTGGTGTACGGCGCCTCCGGGAAGGTTGCCCGCCAGGCGGGATCGGGCTCGGCGCGCTGCGCAGCCTGCACCTCGCCGATCGCGTGGATCGCGCGCGCCGCGAGCGCGATGGCGTTCACGCCCGCTTCGGGCACGCTCGAGTGGCCGCCGCGCCCGCGCGCCAGCACGTCGAACTGCACGATGCCCTTGTGCGCGTGGAGCACGCGCCAGCCCGTGGGCTCGCCGATCCAGCAGAGGCGCGGCATCGGCAGCTCGCCCAGCAGCGACGCCAGCGCCGGCGCCAGGCGCTCGGCGCCGAGGCAGCCGATCTCCTCGTCGCAGGTGAACACGAAGACGAGGGGGCGAGCCAGGGAGGCGGGAGCCAACTGGCGCGCTGCGGCCAGGCACTGGGCGACGAAGCCCTTCATGTCGCTGGTGCCGCGCCCGTAGAGGCGGTCCCCCTCCGCACTGAGCCGCAGCGGCTCGCGCGTCCAGCCGGGCTGGCCCTCGAAGGGCACGACGTCGAGGTGGCCCGAGAGGATCAGCCCGCCCGGCTCCGGCGGACCGAGCCACGCCACGAGGTTGACCTTGCGGACGCCGTCCACCTCGGCGACCTGACGCGCCACGCGGAAGCCGAGTCGGTCGAGCTCGTCGGCGAGCAGGTCGGCCAGCGGCTCGTTGCTCCGCTGGCTGACCGTGTCGGCCGCGACGAGCCGCTCGGCGAGGTCGAAGAGGTAGCCGTCCACGGCTCGATGCTAGCGAGTGGGCGAGGAAACCTCGACTTCATTGGGTCCCCTCGGGGATTTCAATCGATAGACTGATTCAAACGCGATTACGAACTCGCAAGGACTCGGAATGAGAAGAACTTGCCTTTCAGATCTCGTTTTCTAGTCTCTGATCCGTTCTCTAAGGTGAGCGTTTGGCCGAAGCACCGCGTCAGGAGACCGAAACGTGACCCAGAAGGTTCCGACCGGCGCCGAAAGATTGGTCCAGGCCCTCGAACGCGAGGGGGTCGAGTACATCTTCGGTCTGTCGGGCGGGGCTGCGATCCCGATCTTCGATGCGCTGGTGGATTCCAAGATCCAGCTCGTGCTGGTTCGACACGAGCAGGGCGCCACCCACATGGCCGACGGCATGGCGCGGGCCACGGGGCGGCCCGGGGTGGTGCTCGTGACCTCCGGCCCCGGCGCCACGAACACCGTCACCGGTCTCCTCACGGCAAACATGGACTCTGCGCCGATCATCGTGATCTGCGGCCAGACCCTCACCGCGAACCTCGGCAAGGACGCCTTCCAGGAGGCGGACGTCACGGGCATCACCTACCCGGTGGTGAAGCACTCCTACCTGATCAAGGACCCCCGCGAGATCCCGCGCGTGGTGAAGGAGGCGTTCCACATCGCCACCACGGGGCGCCCGGGGCCCGTGCTGATCGACGTCCCGAAGGACGTGAGCTCCGCCCCCTGCACGGCGCCGTTCGTCGAGGTGAAGGACCTCCAGCTCCCCGGCTACCACGTGCCCGGCCGCGGCAAGGCCGAGCTGGTGGCGCGCGCGGCGGAGCTGCTGCGCGCCTCGCGGCGCCCGATCCTCTACGTGGGCCACGGCGCGGTGATCTCCGGAGCCGGCAAGGCGGTGATGGCGCTCGCGGAGAAGCTGCGCGCGCCGCTCGTGAACACCCTGCTCGGCAAGGGCGCCGCGGACGAGACCCACGCGCTCCACCTCGGCATGCTCGGCATGCACGGCACCGCGTACGCCAACAAGGCGGTGGCCGACTGCGACCTGATCTTCTCGATCGGCGCGCGCTGGGACGATCGCGTGACGAGCAAGGTCGAAGCCTTCTGCCCCCAGGCGGTGAAGATCCACATCGACGTCGACCCCGCCGAGTTCAACAAGGTGCTGCGGCCCGACCTCTGCATCGAAGGCGACGCCCGCCTGGTGCTCGAGGACCTGCTGCCCCTCGTCGAGCCCTGCGACTCCGGCCCCTGGCTGCGCCAGTGCAACGCCTGGCGCCGGCAGTTTCCGCTCCGCTACCCGAAGAAGGGCGGCCTCCACGCCCAGCACGTCCTCGACCGGCTGCAGGCGCTCACCCAGGGCTCGGCCGTCATCACCGCCGACGTCGGCCAGCACCAGATGTGGGCGGCCCAGTTCTGCAAGACCACCACCAACCGCCACTGGATCACGTCGGGCGGCGCGGGCACGATGGGCTTCGGCTTCCCCGCCGCGATCGGCGCGAAGTTCGCGCGGCCCGAGGCGGAGGTGTGGGCGGTGGTCGGCGACGGCGGCTTCCAGATGACGCTCTGCGAGCTGGCGACGGCCGCGGTGCACCGGCTCGCCGTCAAGGTGCTCGTCATCAACAACAACTACCTCGGCATGGTCCGCCAGTGGCAGGAGGCGTTCTTCGACAACCGCCTGTCGGGCGTCGACCTCGAGGGCAACCCCGACTTCGTGAAGCTCGCCGAGGCCTACGGCGTGAAGGGGCTGCGCATCCGGCGCCCGGCCGACATCGACCGGCGGCTGAAGGAGGCCCGCGACCACGACTCCGGCCCCTGCGTGGTGGTGGCCGAGGTCGTGAAGGAAGGCAACGTGTTCCCCTGGATCCCCGCCGGTGCGCCGATCACCGACATGCTGATCGAGCCGCCGAAGCGCAAGCTGGAGAAACCCACTGGCAGCACCTGAGCTCGCGGCGCCGCCCTCGGGCGACGTCCACACCCTCTCGCTCTACGTCAACAACAAGCCCGGCGTGCTGGTGCGCGTCGCGCTGGTCTTCGCGCGCCGCGGCTTCAACATCGAGAGCCTGGTGGTGAGCGCCTCGGCCCACGGCGACTTCTCGCGCATGACGATCGCCTGCCGCGGCGACCGCGCCCAGCTCGAGCAGATCGTGAAGCAGCTCCAGAAGCTCGTCGACGTGGTCCACGCCGTGGACCACACCGGCGACCAGGCCTACGAGACCGAGATCGCGCTGGTGAAGCTGCAGGCGGACCTCGAGGAGCGCGCCCAGATCCTCCAGATCGCGGAGCACTTCGGGGCCAAGGTGGTGGACTACGGCCAGGACTCGCTGATGCTGCGGGTGTACGGCTCCACCGAGAAGCTCGACGCCTTCACCGGCCTGCTGCGGCCGCTCGGCCTGAACGAGCTGGTGCGCAGCGGCAAGATCCTGATGGCGCGGGGGCTGACGGCGACCTGAGCCGCCGGGTAGCATGCGGCCGCTGCCGTCCCGGAGGCTCGGCCCATGAAGCTCCTCGCCCGCGGTCTCGCTCTCGGCGTCGCCTTCGGCCTGGCCGCGGCGACGGTCGAGCTGTGGCTCCAGCTCGTTCCCTTCATCGAGCGTCGCATGGGGCCGGGGCCCTCGTTCCTGCTCCAGACGACGGGTCTCCAGGTGGCGCTCGGCGCCGCGCTCGGCCTGGCCGCGTCGCCGCTGCTCCTGCTGCGCGGCGGGCGCTGGATCGCCGTGGCCGCGCTGGCGCTGGTCTGGTGGGGGCTCGAGCGCTCCGTCGGCCTCGACTCGCCGCTCTTCCGCCGCTTCGAGGCTCTGCCGCCGGCGGGCGGCGCCCTGCTCGTCTCGCTCGGCCTGCTGCTGGCGCGCCGGCGGCCGCTGCTGCCCTGGGCGCTCGGCGCGGTCCTGCTGGCCGGCGCCGTCGTGACGCCCCGCCTCTACCTGCGCGCCACCACGCCGCCCGCGCCGCCGAGAGCGGAGCTGCCGCCGGCGCCTCCCGGCGCTCCCGACGTCGTCGTCGTGGTGCTCGATACCGTGCGCGCGGGGAACGTCTCGACCTACGGCTACGAGCGGCCGACCGCTCCCGAGATCGACGCCCTGGCCGCCGAAGGAGCGGTGTTCCTCGACGCGACCTCGCCGGCCACCTGGTCGCTCCCCTCCCACGCCTCGCTCTTCACCGGGCGCTACCCCTCGAGCCACAACGCCCACGCCGAGAACCGCTACCTCGACGCCCGCTACCCCACCCTGGCGCAGGTGCTGGAGCGGAGCGGCTACGAGACCTTCTGCATCACCGCCAACCCGTGGATCAGCGATGGCCTCGGCCTGACGCGCGGGTTCGCGTGGCAGGACGATTCGCTGCGCGCGGTCGGCGGCGCCGGCCTCGGCTTCAGCTTCATCCACCGCCTGCTCGACCGCCTGGGCCTGCAGGAGGCGGACAAGGGCGGAGCCCTCGTCGCGAGCCGCTTCGAGCTCTGGGCGCGCCAGCGGCCCACCGCGAGCGAGCGGCCGGCCTTCGTGTTCCTGAACTTCATCGAGGCGCACTTTCCCTACCACCAGCTCCCCCACGACTACCTGCGCCGCTTCACCGACCTTCCCTACGGCCAGCTGCGCTCCCTGAGCCTCGACCTGCTGGGCCAGCAGTTCGGCGGGCGGGGGCGCCCGCTCGAAGAGGCCGCGGGCCCCGCGCGCGACATGTACGACGGCGGGGTGGCGTACACGAGCCACCTGCTCTCGCGGGTCGTCGAGGCGCTGCGCGCGCGCGGCACCCTCGACCGCACGGTGCTGGTGGCGCTCGCCGATCACGGCGAGCTGCTCGGCGAGCACGGCGGCTTCTTCGGGCACGGGCCGTCCCTCTATCAGCAGTCGGTCGGGGTCCCGCTCCTCGTGCGCTATCCGCCGCGCATCCCGGCGGGCGCGCGCGTGGAGGCGCCGGTCTCGACGCTCGGCGTCTTCGCCACGGTGCTCGACCTCGCGGAGCTGCCGCCCCCGCCCACGCTCCAGGTCGGCTCACTCGTTCCGCTCGCCCGCGGCGAGGCGAAGGCGCAGGACGCCCCGATCCTCTCCGAGCTCCACCGCAACGACGAGATCGGAGGCCGCGACTGGCCGGACCCGCAGCTCAAGGCGAAGCCCCGCTACCGCCTCCTGCGCGAGGGCAGCCTGAAGCTTGTGGCCCTCTCGACGGGCGAGCACCTGCTCTACGACCTCGCGGCGGACCCCGGCGAGACGCGCGATCTCGCGTCCGAGCGCCCCGCGGACCTCGCGCGAATGGTGGCGCGCCTCGAGGAGGCGCGCGCCCAGCTCGACCTGCCGGCGCTCGACGCGCCCATCGCTGCCGGCGAGCAGGCGCCGGAGCTCGACGAGGCCACCAAGGAGCAGCTGAAGGCGCTCGGCTACGCGGAGTGAGCGCCGCGCGCGTCACTCGTCGGTGACGCAGCCCTCGGACGCCGGCTTCACGTTCTTGATGTACTTGTAGAGCGTGCCGCGCGTCGCCTGGAGCGGCGGCGCGCTCCACGCCGCGCGGCGCCGCGCCAGCTCGTCGGCGGCGACGTCGAGCTCGAGGGTGCGCGCCTTGGCGTCGATGCGGATCCAGTCGCCGTCGCGCACCAGCGCGATCGGCCCGCCCTCCTGGGCCTCGGGCGTCACGTGGCCGATGATGAAGCCGTGGGAGCCGCCGGAGAAGCGGCCGTCGGTCAGCAGCGCCACGCCGTCGGCGAGCCCCGCGCCGGCGATCGCGGAGGTCGGGGTCAGCATCTCGGGCATGCCCGGGCCGCCCTTCGGACCCTCGTAGCGGATCACGATCACCTGGCCGCGCTGAATGCGGCCCTGCTCGAGGGCGCGGAGCATGTCCTCTTCGCGGTCGAACACGATCGCCGGGCCCGCGAAGTGGAGGCCCTCCTTGCCGGTGATCTTCGCGACGGCGCCGTCCGGGGCCAGGCTGCCGCGCAGGATCTGGATGTGGCCGCTGGGCTTCAGCGGGTCGCCCCAGGGGCGCAGCACCTTCTGGCCCGGCGCGAGCCCCGGCAGCTCGCGCACGTTCTCCGCGAGCGTCTTGCCGGTGACGGTGATGCAGCTGCCGTCGATGGCGCCGCGCTCGAGCAGCAGCTTCAGCACCGCGGGGGTGCCGCCCACCTCGTGGAGGTCCTCCATCACGTACTTCCCGCTCGGCTTCAGGTCGGCGAGGAAGGGGACGCGGTCGCTCACGGCCTGGAAGTCGTCGAGCTCGAGCCGCACGCCCACCGCGCGCGCCATCGCGATCAGGTGCAGCACGGCATTGGTCGAGCCGCCGAGCACGGTCACCATCACCATCGCGTTCTCGAACGCCGCGCGGGTCATGATGTCGCGGGGCTTCAGGTCGAGCTCGAGCAGGCGGCGGATGGCGCCGCCGGCGGCGCGGCACTCCGCGAGCTTGCGCGGATCCTCCGCCGGGGTCGACGAGCTGTACGGCAGGGTCATGCCGAGCGCCTCGATCGCCGAGGCCATCGTGTTGGCGGTGTACATGCCTCCGCAGGCGCCGGCGCCGGGGCAGGCGTGGCGCACGATGTCGGCGCGGGTGTCCTCGTCGATGCGCCCGGCGATGAACTCGCCGTAGCACTGGAAGGCGGAGACGATGTCCAGGGGATCCTTCGCGCGGCCGACGCCCGGCTTGATGGTGCCGCCGTAGACCATCAGCGAGGGGCGGTTCACGCGGCCCATCGCGATCAGGCAGCCGGGCATGTTCTTGTCGCAGCCCGGCAGCGACACGTTGGCGTCGTACCACTGGGCCTGCATCACCGTCTCGATCGAGTCCGCGATCAGGTCGCGGCTCTGGAGCGAGTAGCTCATGCCCTCGGTGCCCATCGAGATGCCGTCGGACACGCCGATCGTGTTGAAGCGGAAGCCCACCAGGCCCGCGGCCTCGACCCCCGCCTTCACCTGCTCCGCCAGGCCCAGCAGGTGCATGTTGCAGGGGTTCCCCTCGTACCAGACGCTCGCGATCCCGACCTGCGCCTTGGCGAAGTCCTCCTCGCGGAGGCCGGTGGCGTAGAGCATCGCCTGCGAGGCGCCCTGGCTCTTCGGCTCGGTGATGCGGCGGCTGGTGCGATTCAGGCCCATGTCGATCCAATGTAGCATCCGACCCCGCTGCGGAGACGCGCGCCGCGGCCGCTAGCATCCGGCCCATGCGGCACCTGGGAATCGCGCTGTCGGCATGCCTCCTGGCGATCGGCATGGGTGCGCAGGCTACCCCCGCGCCCGGCCCCGGGAGCGACGTGCGCGAGCCCTGCGCGGACCACGATCCGCTGCGCCGGCCGTTCTTCGGCGACCTCCACGTCCACACGGCGTTCTCCCAGGACGCCAGCACCCAGGGCACGCGCGCCGAGCCCCGCGACGCCTACCGCTTCGCCCGCGGCGAGCCCCTCGGCATCCAGCCCTACCGGAACGACCAGCCGCTGCGCACGCTGCGCCTCGCGCGTCCCCTCGACTTCGCCGCGGTGACCGACCACGCCGAGCAGTTCGGCGAGGTCTCGATCTGCCGCGACCCGGCCCACGCGGGCTACCTCTCCTGGGTCTGCCGCCTGTATCGCAGCTTCCCCCGGGCGGCCTTCTTCCTGATGAACACCAACACCTCGTTCTTCGCGCAGCCGACGCGCTTCGCCTTCTGCGGCGAGCAGGGCGCCGACTGCCTCCAGGTCGCGGGCGCCGTCTGGCGCCAGATCCTCGCGGCCGCCGAGGGCGCCTACGACCGCAGCGCGGGCTGCCGCTTCACCAGCTTCGCGGGCTACGAGTGGACCGGCGCCTCGGGCTCGCGCAACCTGCACCGCAACGTGATCTTCCGGGGCGCGGCGGTCCCCGCGCTCCCCACCAGCTACTACGAGACCCAGACGCCCCAGGGCCTCTGGGCGGCGCTGCGCCGCGACTGCAACGACGCCGGCACCGGCTGCGAGGCGCTCACCATCCCCCACAACTCGAACCTGTCCGGGGGGCTGATGTTCCTTCCGGTCGAGGACGACGGCCTGCCCCTCACCGCCGCGGGCGCCGCGGAGCGCGCGTACTTCGAGCCGCTGGTCGAGGTGATGCAGCACAAGGGCGACTCCGAGTGCATTCCTCAGGCGGGCTCGCCCGACGAGCTGTGCGCCTTCGAGAAGCTCCCCTACGACGCCTTCTCCGGGAAGTACGTCCCCTGGCTCGCCAACCCGCCCGGCCCCAGCAACTTCGTGCGCGGGACGCTCCTGCAAGGGCTGAGCGAGGAAGCGCGGCTCGGCGTGAACCCTTTCCGCTACGGGATCGTCGCCAGCACCGACACGCACCTCGGCGCGGCCGGCGCCGTCGACGAGCGCGGCTACCCCGGACACGGCGGCGCCGGCGCGCCCGCGGGCGAGGATCTGCCGCCCGGGCTGCCCGACGACCTCGAGTTCAACCCCGGAGGCCTCGCGGTGCTCTGGGCCGAGGAGAACAGCCGCGACGCGCTCTTCGCGGCCATGCGCCGCCGCGAGGCCTACGGCACCAGCGGGCCGCGCCTCGTGGTGCGCCTCTTCGGCGGCTACGGCCTCGACCCGGACCTCTGCGGCTCGGATCGCTTCGCGGCGGAGGGCTACGCGCGCGGCGTCCCGATGGGCGCCGTGCTGCCGCCGGGGCCCGAGGGGGCCAAGCCCTCCTTCGCCGTGTGGGCGCTCCGCGATCCGGGCACGGCGGAGGCGCCGGGCGCTCCGCTCCAGCGCATCCAGATCGTGAAGGGCTGGCTCGAGGACGGGGCGCCCCGCGAGCGCGTGCTCGAGGTGGCCGGCCAACCCGAGAGCGGCGCCGACGTCGACCTCACGACCTGCGAGCCGCGTGGAAGCGGCGCGGACCAGCTCTGCACCGTCTGGACCGACGCCGACTTCGACCCGCGCGCCCCCGCCTTCTACTACGCGCGCGTCGTCGAGAACCCGACCTGCCGCTGGAGCGCGCGGCTCTGCCTGGCGAGCGGCGTCGACTGCCGCGACCGGGCGCGCGTGCCCGACGGCTTCGAGGCCTGCTGCCGCGCGGATCACCGCTGGACCGTGCAGGAGCGCGCCTGGACCTCACCGATCTGGCATGCGCCCGGGGCGAAGCCGTGAGGCGTGCGGCGGGCCTGCTCGCCCTGGCGGCGATCGCCGCCGCCCCCGGTTACGCGCATCCGCTGGCGCCCTCCCTGCTCGAGCTCGAGGAGCGGGCGCCCGGGCAGGTGCTCGCGCGGCTCACGACGCCCCGCTTTGCGGGCGCGGGGCGCATCGAGGTGCGGCTTCCGGCACGCTGCCAGCCGGCGGACGACGCGCGCGCCCGGGCGACCCGCGACCGGTTGGTGAGCGAGCAGACCCTCGATTGCGGCGCGGCAGGCCTCGCCGGCGCCGAGATCGCAGTCGCCGGGCTGGCCGAGACGCGCAGCGACGTGATCCTGCAGATCGCGCGCGCAGCAGGCGGCCGCCACGAAGCGCTGCTCAGCGCGCAGCGTCCCGCCTTCCGCGTCCCCGAGCGCGCGAGCGCGGCGCGGGTGTGGCTCGCCTACGGCCGGCTCGGCGCCGAGCACCTCGCCGGCGGCGTCGATCACCTGCTCTTCGTGGCGGGGCTGTTCCTGCTGGCGGGCGGCGCGCGCCGCGCACTCGGCACGCTCAGCGCCTTCACCCTCGGCCACAGCGTGACGCTGAGCCTCGTCGCCCTCGGCGCCGCGGCGCCGCCCGCGGCGGCGGTCGAGGTCGGCATCGCCGCGAGCCTCGTGGCGCAGGCCCTGGCCCTCGCTTCGCGGACGCCCGCCCGGCGCGGCCTGATCGAGCGCCGCCCGTGGCTCCTCGCCGCGGGCTTCGGCCTGCTCCACGGCATGGGCTTCGCCGGCGCGCTGCGCGAGATCGGCCTGCCGGACCACGCGGTGGCGGCGGCGTTGCTGGCCTTCAATGCCGGCATCGAGGTGGCGCAGATCGGCTTCGTCGCGCTGCTCGCGCTCGCCGCGCGCGGGCTCGCCGCCGCGCGGCTCCCGACCCTACGCTGGCCGGCGCACGCGCTCGGCGGCCTCGGCGCCTTCCTCGTGCTCGACCGCCTCGCCGCCTGGCTGGCACCCTGACCGCGCGCCCTTCGAAGGAGATCCTCCCATGACCCGTCCCTTCCGCTTCGGCGTCCAGCTCTCCTCCCTCCCCGCCGCAGACTTCGCCCCGCGCCTGCGCCAGATCGAGGCGCTCGGCTACTCCACTATCTTCTTTCCCGACCACTTCGGTCCGCAGTACGAGCCCGTGGCGGCCCTCGCCGCGGCGGCCGCGCTCACCACGAAGCTGCGCGTCGGCTCGCTCGTCTACGGCGTCGACTACCGGCACCCGGTGGTCCTCGCCAAGGCCGCCGCCACGATCCAGCTCCTCTCGGGCGGCCGCCACGAGTTCGGGCTCGGCGCGGGCTGGATGCAGAGCGACTACGACCAGGCCGGCATGGCCTACGACCGCGCGGGCCTGCGCATCGAGCGCCTCGACGAGGCGCTGACCGTGATCCGCTCGATGTGGGGCCAGGCGAAGACGAGCTTCGCGGGCCGACACTATCGCGTGACGGACGTGCCGCGCGCCGTCGAGCCCCCGCCGGAGACGCCGCCCGCGGTGCTGGTCGGCGGCGGCGGCCGCAAGCTGCTCGGCGTGGCCGGACGCCATGCCGACATCGTCGGCATCAATCCCTCGATCCCGGAGGGCCGCATCCTGCCCACTACGATCCACGACCTGGCCCCCGAGCGCGTGCGCGAGAAGATCGGCTGGGTGCGCGAGGCCGCCGAGCGCGCGGGCCGCGACTTCTCGCGCATCGAGCTCCAGTCGCTGATCTTCGTCACCGCCGTCACCGACGACCCGCGGCCGATCCGCGACGTCGTCTCGAAGCAGACCGGCCTCTCGCCGGACGAGGTCGCCGCCTGCGCCGGCTTCCTGACCGGCTCGGGCGCGGAGATCCGCGATCGCCTGGAGAAGCGGCGCGAGGAGACGGGCCTCAGCTACGTCGTGATCCAGGGCGGCGATCCGGCCGCCCTCGAGCGCTTCGCCGAGTCGGTCGTGGCGCCCCTCGCCGGGCGCTGATAGCGTCGCCATCCCTGGAGGAAGCACGTGAGCAAGCACCCGGACGGCGGCATCTCCGTCGAGCAGCGCGGCGCGCTGCTCCTCATCGGCCTCGACCGGCCCGAGAAGTACAACGGCCTGACGCCGAAGATGATGAGCGAGCTGGTCGACGCCTTCGGCCGGCTCGACGAGGACGAGGCGCTGCGCGCCGGCGTCGTGTTCGGCCACGGCAAGCACTTCACCGCCGGCCTCGACCTCCCGAAGTGGGTCGACGGCATGAAGGAAGGCGGCCGCGACCGCGGCGAGACCCAGCGCGTCGACCCCTTCGCCCTCGGGCGCCGCTGCCGCAAGCCCGTGGTGTGCGCCGTGCACGGCATCACCTACACCGCCGGCATCGAGTTCATGCTCGGCTGCGACATCGCGATCGCCGCCGCCGACTGCCGCTTCTCCCAGCTCGAGCCGAAGCGCGGCATCATGGCCACGGGCGGCGCCACCTTCCGCTTCGTCGAGCGCGGCGGCTGGGGCAACGGCATGTACCACCTGCTGGTGGTCGACGAGTTCGGCGCCGAGGAGGCGCGCCGCTGCGGCCTGGTCCAGGAGGTGGTGCCCGCCGGCACCCAGCTCGAGCGCGCGATCGAGCTGGCCGAGAAGATCGCCGCCCTGGCCCCGCTCGCGATCCAGGCCACCAAGGAGTCGGCCCGCGTCTACGCCGAGCAGGGCGAGAAGGCCTGCATCGCGCAGTTCTCCGCAGTGCAGCAGCGCCTCGCCAACAGCGAGGACGCCGCCGAGGGCGTGCGCTCCTTCGTCGAGCGCCGCGAGCCGAAGTTCTCGGGACGCTGAGCGGAGCGGCGAGCGGACGTCGCCGGAATCCGACGCGGGGCCGGGACGTCGCGGTGGGCGGTGGGCCCGCG
>Ga0209706_10001167_pt1 | contig 14905 bp, 14 predicted proteins | sample PPLLaktember2015_6_FD_187263 | JGI IMG/M metagenome (GOLD analysis project Ga0209706, IMG submission 187263) | Freshwater sediment microbial communities from Prairie Pothole Lake near Jamestown, North Dakota, USA - PPLs Lake P8 Core (1) Depth... | ecosystem: Environmental > Aquatic > Freshwater...
GCCGGTCCGGATGCTCTTGAGGATGAGTCCTATCATCTGGTTCTTCCCCGCGGCCTATCGATCGTTGCCGGAGTACGACAGGTTGAAGCTCTTGTTGATGACCGGGAAGTCCGGGACGATGTTGCCCGGGACGGCGTGCACGAGGCCGGGCCAGTTCAGGAAGCTGGGATCGGTGACCTTCACTCTAGCGACCTCACCTCGTTCGTCGGTGGCCACCCAGTGGGTGCACGGCCCTCGCCACGCTTCCACCCAGCCCAGGGCCGACGCGCCCGGAGGCAGGTGATCGGGCACGGACGCCGCGCACGGCGTGTCCGGCAGCCGGTCCAGGACCTGATGCAGGATCACGAGGGACTGCTCGACCTCGCGCGCCCGGACCATGAGGCGCGCCCTGACGTCGCCACCATCTTCGACCGGGATCTTGAACGGCAGGCCCGCGTATGCGTCATGGGGGTGATCGCGGCGCATGTCCGCGTCAATTCCAGATGCGCGGGCAGCCACGCCGACAATGCCCAGGTCGCGAGCGGCCTGGTTGGTGAGGATCCCCGTCCCGTCCACGCGGTCCGTGAACGTGCCCGAATCCACGAGGAGCTCGATGAGACTGTCGAACTCTTTCTCGAACGCGCGAAGGGCGGATCGCAGGGCCTCGCGGTCTTCCGGCTGCAGGTCGCACTTCACCCCACCGATGGCGACGGTGCCGCGAAGCAGCCTGGTTCCGAACAGGCGATCGTTTGTTCGCAGGAGGCCCTCGCGCAGCGCCTGCGCACGGCTGGCCGGGACGGTGAAGGCCACGTCGGTGGCCAGGGCGCCGATGTCGGCCGTGTGGTTGTAGATGCGCTCGAGCTCGAGCAGGATGACGCGGAGGGCCTGGGCGCGCGGCGGCACTGCCACCTTGGCGAGACGCTCGATCGCGTGCGCATAGGCCAGGGCGTGCCCGACCGCGGTGTCACCCGAGATCGATTCGGCGAGGAACAGCCCGTGCCGCCACGGCAGCCGCTCGAAGCGCTTCTCGATGCCCTTGTGCACGTAGAACAGGCGGACCTGGAGGTAGAGCACCGGCTCGCCCGCGACCCCGAACCGGAAGTGGCCGGGCTCGATGATGCCGGCGTGGACGGGGCCGACGGGCACCTGGAACACGCCCTCTCCGGTGACGGGCCGGAACGGGTGACGATCGCCCGGCTCGCGCGGCACCTGGCTGTCGTCCGGGAAGTCCCTGCGAAGGGCCCTGGCCCCGCCGGGCCAGTCGTCGTGGAGGGCGACACGTGTCGGGTTCGGGTGGCCGTCTGGCCTGACGCCGAAGAAGTCCATGACCTCTCGTTCGAACCAGTTCGCGGCCGTGTGCTTCTGCGCGATCGACGGGAACGACGGCGCGGCAGGATCGATCGACGCAGACAACCTCAGGAGGGTCTGCAACCGCGGGAGCGACCAGACCTGGTGCACGCCGAAGGCGCCCGTCCGCGCGCGGTCGTCCGTCGCGAAGAGCGACAGCAGCCGCCCTTCCAGCTGCTCGCTGACGCGATCCGCCAGATCCGGAAGGGCGTCCGCGTGGGTGTCCAGCACCAACTCACCGGGGTGGTGATCCCGGACAGCGCCCTCTGGCACGTGAAGCGCGGCGGACACGCTGGCCGTGTTCGACGTCATGGCCTCCCCCAGACCACCGCTGTCGCAGCGCGAATCAGAGCGACGAGAGGTCCCGGCAGATAGAAGGCGGAGACGACCGCCAGCACTGCGGCGACGCTCGCGGTCGCCAGGGCGACATCGAAACGCTCCGGGTCGGGTGCCGTCGTGCCTGGCGCCGGCGGCGGTCCCGCTACGACGCGGCCGATTTGGAACGCGATGCCACAGAACAGCGCCACCAGCGCGGCAAGGAAGACCGAGGTGGCGATCACATGTGTCCCGGCGAACCCGGCCCGCAGGATGATCATCTCGCTGAAGAAGAGGCCGAACGGAGGCGAGCCCGTAATGATCACTGCCGACAACACGAGGAGTGCGCTGGACACGGGCGCGCGGCCGAGCGTGCCCCCGCCAATCTCGTCGAAATCGGACGAGCGGTGCAGCTGCGCGAGCGTCCCGGCCGAGAACAGCGCAACCGGCTTGGCCAGCGAGTGGTAGGTCATGTGCAGCAGCGCTCCGAACACCCCTGCTTCAACGCCGAGCCCGACGCCCACGGCCATGATACCGACGTGCTCGATGCTCGAGTACGCCAGCAGCCGCTTCAGGTTCCATTGAATCAGGATGAACGGCACCGCGACGAGCACGGAGAGCAGCCCGAGCGTCAGGAGCAGGCCTGCCGAGAAGTCGGGCCCGAGGGCTGCCGTCGAAACCAGGTGAATCCGCAGGATGCAGTACATGGCGCCGTTCAGCATCCCGACCGCCATCAGGACCACGGCGGGCGACGGCGCTTCGCGGTAGGCGTCCGGCTTCCACGTGTGCATCGGCGCGAGGCCCGCCTTCGTGCCGTAGCCGATGAGCGCGAACACCACGCCCAGCCGCAGCGTGAACGGGTGCATCCGGGGCGCCACTTCCACGAGCCGGGTCCAGTTGAGCGCCGACATCCCCTCCTCCAGGGAGCCCTGGCCGGCGGCGAACAGCAGCACGGTCCCGAGGAGCGCGAAGGCGAGGCCGAGGCTCCCCAGCATCAGGAACTTCCACGCCGCCTCGAGCGAGGTGTCCCGATTGTGGAAGGTGATCAGGAAGACGGACGCCAGCGTGGTGAGCTCGACCGCGATCCACATCACGCCGAGGTTGTTCGACATCGCCACGAACAACATCGCGAACACGTAGGCCGGAATCAGTCCGTAGAACTCCCGGCGCTGGCGCGGCGTGACCAGCCCGCGGCGCTCGTTGCGTCGCAGGTAGCCGACCCCGTAGCAACCCGACAGCAGGCCCACGAAGCCACACAGCACGAGCACGAGCGCCGACAGTCCGTCCACCCGCAGGGCATCGTCGAACGACGCGGGCGTGCTGCCCGCCAGGAACTGCCCGGCGATGGCGAGGCACAGGCCGAAGGTCAGCGCCAGGCCGCCCACCATCGTCAGCTCCTTGAAGGCGCGCGGGCCACCCAGGCCGCCGACGCCTGCGGTCAAGAGGGGAACGGTAAGGGTCCAGAGCAGCAGGTCCACGACCTATCCTTTCAGCTTCGACAGCCGGCTGATGTCCATCGACTCGAACCGGCCCACGATTCGCTGAACGAGGACACCGAGCAGCAGCACGGCCAGGATCACGTCGAATGAGATGCCCAGCTCCACGATGAGCGGCATGCCCGAGGTGACGCCGACGGCTACCAGGAAGACCGCGTTCTCGACGGTCAGCAAGGCCAGGATCTGGGTGATGGCCTTCTTGCGGGTCACCATCATGAAGAGCCCGATCAACAGGAGCGACAGCGCCACGCCGATGAGGTGATGCCCGACCTCGCGCGCCCCCTCCTGGAACCCCGTGCTGACGCGGTATCCCACGACGGTCAGGCCCAGGCAAATCAACAGCGACGCCGGCACGTTCAGGAACGGCTCGATCTCACGATGGATGCCGATTCGATCCACGGTGCGCATCAGGAACCATGGAATCAGGATGGCCTTCAAGGTCACCGTGAGCGCAGCCGTGATGAACAGCTCGTGCCGCGACTCGGCGATCGCGATCGTGGCTGCCACGAGCGCCAGGAGCAGCGACTGCAGGCCGAACAGGCGGATGGTCGTGAACAGGGCCTTCTGGCCGACCATCAAGTAGGCGGTGACCAGCATGCCCGCCGCACAGAGAATCAGGACGTTCGCAGTCATCCGCGCACCCTCACAGGAACCGAATCGCCAACGCGAGGAAGGCGAGGCCCAGGGACACCGACACGAGCTCCGGCACCCTGAACAGGCGAAGCTTGGCGTTGGTGCTCTCGACCAGCGTCACGGCGACCGCCAGCAAGAACACCTTGCCGGCCCAGGCCACGAGCGCGACGAGCAGGGGGACCGGCTCGAGGCTCATCGCGATCCCGACCGGCAGGAACAGGTTGACCAGCAGCGTGAGGTACACGAGCTCCTTGACGGCAGACGCCCATTCGACCAGCGCGAGATCGGGACCGGCGTACTCCAGCACCATCGCCTCGTGGATCATCGTCAGTTCGAGGTGCGTGGCGGGGTTGTCCACGGGAATCCGTCCCGTCTCGGCGATGACGATGATGAACAGGCCGGCGAATGCCAGCAGGTCGCCCGGATGCCACGACGGCCCCTGCAGCACCAGCTCCCTGACCAGCACGCCGAGGTTCATGGTGCCCGCCGAGAGCGCCGACGAGAAGAGCCCGAGCATGAGCGCGGGTTCGGCCAGGGCGGCGATGGTCATGTCCCGGCTCGCGCCCATCCCGCCAAAAGGGCTGCCCGTGTCGAGGGCCGCCGTTGCCAGCGCGAAGCGCCCGAGTGCCAGGGTGCCGACCAGCAACAGGATGCCGCCGGTCGCCTCGAGGGGGGCCGCCGCCACGAGCACCGGAATGAGCGTCGTCGCGGCCACGACAGTGGCGAAGTAGATGCGCGGCCCCGCGACGTACACCCAGGACGAGGTGTCCGATCGGACAGTCTCCTTGCGAAGCAGCTTCGCCAGGTCGTAGTACCCCTGCAGGAGCGGCGGGCCCTGCCGATTCTGCAGCCGCGCCTTCATCTTCTTGATGGCGGTCCTCAACAACGGGGCCGCCGCCAGCATGCCGCCGGCCTGCAGCAGCGCTGCACCGATGGCGAGCATCGCATCCGCGCTCATGGCGTCCCTCCCAGCCAGATCAGCAGAACAACCGCCAGCACGAGGACGTAGGCGAGATACGCGTGGAGGCTGCCTGCCTGAAGCACGCGCATGGCGCCCGCGGCCCGGACGACTCCTCGCACCAGCGGGCCATAGATATAGCGCTCGAACGTCGGTTCGATCTCGGCCCGGTAGCGCACCTCCTGCGGAAAGTACGGCGACGCCCCGGCCAGCGCGTCCACCTGCCGTTGTGGCCGGTAGATGGCCTTGAAGATCATCAGCAGGGGCTTCGAGAACGCCGTCGCGGTGTATTCCGTGCGTGAGGTCAGCGCGCCGCCACACGCCCACGTCGGGACCTGCCGCGCGACCGCTCCGCGCCGCGCCGTCAGCGAGAGAGCGAAGACCAGGGCGCCGAGGACGGCCACGCCGAAGATCGCCGGATAGACGTAATCGAACGAGCTGATCCCCGGCGCCATCCCCAGTGCGCCGGCTGCGATCGGCCCCGCCGCCTCCAGCCCGGGCAGGGACACGATGACCGGCTCGAGCGCGCGCAGTGCGAGGCCAGGAAACAGTCCCAGCGCGATGCACAAGATGGCCAGCCATGCCTGCGGCACGAGCATGAGCCTCGGGGACTCGTGCGCATCACTGGCCGCGGGACTCCGTGGCAGGGCCAGGAAGCTGATCCCGAAGGCCCTGACGAAACACGCCGCGGCGAGGGCGCTGGTCAGCGCCAGCATCGCGCCAGCGATGGGGAAGTTGAGGCGCACCAGTCCAGGTGTGGCCGTGAAGCCGAGGAGCAGAGCCTGGAAGGTCAGCCACTCGCTGGGAAACCCGTTCAGCAGCGGCAACCCGGAGATCGCCAGGGCGCCGATCAAGAAGAACAGCGCCGTCCACGGCATCCGCTTCAGCAAGCCGCCGAACTGCTCGATCTGACGCGTTCCGGTCGTCATCACCACGCTTCCGGCAGCCAGGAAGAGCAGCCCTTTGAAGATGGCGTGGTTCAACACGTGCACGAGGCTCGCCGCCACCGCGACGGCGGCGACCGCGCGTTGCCCGTGGGCCAGCGCCATCGTGCTGGCTCCGAGCCCAAGGACGACAATGCCGGAGTTCTCGATCGTGCTGTAGGCCAGCAGGCGCTTGAGATCGGTCTGGGTGAGCGCGTAGAGGACTCCCAGGATCGCCGACAGCATGCCGACGAACATCAATGCGAGTGCCCAGCGCTCGTCCGGGACGCCAAGCCCGAAGGCGCACACCCGGTAGAGCCCGTAGATGCCCGCCGTGATCAGCACGGAGGACATCAGCGCCGAGATACTGCTTGGCGCGGCCGGGTGCGCCTCGGGCAGCCACACGTGCAGGGGAATGACGCCCGCTTTCACGCCGAATCCGACGAGGAAGAGTGCGAACAATCCATCTCTGAGCGGTCCCGACACCACGTCGCCGGCCAGCATCGCGGGGAACGATGTCGCCCCGGCGCGGCTGGCCAGTACCATGAAGGCCGCCACCAGGCAGCCGGTGCCGATGTGAGACATGACGAGGTAGAGGTACGCGGCGAGCCGGTTCGCCCGCTCCTGGTATTCGGTCGCGACGAGCGCGGCGGTCGCCAGCGTCATCACTTCCCAGGCGCCCAGGAACACGATCACACCGGTCGCCACGAAGACGGCTTCCACGGATCCGAGCAACACGTTGAACGCGACCCCGACCACCGCGGTACGGGACGCGGCGACGGCGTGGGCGAAGTACGCGGCGCTGTAAAGGGCAATCGGGAGGGCGACGACGCCCAGCACCATCAGAAACCACGCCGACAGCGGAGTGACGGCGTAGTCGAAGACGATGCCCGACGCCGCATGTTGGAACAGGACCCCTTCGACCTCCTGGCCCGACACGATGACCTCCGCGGCCATCGTCACCGTCAGCACGGACGCGGCCATCGAACCGCCAAGGGCCACCCATCGACACGGCGCCGGGCGCCGGGCCAGTGCGATCGTGGCCGTGACGGTGAGGAGTCGAACCAGGAGCGCGGCTGGCCACGCAACGGCCACGAGGTCCGCCATCGGCTGTTCCACCATCAACTGTTCCACCAGACGAGCAGGACGAGCGTGACGACCATCGCGATGACGTACCCGAGGTACGCGTGCAGGCTGCCGGCCTGCAGCACCTTCATGCCCCCGGCCACTCGCAGGACGGCACGCACGAGGGGCTCATAGACGTGCCGCTCGAAGGTCGGCTCGATCTCGGCGCGGTACCGCACTTCCCGCGTGAAGTAGGGCGAGGCCTCGGTGAGGGCTTCGACCTGGCGGTTGGGCCGATACAGGGCCGCGAAGATCATCATCAGGGGCTTCGAGAACGCCGTCGCGGTGTACTCGGTGCCTGCCGTCAGCTCGCCTCCGCATCCCCACGTGGGCACGCGCCGAGCGGTACGCCGTCGGATCGTGAGGAACAGCGCGACGACACCGCCGGCCACGAGGGCGACGGCGAACAGCCCCGGGACGACCCGGTCGAAGGACTCGAGCCCCGAGATCATCGCGAGGTGGCCGCCGGACACGCCGGGCAGTGGCGCGAATCCAGGCAGCGACCGGACAACCGGGCCCAGCGTGGCGAGCACGAACCCGGGGAACAGACCCAGGCCCAGGCAGAGGGCCGCGAGGACGACTTGCGGTGCGAGCATCACCGCGGGCGACTCGCGCGCGTCCGTGGCCGCTTGACTGCGCGGCAGCGCCAGGAAGGTGATCCCGAACGCTTTCACGAAGCAGGCTGCCGCCAGCGCGGTCGTGAGCGCCAGCAAGGCCCCGCCAACGGGGAAGAGGAGGTGGATGAGCGGCTCGGTCGATCCGCGGAAACCGAACAGGAACGCCTGGAACGTCAGCCACTCGCTGGCGAAGCCGTTCAGTGGCGGAAGTCCCGAGATGGCCATCGCGCCGATGAGGAAGCACAGGCCGGTCCATGGCATGCGGCGCAGCAGCCCGCCCAGGCGCTCGATCTGTCGCGTCCCGGTCGCCATCACCGCGCCCCCCGCGCCCAGGAAGAGCAGTCCCTTGAACACTGCGTGGTTCAACACGTGATAGAGGCTGGCCGACACGCCCAGCGCCGCGACGTCGCTTCGGCCATAGGCCAGCCCGATCATGCCCGCGCCGAGGCCGAGGAGGATGATCCCGATGTTCTCGATGCTGTGGTACGCGAGCAGGCGCTTCAGATCGTGCTGCATGAGGGCGTACAAGACGCCCAGCAGGGCAGACACCCCGCCGACGAGGACGACGAGCACGCCCCACGACAGCAGCGGCGTGCCGAGCCCGAACGCGCACACCCGGACCATGCCGTAGATTCCGGTCTTGATGAGCACCCCCGACATCAAGGCTGAAATGCTGGTCGGGGCGGCGGGGTGGGCTTCCGGCAGCCATACGTGCAGCGGGACGATCCCCGCCTTGACGCCGAAGCCCACGAAGAACAACACAAACAGCACGCTGGGCATCGACACGGCGGCTGGCGCCTGTGACAGGAGGGTCGAGAACGAGAGCGTCGGCGAGGCCGAGGCCAGGGTCAGGAATCCCGCGATGAGGCAGCCGGTCCCCAGGTGAGACATGACCAGGTAGAGGTAGGCCGCGCGCCGGCTGGAGCGATCTTCGTGCTCCGTCATGACCAGTGCCGCCGTGGCCAGCGTCATGATCTCCCATGCGCAGAGGAATGTGATGACATCGCCCGCCGCAAGCACGACCTCGACCGCGCCGACCAGCAGGTTGAACATTCCGCCGAGGAAAGTCGATCGGCGGCTCAGATGCGGGTGCGCCACGTAGCCGAGGCTGTACACCGCCACCGGAACCGCCAGGACCGCCAGGACAATGAGGAACCAGGCCGAGAGCCCGTCCACCTCGTACGCCAGCGAAAGTCCCGAGGCGTGGTGCTGGAGCAGGACGCCTTCCACGCCCGCCCCGGAACTGAGCACGTGGCTGGCCAGCCCCCCGGTCCCCGCCGAGGCTATCGCGGACCCGACGAACGCCACCAGGCGCGATGCACGGTCGCGCCCCGACAGCGCCACCGTCAGGGCGATGACCCCGAGGCGGAACGCGAGCGCGACGGGCAAGGCGTCAGCCGAGTCGAGCAGGCTCATCCCGCCGCACCTGTGCCCCTGATCGTCATCCCGTCACCGCCGAGAGGATCAGCGCCAGTAGTCCCAGTGCGGCCAGGATCACGAGACACACGCCAATCTTCCTCCGTTCCCTCGGATCGTCCGGCAGCGGCGGCGGCACCCATCGATCGGGCGTTCCCATACCCAGGCCTCCTGATGCCGACCGTCACGGTTCGGCGTCTTGCGGGAGCGTGGCGCCCGGGCGACGGGCCACCGGTTCGGTGGCCGGGTGTCCGCTCTCCTTATCCGCGACGGGACTCGCGTTGCAGTTCCCGCAGCATGCCGCCGGTGTCGACCAGGTGGTTGTTGAAGATTCGCCGGGCCACCGAGAACAGCTCTTCGATGGCCGGGTCACGGAGCGAGTACCGAACCGACAGCCCCTGTTTCTCCGACGTCACGATGCCCTGGTTGCGAAGCACGGCCAGTTGCTGCGACACGACGGGCTGATCCAGCCCGAGGGCTTCCTGGAGTTCCTGGACCGACCGCTCACCTTTCGCGAGCGTCTCGAGAATCCGGATCCGGACGGGATGGGCGAGCGCCCGAAAGAATCGGGCCTTGAAGGCCTGGAGCTGGGTATTGACCATTGCCTTGTCTACCGTCGCGTGTCGCGCGCAGAGGGCGGGCGCTGGTGCGCACGCACGAACGCCCGGCAGCCTATCACCCATCCGTCTCCTTTGACATAAATATTCATATATTCGTATATAGTGACGCCATGGCGTTTCGAACCGGCGATCGCGTTCACCAGCAGAACTACGGCGCGGGCGAAATCATCGCGACCAGCAGTCCCTACGTGACCATTGCCTTCGACGACGGCATGACGCGAAAGTTCGTGGCGTCCATGGTGCTGCTCGAGCCGAGCTTCGTGCCGAGGCCGAGCAGGCCCGAACCCGTGGCCCGCAGGCGGAAGCCACTTGCGCAGGGGCCGGGCCAGACGCCGGCGCGAAGGGCACCGCGTAAGGGCTAGAATCGGGCGATGCCCGTCTCTCTGACCGCGCCAGAAGAGGCGGCCGCACCCATCGCCGTCGCGTTCAACCACGTCTCGCTGTCCTTCGACAATCTCGTCGTCCTTCGCGACCTCAGCTTCAGCATTCCCAGGGGCGCGATGAGGATGCTGCTGGGCGCGAGCGGCTCCGGCAAGTCCGTCCTTCTCAAGCTCATTCTCGGCCTGCTCAAACCCGACTCGGGCACCATCGAAGTGAACGGGCAGCGGATCGACAACATGCGCGAGCACGACCTGCTGCAGGTGCGGGCCGACATCGGCATGGTGTTCCAGGAGAACGCGCTGTTCGATTCCCTCACGGTGGCGGAAAACGTCGGCTACCGGCTGGTCGAGGAACGAGACATGTCCGCCGAGCAGGTGCGCGTCCGCGTGGAAGAGGTCCTCGGGTTCATCGGGCTCGCCGAGTACACCGATCGGCTGCCCTCGGAGCTGTCGGGCGGACAGCGGCGGCGCGTGGCGATCGCGCGCGCCATGGCGCCGCGGCCTGGCCTCCTGCTGTTCGACGATCCCATCACCGGGCTCGATCCGCTGGTCGCCATGATCGTCGACAACGAGATCATCAAGCTGCGCGATCTGGAGGACGTCACGTCGATTCTGGTGACACACCAGATCCGCGATGCGGTCTACATCGCGACACACCAGGCGGTGCGCGATAACGGCGGCGTGAGGTTCGACAAGGCCGACGCGTCCAGGGCCGACGAAGTGAAGTTCATGGTCCTGCACGAGGGGCGGATCCATTTCGAGGGCAGCGCGGACGAGTTGCTGGCGTCTCCCGATCCCTATCTCAGGGATTACCTGCAGAAGACGCTGCCGCCCTGGTGACGCCGATGCGCCTCAACCCACCCGTCATCGCCTGCTCGTGTGGCACCCCGGCGCGACGGGCGCGGCAGCCAACCGCTCTTCGGTCCACCGTACCAGCTCGCTGGTGAGCGGCGAATCGGCCGCGACCAGCCCGAGATGATCGAGCCCGGCATAGGCGCGATACTCGAGGGCCTGCCCGGCCTCGCACCGATCGGCCACGTACTGATCCTGGACGTGCGGCAGCACCAGATCGTCCGCGTCGCCCTGCGCGATCAGCAGCGGCGCGGTGATCGGGAGCCGGGGCGTGTTCGCGTCGAAGCGCTCGCCGAGCGGGCCGCTGCTCGGCGAGCGTCCGAAGATGTTGCGCCGGAGCAGGCGGGCCTCGTACAGCGAGAAGTACCCGCCCGGCGCGGCCAGGCAGCGCCCGGCCATTCCGCGCGCGAGCAGGCGGGCGGCGGGCCGGACGTACTCGTCGAACCGCACGTCGGGATACACCGCGCTGTAGGCCGTCATCGCATACGACGACATCATCGTCCTGATCGGCGAGTCCTGGCCTTCCTCGACCAGCACCGTGAGGTGCGTGGCCGGGGCCATCGCCGCCACGCCGATGACGTCCACCTCCGGGGCATAGCGCGCGGCGATGCCACCCGTCCACAGCGCGGCGTGCCCGCCCTGCGAGTGGCCCCAGACGACGGCTCGATGATCCAGGGAGAGCGAGGGAATCTGCCAGGCCGCCTTCACCGCGTCGAGCACCGCCTGGCCTTCACCCTTCCCGATCAGGTACTCGTGCGGCCCCTCGGTGGCGAGCCCGGGATAGTCGGTGGCCACGAGCACCCACCCGCGGGCGATGACCTGGTCGAGGGCGGGCACGATGCCGGTGAAGGGGTAGGGTTCGGGCAGCAACGATGGCGCGCAGCCCTCCGCCACACCAGTCGTGCCATGCGCCCACGCGATGACCGGGCGCGGTCCCGCGGGCCGCGTGGCCGCCGCGAGGACGAGGGCGCCTGAAACCGTGGGTGAGCCATCGGCGCGCGTGGTCGTGTAGAGCATGCGCCACGCACGTGCGCCGGCGGGCAGCCCGCGCGTGAACGGCTCGTGGCGGAGCAGCACGCCCGGCGACGAGGGGATGCCCGCGGGAGCGTCGTAGAACGCGTCGGGGTGAGGCGGCCGCGAGTACCACCAGCCCACGATGAGCCCTGCCACCACGACGGCGGCCAGCACCGACAGGGAACGGATGAACCAGTGCCGGGCGAAGCCGGATCGCCGGGGGACGGCTCTCAGCACGGGCGCCAGCGTAGCATGCGTGGCCCGGCCGGCTTCGCGGGGCTCGTGCCCAGCGTGGACTCAGGAGCACCCCTTGCAGGAATCGCCCGCCTCCGAGTCGCGCCGATCGAACGCGACCACCCCTCCGCGGCGATCGAGCTCGATCCGGCAGCAGTCCTCGAGCACGGCCCTGAGCTGTCGGCGCCCGCGCTGCACGCGGCTCTTCATCCCCGACACCGATACGCCTGACCTGCGCGCCGCGTCCGCCTGGTTGAGGCCCTCGAGCTCGGTCAGCCTGATGGCCTCCCGATAGGCCGGCGGCAGGCGTTGCAGCATGGGCGTCATGCACGCCGCAAGCTCACGGACCGCCGCGCCTTCGTCCTCGCTGGCGACATCAGCCGGGTCAACCGCCTGCGCGTCCGCGAGATCCTCGGCATCGCCATTCGGCACCTCGCGCCTGACCGCGGGGGAGCGGTAGTGATCCACGATCACGTTGCGCGCCGTCCGGTACACCCAGGCATGCAGGCGCTCGGTGTTGCGGAGTGAGCCCAGTCCCTTGACGATCTGGAGCAGCACGCGCTGCACCAGATCGTCTACGTCGGCGGGGTTGCGGACACGCCGGCCAATGAAGGCGCGGAGGCTGGCGTGCAGTTCCTCCCACGGAGGCTCGAGTGTGGTGGCCACGGCGAGAGCGATTCTAGCGCGCCGGCCCGCTCTCGGCCTGGCAGCCGCACCCCTGGCCCGCGGTCGAGGTTCCGCAGCAACCCGGCTTCTCGGCCGGCTCGCAACAGGTGGCCTGGCGGGTGGTGTCGCAGCACGCCGCCTGGGGCGTGCTCTCGCGCGGCGCGGATGATGCGGATGATGCAGTCGTCTGGGTCGTTTTCGTCATAAGGCCTCCTGTGTGTCGTTCGTTTCCCCTACAGACGGTGGACCTGCCTGAAGGACGCAGGTCCGGGGTGGGCATCCTCCACCCTGCGTCCTTTCGGGCACAACGCCGTCTGGAGACCCGAACGGCTCGCACCGCGAGCCCCTGGCGGATGTGACAACGAGGAGCCCACCATGACGATGACGAGAACGTACCGTGCGATTCTTTCGCTTGCCCTGGCAAGCCTGCCCTTCGCCGCCCCGGCTGCGCAGGACCCCTTGACGGTCAGCCCGGACGCGTACCGCCTGGTGTTCGAGAACGACTGGGTGAGAGTGGTGCGGGTGCACTACGGGCCGCGAGAGGTCATCGCGCCCCACGAGCACACGGCCCTGGCGGCGGCGTATGTCTACCTGAACGATGGCGGGCCGATCCTCTTCACGCACGTCGACCTGCCCTACGGGGCCGTGACACGCCCGGCCACCAGAGCCGGCAGCTTCCGCGTCTATCGCGGCCTGAAGGAAGTGCACACGGTGGAGAACCCCACCGACGTTCCCAGCGAGTTCCTTCGCGTCGAGTTCAAGACCCAACCCATTGACGAAGGCTCGCTGAAGGGCAAGTTCTACCGCGAGGACCATGCGCGCGGGGTGAACCTGCAGCGGGTGCAGTTCGAGAATGCCCAGATCCGGATCACGCGGCTGATTGCCGCGCCAGGGCAGGCGCTCGAACACGCCGCAGCGGCTGGCGGCCCGGCCCTGCTCGTGGCGCTCACCGAAAGCCGTGTGGAGGTTGGTCGACCGGGGAGTGGCGGAGACGGGGCGGGTCTACTGACCGGCGAAACAGGATGGGTCGGCGCCGGCGACCGCGCGTGGATTCGTGGCGGCGCCGAGAGCGCCGCGGAACTGCTCCTGTTCGAGTTCAAGACCAACCCCGTTCGCCACGGCAGCGAACCGATGGAAGTCGAGCTGGTCAAGGCTCCGGGTTCATGGCCACCACCGGATCCACGCGCGCGGCTCGTCGCGCCGGCAGGTAGCAGGCCAGCAGAGCAACCGCGGTCAGCAGCACGGGCAATACCCCGAAAATGAGGGGATCGCGGGCCGTCACGCCGAACAGCACGCTCTCCATGAATCTGCTCAGCGCAAACGCCGCGGGAAGTCCGACGATCAGTCCCGCCGCCGCGTAGCCCAATCCCTGACCGACGACGGCCAGGGCCACGCGTTGCCTCGGCGCGCCCAACGCGAGGCGGATGCCGAACTCGCGCTCCCGCCGCTTCACGCGCACGGCCACGACGCCGTAGAGGCCCACGACGCTCAGCAGCAGGCCCGCCGCGGCGAACACCGACAGCAGCAGCGCCAGCAACCGTGGCCGGCTCAGCGAGTCGGCCAGGAGCGTGGTGAGCGGTTGCAGATCGGCCACGGGGATCGTGGGGTCCACGTCGAACGACGCGCGCCGCACCAATGGGGCCAGGGCAGCCGGGTCTCCGCCGGTCCGGACCACGACCTGCATCGGGAACATGAAGGTCTGCGCCAGCGGCCGGAAGATTTCCGCGGCGGGTGGCTCGTGCAGGCCGTGGTGCCGCACGTCGCCCACCACGCCCACGATTTCCATCACGGTGTCGCCAGGCTGCCCGCCGCCCTGCTGCACGATGCGCTGGCCGAGCGCGCGTCTGGCATTGCCGAAGAAGCGCCGCGCCAGCGTCTCGTTGACGATTACCACCGGTGCCGCCTTCGTCGTGTCGGCGTCGGTGAAGTGGCGTCCCGCGGCGAGGGGAATGCGCATCGCGCGGAAGTAATCGCCCCAGATGAACCGCCAGCCCGCCTGCGGCACCGCGGCCCCGGGGCCCGGCCTCTCGTCGGCGCGATGCACGGGAATCGTCCACGAGTAGCCGCTCATCGGCAGGTGACCGATGGCCCCGGCCGCGGTCACGCCTGGAAGCGCCTCCACGCGCTCGATCACGTTCCGCAGGTAGGGCAGGCCCGTCGTGAGCGCGCGGTACTTGGCCGTGGTCTGCAGGCGGAAGGTCAGGAGGCCCGAGGGGTCGAAGCCGGGATCCACGCGCTGCAGGTTCCACACCGATCGCAGCATCAACCCCGCGCCGATGCCGAGCACCAGCGCCAGTGCCAGCTGCGCGGCGACGAGCGCTCCCAATGCG
>Ga0209706_10001169_pt1 | contig 14877 bp, 10 predicted proteins | sample PPLLaktember2015_6_FD_187263 | JGI IMG/M metagenome (GOLD analysis project Ga0209706, IMG submission 187263) | Freshwater sediment microbial communities from Prairie Pothole Lake near Jamestown, North Dakota, USA - PPLs Lake P8 Core (1) Depth... | ecosystem: Environmental > Aquatic > Freshwater...
TGCCGCAGGCGCTGGGCAGGGCGGCCGTGATGTAGGTCGTCCGGCCGCGGAGGTCCTCGATGCCCATGATGACCATGTGCTCGGCCAGCCAGCCCTGCTTGTAGCCGAGGAACGAGCCGATCCGCAGCGAGACGCACTTCTTGCCGAGCAGGGCGTTGCCGCCGTAGCCCGAGCCGACGCTCCAGACCAGGCCCTCCTCGGGGAAGTGCATGATGTAACGGCGATTGGGATCGAGCGTCCCGATCGAGTGGAAGCCCTTGATGAAGTCCTCGCGGTTGCGCAGCTTCTCGAAGATGGCCGTCCCGATGCGGGTCATGATGCGCATGCTGACGGCGACATAGACCGAGTCCGTGATCATCATGCAGGCCTTGGCATACGGCGACTCGGGGTGGCCCATCATGTACGGGATGACATACATCGTCCGGCCGGCCATGCAGCCGTCCGAGAGCGCGGTCATGAGCTTCTTGGCTTTGGACGGCTCCATCCAGTTGTTGTTCGGGCCGGAGGCCTCCTTGGTCGGATGGCAGACGAAGGTCAGGTGCTCGACGCGGGCGACGTCGGTCGGGGAGGAGCGGTGGAGGTAGGCCGTCGGCCAGTTCTTGTGGTCGAGCTCCTGGAAGACGGGGCCGTTGAGCCGCTCCTCGTTCAGGCCGATCTCGAGGAGGCGCCAGGCCTCGCCGTCCGAGCCGTCACACCAGTAGACGCGGGCCGGCTTGGCCAGTCTCTCCTGGTCCTCGACCCAGCGTTCGGCGGCGGATGCCATGTTCGTCAGCCTCGCCTCTCTTTTATCAATTCATTTTCGGGCTGTCAAACGGGCCTCAGCGGACGTTGTTGATGGCGTTCTTGGCCGTGTCGTGCTTCGTCTTCATGACGTTGCTGACCATGGTGAACCGCCGGTTCTCCTTCTGCATGGCCTCCTGGAGGGCCAGGAACTGCAAGTTGAAGCTCTGCTGCATCTCCTGCATCTCCCGGGCGGCCTTGAACAGCTGACCGGCCGCCTCCCCCTTCGTCTTCTGGGCGCCAGCGGCCAGCCGGGAGACCTCCTCGGCCTTACGGGAGAGTTGGGCGTAGAGGCCTTCGAGCTCGCCGACGGCCTTCATGAGGCTCAGGTGGCTCTCGACGAGTTTTTCGAGGTCGGGGCCCGTCTCGTTGATGGCCTTGACGATCGCGGGGTCGAGCCCCGACGCTCGGGCGGATTGGCCCTGGCGCTGATCCGTGGAACCGGCGAGGGCCAGCGCGAGGCCGGCCACGGCGAGAACGGCGAAACGAGTCTTGGGGATCATGAGTCCTCCTTGGACCTTCGGCTCATCGCGTTTTCTCGAACCTGAGGTACTTGTCGTACCAGGCGATCATCCGCGTGTACATATCGGCCCGCTCCGCGGCCGTGTTCGGCCCGCCGTGAGCGCCGTTGCGGTAACGAAGCCAGACGCACGTCTTTCCCAGCCGCCGCAGGGCGTAGAAGATCTCCTGGGACTGGAGGGCTTCGACATTGGGATCCAGGTCGCCGGTGATGCAGAGGAGCGGCGTCGTGATCCGGTCGGCCCTGAGGATGGCCGAGTGGGCGAGATAGCGCTCCGGGTATTCCCAGAGCGTGCCGCCGATCCGGTCCTGGCTTTTCTCGGGGGCGTGGGTGTTGCGGACGCCGAGCCGCGGGCTCTGGGTGTAGAAGCTGATCATGTCGACCTTGCCCGAGTTGTTGACGGCCGCCTTGAACCGGTCCGTCTGGGTGAGGAGGAGGACCGTGGCGTAGCCGCCGTAGCTCGTCCCCTGGATGCCGAGCCGGTCGGGATCGGCGACGCCCATGTCGATGACCTTGTTGATCGCGGCCAGGGCGCCCTTGGCCCAGGCCTCCCCGGGATAGCCCGTGGCCAGGTTGACCGAGGGATGAAGGACGGCGTAGCCGGCCGAGGCCAGGACGTTGACGGCCCCGTTGAAGCCGTTGTCGAAATAATTCTCATAGACCTCGGTGACGAGCGGGTAGGCCCGGCCCTTCTCGTAGTTGGCCGGGTAATAGAGGACGCCCCGGAGCTCCTTTCCGTCCGCGTCCCTGTAGGAGATGAGCTCGGTGTGGCTGACAGCCCGGTCCGCGAGGTCGGGATTGAGGCCGGTCAGCTTGCGGATGTCCTTGAACTCCCGGTCCGCGGCGAAGAGGTCGTCGGGGAGATCGCCGCCGGATTCGCTGAAGGCGAACGTCGTTCCGTCCTCGGACATCCTCCAGCGGCCGGCCAGGGCCGTCCCGCGGCGCAGGTCGGTGAAGGTCTTCGAAGCGACATCGAAACGGACGAGCCCGCGGTCATAGCGGTCTCTGGCGGAGGTCGTGAAGTAGATCGATCGGCCGTCCGGGCTCCAATCGACGACCTGGAGCTGCGGCCGCGCGTCCTCGTCCTCGGGGAGCTCGTGGATCATGCGCCGGTCTCCCGACTTGACGTCGATGAGCCAGTATTGGGCCGGCGGCGACGGCTTTTTGTCCCCATCCGGCTCGACGCGGGTGGTGGTGCAGAGGATCAGGGCCGCGTCGGGGCTGAAACGGACCGGGCTCCAGGTCTGGGTCTTCTTCTTTTCTTCTTTCTTCTCTTTGTCCGCCTCGGCGGCGGCCTTCTTCTCCGGCGCCGGCGGCTCCTTCTCTCCGGTGAGCCGCCGCGGCTCCTTGTCCTCGAGGCCCATCACGAAGACGTCGCCTTTGTCGGCATAGGCCAGGACCCTGAAGTCGCGCGACCACAAGGGCCGCCTCTGTTCGTAGGGCTCGAGCAGGACGCGCGCCGGGCCGGCCGGGAGAGGGAAGGCCTCGAGCCGGTTCCTGGTCCCCCCGATGACGTCGTAGCTCGTCTTCTCGGTGAGGTCCCTTTCGAGGATCAGGGTCGAGCCGTCCCGGGTCAGGCGCAGGGAGGCCAGAGGCGTTTCGGGCATGAGCTCGGCGAGCTTGCGGCCGGCGAGGTCCCAGACCGCCGGGACTGCGTACAGGGCCCTGCGCCGGACCTCGTCCCATTGGAGGAAGGGGTCCTTCGTATCGAGGACGGTGATCGGGGCCGCGGTCGCGGCTTGGAACAGGGCCGTGGACTTGGCCAGCCAGTCGGCCGCGCGCACGGTGAAATAGAGCTTCCGGCCGTCCGGGGCCCAGAGAAGGGCGGAATTCTCCGCGGCGAACCGGCCCGCGGGCAGGACGACCGGATCGGTCTTTCCGGACTCCCGGTTCCAGATGCGGACCTGAAAATGCCCGCCCTCGAAGGCGAAGTAAGCCAGGGCCTTCCCGTCCGGCGACCAGGCCGCGGAACGGAACTGGCGCTTGCCTTTGAAGACGGGAATGGCCCGGCCCGTCGCGGTCTCGACGACGAGGAACTCGGATTGCGCGGGGCCGACGTAGGTGGGATCGCCGAACCGGGTGTTGTCCTGGGGGAGGCGGTCGGCGGGCGTGGAAACGGCGACGGCCAGCCAACCTCCATCGGCGGTCATGGCCTCGACCTGGGCGGACTTGGTCAGGAAATAGTCGTCGACGGTGAAGGGTTTTTTCTGAGCGGCCGGGAGACCGGTCAAAACCGACGCGGCCAAAGCTAGTCCGGCGACGAGGGCGAGGAGCTTTCGGGTCGGGGTCATGCGACCTCCTTTGTGGCGGAAATCCGGCCAAGTCTTATCGATTGGGGTCGAATTGTCAAGGCCGAGCTCGAGTCCAATGGGGTCGGACCTCAGCTTTATGAATATTATCAATAACATAGATCCAAAAAACGGGCATGGATCGGCTTAAAACGGCCGTTTTAGGGCCTGAAAATGAAGAACCGGATAGGAAAGAACGCTGCAATCTTTAGTTTTGGTGGCCAAAAACACGGGTTTTAAGGCATTTTGAGCCCCGAATCTGTAGCTATCATATTGAATTCATTCTTGTTGCTGAGGTCCGACCCCATTGCCCCACCCCATTGCCCCTTTCGGACGGGGGCGCGATTGTGTAAAATAGGGGACCATCTTTTTTTGAGGAGCCAATGAACATGAAGAAATCGAAGATCCTGCGCAAATCCATCATGGAGCGCCGGGCCGTCACCGTTCCCGGCTGCCATGACGCCCTCTCGGCCAAGGTCATCGAGAAGGCCGGGTTCGAGGCCATCCAGATCTCGGGTTACGGCCTGGCCGGGTCCTATCTGGCCAAGCCCGACGTCGGCCTCGTCCGGATGAAGGACGTCCTGGACCTTTCCTGGAACATCACCCAGGCCGTCTCGATCCCGGTTATGGCCGACATCGACACCGGCGGCGGCAACGCCGTCAACGCGGCCTGGATCACCGAGCGGCTGATCGCCATGGGCCTGGCCGGCATGAACATCGAGGACCAGGTCTTCCCCAAGCGTTGCGGCCACATGGCCGGCAAAGAGGTCATCTCGGCGGAGGAAATGGCCGGGAAGATCCGGGCCTGCGCCGCGGTCCGCGACAAGCTCGACAAGGACTTCATCATCAACGCCCGGACGGATGTCTTCGCCGGGATGGGCCTCCCCGAGGCCGTCAAGCGCTGCAACATCTACCTCGCGGCCGGGGCCGACCTGGCTTTCATCGACGGCATCAAGAGCCGGGCCGACATCGAGAAAACGGTCAAGTCGATCAAAGGGCCGCTCTCGGTCAACCTCATGGACGCCATCACCGGCATGAAGACCGAGCTCATCCCCATCCCCGAGCTGGCCAAGATGGGCGTCGGCCGGGTCTCCATCCCGGTCGCCTCGATCATGGTCGCCCACAAGGCCCTGGTCAACTTCTTCAAGGCCCTCAAGGCCTCGCCGACCGGCACGCTCCCGGGCCAGACGAAATGGGTCTCGTCCTTCGAGGAGTACACCGACTTCGTCGGGCTCAAGGAATACCGGGCCATGGAGAACGAATACCTGCCCCGCGAGCGGGTCGAATCCAAATACAAGGGCGTCAAGAAGATCGTCGGGTAGCCTCGCCCCGGGCCTCGCGGCCGTGTTGAACTCCGCCCCGAAAACGGCTATGCTTCGGAATCTCATGGGCCCGAGAAGCACTCCAGCACGGCCGGTCCTGGCGATGTTGTGCTGGGCCGCGCTATCGCTCCCTTCCGGAGGCGCCGTGGAAGAACTGGGACGATCGATCCCCAAGACGATCGGCGGCTGGCAGGCCGCCGGCGAAGACCGGGCCTACGACCGGAAAACCCTTTATGATTATATGGACGGCGGCGCGGAGGTTTATCTGGCCTTCGACCTCCGGCAGGTCTGGACCCGGAAATACGCCGGCCCCGGGAAAGGGGAGATCGCGCTCGACGTCTTCGACATGGGCTCGCCGGAGGAGGCTTACGGGATCCTGTCCTGCGACCGTCAGGATCCCCCTGCGGGGATCGGCCAGGATTCGACCTACGGCTACGGCCTGCTCCGGATCCGCCAGGGCCGTTATTTCGTATCGGTCCTGGCGGCCGACGAGGGCGAAAGCTCCGGCCAGGCCGTCCTGGAGATCGGCCGGGCCGTGGTCAAGGCGCTCGGCCCGCCCGGTCCCGCGCCCGACATGGTCGGCTTCCTGCCGCAGGAGGCCCTGAGGCCGGACCGGACGAGCTATTTCCATGCCAACGTCAGCCTGAACAACCGCCATTTTCTGGCCAGCGAGAACATCCTCGGCCTCGACCGGACGACCGATTGCGTCTTCGCGGAATACGATACGGATTCCGGCAAGCCCGCCTTTCTGATCCTCGTCCGCTACCCCGGCGCGGAGCGGGCGGCGGCCGCCCGGCGGTCGTTCCTGTCTGCCTATGCGCCCGAATCCGATCCCGAAGGGCTGGCCCCGGCCGAGAACAACACCTGGGTCCTGGCCGTCCTCCGGGACCGGCATCTGATCATCGTCCTCGAATCCCCCAGCCCGGACCGGGCCCGACAGCTTGCGGCCTCGGTCGCGATCCCGGCCAAGTGAGGTTTCCATGACCCACCCGCTCACCCGGCGCGATTTCCTCAAAGGCACGACCGCCGTCCTCCTCGGCGCCTCGCTCGGGGCCGGCCAGGATGTGCCGGCGGCGAAGAAGACCCGGGTCGTGCTCGTCCGCCACCGGGACGTCCTCGACGACAATTCCGCGATCGACCCGGACATCCTCCAGGGGATGCTCGATGAGGCCGTGACCCGGCTCGTCGACGAAAGCGATCCCGTCAAGGCCTTCGGGAAGCTGGTCAAGCCCGGAGAGACCGTGGGCATCAAGACCAACGTTTGGTCCTACCTGCCCACTCCGCACGAGCTCGAAGCGGCCATCAAGCGGCGGCTCATCGACGCCGGGATCGCCGAGGACCGCATCGGCCTCGACGATCACACCGTCGCGACCAATCCTCTCTTCGTCCAGGCGACCTCCCTGATCAACGCCAGGCCCCTCCGGACGCATTATCTGGCCGGGATGTCGGGCTGCATCAAGAACTACATCATGTTCGCCCCGTCCCAGGAGGCCCTCCACCCGGACAGCTGCGCCGACCTGGGGTCCGTCTTCAAGCTGCCCATCGTCAAGGACAAGACCCGGCTCAACATCCTCTGCGCCCTGACGCCGCAGTTCCACGGCCGCGGTCCGCATCACTTCAGCCGGCGGTTCGTCTGGAGCTACAAGGGCCTCATCGTCGGCCGGGATCCGGTGGCCGTGGACACGATCGGGCTCCGGCTGACCATGGCCAAGCGGCGCGAAGTCCTGGGCCCGGATCAGGAGCTGCCGCCGGTCCCCAAGCACATCCAGCTCGCCGATACCCGTCACGGGATCGGCACGAGCGACCTCAACGCCATCGAGCTCGTCAAGCTCGGCTGGGACGAAGACATCCTGGTTTGAGCCGGCCCCGCGGCCGGGACAAGGGGAACATCGATGCGCCGTGCGACCCTCGACACCGTCCTCCCGACACTCCTCCTGCTGGCCGTCTTGGCGGCGGCTTCTCCGGTCGCAGCCCCGCCCGCGGCCTCGAAGCCGGAGGGGCCCGGTCCGGCGGAGGAGATGGCCTACGTCAGCTCCATCCTTTGGTCGAAGGCCTACGATCTGGTCGTCGACGGGGGCTTCGCTTATTGCTCGTTCCTCAACGGCCTGGTCGTCCTCGATGTCGGCGGCGGCGGCTCCCCGGCCTTTGTCTCTCAGCTCTACTTGGGCGGCGGCTCGGGCATCGCCAAGGCCGGACCGCTCGTCTACGTCGCGGCGGGGAAGAAGGGGCTGAAGATCGTCGACGTTTCCGATCCCCGCTCTCCCGCGCTGGTCGGGGAGGCCGAGACCGGCGGAACGGCCAAGGCGGTGGCGCTCGCCGGTCCGCATGCTTTCGTCGCCGCCGGCCCGGCCGGGCTGCAAGTGCTCGATGTCCGCGAGCCGCGCGCGCCCAGGCTCGCCGCGACCCTGGACACGCCCGGTTCGGCCGAAGGGATAACCCTGGCCGGCCCGACCGCTTACGTGGCCGATGGAGGCAAGGGGCTCCTCATCGTCGACGTTCGGAAACCCTCCAGCCCCAGGATCGTGGCGGCCCTGGACACGCGGGGGACCGCCCGGCAGACGGCCCTGGCCGGGACGCACCTGTTCATCGCCAACGGCGCCGCAGGCCTGGCCGTCATCGACGTGGGCGATCCCGGGGCTCCCCGGTCCGTGGCGTCGTTCACGACCTCGAGCTATGCCAACAGCATCGCCGTCGCCGGCGGGGTCGCCTGCCTCGGCACCCTTTACGACGGCGGCTTCCAGGTGCTGGATATCCGCGATCCGGCCGCTCCGGCTTCCCTGGCCATCCAGAAGTATACGATGTACAACGAGGCTTGGGGCGTGGCGATCGACGGCCAGACCGCGTATGTCGTCGATTATTTCGCCGGGGTCCACGCGTTCGACATCAGCGCCCCGGCCAAGCCCGTCGTCCGGGGCCTCTTCCGGACGCCGAGCTCCATCACGGCCGCCAAGGTCCAGGGCCAGCGGTTGTTCGCGATCGGCGAGCTGTCGGGCCTCCAGGTCTTCGACGTCACCGACCCGGCGGCGCCCCGGAAAGAGGGGGCGTCGGGCATCTCGCGGGGGATCCAGGCCCTCGACGTCCAGGGGCCGTTCGCCTACGTTACGGAGAGGCGCATCCTCAACATCTTCGATGTCTCCGCGTTGCCTGCGGTCAAACCGGTCAAGCAGGTCCAGCTTCCTGGAGTGCCGCGGGCGGTCGTCCTCCGCGGCCGGTATGCGTATCTGACCTCCGACCATCAGGGCTTCCTCATCGTCGACGTCGGCGACCCCAACGCGCCGCGGATCTCCGGCACCCTGGAGATGCCGGGTTTCGCCTACGGCCTGACCCTTGACGGACCGCGGGCCTACGTCTGCAGCAGCGATACGGGGTTCCACGTCATTGACATCTCCGACCCGGCCAAGCCGGAGCTCCTCGGCTCGTTCCGGACTTCCGGCGAGGCGCGCGCCGTCGCCGTCGTCGGGAAGACGGCGTTCGTCGCGGACGGCCCCGTGGGCCTGGTCGTTCTCGACATCTCTGCCCCGGACAAGATCAAGCCGCTCGGGAGCGCCCCGTTCGACGGCTTTGCCAACGGAGTGGCCGTTCGGGGGACCTTCGCTTATGTGTCGGACGAATCTTATGGAGTCCGGCGATTCGACATCAGCCGTCCGTCCTCGCCCAGCCCGGCCGGCGGATTCCAGACGCCGGGGGAGCCCTATGGCCTCAGGATCGAGGGAGACCTGGTGATCGTCCCAGATTCCTTCTCCCTGTTCATCCTGAAATAAGGCCGCGACGAGTCAGCCCTAACGGACGACGAGCCGGGTAAAGGGGAAGACGTAGGCCTGGAGGAGGACGAAGAGGCCCATGAGGGCCGCCAGGGCCAGGCTGTGGAAGAAAACATAGCGGAGGATCGCGCCTTCGTGGCCGTACCAGCCGGTGGCCGTCGAGGCGACGACGATCGACTGGGCGTCGATCATCTTGCCCATGACGCCGCCGGAGCTGTTGGCCGAGGCCATGAGCACCGGGCTCAGGCCGAGCTGTTCGGCGGAGATCTTCTGGAGGCTGCCGAACAGGACGTTCGACGAGGTGTCGGACCCGGTCAGGGCCACGCCGAGCCAGCCGAGCATGGTCCCGAAGAACGGATAGAGGACGCCCGTGCGGGCGAAGGCCAGGCCGAGCGTCGCGTCGAGGCCCGCGTAGCGGGTGACGTAGCCGAGCGACAGCATGGCGGCCACGGTCAGGAGCGAGAACCGCACCTTCCTGAGCGTCCGTCCGTAGGCGCGGAGGAGCCGCCGCGGCGAGAACGACATCAAGACGCCCGAAATGAGGGCGGCGACGAAGATCCCCGTCCCCGTGAACGAGAGCCAGTTGAAGATGAAGACGGCCGGCTCCGCCGCCGCGTCGGCTACGACGGGGGGCACGCGGAAGACGGCCCGGTCGAGGCCGGGGACCGGGAAGCGGACGACCGACAGCCCGTCGAGGAAGGCCTTGATCTGAGGGATCCCCCAGATGAAAACGAGAACGCTCAGGACGACCCAAGGGGCCCAGGCGCGGACGAGCTCTGCGGTCGAGTGACGGGGCGGCGCGGCGGCGGGCTCGCTTGCGCCGTCCGTTCCTTCGTTCTCCATGACCGTCCGGGGACGCCACATCAGCAGGAACCCGACGAGCGCCGCGATCGAGATGACCGCCGCCCCGATATCGGTCAGCCACGGCCCGTGATAGTTCGAGATCAGCCATTGCGGGACGGCGAACGAGACGCCGGCCACGGCGAGCGCGGGCCAGACCTCCTTCATTCTCTTGAAGCCGCAGTAGGCCCAGATGAGCCAGAAGGGGATGAGGACGGAAAAGAACGGCAGCTGCCGCCCGACCATGGCGCTCAGGTCCCGGACCTCGAGGCCGGTGACGCCGGCCAGGGCGATGATCGGCGTCCCCAGCGCCCCGAAGGCGACGGGCGCCGTGTTGGCGATGAGCGAGAGCCCCGAGGCGGCGAGCGGGGCGAACCCGAGCCCGATCAGGATGGCCGCGGTCACGGCCACGGGCGTCCCGAAGCCCGCCGCGCCCTCGAAGAACGCCCCGAACGAGAAGGCGATGAGCAGGAGCTGGAGTCGCCGGTCCCGGGTGATCCCGGTCAGGCTGTCCTGCATGATCTTGAAGTACCCCTTTTCGCAGGTCAGGTCGTAGAGGAAGATGACGTTGAGGATGATCCAGCCGATGGGGAAGAGGCCGTAGGCCGCCCCCAGGCCGGCCGTCCGCGCGGCCAGGCCGGCGGGCATGCCGAACGCCAGGACGGCGACCGCCAGCGCCGCCCCCAGCCCGAGCAGGGCGGCCGCGTGGGCCCGCAGCCGCAGCAGGGCCAGGCCGCCGAGCAGGAGGACGATGGGGAGAGCGGCGACGAGCGTTGACAGGATGGCGTTCCCGAGCGGATCGTAGACCTGATGCCACGCCATCTCTAAAGCACTCCGTCGGTTTCCTTGTTAAGCCGGTCGAAGAAGTCGGCCATGAAGCGGTGCCTCTCCGCGGCGATCCGCTTCCCCTCCCGGGTCGTCATCCGGTCGCGAACGCGGCCGAGCTTGACCAGATACTCCCGGTAGGCCGTGTCCTCGCGCGTGTAGGGCTTGGTCTTGCGGACGTCGATCCTCTTGTCGTGCAGGCGGGCCCCGATCTCTCCGGCGAACTGGAAGGCCCGGCCGACGCCGACGGCCCCGATCGAATCGAGCTTGTCGGCGTCGAAGAGGATCCGGGCTTCGAGCGTCCTCGGCGCGCCGCCCCTGCGGAACCGGTGGGTGCGGATGCAGGCGATGACGGCCGCGACCGCGGCGGCGTCGCAGCCGTTCCGCTCCAGGATCCTTTTCGCCAGCGCCGCGCCGCTCCGGGCGTGGCAGATCCGGCCCCGGGACCGGTCCTCCTCTTCGCGCCCGATGTCGTGGAGGAGCGCGGCGAGCGTCAGGACGCCCGGATCGGCCTTCTCCTTCCGGCCGATCCTCAGGCAGAGGGTGAGAACGCGCTCGGTGTGGTCCCAGTCGTGGCTGCCGCGGGCGCTCCGGAAGAAGGCTTCCGCCTCTCCCCGGACGCGGGAGACGAGGGCCGGGGACGGGGCGCGGCTCATTCGTCGATCATGTGGACGACGAGCCCGTCCTTGAGCTTGGGCTCGAACCAGGTCGATTTCGGCGGCATGACCTTGCCCGCGTCGGCGACCGAGAACAGCTGCTCGATCGTCGTCGGGAAGAAGGAGAAGGCGACCTGGAACTGGCCCGAGTCGACCTTCTTCTCCAGCTCGCCCGTGCCGCGGATGCCGCCGACGAAATCGATGCGCTTGTCCGTCCGGGGGTCGGCGATCCCGAGGAGGGGGGCGAGGAGGTTCGTCTGCAGGATCGAGACGTCGAGCGAGCCGATGGGGTCGGCCGGGTCGAACGCGCCGGGCTTGGCCTCGAGGCCGTACCAGCGACCCTCGAGATACATGGCGTACGTCCGGCTCCGGGCCGGCGCTTTGGGGCCGTCGGGCCGGACGTTGAACTTCTCGCCGGCCTTGGCCAGGAACGCCGCCGGGTCGAGCCCGTTGAGGTCGCGGACGACGCGGTTATAGGGCAGGATCTTCATCTGGCTGTGGGGGAAGATGACGGCCAGGAAGAAGTTGTCCTCCTCCTCGCCGGTCCGGCCCGGCCGCTCGCGGTCCCGCTTGACCTTGATCCGGGTCGCGGCCGCGGAGCGGTGGTGGCCGTCGGCGACGTAGAGGTTGGCCAGGCCGGCGAACGCGGCCTGGATCCGGCCGACGAGGCCGGGGTCGTCGACGACGAAGAGGATGTGCCGGACGCCGTCGAAGGTCGTGATGTCGATCTCGGGCGCCTTGGCCATGCCTTCCTCGACCAGGGCGTCCATCGCGTCGGAGCGGCGATAGGTCAGGAAGACGGGCCCGGTCTGGGCGCCGAGCGTCTCGATGTGGCGCATGCGGTCGTTCTCTTTGTCGATCCGGGTCAGCTCGTGCTTCTTGATGACGTCGTCGAGATAGTCCTGGCAGGACGCGGCGCCGACGATGCCGATCTGGACGTGATCGCCCCAGACCTGCTTGTAGACGGTGAACGCGCGGGTCTTGTCCTGGACGATGGTCCCCTCGCGAAGGAACCTCTCGAAATTCTCCTTGCCCTTGGCGTAGACGGCGTCGGCATAGAGATCGGTCCCCGGCGGCAGGTCGATCTCCGGCTTGCCGACATGCAGGAACGAGTAGGGGTTCCCGGCGGCCAGCTCCCGGGCCTCCTCCGACGTCAGGACGTCGTAGGGCGGGGCGGCGACGAGATGGGCGATGTCTGTGCGGGGACGGACCCCCCGGAACGGCCGGACGTTGGACATGGTTGCCTCCGAAAAAGGGGTCATTATAGCACAGCCCCGGGTCGCCAGGGAGGGTCAGCCGCGGATCGTGTTCCGCCCCGCGGCCTTGGCCTGGTACATCGCCCGGTCGGCGCGGGCGATGAGACTCTCGATGTTCTCGTCCTCCTCGGGCCGGAGCGCGGCGACGCCCAGGCTGACCGTGAGGGAGAGCGTCCCGCCGGCCGTGACGACCGTCATCCGGGAGACCTCCTGGCGGAGCCGCTCGGCCATGGCCAGGCCTTCCTCCCGGCTGGCCTCGGGCATGAGGACGATGAACTCCTCGCCGCCGTAGCGGCAGACGATGTCCGTCGCCCGCGTCGTCTTCGTGACCAGCTCCGTCAGGACCCGGAGGACGTGGTCGCCGATGAGGTGGCCGTAGGAATCGTTGACGTTCTTGAAGCGGTCGATGTCGAAGAAGATGAGGGCCAGAGGCCGCCGGTAGCGCCGGGCGCGGTTGACCTCTCGCTCGCCCATGAGGCCGAAGGCCCGGCGGTTGTAGAGGTTCGTCAGCTCGTCGAGCCCGGCCTGCTTCTCCATCTGCTCGACGCGGCGGGAGTTGTCCATGGCGATGGCGACCTGGCTCGAGAAGAGCTCGGCCACCTGGGCGTCGTCCTCGGTGAAGGCCTGCGGCCCCGAGTTGTAGAGCGCGATGAGCCCGGTCACCCGGTCTCGGAGGACGATGGGGACGCCGAGGAAGGAGTGGACGGCCAGGTCCGGCCGCAGGGGCAGCAGGATGTCGTCGGGGCCGGCGATCGTCCCGAGGACGGGCCGCTTCCTCTGCACGGCCAGGTTGCACAGCCGCGAGCCGGCGATGGGATAGGTCTCGCCGATGAGATTCCGGTGATCCGCGGGTCTCTTGATGGCGGCCAGCTTCAGCTCCGCGCCTTCGATGGTCATGAAGGCGCCGATGTCGTAGGGGATGACGCGCTTCAGGAGGTCGAGGATGAGCGCCGAGACCTGATTGAAATTGAGCTTGGAGCTCAGGGTCAGGCCGGCTTCCCGGAGGGTCTCGGCGACCTTGCGGGCCTCGACGGCCTCCGTCTCGGCTCTCTTGATCCGGGTGATGTCGTAGAGGACCGCCACCCAGCCGGTGAGGACCGTGCCCTGTCCGAGGAGCGGCGAGAGCCTCAGATCGAAAACCCGGGCTGAGCCGTCGGCGAGGATGAGCTCGCGATCCGAGGCCGCCGGCGCGCCGAGGGACGCGGCGAGCTCCGGCCAGCCGGGGACGAGCTCCGCGGCCGGCTTTCCCAGGAGCTTCGCCTCCGGGACGTTCTCGGCCGGGCCGCCGACCTCGGCGATGAGCTTGCGGGCGGCCGGGTTGGTCGCCGCCAGGCGTCCGGCCTCGTCGAGGATGAACAGGGATTCGCCCATGCTCTCGATCACCCGCTCCCTGGCCACGGGGACGAGGTCGACGAGCTGGAGCCCGAACATGGCCCAGAGGAGGAAGAGCCCGGAGACGGCGAAGCCGATCGGCGTGAAATCATAACCGCTCGCGGCCTTGGCCAGTCCGGACAGATAGAGGGCGTTCCCGATCCAAGGCAGGGGAAAGGCGAGCAGCAGCGCCAGGGCCTGTTTGCGGTACACGCCCTTGAAGCGGAAGAAGGCCAGGAGAAGGAACACGGTCGTGGCGAAGAGGAGGAGATAAGAGTAGCCGGCGTGGACCCAGAAGAAGGCCCCGTGCTTGTAGACGAGGAGTTGGTCGCTCGCGTTCGTGACCGGGGAGAAGCCGGCCCAGATGAGATGGTGCCGCTCGTTGGTGAACGCGAGGACGATCGTCGCGACCGGGATGACCCAGAGGGCCAGGCCCCACCAGGTCCTGGGCTTCCGGCCCGACTGGAGGAACCGGTAGGCGAAGAGGAACATCAGGACGGGGACCGAGGCGATGCCCAGGTACTCGATCTTGGAGAGGAAGACCTTGGCCGCCGTATCCGGCATGGCCGCCTCGAGGGCCGCGGCCATGGACCAGACGAACACGGCGCCCATGAGAAGGGCCAGGGTCCGGCCGACCGAGGTGACGGCCCGCTTCCAGGCGATGGCCGCGACCGCCCCGGCCAGGAAGGCCCCGGCGAACAGGCTGAGGGCGAAGTATCCGACCTGCATCAGGACCCGTTCCCGTCCGGACCGCCGTCGCCGTCCTTGTCCTGGTCCTTTTCCGGGACGAACGTGCCGGCGATCTCCAGGAAGTTCTCGACGACCTCGGGGTCGAACTGAGCCCCCGAGCAGCTGATGATCTCCTTGATCGCGTAGCGGTGGGAGGCGGCTTTCCGGTAGGGCCGCTCCGAGGTGATGGAATCGTAGGTGTCGGCGATGGACATGATCCGCGCCCCCAGCGGGATCTCGCGCCCTTTCAGCTTGTCGGGGTAGCCTCTCCCGTCGTAGCGCTCGTGGTGGGCCCGGACGATCCGCCCGATCTCCTTGAGCTCGATGACCGGGCTGAGGATGGCCTCGCCGCGGACCGGGTGCTCCATGACGATCTTGAACTCCCCGTCGGTCAGCTTGCCGGGCTTGTTCAGGATGCTCTCGGGGACCCCGATCTTGCCGACGTCGTGGAGGACGGCGGCCAGCTCGAGCTCGCCCAGCTCCTTCTCGCTGAAGCCCATCTTGGCGGCGATCTTCAGGGTGAAGTCGG
>Ga0209706_10001174_pt1 | contig 14861 bp, 7 predicted proteins | sample PPLLaktember2015_6_FD_187263 | JGI IMG/M metagenome (GOLD analysis project Ga0209706, IMG submission 187263) | Freshwater sediment microbial communities from Prairie Pothole Lake near Jamestown, North Dakota, USA - PPLs Lake P8 Core (1) Depth... | ecosystem: Environmental > Aquatic > Freshwater...
AACGCCATGGACTGCGAGCGGGGCTTCTACAAGACCGCCGACGGCGGCAAGACCTGGGAGCGGCTCTGGCCGCTCGACGACCGGGGCGTGGGCGACTTCGTCGTCGACCCGCGCAACTTCGATGTCGTCATCGCCCAGGCCTACAAGCTCTACCGGCGGTCCTGGACCTACATCGACCGCCAGCCGGGCAACCACCTCTATAAGACCGTCGACGGAGGGAAGACCTGGAAGAAGCTCGAGACCGGCCTCCCGAACGCGGTCGACCAGGGGCGGGTCGGATTAGCCATGTTCCCGAAGAACCCGGACATCCTCTATGCCCGGCTCGACGAGCAGGTCAACCTCGGCCTGGCCGAGCGCGACGGCGGGGCCAACTTCCGGGCCCCCGGGCAGTTCGGCGGCATGGGCGGCGGCATGGCCGCGGGCCTCTTCGCCGAAGGCCAATCCTTCGACAAGTTCAAGGCCGCCAAGATCAATCCCGAGCTGGCCAAGCAGGCGCCCAACTTCGCCCCGATCACCGCCGCCGACGAGGCCGAGCTGGTAAAGAAGCTCAATGAGCACATCGCCGACAAGGATTTCCTGACGAAGTCCGGGATCGACCTGGCCAAGTTCAACGCCGCGGCCCGCAAGGTCCATGCCAAGAGCAAAGGCCTCCTCGCCGCCATCGACGAGATCGAGGCCCTCCACAAGCGTCCGGCGCCCAAAGCCGATTCGAGCGAAGCCAAGGGACGCGCGCAGGTCACCAACCGCCACGTGCTCGAGATGCTCTACGGCGGTGTCCTCGGCAACCAGCAGCCGGTCAAGCGCGACGGGGTCATCTACCGGTCCGAAGACCTCGGCGAAAGCTGGAAGCGGATGACCGAGTACGCCCACACCGGCGGCAGCTTTGTGGTCAACCAGACCGAGGCCGGCTACTACGCCCGCATCTACGTCGATCCCGCCGACGACAAGACGATCTACTGCCCCGACACCTACGCCACGGTCTCGACCGACAGCGGCAAGACCCTCAAGAGGGCCAACTGGGACTCGGGCGCCTACAAGCTCCATGTCGACCACCGCGCCCTCTGGGTCGATCCCCAGAACGGCCAGCACATCCTGAGCGGCAACGACGGCGGAGCGGGGGAGACCTGGGACGGCGGTAAGCACTGGAGCCAGAAATCGACGGTCAGCGGCCAACAGTTCTACGACATCGCCGCCGACAATGAGCAGCCCTACAACGTCATGGGCGGGACGCAGGATAACGGGGCCTGGATCGGCCCGTCCCAGACCCGGAATTCCTGGGGCGTGTTCGCCGCCGATTGGCGCTATCTGCCCACCGGGGACGGCTTCTACGTCGTCCGTGACTGGTGGAACCCCGATTGGATCTATTACGAGAGCCAGTTCGGCGGCTCCAGCCGGCAGAACCTCTCGACCGGAGAGATGCAGCGCCTGGCCAAACGGACGACCCCCGAGGAGCTGGCCAAGGGCATGCCGCAGCAGCGCTACCAGTGGAATGCCCCCATCGTCCTGTCGCCCCACAACCCCGGCATCGTCTTCATCTGCTCCCAATTCGTCCACCGCTCCCTCAGCCGCGGCGACACGGACACGTTCGTCACCATCAGTCCCGACCTCAGCCGGGCCGACAAGACGCGGATCGAGGAGTCCAAGAAGACCAACCTCCAGTATGCGACCATCTACAGCTTCGCCGAGTCGCCCAAGAAGCCCGGCCTCTACTGGGCCGGCACCGACGACGGCAACGTCCAGATGTCGCCCGACGGCGGCAACACCTGGACGAACATCACGGCCCATTTCTACGACATGAAGACCGGCAAGCCCAAGCCGGGGGTGAAGGGCGCCCTCATCCCCTTCGACCGCTGGGTCAAGCGGGTGGTGCCCTCGGCCCACGACGAGACGACCTGCTACGCGGCCTTCAGCGGCTACCGGACCCACAACGAGGACAAGACCTACCTCTTCGTCACCCGCGACCTGGGCAAGACCTGGGAGGACATCTCCGGCGGCCTGATGAACCCCCTCTTCGACGTCGAGGAGGATCCCGACAACCCCAACGTCCTCTACATCTCGGGCGACGCCGGCATCCACGTCTCGGTCGACAAGGGCAAGACCTGGACGGCGTTCTCGACCTCGGCCCCGAACGTCATCGTCCGCGACATGGCCGTCCAGAAGCGGGACCGTGACCTGGTCATCGGCACCTACGGCCGCGGCATCTACATCGCCGACATCGCCCCGCTCAAGGAGATGAACGCGGACGTCCTCGGCAAGGACGCCTATCTCTTCGAGCCCGAAGAGGCCGTCCGCTGGAACCGCTACATCCAGGCCGGCGAGCAGTACGGCGAGTTCGCCAAGGTCGACAACCCGGCTCCCGGGGCGACGATCTACTACTATCTCAAGGGCGAACCCAAGGCTGTCAAGGTCGTCATCAAGGACCTCGAGGGCAACGTCGTCCAGGAGCTCACCGGCACGGCCAAGAAGGGGCTCCAGAAGGCGTCGTGGAACCTGACCCGGCGCCAGGATCCTTCGCAGCAGCCGGCGGGCGGGCCGCCCGGCGGCGCTCGGCGGGGCGGACGGATGAACCTCGTCGACTATGGCAGCTACAAGGTGACGCTCAGCGTCGACGGCAAGGACATCGCCACGAAGACGATCAAGGTCAGCCCCGACCCCAAGTTCAAGTAGTGGCTAGAGGGACTGTCCCTCTGGGATTGAAATGAAAGGGGCGCCCCGCGGGGGGCGCCCCTCTTTTTTGCCTTAGTTCCCGGCTTGAATGGGATCGATGCGGACGGAGACCTTGCCGGCGTAGGTCTTGCCGCCGACCGTTAGCGTGATCGGGTACACGCCCGGCTCGGCCACCCGGCCGCCCATGCCGCCGCGCATGCCCATGCCGCCGAACATCCCGCCGCCCGGCCGGATGATGGAGAAAACCCTCCGCTGGATGTCGCCGACCTTGCGGAAGTTCGTCCCCCACTGATCGAGGTCGGCCAGGGCCGCCTTGAGCCCGGCTTTCTGTTCGTCGGTGAGGTCGGCGCGCAGGAGGGCCGGCTCGATCTGCTGTTTGATGTTGCCGACCATGGTCTTGGTCGTCGCGGCCGGCGGGTCGAAGCGGAGATCCCAGACGACGCGATTGATGCCCGGCTCGGCGGCGTCGAGGATGTAGGTGGTCTTAATGGACGGGTTCGTCGGGTCGGCGATCTCGAGCGTCGCCGGGGTGCCCGGCTTGGCCTTGAGATAGTAGTTGAGCAGGGCCCCGTCGGGCGGATTTTCGCCCTTGAAGAACAGGTCGCCCCGGCCGTAGCCGCCGCGGCGGATCGAAAGCCAGCGCGTGCCGGGCTTTCCCGGCTCGAAGAGAACGGCGTCCAGGCCGAGCATGCTGTCGGTAGCCTTGCGCAGGGCGGTGATGTCGTCCATGATCCACAGGCCGCGGCCGTGGGTCGCGGCGATGAGGTCGTGCTCGCGCGGGTGGATGAGGAGGTCGTGGAAGGAGACGGTGGGCATGTTGAGGAGCAGGCTGGACCAGCTGGCCCCCGCGTTGCGGCTGAAGTAGACGCCGAATTCCGTGCCCAGGAAGAGCAGGTCCTTGGCCACCGGGTCCTCGCGGATGACGTAGACGGGCTGGCCGTCGGGGATGCCGGCCGTGATGGCCGCCCAGGTCTTGCCGAAGTCGACGGTCTTGAAGACGTAGGGATGGAAATCGTCGGAACGATGGCCGTCGAAGGTGACGTAACAGGTGCCCTCGTCGAAGCGCGAGGCCTCGACGCGGCTGCACCACAGGCCCGGCGGGACGCCCTTGATGTTCGCGCGCACGTTGGCCCAGTTGACGCCGCCGTTGCGGGTGACCTGGACGTTGCCGTCGTCCGTGCCGACCCAGATGAGGCCGGGGATCTTGGGCGATTCGGAGACGGTGATGATGGTGCAGTGGGTCTCGGCGCCGGTGACGTCGGGCGTGATGCCGCCGGTCGGCTTGTCGGTCCCGCCGTCGCGCTCGCCCAGCTTGGTCTTATCGTTGGTCGTCAGGTCCGGGCTGATGATCATCCAGTGGTCGCCCCGGTCGAGGGACTTGAACAGGTGGTTGCCGCCGAAGTAGAGAGTCGAGGGATTGTGCGGCGACAGGACGATGGGCGTCGACCAGTTGAAGCGGAAGGGGCCGCGCTGCTGCTGTCTCTGGGCGCGCATGGCCTCCTCGGGCGTGGGCTCGGGCTTGGCGGCGGGCTTGGCGCCGGGCTTCGCGGCAGGCGCCTTTTTTTCCGGCGCGGGCTTGACGTAGTCCTTGTAGTTGACGATGTTCATCGAGGTCGGGCGGATCTGCCTGGACTCGCGCGTCTCGACGTTGACCCGCTGGATCGCCCCGCCCTGGCTCTCGACGTAGACCGTCCGCCAGTCCGTGGGATCGTTCTGGGTGTGGAAGCCGTCGCCGCCGCCGATGTTGTACCAGAAGTCGGTCAGCAGCTGGCCCTCCCGGTGCATCGACGGGCCGCCCCAGGAGCCGTTGTCCTGGAGGCCGCCGTAGACGTAATAAGGATCGCGCATGTCGGCGCTGACGGCGTAGAACTGGGCCGCGGAGAAGTTGTCGAAGAATACCCAGGTGCGGCCGTGGTCGTGCGATAGGGACGCGCCGCCGTCCTGGCCGACGTAGAAGCGGTTCTTGTTCGTCGGATCGAGCCACATCGCGTGGAAGTCCGGGTGGAGCCCGCTGACCTGGCTCCAGGTCTTGCCGCCGTCGGCGGAGAAGCTCATGGACGTGGCCAGCCAGTAGATCCACTTGTCCTCGAGGGGATTGATGTAGATGTGGCTGTAGTAGAAGGGCCGATTGTTCTGCCGGCTCATGAAGGTCCAGGTCGCGCCGCCGTCCTCGGAGCGGTAGATGCCCGTGCCGAGCTTGGTCATGTCCTCGTATTCGGGATTGGGCTTCTGCGTGTTGCCCTCGCGGATCGTCGCCTGCGGCTGGAAGGCGGCTTCGACGATGGCCACGAGGACCTTGGGGTTGGAGCGGGAGATGGCCAGGCCGATGCGGCCGAGCTCGCCTGACGGAAGGCCCTGGGTCAGCTTGGCCCAGGTCGCGCCGCCGTCGGTCGTCTTGAAGATCCCGCCGTTCGGGCCGCCCGAGTCGAAGCGCCAGGGCTGGCGGAGACGCTGCCAGAAAGCGACGTAGAGGGTCTGAGGGTCGGTCGGGTGCATGACGAGGTCGATCGCCCCGGCCTTGCCGTCGTTGGGCAGGCCGCCGGCGAGCTTGGTCCAGGTGGCCCCGCCGTCGGTCGTCTTGAACAGGCCGCGGTCTCCCGTGTAGCCCCAGGGATGGCCGGAAGCGGCGACATAGACGACGCCGGGGTCGCTGGGGTGGGTGAGGACGCGGGCGATCGTCTGAGTCGTCGCGAGGCCCATCCCGGTGAACGTTTTGCCGCCGTCGGTCGACTTGTAAACGCCGTCACCCCAGGCGACGCTGTTGCGGACGCATTCCTCGCCCGTGCCGACCCAGATGATGTTCGGGTCCTTCTGGAAGAACGCGACGTCGCCGATGGAGGCCGAGCCGTAGCGGTCGAAGATGGGCTCCCAGGTCGTGCCGGCGTTCACGGACTTGAAGACGCCGCCCGAGGCGGACCCGATGAGGACCTGGGAGAAGTCGCTGTCCAAGGCCTCGAAATCGGAGATGCGGCCGACCATGTTGGCCGGTCCGATCGAGCGCCAGCGGAGGTGCTTGGTCAGTGCCGCGGCGTCGGGAGCGACGGCCGCCGCGGTTTGAGGGGCTTGCGGGGCGGCGAAGGCGCCCGAGAAGACCAGGGCCAGGACGAGGATGAGGGCCTTTTTCATTCCGACCTCCTTGGGGATGGACGACATGGCCGGATTATATGGAAAACCCTGCCCGCGTTCAATCGCTCTGTCAGTTCGGACGCGGCGGGGCCTCGGGGATCATCTCCGTTCCGAGGCATAGTGCCCACAATCGCGATTTCTTGTATAATGAACATCCATGAAGCGGATGTTGATGGTCGGGGCCGTTCTGCTCCTCGCCGCCATATCGTGCGGCGGGCAACAGGTGGCTGCGCCGCAGGGAACCCCGGAGTTCGATCCGGCTTCGGCCTATGGCTTCGTCAAGAAGCAGGTCGAGTTCGGGCCGCGCGTCCCCGGAACTCCGGCCCATAAGGCCTGCGCCGATTGGTTCGTCCAGACGCTGCGACAATGGACCCCCGACGTCGTCGTCCAGGAGTTCAAGGCCCGGGCGTTCGATGGCCGGCCGCTCGAAGGGAAGAACATCATCGCCTCCTTCGACAAGGACAAGAAGGACCGCATCCTTCTCTGCGCCCATTGGGACTCCCGGCCCTTCGCCGATCACGATCCCGATCCGGCCAACCACTTCAAGCCGGTCCTGGGGGCCAATGACGGCGCGAGCGGGGTCGGGGTGCTCCTCGAGGTCGCTCGCTGCCTTTCTCTCGCCAAACCGGCCGTGGGCGTCGACATCCTGCTCCTCGATCTCGAGGATTTCGGGGAACACAACAACTGGCGCGGCAACGCCCAGGACTCCTGGGGACTCGGCTCCCAGCACTGGGCCAAGAACCCTCACCTCGAAGGCTACCGGGCCCGGTTCGGCATCCTCCTCGACATGGTCGGCGCCGCCGGCGCGGTCTTCCATAAGGAAGGGACGTCGATGTACTTCGCCCAGGCCATCGTCGAGAAGGTCTGGACGGTCGCCCGCGGGCTGGGACTCGGCCGGTACTTCGTCGAGACGGAATCGGACCCGCTCATCGACGACCATCTCTATATCAACCAGTTCGCCCGGATCCCCACGGCCGACATCATCGATTACGACGCCCGCCGCGGCGGTTTCCCCTCGAGTTGGCACACGGTCGGTGACACCCTGGACAAGATCGACCAGGCGACTCTGGCTGCGGTCGGCCGGACCGTCCTGGCGGTCGTCTATCAGGAGAAATAGGGAGCTTCCAGGCCGGCAGGGGAAGCGGGAAGAAAGCGGGCCTCTTTGGAGTCTAAACGCTTGAAGGCTAAATTTTAATAAGACAAGAAAGGAGTCTCCGAAATGAAGAAAGCCTCACTCATCGCACTGGCCGTCGTAGCCGTCTTTGCTCTGGCCGCCTGGGCCGCCGACGTCTCCGGGACGTGGGAGTTCAGCTCCCCTGGCCGCGGCGGCGAAATGATGACCCGCGACATCACCATCGTCCAGGAAGGCAACAAGATCAAGGTCACGATGCCCGGGCGTCCCAACCAGGACGGCACCCCCGGCGAGCCGATCGTCAGCGAAGGCACCGTCGAGGGGAACGCCATCCAGTGGAAGGTCGTACGTCAGACGCCGCGGGGCGAGATGACCATGGAGTACAAGGGTACCATCGAGGGCGATACCATGAAGGGCACCTACATGATGATGGATCGCGAAGTCGAGTGGACCGCCAAGAAGAAGGCTTGACCGCTCTGGCGAGGCTGATCACTTACTGAGAGTGCGGGCGCGGGCCCAGGGTGGGCCCGCGCCCTTTTTTTCGCGCGCAACGGGCGTGTTATAATCGAGGGGAATCCGGGTCAGGAGGGAGACTCAAATGAAGAACCGCAAGGGCATGGACCGCAGAGACTTCATCAAGGCCTCGGCCGCGGGATTGGCCGGCGTAGGGACGAGCCTGGCCGCAGGACCGGTCGCAGCGGCGGCGGGACAGCCGGCCGCGCCGGTTTCGGCCAAGATCAAGAACTACCGGCCCCTCGGCCGGACGGGCTTCAAGGCGTCCGACATCGGGATCGGCACATCCCAGACCTTCCCGACCGAGGTTCTCAAGGCCGCGCTGGACGCCGGGGTGAACTACCTCGACACGGCGGAGGGCTACGGCAGGGGCCAGGCCGAGCAGAGCATCGGCGAGGCCATCAAAGGCCGTGACCGCAAGTCCCTGTTCATCACGACCAAGCTCCGGCTCGACGGGGCCTCCGACACGGCGGCGGTCGTGGCCAAGCTCGACCAGTCGCTGGCCCGGCTCCAGACCGACTATGTCGACTGCCTGATGATGAATCCTTCGGGCGCGGCCTCGGTCAAGGACGAGATCTTCCACCAGGCCGTCGCCGAGCTCAAGAAGCAGGGCAAGGTCCGGTTCGCGGGCGCCGGCACGCATGGCAGCCGCCAGCCCGGCCGGGGCGAGCCCATGGAGGACATCCTGCTGGCCGCCGTCGAGGACGGCCGCTTCGACGTCCTCCTCGTCGTCTACAACTTCCTCCAGCGCGAGCCGGGCGAGAAGGTCCTCGAGGCCGCAGCCAAGAAGGGCCTCGGCCTGACCATCATGAAGTCGAACCCCCTGGGCCGTTACTACGACACGATGAACCGCGTCGAGCAGATGAAGAAGGACGGCCAGCCGATCGACGAGCGGCTGCAGAAGTCGATGGAACAGATGGCCGAGACGGCGAAACAGGCCGAATCTTTCATCCAGAAGAACGGACTGAAGACGCCGGCCGAGGTCAAGGCGGCCGCCCTCAAGTTCGTCCTGGCCGATCCCCGGGTCCACACCCTCAACCTGGCCTTCAACACCTTCGACGATGTCCAGAACTTCCTGGCCCTGTCGGGCAGCGGGCTGAGCGGGACGGAGCAGGGCCTGCTCGCATCTTACGAGCGCGACTGCGGCTCGCTCTATTGCCGGCACGCCTGCGGCATCTGCGAGGCGGACTGCCCGAACGGCGTCCCGGTCAACACGATCATGCGCTACAACCACTACTTCGAAGCCCAGGGGAGCGAGAAGTACGCCATGGGCGAATACGCGGGGCTCGAGACGGCCAGGGCCGACGCTTGCCGGACGTGCGAGGGCTTCTGCGAGAAGGCGTGCCCATACGGGGTCCCGGTCCGGGCGCTCCTCTGCCTGGCTCACAGCCAGCTGACGCTGCCCTAAGGACAAGGACCCATACACGTCGCGCGCCCTATTGTCGTCGGCCTCCGGGCCGGCTCGGAGGGACAGCCTTTCCCTCCTGGGAAAGTTCGAGACGCCGGTCCGTGCTCCGGACTCGGCGGCAAAACAACTCGCTCGGCTTGCGCTAAGCCTCGCTCAAACACGTTTTGCCGGTTTCCCCTGAAACTGCCCTCGTCCGTCACGCGGCCCGGCTGAACTTTCCCAATGTCGGGATCGGCCGCCCCCCTCGCCGGCCCAATTGCGGCCTCGACCGGGAACGCCAGCACCCACGCCGTCGCGTTCGCCCTCCATCACCCCTCAGCTCCTTCTTTGGCGGCCTGGTCCTTGCGTTGTCACGCGGCCCGGCTGGACTTTCCGCGCGCATCCGGTTTCGAGCGCTTGCCATCCCATCTAGGGTCTTGTCAGGCGGGCGGGCGTCTAATAAGATAATCAAAACTTCCGAACGAGGAGGCGTCATGAGCAGCTTCCGGGCAAGGTCCCTTTTCGCGGTACTCCTGATCTCCGTTCTCATTCTTCCGGCCCTCGCTCCGGCCCAGGTCGCCAAGGCCGATTACGAGCGGGCGTCGGGACTGCGGGCCAAGTACACGGCCCTGGCCCTGAACGTGGTCGACAGGGGCGGCTGGATCGGCAAGACCGCCCGTTACTGGTACCGGAAGTCCGTCCAGGGCGGCAACGAGTATTGGATCGTCGACGCCGCGAAAAAGGCCAAAACGATCGCTTTCGATCATGCCAAGCTCGCCGCGGCTTTGGCGTCGGCTTCCGGGGAGAAGGTCATGGCGCTCGAATTGCCCTTCTTCACCCTGACCTTCGCCGAGGACGGCAAGTCGGTCGAGTTCATGGCTTTCGGCGCCCGCTGGTCCTGCGATCTCGCGACGTATGCCTGCAAGAAGCTCGAAGGCGGCGGGCCCCGAGGAGGGCGCGGCGGCGGGATGTCCATGTGGGTGAGGGGCCCGGCCCCCGAAGCCGCGTCGCGGGAGGCCAAGGCCTCGCCCGACGGCAAGTGGGAGGCTTTCATCCGGAACTACAATCTCGGCCTCCGCGACAAGACCACCAAGGCCGAGTCCCTGCTCAGCCACGACGGCTCGGAGGGGAACTACTACACCTTCGATTCCATCACTTGGGCGCCCGACTCGAAGAAGATCGTCGCCATGCGTCTCCGGCGCGGCTATCACCGCGTCATCCAGTACGTCGAGTCCTCGCCGGCCGACCAGCTCCAGCCGAAATATCACACCATGGAGTACGCCAAGCCCGGCGACGCGCTCGACATCGAGCGGCCGGTCCTCTTCGCGGTCGATTCGAAGACAGGGCGGGAGATCGACAGCGCCCTGTTCGACAATCCCTACGAGCTCGGCGAGCTCGCCTGGCGCAAGGACGGCCGGGCCTTCACCTTCGAATACAACCAGCGCGGGCACCAGGTCTTCCGGGTCATCGAGGTCGATGGGACGACAGGCGCGGCCCGGGCGGTCGTCGACGAGAAGGCCGCGACCTTCTTCAGCTACAGCGGAAAGAAGTACCGTTCCGATATCGCCGACGGCCGCGAGGTCGTCTGGATGTCCGAGCGCGACGGCTGGAACCACCTCTACCTCCTCGACGGCGCGACGGGCTCGGTCAAGAACCAGATAACGACGGGGGAGTGGGTGGTCCGGTCGGTCGACAAGGTCGACGAGTCCAAGCGCCAGGTCTATTTCCAGGCCAGCGGCGTCACCCCGGGGCTGGACCCGTATTTCATCGACGCCTACCGGATCAACCTCGACGGGACCGGCCTCGTCCGGCTGACCGACGGCGACGCCAATCATTCGATATCGTATTCGGCCGACACCGCCTATCTCGTCGACACCTGGTCGCGCGTCGACCTCCCGCCGACGACCGTCATCCGGCGCGTGGCCGACAGTTCGGTCGTCATGACCGTCGAGAAAGCCGACATCGGCGGGCTCATCGAGGCCGGCTGGAAAGCCCCGGAAGTCTTCACGGCCAAGGCCCGCGACGGCCGGAGCGACATCTGGGGTGTCATTTTCCGCCCTTCGGATTTCGACCCGGCCAAGAAATACCCTGTCATCGAGTACATCTACGCCGGACCGCACAGCTCCTTCGTCCCCAAGTCGTTCCAGGCCACCAACAGCATGCGCGCCCTGGCCGAGCTGGGCTTCATCGTCAGCCAGGTCGACGGCATGGGCACGAGCAACCGCTCCAAGGCCTTCCACGACGTCTGCTGGAAGAACCTGGGCGACGCCGGGTTCCCGGACCGGGTCCTCTGGCACAAGGCCGTGGCCGCCAAGTACCCCCATTACGACATCAGCCGGGTCGGCATCTACGGCAACTCGGCCGGCGGGCAGAACGCCCTCGGGGCGCTCCTCTTCCAGCCCGACTTCTATAAAGCCGCCGTCTCCTCCTGCGGCTGCCACGACAACCGCATGGACAAGATCTGGTGGAACGAGCAGTGGCTGGGCTGGCCCCTCGGGCCCGAGTACGCTGCGGCCTCGAACGTCGACAACGCGGGCCGCCTCCAGGGCCAGCTCCTGCTCATCGTCGGCGAGATGGACACCAACGTCGACCCGGCCTCGACCATGCAGGTCGTCAACGCCTTGATCAAGGCGGGCAAGACCTTCGACCTGCTCGTGATCCCGGGCGGCGGCCACGGCATGGGCGGTGCCTACGGGGAGCGCAAGATGTTCGATTTCTTCGTTCGCACGCTCCTCGGCGCGGTCCCGCCCGAATGGAACAGGGGGTCTTGACCGATTCTTGGCGCAATCTTGACATAATCTTGACGACTTGTCGGCCTCCCGGCCGTACCTTCTGACGTGAGCACAGCATCCCGTCACCAGGCAACGGAGGGGTCCGATGTTCAACGGCGGTTTCCGGAAGAAAAGCAGTCGGGTCCTCGACCGGGTCGGCTCTCTTTTCGCCAAGACCCGTATCCCCCCGAACGTCTTCTCGTCCCTGGCTCTGATCGTGGCGGCCGCCGGCGCCTTCCTCTTTTACGGCCGCCACTATATCCCGGCGTTCGTCTGCATCGGCATCGCCTGTCTGTGGGACACGATCGACGGAGGGGTCGCCCGGGCCCAGAAAAAGGTCACCAAGTTCGGCTACTACCTCGAGGGGATCATCGACAAGTGGGTTGAGATCATCATCTACGCGGGTTTCGCGGCTTCCGGCTACGCCCTGGAGTCGTTCCTGGTCATCTCGGCGACGCTGATGATGAGCTTCGCCAAACCGCGGACGGCCATGGTCGTCCCCATCGGGGAGCACGATTGGCCGGCCATCGGCGAGCGGTTCGACCGGCTGCTCCTGCTCAACGCCGGCCTGGTGATCTTCCTGTTCGCGCCGGGCATCCGCATCGGTCAGATCGTCGCGCCGACGCTGTCGATCGTCTTCGGGGTCATGTTCCTTATCGTCCTGGTCGGCGGCGTCCAGCGCGTCCTCTACGCCAAGAAGATCATCGCGCTCGGCGGCCTCGAGAAGATGCACGTCGCAACGCGAGAGGTCTTTGCCCGCGAGCCTCAGGGAGGACCGGCGCCGTGAGCAAGCGCCTCTCGCTCGGAGGCCTGATCTTCTGTGTCGCCGTCTCTGTGGTCATGCTCGTTCTCGCGCCCGTCCCCGGCGGCCGTCATTACGAATACGCCGTCCTTATGGCCGTGGCGTTGACCGCTATCGTGGGGCTCTACCAAGCGAGCCCGCGCGCCTTCTTCGGGAAGAGGGCCCTCGTCTCGATCCTGGCCTGCGGGATCATCCTGGGCCTCGTCAACTTCGTGGTTCTCAAGCCCGACTCCGAGATCGTCCGGACCTACGGGACCGTTTTCGAGGCCCTGGAAAACGGGCGCAACCCCTATACCTCTGGCACGATCTACCACGAGATCGAGGGCCTCGGGCCCGCTTACGGGAACTTCAACTATCCTCCGGTCGAGATCCTGCCCTATTACCTCGTCTACCGGATCGCGGGCGGGTGGAACATCACCGTCCTGACCGCCGCCATGATCGTCATCCAGGCACTGCCCGTCCTCGTCCTTTTCCTGATGTTCCCGCGCCTTCCTCCGCTCCATCTCCTGGCGTTCGCGCCCATGCTTCTCGTCGGCGAGATCAAGACCTCGGCCGCCATGACCCTTCTGGCCACGGCGCTCATCCTCTGGGTGATCAAGAAGGACCGCGAGGCGCCTCATCCCGTCCATGGGGCGGTCATCGCCGTCCTCTTCGGGCTCGGGTTGATGACCAAGTTCCTCATCCTGCCGCTCATGGCCGCTTATTACGCGCACCAGTTCGACCGCAAGGACCTCCGCTCCCTGGCCGGCATCGCCGTTGACGTCGGCATCGCGATCGGAACAGCCGTCCTCGTCATGGCGCCGTTCGGGGTCGTCAATGTGCTGAGGAACACGCTGGTGTTCAATGTCGTCCTGGAAGACCGGGCCGTCCTGACCACGTTCTATCCGAACGTCCTCTCGGGGCCTCTGACCTGGGCCGGCCTTGGCGGTGTGTACCCGATCATGGCCGGGGCGCTGCTTCTGGCGGCCGTTCTCGCCGCGCCGCGGATGTCCCTCTTCACCGCGATGTTGACTTCCGCTTGCGTGTTCATGGTCGTCGCCTCGACGCCCGAGCCGCAGTTCCTGCCTGCCATCCTCCTCCTCGTCGTCGCCGCCAAGGGCATGGCCGTGGAGGGTCTTGACCCGGCGCCCGCGGCGAGGTCCGAGCCTGCCCTGGACGCTATCGGCGAGCGCAGGGGAGCTCCCGTTGTCTGACACGATCACGCGAGCGGTCGGTCTCGGACTGAGCTTGATCTGTCTCACGGCTGTCCCGAGCACGGTCGCGGCGGCCGAGGCCCCGGCGCCGCCCTATACGGCTTTCCGGGTCCCGTTCCGCCTGGCGGAGGAGACGGTCCGACGGGAGCCCCCGGCGCGCCCGGTCGAAAAGAAGCCCCGGGCCTGGATCGAGCTCGCGGCGTTCACCACGGCGAGCACGGTCCAATACTGGGCGAGCGGCGCTTTTCCCGAGGACAGGGACTTCCGGATCGACCTCCGTGACCAGTTCTCGCGCATCTTCCTGCTAGAGGGCTGGCGGTTCGATTCGAACCAGTTCTCGCTCAACTGGTCCCATACCCTGGCCGGCGCGGTCTACTATCAGTTCGGACGGGGCAACGACCTCTCATGGGCCTATTCGTGGCTGATGTCGGTCGCGGCGTCGACCTGGTGGGAGATCGTCGGCGAACCCAAGGAGGTCATCGCCATCAATGATCAGATCACGACCGGACTCGGCGGGTTCGCGGCCGGGGAGCCCTGGTATCAGATCGGGCACTTCCTCTGCCACCAGCCCGGCCTCTTCGCGGGCGCCCTGAGCTTCCTCAACCCGGTCGTCAAGCTCAACCATTGGCTCGACCGCAAGGAAGCCGCCGGGGGCGCCTACGTCCAACCGGGGTGGCACGACGTCAGCCTGTTCGCGGGAGCGCGCCGGCTCCGCTCGGCCGGACAAGAGACCGGAACGGACCTCTATTTCGGGTTCCACGCCCGGCTGCTCGGGCTTCGCGAGCACGGGGCCGCCGGCGAAGTCCGGCGCGCCGTCAGAGACCCCTATTTCAGCGAGATCACCTTGGATCAGGCCACGCGGGGCGGACACGCGGAAGAAACGCGATTCTCCACCAAGGCGGTCACACTGGGCCGATTCATCCAAAAGATCGACGCCGGCCGCAGCGGATACAGCTTGGCCCTGGGGCTCGGCTCGTCTTTCGAGTTCTTCAAGAAGCGCCCTATCGCGTCATATGACGCGACGCCTGTCCCGGTCAAGACCGATCTCGGCTTGCTCCGCCTCGAGGAGCCGCGGAACTTCACCGACAAGCTGGCCGTCCTCCACGTCGCCGGCCCGGTCGTCGACTGGATGATCTTCCGAGGAGACCTCAGGCTCTGGACCGTGCTCGAAGCCTACGGCGATTTCGCCCTCACCCACTCCTACGCCATCAACGATTACTCGAGGACGCATGACATCGCGGGCTTGAAAACGACCGTCTTCTATTACGGC
>Ga0209706_10001178_pt1 | contig 14813 bp, 10 predicted proteins | sample PPLLaktember2015_6_FD_187263 | JGI IMG/M metagenome (GOLD analysis project Ga0209706, IMG submission 187263) | Freshwater sediment microbial communities from Prairie Pothole Lake near Jamestown, North Dakota, USA - PPLs Lake P8 Core (1) Depth... | ecosystem: Environmental > Aquatic > Freshwater...
CCCTCCTCCGAAAATTCCCTCATCCAGTCGTGTGACAGGCTACCCGGTCCGAGATTCCCTTTTCCCTGGCGGAGGTAATTGTCTTTCAGCCTGTCGATGTAGTTCTGCCTGACTATAAACATTTCGGAAAGGTCGTATTCACCTTTTCCCATCCTCAGCAATTCCGACTCTATGAATGAGGTTGTGGCGAAGCACCAGCAGGTTCCCGTACTTGCCTGGTTCTTGACAGAGGTTGATTTCAGGTCGACAACAGGGGTGAAAATGAATCCTTCCTCAGCTTTCGGTGGAGGAGTTGCATTTCGCCGCTGGGCAATGGAATCAGGTGTCAGAATTACTGACAGGATAAGAAGAAGATATAGTTTTTGCATATTCCCTGAATTAAAATGGTTATTCTTTGGAAGGTTTAAAGATAATAATAATATTTTCCGCGAACAGCCTTACATTAATATTCCGGCAGGGATTGAAAGAGTCGGGGGATTAACCGGGAGAACTGGTGTTTATATTAGTACTTATTCCCGGCGACCAGTTCGTATGAATGGTCGATCCACGAGAATATCTCCTTATCGGAGATTGATCCGTCGACAGCGACGGTATTCCAGTGTTTTTTATTCATGTGATAGCCAGGTGTTACGGCAGGATAACGTTCCCTGAGCTCAAGTGCAAAGCAGGGATCGCATTTAAGGTTGATAGTGAGTTCGCCCTCCAGGCTGACAAGTGCAAAGATCTTCCCCGCGACCTTGAAAACAAGTGTTTCCTCATCGAAGGGAAAGCTCTCAGTGACCGAATTCTTCGAAATACAATATTCCCTTAAAGATTCTGTATCCATTTGCGGTGGTTTACCTTAAAGTCGGATAAAAAGCGCTTTCAATATGCTGCTCAATCTCCAGGTCCTTGCCCCTGGCAACTACAATTATAACGTCAAATCTGCCCTCTTTGTTTATGTCGTACCTGTTAATGTAGGAATTTGCAACATAGATTATAATCTTTTGCTTGTCGGCAGTTATAAGGTCACGAATATCTCCGAGGTACTCGGCTGTGCGGGTCTTGACCTCGACAAAAACCACGAACTCATTATTTTCGGCAATTATATCAATCTCATTCTTTCCTGATCTCCAGTTCCTGTGGCGGATCCTGTAACCCCGTTCCCCGAGGTACTTCACGGCCAGGTTTTCACCCATTTGTCCGAGATTCTGAGGCTCATTCACAAGCTTAGGTTATTAAATGAAAAAGAAATGCAGCTAAATCTCTATCAGTTTATTCTTGATTGCAAACAGGATAAGGCTGGCCGTATTCTTTGAATTGGTTTTCCCGAGCAGGTTGGCCCTGTGTTTATCAACAGTCCTTTTGCTGATGAAAAGCGTTTCGGCAATCTCCTGGTTTGACAATCCCTCGCAGATCTTCAGAAGGATCTCTTTTTCGCGCTTCGACAGGTTTGCCGATTTTGTCTCGTTTTCGCGGTGCTTTATCTTCTGAATAACGTGGTAAAGAAGTTCCTGCGAGAAATAGCTTCCGCCTTTCCTGACAGTAAGAATAGCTTCCTTGACCTCGGAAATGTCGGAATCCTTCAGAAGAAAACCCTTGGCGCCGGCGTCAACCATCTTATAATAATACTCCTCCTCACCATACATGGAAAGGGCGATTATGTCAATTTCCGGACAAAGCTTGAGCCCTTTCCTGGTAGCCTCAATCCCGTCCATTTCAGGCATGTTGATATCCATAAGTGCAATATCGGCTTTTGTGTTGCTCAGGACCTTCAGGAATTCCTCACCGTTTGAGGCTTCGCCTGCAACCTCGAAATCGGGGAATGATTCAAGAAGTATTTTCAGTCCGTTCCTGAAAAGCTGGTGATCGTCTGCAATTATGATCCTTATCTTATCCATAATATCCTGTGATGACTTTTTAGGTCCTATTCAATTATTTTGATGAGCGCACTGGTACCCTTCCCGTGTGTGCTTTCAAGTACAAAAACACCATCAACCGATCTGACACGGGTTTCGATATTCGAGAGGCCCATCCCTTTTATGTCCTCACCATCAAGGGATGCTGTGTCGAATCCCCGGCCGTTATCGGAAAACTGCAAGGTAATAAATTTTTCGTGTTTGTTCAGTTCGATCTCGATCCTTGCAGCTCCGGAATGCCGTATTGAGTTATTAATGAGTTCACAGGCCGCCCGGTAAATCACCACTTCCTTTTCGGTTTCAAGACGCTGGTTCTCCATGTTTGACTTAAACTCAATCTGAATGGCTTTCGTCTGGTTGATTTTGGAAATGAATGCGCTCAGGGCGCTTGAAAGGCCGAAATTCGACAAAACATGCGGACTGAGGTTGTTGGAGATATCCTTAAGGGTATTTATTGCTTCGTTGATGAGGTGATTTGTATTATTAAGGATCAGGGTCCCTGAGGGGTCCTTTATCCGTTCTCCGAGAGCCGACAGCGACATTTTTATAGTTGACATGAGCGGTCCGAGTCCGTCGTGAAGATCCTTTGCAAAACGCTTCCTTTCATTTTCTTCGGTGTTTATAATTGCGGTTATGACTTTTTTCTCGGTTTTCATGCGCTCGATATCGGCCCGTTTAAGGGAATTGAACAACTCACGGATACGGATCACACCGACGATTATAAGAAATGAGATCACCACATCGATCCAGAGATCTATCATCTGCCATCTGAGCGAAGGGGAGCCCTGGAAGAATTCAAACAACTGAATGATCTTGCGGACAGCCATAAAAACGAATGCCAGTGAAAGCAATATCCACGACAGCCTGTATTTTGTGAGTTTCATAAACCTCAGGGCAATGGAGGCTGCGAATATCTGCAGGACGATCGAAATGACAAGGGCAATCAGATTTATCATAATCTGGAGGGTGTTATTTTACAAAAGTAGGAGTAATTTGGGAATCTTATGCCTTTGCACCGTAGTACCTTATTTATTACCTTTGCCACTCATACATTATTTATGCGCATTATATACAACCTTGGCATCCTGGTATACACCCTGATTGCGAAGCTGGTGACGCCGTTTAATGAAAAAGCAAGGCTCTGGACAGAAGGCAGGAAAAACTGGCAGGCCTTATTGAAAAGCAGGGTCGATGCCGGAAGCAGATATCTCTGGATCCATTGTGCATCGCTTGGAGAATTTGAACAGGGGAGGCCGGTGATCGAGATGTTCAGGAAGCAGAGGCCGGAGTACAAAATAATTTTGACATTCTTTTCCCCTTCAGGTTATGAGATCCGTAAGAAATACAACCATGCGGACTATGTTTGTTACCTGCCGCCCGACACACCGGGAAACGCCGAAAAATTTATTTCTATATTAAAGCCCGTCGTTGTTATTTTTGTAAAGTACGAGTTCTGGAATAATTATATTTCTGTTCTTTCACGCCGGAAAATACCGTTGTATCTGATTTCGGGCATGTTCAGGCGCGATCAGAGCTTTTTCAGGTGGTATGGCGGCTTTTTCAAAAGGATGCTTTTCAGGTTCAGCCATTTATTTGTCCAGGATCAGGAGTCGATGGATCTGCTCAGGGGGACAGGGGTTGAGCATGTTTCGATTGCGGGAGATACACGCTTCGACAGGGTGGTTGAAATAGCCGGAGCTGCAAGAGACATTCCGCAGATTGAAGAGTTCAGGGGGTGCGAAAAGCTGCTCCTGGCGGGAAGCAGCTGGCATCAGGATGAAGAGATCATTGCCTGCTACATAAACAGGAACCCCGGAAAGATGAAGTGGATCTTTGCCCCTCACGAAATTGACAAACCCAATATTGAAAGGCTTGAAAAACTCTTCAGTGTAAAAACTGTCAGGTTTTCGGAATTCACTCAAAGTTCGGCCGGAGCAAGGGTCATGATAATCGACAATATAGGAATGCTGTCGTCGGCATACAGGTATGCATTTCTGGCAGCCATTGGAGGAGGATTCGGTAAGGGGATCCATAATGTGCTTGAAGCCGCCTGCTGGGGAATACCTGTCGTTTTCGGACCCAACTTCATTAGATTCAGGGAAGCAACCGATCTGATCAGCCTCGGTGGCGCCAGATGTTTCAGGTCGTTTGAAGAGTTTTCCCGGATCACCGATGCCTGGTTGTCGGACAGTCAATTATATTCTGCCTCGGCAAACGCGGCAGGTGAATATGTAAGGAAAAATACAGGTGCAACGGCGAAAATCTTCTCCGAAATTGCGAAAAAAGATATGAACAAAGAGGACTAATAACTTGTTCACAATTACTCTTTGCGTATTGGAAACGATTAATCGCAGGTGATGTAAATTGTTTCTCCGATTTTTCATATTAAGCCTGAACGTAACGTTCAAAAATTGAAATAGATAGAAATATAAAACATTTTAAATTGAATCCTTAATCCTAAACTTTATGACTAAACATTTTAAAAAACTATTGCCGTTGTTTATCCTGATGTTGATATCCGTCATGTCCTTCGGGCAGGGATCCACAACATCCGGATTGAACGGAAGGGTACTTGACAGTTCGGGAGAGCCTTTGCCCGGAGCGGCTATTGTTGCTGTCCATGTTCCGTCCGGTACTCAGTACGCCACGATTGCCGACAAGGCAGGGAACTACCGGATACAAAATATGCGCGTAGGAGGTCCCTACGCGATAAAAGTGTCCTTTATCGGTTATTCGACAAGCAATTACACGGATGTGATGCTTAAGCTGGGTGAAAGCTATGTTCAGAATGCTCAATTACCCGAAGCTACTGCAACTTTACAGGAGGTGGTTGTCGTTTCGAGCAGCAGGGGCTCTATTTTAAGCTCCGAGCGTTCGGGTACCCAGACCAACGTCAGCGGACGTGATCTGGCCAGTTTACCCACCATCAACAGGAGTATAATGGATTTCTCGAAATATACCCCGCAGGCTCAGGGTAATTCATTTGGCGGCCGCGACGGACGTTTCAACACTATCACGATCGATGGCGCCGCATTCAATAATAATTTCGGCCTAAGCAGCAATCCTCTGCCTGGCGGCAACGCCCAGCCGATCTCTCTCGATGCAATCGAGGAGGTTTCTGTCAGCATAGCACCCTATGATGTCCGTATGTCGCAATTTACAGGCGCAAGCATAAATGCTGTAACCCGGAGCGGTGATAATACTTTCAAAGGATCCGTTTACACGTACCTGCGTCCGAAATCCTTTACCGGAAACACGGTTAACGGCATTGAAGTTGTTGGTGCGAATAGCAGAAGCTCGCAGAATTACGGATTCCGTGTTGGTGGCCCGATCATTAAGAACAAACTGTTCTTTTTTGTAAGCGGTGAATATGAAAAGGAGCTGATACCGGGTGTTGACTGGAGCCCAAGCACTGACGGCGTTGCCAATACCGATCTGAAAATCTCACGCACGCTTGAATCGGATATGGTCAGGGTCAGGGACTTTCTGCTTGAGAACTATAATTATGATCCCGGTAAATACAAGGACTTTGACCCTTTCCAGAATAAGAACACGAAAATTCTTGCACGACTGGACTGGAACATCACCGATGACCACAAATTCACGGTTCGATACAATGATGTTGTAGGAACTTCCGATCAGGAGACAAACTCAACCAGCGGACCGCCCAACAATTTACGAAACTCGGGCCGGATAAGCAGCCAGTCGCTTGCTTTTTCAAACTCATTCTACGGATTTAAAAATACTGTCCGCTCACTTACCGGTGAACTGAACAGCAATTTCGGACCGAAATTCTCGAATAAGCTGCTTGCCAGCTATACCTTCATCCAGGATACCCGTACCAGCAATTCGGATTTTTTCCCGTTTGTAGATATCTGGGAGGACGGGGACCAGTACATGTCGTTCGGATATGAACTGTTCACTTACAATAATGATGTTACAAACAAGACATTAAGCATTACCGATAATTTCACTGTCAATCTGAACAAGCATACCGTCACGGCAGGTATCTCCTACGACCGGCTTTATTTCTACAATTCCTATATCCGTGAGGGAACATCGTATTACAGGTATGCTTCGGTTGACGACTTTTTAAACAGTGCTGATCCGATGGGTTTCGGCGTAACATACGGCTACCAGGGAAATGATGCCCCCGGGGCTGAGCTTACATTTGGCTTCGGCGCACTCTATTTACAGGATGAGTGGCAGGTAAGCCCCAGGTTCAAGGCAACATACGGTGTCCGGCTCGAAATGCCTTTCTACCTCGACGAAATGCAGGATAATCCGGCAATCTCGGATCTGACTTTCGCCGAAGGTAAAAAGATTGACGTCAGTACATGGCCGGATCGTCAGATTCTCTTCTCACCGCGTTTCGGCTTCAACTATGATGTAATGGGCGACCGTTCGTTCCAGATCCGGGGCGGATCAGGATTATTCACCGGGATGCTGCCATTCGTCTGGTTCACAAACCAGCCCACGAACTCAGGGCTGATCCAGGTACCGGAAATCGGATGGGGACCAGGTAATGCAAACCTTACGGGTCTTGATTTCAATCCCGATTACAAGGAGTTCATTACAAGCAGGCCTGACCTGTTCCCGCAGAGCCCGAGCACATTGCCAAGCGGTTCCTCGCTTGCACAGGTGGGAAAGGATTTCAAGTTCCCGCAGGTATGGCGTTCCAACATTGGTGTTGACGTAGAGCTGCCATGGAACATGATATTTACACTGGAAGGTATCTTTTCCAAAGATATCAATGCTATCAGGCAGATCAACCTTAATGAAGCTGCACCTACCGGGATAATGATGGGTCCGGACAACAGGCCGTACTGGACGACCAACAAAGTTGTAAGTACGGTGGGAAGCGCAATGGAGCTTTCAAATACTGATGAAGGCTACCAGGCTTCAATCACAGGCCAGCTGACAAAGAACTTTATGAATGGATTGTCAGGTATGTTCGCATATACCTACACAATTGCCAAGGATATAACAGCCAACCCGGGATCGGCAGCATACTCTGCCTTCTCGTCAAACTCGGGGATCGGAAGCCTTAATGATCCGGGACTCAGCTGGTCAAACTTTGCAGTTCCCCATAAACTCGTGGGCAATATTTCATACAGGATCGAGTATGGAAATTATTTTGCCACCACGATTTCACTTGTTTACCAGGGTTATCAGACAGGCCGCTGGTCGTACACATACTCAAACGACCTTAACGGCGACGGAATTTCCTCCGACCTGATGTTCATTCCTGAACAGGCTGATGATATCGAGTTTACAGACTATAATGGCATGACCGCCGATGAGCAGAGAAGTGCATTCTGGAATTATGTGAACAGGAACGATTACCTCAGCGAACGCAAAGGCCAGTATGCAGAAAGATACGGCGAAGTTCAGCCATGGCTTCACCGCTTTGATGCGAAACTTCTTCAGGATGTCTTTACTAACTTCGGCACCGACCGCAGATATACACTCCAGTTCAGTGTTGACCTTCTGAATGCCGGTAACCTGATAAACGATTCATGGGGCACCTATGTATATAATCCCCTTGCCAGCTTCGAAAATATCCGTCCGCTGAGGGTTAACAATAAGGGAACAGCCGCAGATGCACCCATCTTTACATTAAATGCCACTTCACTCGAAGACTTTACCAAAAAGACAACTCTGAGCAAAAACCCAAGCACTACAAGTACATGGGGTTGCCTTCTCGGAGTAAGGCTTATCTTCTAAAGGAAAAATAGCTGAAATCTATTTAGGGAGGCTGTCAACAATGACAGCCTCTTTTTTGTTTATGGGAAGGAGACGATAGGGATTTTTTTAATCTTTTTTAACTTTCAGACAATTAGGTAATTTAAACGGCAATCTCATCCAATGAATTAAAATATTTTATCTAATTAATTGTAAATCAAGTGAAAACAAATAAGTTCATAACTCACTTGTCAAATGTTGATAAACTTAAAATTATTGTCTTGCATCACGAACGATGCTTGTCTAATTTAGCGATTACCCGCTTTGAAAATCAGTGGTCGTTTAATCATAACATAATCAGAGATTAACAGTATTATACAAAAAATATGGGAGATTTATTTGTCCAGGGACCGGCTGCTACCGTCGAAGAAGCAAGCGAAAAGGCAATAACCGGGAATAGAAAGAAAGAAAACTCGAAGGAAACTGAAAATCAGGTGGAAAAGAAAAATGAAATGCCCGTCTATTCGCACGATGAAGCTGTTGAAGCCAGCATACGGTATTTCAGGGGAGATGAACTTGCTGCCAGGGTCTGGGCAAACAAATATGCATTAAAGGACTCATTCGGGAATCTTTATGAAAAGACTCCCGACGATATGCACCGCCGTCTGGCCAGGGAAATTCACAGGGTTGAACGGAAATACAAGAATCCCCTTCCTGAACAGCTTATTTACAGCGTCCTTAAGGATTTCAAATATATTGTGCCTCAGGGCGGGCCAATGACCGGAATCGGAAACGATTACCAGATCGCATCCCTTTCAAACTGCTTCGTGATAGGGAATGATGGGGAATCCGATTCATACGGTGGCATAATGAAGATTGACCAGGAACAGGTTCAGCTTATGAAACGGCGCGGCGGTGTCGGACACGACCTGTCGCACATCAGGCCGAAAGGCACTCCAGTTCTGAACAGTGCACTTACTTCGACAGGTGTGGTCCCGTTCATGGAACGATATTCAAATTCAACCCGTGAAGTGGCCCAGGACGGACGGAGGGGAGCACTGATGCTGTCGATCTCGATCAAGCATCCCGACAGCGGCAAATTCATCGATGCAAAACTCGAAAGCGGAAAGGTGACGGGAGCAAACGTCTCAGTTAAACTGACCGACGAGTTTATGCAGGCTGTCGAGTCAAAAGGGATGTTCAGGCAGCAATATCCCATATCATCAAAAAAACCGAAATTTGAAAAGGAAATTGAAGCCGTACAGCTCTGGAACAAGATTATTCACAACGCCTGGAAATCGGCTGAACCCGGAGTTCTTTTCTGGGATACAATAATAAGGGAAAGCGTACCTGACTGCTATGCCGATCTTGGATTCGCAACCGTCTCAACGAATCCGTGCGGTGAGATTCCCCTCTGCCCGTACGACAGCTGCAGGCTGCTGGCCATCAACCTTTACAGCTATGTGGATAATCCCTTCATCAAAAACGCATCGTTCAACTTTGAACTTTACAAGGAACATATAGGCCTCGCACAGAGGATGATGGATGATATAATTGACCTGGAGCTTGAAAAAATTGACGCTATAATTTCAAAGATCGAAGCCGACCCTGAATCAGAAGAGCTGAAACGCGTTGAAAAGAATCTCTGGAAGAATATAAGGAAGAAATCGGAAGAGGGGAGAAGGACGGGGATCGGAATAACTGCTGAAGGTGACATGCTTGCAGCTCTGGGGCTGAGATATGGAAGTGACGAAGCTACCAGCTTTTCGGTTGAGGTCCATAAAACACTTGCCCTTGAAGCCTACAAATCATCAACTTACCTGTCAAAGGAGAGAGGTCCGTTCACCATTTATGACGCAGAAAGGGAAAAGAACAATCCTTTCGTCCTGAGAATGAAAGAAGCCGATCCGGTCATGTACAACAACATGGTGAAATTCGGACGCCGCAATATTGCTCTCCTGACAATCGCCCCGACAGGTACGACAAGCCTGATGACACAGACAACCTCAGGGATAGAACCTATTTTCTCGGTTTTTTATAAGCGCAGAAGAAAAGTCAATCCCAACGATCTCGATGTAAGGGTGACATTTAAGGATGAGGTTGGTGATTCATGGGAAGAATTCAATGTTTTTCATCATAAGTTTGTCGACTGGCTCGAACTCAACGGTTATGATCCGAACGAAGTTACCAGGATGAACGACAGCGATATTGAGGCGATCATTGCAAAGTCGCCTTACTACAAGGCAACTGCAAATGATGTCGATTGGATTGCAAAGGTCAGGATGCAGGGAGCGATCCAGAAATGGGTTGACCATTCAATCAGCGTAACGATCAACCTTCCGGCCGATGTAAAGGAGGAGCTTGTCAGCGAACTTTATCTTACTGCATGGAAATCGGGCTGCAAAGGAGCAACCGTATACCGCGATGGTTCCAGAGCAGGAGTGCTGATTGCCGGAAAGAATGAGATCAGGACCGACAGGCCAAAACGTCCGAAAGTGCTCGATTGCGATGTTATAAGGTTTAACTTCAACGAGGAAAAATGGGTGGCTTTTGTCGGGCTGAAAGAGGGGAGACCATATGAGATCTTCACGGGTATTGCCGACGATGAGGTATTCCCAATCCCGAAAACAATTATTAAGGGGAAGATTATCAAGGTAAAAACTGATGACAGCAAAACGCGCTACGACTTTCAGTACACCGATAAATACGGTTACAAAAAAACAATAGAAGGCTTGTCGCATATGTTCAAGCCCGAATTCTGGAACTACGCCAAGCTTATTTCAGGTGTTCTGCGTCATGAGATGCCGATCCAGGATGTCGTTAACCTTGTACAGTCGCTGAAGCTCGACAGCGAATCGATCAACAACTGGAAGAATGGTGTTGAAAGAGCTCTTAAGAAATATATTCCGAACGGAACGAAAGCAAAAGGGAAATGCGGTGAATGCCATTCGGAAAACCTTGTTTACGAAGAAGGTTGCCTGATCTGCAAGGATTGCGGTTCATCAAAATGCGGATGAGATCTTTTCAGGAAACAAGGGCGCTGAAACAGCGCCCTTTTATTTTCAGGATCTTTTCAGGATTTTAGCACAAAGCACAATTCCTCTGTCGGCGCAGACAATAATATCATTTTCAAACAATTCCCTCAATTTTCCAAGCGCCTTTCTTAAAATTACCGTTAATTGGCCCGCTATCTTGTCTGCCAAAGGTAATTTGGCAAGAAGCAGCTGAATTTGAAGTTTCAGATCACCTTTTGACCTCGCAGTCTGATTTTTGAGTTCACCATTCCTGTCAAGAAATGGTTCAGGTAATCTGCCGGCCCGTATCGACTTTAACCCGATAACCTTATATCTTCTTTTATAGTACCTGTTGAAATTAACGAAGCTTATATCAAGATTCAGTTTCCCGGCAAAACACTTCATCGATTCTTCACTGAACCACCAGTAATGTACCGGGGGAAGATCGGAAGCCCAGATTATGTCACCGGGATAAAATGATTTGTTGGGAGTTGTAATAATCGCCAATCCGCCCGGCTTAAGGAGTTTTACTGCCGCTTCAATAAAAGCTGACGGATCTCCGGTATGTTCAATAACTTCCGTCGAGATCACAGCATCGAACGATCCGGCATTTACCCCGGAATATTCATACAGGTCAGCACAGACGTAACGGCTTCCGAAATTCTCAGTTGCCTGCTTAACCGCAGTTTGTGATATGTCGAGTCCGACAACCTGATAGTTTGCCTGAACCAATGAATAGGTCAGGTAGCCTAAGCCGCTTCCGATTTCCAGAATCCTTGCCTGTTCCTTATCTTTTATATGATGGGCGAGGGCTTCTTTTACAGCCCAGTAGGTTTCGGCCGATCGTGCAAGGTATCCGATAGGGTCAGGGAATTTTTTGATGAACCTGGCATATCTCAGGTACCGGTTATATCCCGGTACCCTGACAGCATTCCGGTAAATGTGTTCATATATTACAGAAGTATCGACGTGAGGCCGGGAATAGGCGGTATTGCATGCCGGGCAATGATAGATCCTGAAAGTATAAGGTTCCTGGTAACCGGGATATTCAGCATGTCGTAATTCAGCGGAAGCTCCGCAAAGCAGGCAGGTTGTTTCATTGTGAGACATAGAGTTCCATGGTGATTTACTACTTTAACACTTTTAGTTCCCTTCCGATTTTTTCAAATGCCCTGATTGCCCTTTCAAGATGTTCCGTTTCATGGCCTGCCGAAAGCTGCACCCTGATCCGTGCCTGACCTTTCGGAACAACAGGATAATAAAAGCCTGTCACGTAGATCCCCTCGTCGAGAAGCCGTGCGGCAAACTCCTGCGAAAGCCTGGCGTCGTATAGCATAACGGCGCAGATTGCAGATTTAGTTGGTTTTATGTCGAATCCCAGTTTTGTCATTTCCCGGATGAAGTACTCCGAATTTTGATGCAGCTTGTCCTGGAGATCGTTGGTTTCGGTCATCATTTTGATCATTTCTATTCCCGCAGCTGCAACCAGGGGCGGGATTGAGTTTGAGAACAGGTAAGGACGCGACCGTTGCCTTAAAAGTTCTATGATCTCCTTCTTTCCGGTTGTGAATCCACCAATAGCACCGCCGAAGGCTTTTCCCAGTGTTCCTGTTATGATCTCGATTTTTCCCTTCAGATTAAACAGTTCGGTAACTCCATGTCCGGTTTTTCCAACCACACCGGCTGAATGGGATTCGTCGACCATGACCATTGCGTTGTATTTCTCTGCCAGGGCGGCGATTTTGTCAAGCGGGGCAACGTTCCCGTCCATTGAAAACACACCGTCGGTGACTACCAGCCGGAAACGCTGTTCCTGTGCCAGTTGAAGCTGTTTCTCAAGATCAGTCATATCCGCATTCTCATAACGGTACCGCTGGGCTTTGCAGAGGCGGACGCCATCGATGATCGATGCATGATTCAGTGAATCGGATATGATTGCATCATCGGCGCTCAGAAGCGGTTCAAACACACCACCGTTTGCGTCAAAACACGCTGCGTAAAGTATCGTATCATCTGTTCCGAAAAACTTCGCAATCCTGTTTTCAAGTTCCTTGTGCAGGTCGGTCGTTCCGCATATGAACCTGACCGACGACATTCCATATCCGTGATCGTCGAGTGCAGCCCTGGCAGCTTCGATCAGTCTTTTGTTATTTGATAATCCGAGGTAGTTGTTTGCGCAGAAATTCAGTACTTTCTGACCGCTCTTCAGCTCAATCTCGGCTCCCTGCGGTGAAATGATTATACGCTCATTCTTGTAAAGGCCGCCCTCCCTGATTTCGGCTAAAATCTGGCTGAGGTAATTTTGATAAGTTGTATACATTGTTTATGGACTTTTGACATTATAGACTTTCGACTTTATGGACTTTCGATCTAATCCCAGTTCAGTATTACTTTTCCGCAGTTTCCGGTTTCCATTGCATCAAAGCCTTTCTGGAAATCGTCTATGCCGAAGTGATGGGTGATAACAGGATCAAGATTGATGCCTCCGATTATCATCTGTTCCATCTTATACCACGTTTCCCACATCTCCCTGCCATAGATCCCTTTCATGGTTATTGCCTTGAAAATAATATTGTTCCACGGAACTTCAAAATTGGAAGGCAGCAATCCGAGCAGTGCGATGCTTGAACCGTTGTACATATTTGCTATCATCTCAATGAAAGCTTTTGGTGATCCCGACATTTCCAGTCCTATGTCAAAGCCTCTCATGCCGAGCTTTTTAACAGCATCGGAGATTTTTTCACCTTTTGCGGGATTCAATGTCAGGGTTGCTCCCATCTTCTTTGCAATTTCAAGCCGGTAATCGCTGAGGTCGCTTGCAACAATGAACCTCGCTCCTGCAAATTTGGCAATAGCGATCGCCATGCTGCCTATCAGGCCTGAACCGGTTATGAGTACGTCCTCTCCGAGAAGCGGGAATGAAAGGGCGGTATGGGTGGCATTGCCGAAGGGGTCCATGATGGCTGCCCAGTCGTCGGGGATCCTGTGATCGAGCAAAACCACATTTAAGGCGGGGATCTTCAAGTATTCCGCAAATGACCCGTCGATGTTGACCCCTATTCCAACGGTATTCTCACAGACATGTTCTTTTCCCCGGCGGCAGTTGCGGCAGTGGCCGCAGGCCAGGTGTCCTTCACCGGTAACCCTGTCGCCCGGCTTAAGGTTGGTCACACCAGCCCCCGTCTTCTCGATGTAACCCATATACTCATGTCCGATTACCATCGGTGTTTTTATCGTTTGCTGCGCCCAGTCGTTCCATTCGTAAATATGAAGATCGGTTCCGCATATGGCCGACTTTTTGACCTTTATTATCACATCGTTAAGTCCGGGTTCGGGAATGGGAACTTCCTGCATCCAGAGTCCCTTTTCACGCCTGGCTTTGACCAGGGCTTTCATTGTCTTCATACGATTCGGTTTAAAGTGCTAATTTAATATAAATCTGCATTCTGAATCTGATAGTTTTATCATGGGAGGTTGAATTTGGGGGATGGGTTCAGCTACAATAACATAGAGGTTAAGGATTTTTTATATACCGTAGTATTAACCGTTTAGCTATCTTTACATAAAAATTAAAACATATTTCAGGTCATGCCGCAGGTTAGAGTTCGATTTGCCCCTAGTCCGACAGGTCCATTGCACATCGGAGGTGTAAGGACCGCTCTGTACAATTATCTTTTTGCACGAAAGAATAACGGTACCTTCATCCTGAGGATCGAAGACACCGACCAGGTGAGGTTTGTTGAGGGAGCTGAGGAGTATATCATGGATTCGCTGAGGTGGTGCGGGATCACTGTCGATGAAGGAATAAGTGAGGGAGGGGAATACGGGCCTTACAGGCAAAGTGACCGTAAGAGTCTTTACAGGCAGTATGCTGATATGCTTTATGACAGGGGGCATGCTTACTATGCTTTCGACACTCCTGAAGAGCTTGAAGAACAGAGACTGAAACACGAAAAAGAGGGGAAAACTTTCATCTACAATACCGCTTCAAGGAATAAGCTTAAAAACTCCCTCTCGCTGAACGATGTTGATTGGAATGCAAGGCTCGACAGGGGCGAGCCATTTGTGATACGCTATAAGATGCCGGCTAATGAGGATTTTCAATTTGACGACATGATCAGGGGCCATATAGTCGTAAACACAAGTACCCTCGACGATAAGGTTCTGTTTAAATCGGACGGTATGCCCACTTATCACCTGGCCCATCTGGTAGATG
>Ga0209706_10001181_pt1 | contig 14803 bp, 13 predicted proteins | sample PPLLaktember2015_6_FD_187263 | JGI IMG/M metagenome (GOLD analysis project Ga0209706, IMG submission 187263) | Freshwater sediment microbial communities from Prairie Pothole Lake near Jamestown, North Dakota, USA - PPLs Lake P8 Core (1) Depth... | ecosystem: Environmental > Aquatic > Freshwater...
CTTGAAATCAATCGCCGCCAGCTCGCCAGTCAGTCCGAGTTGGGCCTGCACCGGCACGGGCGTATTCCGGACCGCGTTGAACTGGCCTTGTAATTTGAACGGCGCATCCTTGTGGACACCGAACTGTCCGTCCACTTCCGCCCACGGCGTCCTGGCTGCGGCAATAAAGTCAAAGCGGTCGCCCCTGCCATCCACCTTTCCATGCAGCGCGTTGAAGCCAAGCGTCTGGCCCTTGTCGACGACCTCGAGCTGCGCCACATCCCATGCGGCCACCCGGATGTCCAGCAGCCAGCGCAAGGTGCCAGGATAGGCCGGGGGGGTTGGATCTTTCTTGAGAATATCCACCCGCACCTGTTGCGCCGCCAGCAAGTCGATCTCTATCAGTCGATGCCACAGCGACCGGGGTTGCCAATCCAGCCGCACCTGTTGCAAGGTGATGCGCTGCGTTTCCGTCTTGATGATCAGTTTCTGGATGTGGACCGACGTCCCCAAATGACCTTCCACCCCTTCGAGCACCAAGCGGCCATCGCTCAGCGGCGTGGCCTGTTTCGCCAGCCACAAAAATCCCGTGGCCGTGGTGGTCAGCCACATCACCGCCAGAACCAGCACAGCCAAACCGGCCAATAGCCACGCCCCCCCCCAGGCAAGGCGCTTCAAAATTCCACCCCCAGCGAGAAATGCAGGCGGAATTCGTCCGTGGCTTCGCCATACGCCAGATCGAGGTTGATCGGCCCCACCGGCGTGCGGTAGCGCGCGCCCACGCCGTAACCGAACACCGGCGACAGGGCGCCGAGGCTGTCGGCCGCATCGCCCGCATCGACAAACACCGCAGCCCCCCAGTTGCCTTCGAAAAAATAGTTGTATTCGGCGCTGCCCGTGGCCAGATAGCGCACCGACTGCACCCCGCCGGCGAGCGCGCGCCCCAGGCTCTGGTAGGCATAGCCGCGCACCGAGTTGTCGCCGCCGGCGCGGAACAGAAAGTCGGTGGGAATGCCTTCCAGCCTGTCCGCCAGCACGCTGCCGAATTCGCCGCGCAGGATCAGCCGGCCCTTGTCGCCCGCCCGGAAATACTGGGTGTGGCGGCCGTACAGGCGGACAAAGGTGGTGTCCGACAGCAAGGCCTCAGCCGCGCCGCCGCCCTGCAGGTTCAGCACATAGCCGCGTCGCGGATAAAACGTGCGCCCCACCGTGCGCTGGGTCCACGAATAGTTGGCGATCAGCGCCTCGTTGCGCGCGTCGAGCACATCGCCGATTTCCTGATCTTCGGCCTGGTACTGCAATGACAGGGTGGCTTCGATCTGTCCGCGCATGCGGGTGCGCTTGGCGATCAGCACGCTGGAACGCGTTTCCTGTCCCTCGATGTCTTCCTGCTTCAACTGTGCGCCGAGGCTGTTCTCGTAGCCCTTGGCATCGCGCGGCCAGGCCAGTTCCAGCTCTCCGGTCTGCCGATCCGTTTCCAGACGCGCATCCAGTTTCAGGCGCAAGCCCTGCTGCAGAATGTTCCGGTGCAGCCACAACCCGCTCACCCGCGCGCCCGTGTCGGTACTGAAACCTACGCCCAGGCTGAACGTTTTTGTTGGCCGCTCCACCACTTCCACCTGGACCGGCACCGCTGCCGCCAGCGCCGGATCAGGCTCGATGCGCACCACGGCCTGCGCGTAGTAGCCGCTCGTTTCCAGTGCGGCCTGATAGTCCAGCAGATCCTGCTGGCTGACACGCTGCCCGGGCTTGATCGGACTCAGGTGGCGGATGATCGATTCGGGATAACGCTGGTTGCCGCTGATAACCGGCTCGCCGTAGAAAAAAGCCGGCCCGCTGTCCACCGTCAACGTCAGATCCGCCGACTGCGTGGCCGGATCGATGCGCGCCTCGCTCGCCGCCAGCCGCGCCGCCGGATAACGGCTTGCCAGCAGCGACCCCAGCAGCGCGCCCTTGGCGGCACTCCAGTCGGCCTGGCGAAAAGGCATCTCCGGTTTCAACGTAAAACTGAGCTCGGCTCGCCCGCGCAAACGCGCTTCGTCCGCCCCGGCCAGCGCCCCGGTAAAGTCGATTTTTACCGAGCGAACCCGGGTGCGCGGCCCCGGCGTCACCGCATAACGCAGCACCCAGTCGTCTCCCACCTGCGTCAAGCTGCTGTCGATCTGCGGCGAGAAATACCCCTCCGTCGCCAGCAGCTCGCGCGCGGTGTCCTCGCTCACACGACGCAGCCGCGCCACTTCCGCCTCGTCCAGCGTCTCGCCCAGACGTGCCGCCCGCGACGTTTCCAGGTACTGCATCAGGAGCGCCTTGAGTTCATCCGGCGCCTCCACCTCCACCGTCAACGCGTGCACGGGCATCGCGAACAGCGCGGCAAGCAGCATCAGGCATTTGAAAAGGCGAGCGGGCAAAACGATCCACGCGGAAACGGTCGACCGTTCATTCTAGGGGGCGGGGTGGGAACGGGCAAAAAAGGAAACCAAGGTCTTCGACCTCGCGCCCGGAATGGCCGTCGAATCGTTCGTCATCTCGCGGGCCTGACGTGGCCGCGGCGCCAGCTGTCATGTCCGTCAGCATCGGTCTGGCGGGCTGGGCAAGAACAGCCCGAATATCCGGGAGGAGTCTGTTCAAATCAATCCGCTTGGCCCCTTGCAAGGTGCGGGAGCGTCGGCCGGAGCCTATTATTGAGCAAGGCGATCGATAGGCTGACTGACCGCCACGGGCAGCCTCCCGATACCGGCGTTTCCTCTTGCACCCCTACCCAAAAAAGAGGGCGGCTTCCCGCCCTCTTTTTGCGTGCGCCGCCCGGTCAGGCCACGAGTGCCCCCGCCTTCTCGAAACCGAATACCCCGTTCTGCGCATCGACAGGAGTGCTTGGGCGCAGATGTCCGCAGCACATCCCAAGGCGGGCGTGGCGGGTCATTTCGTCCGCAATATTGCGTACTAGAGTGAGAGTGTTAACGGGATAACAAGCGAGGGTGGATGCCGGTGAACGCCATGATCATCCGGGCGCTGCTGAATTTCCACCTGTGCTACGGCGACGACTTCAAGATCGAGTGCCCCACGGGGTCCGGCAACATGACGAATCTGTTCGAGGTGCTCGTGCAGACCAGCTCGGCGACGACGGATGCAAAGACGTGAGAATCTGGCCCAGGCACCCGGTCATTTACGAGATCAACACCTGGGTGTGGCTGGGTGAGCTGGGCCGGAAATACCAGGGGCCGGTGAATCTCGCCACGGTTCCTGAGCAGGAGTGGGATGCCATCGCCGCGCCTGGCTTTGACGCCGTCTGGTTCATGGGGGTGTGGGCGCGCAGCCCGGCCGGAATCGGTATCTCCATGCGAAACCCGGGGCTGCTTGAGGATTTCAGGCGCGCGCTGCCGGACTTTGCGGCGCAGGACAATGTCGGCTCGCCCTATTGCGTGCGCAGTTACGTTGTCGACGAAAATCTTGGCGGGCCGGCGGGGCTGGCCGCAGCCCGTGAAGCACTCGCCGAGCGCGGCATTCGCCTGATTCTCGATTTTGTCCCGAACCATGTCGCGCCGGACCACCGCTGGGTCGCGGCGCATCCTGAATATTTTATCCGGGGCGATAAAAAAGACCTGGAGGGCGATCCGGCGGCGTTCTTCGAGGCGGGCGGAAACATTTTCGCCTGCGGCCGCGATCCGTACTTCCCGGCGTGGCCCGATGTGCTCCAGCTCAACGCCTTTCAGCCGGAGTTCCGGCAGGCGGCCGTCGATACGGTTTCGAGCATTGCCGCGCAGTGTGACGGTGTCCGCTGCGACATGGCGATGCTCATGCTGAACGCCATCTTCGAGCGCACCTGGGGGGCTCGGGCCGGCGCAAAGCCGGCCGACGACTACTGGACGACGATCATCCCGTCGATCAAGGCGAAGTGGCCGGCGTTCCGCTTCATCGCCGAGGCCTACTGGGATATGGAGTGGGAACTGCAGCAGCAGGGCTTCGACTTCTGCTACGACAAGAAGCTCTATGACCGGATGGAACACGGGGAAGCCGAGAGCGTGCGTCAGCACCTGCTGGCAGATCCTGCTTACCAGGAGCGCATGGTCCGGTTCATCGAGAACCATGACGAGCCCAGGGCGGCCGCCGCGTTTCCGGACGGGAAGGGTCGCGCTGCCGCGGTAGCGATCCTTACGCTCACCGGGGCCAGGCTGCTGCACGAGGGGCAGTTCGAGGGCAGGAAGGTGAGGCTGCCGGTCTTCCTGGGCCGTCGCCCGGCCGAGCCGGTCGATCAGGATCTCGTGGCTTTCTACGGACGTCTGTTGCAGGCGACCCATCGGGATGTCTTCCGGACCGGTTCATGGCGCCTGTGCGAGCACAGCGGCTGGCCCGACAACCAGAGCTGCCGGAACATTCTCGCCTGGTGCTGGGCGAAGGACGATGAGCGCTACCTCATCATCATCAATTTTCGGCAGCAACCCGCCCAGTCGCGTGTCCAGGTGCCGTGGGATCAACTGAGAGGAAAGACGTGGCGCCTCGGCGATGAGCTGTCGGGCGCATCCTACGACCGCAGCGGGGACGAGATGCGGGAAACCGGTCTGTACGTCGACCTGGGGCCATGGCAATGCCACCTGTTCCGAGTCCGCGAACTGTGATCCCGGTCACCCGGCCAGCCTGACGCGCAGGTCCGCTCCGGGTGCAACCCGTCCTTCTTCTCGAACCATACTCAGCGTCTGCAGACTCCAAACCTGGCATACCCGGTTTCTTCCAGCCAAGCTGCCCAAAATGAAAGAGGGCGGAGTCCCGCCCTGCTCTGCCCGCCCGATCAAGCGGGTTGAGTTGCCGCCTTCTCGAAACTGAACACCCCGTTCTGCGCATCGATACGGATCGTGTCCTTGGGCGCGAAGCGACCGGACAGGATTTCCTTCGCCAGCGCGTTTTCGAGTTCGCTCTGGATCGCGCGCTTGAGCGGGCGCGCGCCGTAGACCGGGTCGAAGCCGGCCTTGGCGATTTCGGCGAGCGCAGCGTCGGTGATGTCGAGCTTCATCTCCATTTGCGCCAGGCGTGATTCCAAACCCTGCAGCTGGATGCGCGCGATGCTGGCGATGTGGCTCTCGGACAGCGCATGGAAGACGACGACTTCATCGATGCGGTTGATGAACTCGGGGCGGAAGTAGGACTTCACTTCGCCCAGCACGGCGAGCTTGATGACCTGGTAATCGTCGCCAGACATCTGCTGGATCATCTGGCTGCCCAGGTTGGAGGTCATCACGATCACGGTGTTGCGGAAGTCGACGGTGCGGCCCTGGCCGTCGGTGAGGCGGCCGTCGTCCAGCACCTGCAGCAGCACGTTGAACACGTCCGGGTGCGCCTTTTCCACTTCGTCCATCAGGATGACGGAGTAGGGCTTGCGGCGCACCGCCTCGGTAAGGTAGCCGCCCTCCTCATAGCCGACGTAGCCGGGCGGCGCGCCGATCAGGCGGGCGACCGAGTGCTTCTCCATGAATTCGCTCATGTCGATGCGGATCATGTGGTCGGCGGAATCGAACAGGTATTCGGCAAGCGTCTTGCACAGCTCGGTCTTGCCGACGCCGGTGGGGCCGAGGAAGAGAAAGGAGCCAAGCGGCCGGTTGGGATCGCTCAAACCGGCGCGCGAACGGCGGATGGCGTCGGAGACGACGCGCACGGCTTCGTCCTGCCCCACCACGCGGCTGTGCAGCTTGTCTTCCATGTGCAGGAGCTTGTCGCGTTCGCCCTGCAGCATCTTGGAGACCGGGATGCCGGTCGCGCGCGACACCACCTCGGCGATTTCCTCGGCGCCGACTTCGGTGCGCAACAGCTTGAATACAGGTTTGGTTTCGCCCGATTCGGCGTGCTTCAGCTGCGCTTCCAGCTGCGGCAGCTTGCCGTACTGGATCTCGGCGACCTTGTCGAGCTTGCCCTGGCGCTGCAGTTCGACCATCTCGCCGCGCAGCCTGTCGATTTCTTCCTTGATGTGCGCGGAGCCCTGCACCTGGGCCTTTTCGGCCTTCCAGACTTCCTCCAGATCGTTGGATTCGCGCTGCAGGGTCAGCAACTCGTCCTCGATGAGCTGCAGGCGCTTTTTGGACGCCTCGTCCTTCTCGCGCTTGACTGCCTCGCGCTCGATCTTCAGCTGGATCATGCGCCGTTCGAGCTTGTCCATCACCTCGGGCTTGGAGTCGATTTCCATCTTGACGCGCGCGGCGGCTTCGTCGATCAGGTCGATGGCCTTGTCGGGCAGGAAGCGGTCGGTGATGTAGCGGTGGCTGAGTTCCGCCGCCGCCACGATCGCGGGGTCGGTGATGGCAACGCCATGGTGCAGTTCGTAGCGCTCCTGCAGGCCGCGCAGGATGGCGATGGTCGATTCGACGCTGGGTTCGTCGACCAGCACCTTCTGGAAGCGGCGCTCCAGCGCGGCGTCCTTCTCGACATACTTGCGGTATTCGTCGAGCGTGGTGGCGCCGATCAGGTGCAGCTCGCCGCGCGCCAGCGCCGGCTTCAGCATGTTGCCGGCGTCCATCGCGCCTTCGGCCTTGCCGGCGCCGACCAGGGTGTGCAGTTCGTCCAGGAACATGATGTAGCGGCCCGGATCCATCGCCAGTTCCTTCAGCACCGCCTTGAGCCGCTCCTCGAATTCGCCGCGATATTTGGCGCCGGCCAAGAGCGCGGCCAGATCCAGCACCAGCACCTTCTTGCCTTTCAGTGTTTCCGGCACCTCGCCATTGACGATGCGCTGCGCCAGACCTTCGACGATGGCGGTCTTGCCGACGCCGGGTTCGCCGATCAGCACCGGGTTGTTCTTGGTGCGGCGCTGCAGGATCTGGATCGAGCGGCGGATTTCGTCGTCGCGCCCGATCACCGGGTCGAGCTTGCCTTCGCGCGCACGCGCGGTGAGGTCGAGCGTGTATTTGGCGAGCGCCTCGCGCTGGCCTTCGGCTTCCTGCGACTGCACGGCTTCGCCGCCGCGCACGGCCGCAATCGCCTGTTCCAGCGCGGCCTTCTGCGCGCCATGCTGCTTCATCAGGCGCCCGGTTTCACCCTTGTCGTCGAGCGCTGCCAGCAGAAACAGTTCGGACGCGATATAGGCGTCGTTGCGCTTCATCGCTTCCTTGTCGGTGAGGTTCAGCAGGTTGTTGAGTTCGCGCGAAATCGACACCTCGCCGCCCTGGCCTTCCACCTTGGGCAGGCGCGTCAGCGCCTGGGTCAGCGCCGTCTTCAGCGCCGGCACCTGCGCACCGGCGCGTGCCAGGATGGACGACGCGCCGGCGCCCTCCTGGTTCAGCAAGGCGAGCAGCAGGTGCTGCGGCTCGATGTAGGCATGGTCGCCGCCGACGGCCAGGCTTTGCGCATCGGAGAAGGCCTGTTGGAACTGGGTGGTGAGCTTGTCGAAACGCATAGGTAACCTCGTGCTTGGGGTATATTCAATGCCTCCCAAATAGTGGCATTCCGGCCGATTTCAACCCGCCATGTCTGAATTGATTGCTTCCGCCGTCGAAAACGACGTCGCTCGCGCGCTGGCCGAGGATCTCGGCGGCCCTCTCCCCAACCCTCCCCCACCCGTGGGGGAGGGAGCAAGCGCTGCGTTGCGCGCGCCCGAGGCGATTAACGACCTCACCGCCCAGCTCATCCCCGAAACGCAGACCGCCCGCGCCCGTGTGATCACCCGCGAGCCCGCCGTGATCGCCGGCCGGCCGTGGTTCGACGCCTGTTTTCGGGCGCTCGATCCCGGGTGCGCCATCGACTGGCGGGTCAGCGAGGGCGACTTTGTTGCCGCCGGCGACGTGCTGGTCGAAATCAGCGGCAATGCGCGTGCGCTGCTGACCGCCGAGCGCACGGCGCTGAATTTTCTGCAGGCCCTGTCGGCGGTGGCCACCGCCACCCGCCCCTATGTCGACGCGGTGCGCGGCACCCACGTCGCGATCATGGACACTCGCAAGACCCTGCCCGGCCTGCGAATCGCCGAGAAATACGCGGTGCGGGTCGGCGGCGGGGTGAACCAGCGCATCGGACTTTTCGACGGCATCCTGATCAAGGAGAACCACATCGCGGCGGCAGGCGGCGTCGCCCCGGTGCTGGAGGCGGCGTTCAAGCTGGCAGGCGACGATGTCAGCGTGCAGATCGAGGTGGAAACGCTGGCCCAGTTGACCGAGGCGATCGCCGCCGGCGCGAACCTGGTCCTGCTCGACAACTTCAGCCTCACCGACATGCGCCACGCAGCGCACATCGCTCATGGCCGCGCCCTGCTCGAGGCCTCCGGCAACATCACGCTGGAAACCGTGCGCGCGGTGGCGGAGACCGGGGTCGACCGCATTTCCGTCGGCAGCCTCACCAAGCACATCCGCGCGGTCGACCTGTCGATGCGCATCGACACGCAATGATCGAGGTCGTTCGCGCGCGCTACGCCGACCCGGCGCACGCCGCCGCGCTGGTCGACCTGCTGGACCATTACGCGCGCGACCCGGCGGGCGGCGGCGAACCGCTGTCCGACTTCGCCCGCGCCAACCTGGTCGCGTCGCTTGCCGCTCGGCCCTTCATCTTCAGCGTGCTGGCGTTCGACGGTGAAACGCCGGTCGGCCTCGTCAACGCCATCGAGGGCTTTTCCACCTTTGCCTGCAAACCGCTCGTCAACGTGCACGACGTGGTGGTCGCTTCCAGCCACCGCGGCCAGGGCATTGCGGCGCAGCTGTTTGCCGAGGTCGAGGCGATCGCGCGCGAGCGCGGCGCCTGCAAGCTGACGCTGGAAGTGCTGGACGGCAATGCGGCGGCGCAGGCCCTGTACCGGCGGCTGGGCTTCACGGCCTATCAGCTCGATCCCGCCATGGGTCACGCGCAGTTCCTGCACAAGTGGCTGGATTAGCGCGCGCCCTCACCGCGCTGTGGCTGGCGCTGCTGGCGCTGGCTTCGCCTCCGGGGTGGGCCGACACGCCGCCGGCGATGCTGCTGGCCGAGGTCTACGCCGCCGACCTCGACGTCAGCCAGTACTGGGTGAGCGAGAAATTCGACGGCGTGCGCGCGCAGTGGGACGGCCGCAGCCTGCGCTTTCGCGGCGGCGGTCTTGTTCCCGCACCGGCCTGGTTCACGGCGGATTTCCCGGCACTGCCGCTGGACGGCGAATTGTGGATCGGGCGCGACCGCTTCGATGCGCTGTCTGGAACGGTGCGGAAAATCGAGCCGGTGGACGCCGAATGGCGGCAGGTGCGTTACCTGATTTTCGAATTGCCCGGCGCATCCGGCGATTTCAGCGCACGCGTCCGTCAGATGCGGTCGATCGTCGCCGAGGCCGGCGTGCCCTGGCTGCAGGCGGCCGGGCAGACGCGCGTGGACAGCCGTGCCGCGCTGATGAAACAACTCGAGGCCGTGGTGCGCGCAGGCGGCGAAGGCCTGATGCTGCACCGCGCCGACGCGCCCTACGTGACGGGCCGCAGCGACGTCCTGCTGAAGCTGAAACCCTGGCAGGACGCCGAGGCGATCGTGGTCGGCCACACGTCCGGCAAGGGCAAGTACCAGGGCATGACGGGCGCGCTGGAAATGGAAATGCCGGATGGCAAGCGCTTCCGCATCGGTAGCGGCCTGACCGACGCGCTGCGCCGCCAGCCGCCGGCCATCGGCACGCGCATCACCTACCGCTACCAGCATCTGACGAAGAACGGCCTGCCGCGCTTTCCGCGTTACCTGCGGGTGCGGGAAGACTTTTAAAAGGTTTATTCCAGCCAGATCAGCGCCGCCATGCGGCCGGTGATGCCGTCGCGGCGATAGGAATAGAAGGTTTCCGCTTCCTGATAAGTGCAGCGTCCGCCACCGTAGATCGCCTGCACGCCGGCACGGTTGAGGCGGATGCGCGCCAGCCGGTAGATATCGGCAAGCCACTTGCCCGGCAGGGGCTGCGGCACAAACGCCCCGGATGCCTCGGCATGCTGCGCAACAAACGCCTCGCGCACCTCGTCGCCCACCTCGAACGCCTGCGGACCGATGGCGGCGCCCATCCAGACAAGGATCTCACCCGGCGGCACCCGCATCGCGGCCACCGTGGCTTCCAGCACGCCACCCGCCAGTCCGCGCCAGCCGGCGTGCGCGGCCGCCACCACGCTGCCGGCGCGGTCGCAGAACAGCACCGGCAGGCAGTCGGCTGTGAGCACCGCGCAGACCTGTCCGCTCTGGCGGCTGTAAGCGGCATCGGCTTCAGGGTTGGGCTCGCGCCCGACTTCGACCACCCGGGCGCTGTGAACCTGACGCAGCCACGCCGGCTCGTTCGGAAGCTGCTGGCGCAGGCGGGCGCGGTTCGCCGCCACATGCGCCGGATTGTCGCCGACATGGTCGCCGAGGTTGAGGCTGGCCCAGGGCGCCTGACTCACCCCGCCCTCGCGAGTCGTCATCAGGCCTTTTACCCCCGCAGGCGCGGGCCAGTCGGGCAGGACCATCGGATTACTTGTCCCAGGCTTTGTTTTGCCGCAAGGCCTCGAGGAGCGCGGCAAAATCAGGCGGCAGGGGGCATTCCCACTGCATGAATTCCTGCGTGATCGGATGGATCAGGCCCAGTCGTTCGGCGTGCAACGCCTGGCGCGGGAAGGGAAGCTTGAGATGGCTGCGGCGGCTGGCGTTGTAGACCGTATCGCCGACCAGCGGATGGCCGATGTGCTGCATGTGCACCCGGATCTGGTGGGTGCGTCCGGTTTCCAGCCTGCAGCGCAACAGCGTGATGCCGGGGAAACGCTCGACCACCTCGTAATGCGTCACCGCCTCCTTGCCCAGGCTGTGCACGGTGCGCTTGGTGCGATTGTGGGGATCGCGCGCCAGCGGCTCATTGACCGTGCCCGACCGGTCGATCTCGCCATACACCAGGGCAAGGTATTCGCGCTTGACGGTGCGCGCCTGCAGTTGTCGCACCAGGTCGGTGTGCGCCCGCAGGGTCTTGGCGACCACCAGCAACCCGGACGTGTCCTTGTCCAGCCGGTGGACGATGCCGGCGCGCGGCAGCTCGGCCACCTGCGGCACCCAGTGCAGCAGGGCGTTCAACAACGTGCCGCGGCGGTTGCCGCTGCCGGGGTGGACCACCAGTCCGACCGGCTTGTTGATCACCAGCAGCACCGGATCCTCGAAAACCACATTGAGCGGAATGGCCTCGGGCGCGTCGGGCGTGGCATTCGGGTCGGGCTCGATCTCGACCCGAACCGACTCGCCGCCGCTGACCTTCATCTTGGTGGTGCCCCAGGCATCGTCCACCGCAATCTTGCGCGCGCGGATCCAGTTCTGGATGCGGTTGCGCGAAAACTCCGGCAGCATGGCGGCCAGGGCCTGATCCAGGCGCTGGCCGCCCTGTTCATCGGGGATCACGAGTTGGCGGGTATCGCCTGCGGTATTTCCCTTATAATCATCCGACAAAATTTCTGTGTCTTTTCCCATGCTTAAGCAACGCTTTTCCGGTTCAACTACATTCTATCGGGCACTTGGCAGCCTGGTGCTGACTGCCACGCTCGCCCTGGGTGGCTGCGGCCTGCTGCCCGAGGTTCAGGATGAAACAGCGGGCTGGTCGGCGCAAAAGATCTATTCCGAAGCTAAGGATAATCTCAACGATGGCAATTACGAAAAAGCCGTCAAGCTGTTCGAGACGCTGGAATCGCGCTACCCCTTCGGCCGCTATGCGCAGCAGGCGCAACTGGAAATAGCCTACGCCTATTACAAGGACAGCGAGCCGATTTCCGCCATCGCCGCCTGCGACCGCTTCATCAAGCTTCACCCCAATCACCCTAACGTCGATTACGCCTACTATCTAAAGGGCCTGGCGAATTTTAACGACGATCTGGGGATACTGGGCAATCTGAGCATGCTGGGCATCCGGGAGGCGCAGGATATGAGCGAGCGCGACCCCCGGGCCGCCCGCGAAGCGTTTCTGTCGTTCAAGGAACTGGTCACCCGCTTCCCCGACAGCAAATACGCCGAGGATTCGATCGCCCGCATGAAATACCTGGTCAATGCGCTGGCCGGCAACGAAGTCCATGTCGCCAGGTATTACCTCAAGCGCAAAGCTTATGTGGCGGCCGCCAACCGCGCCAAGGAAGTGCTGAAAACCTACCCCGAAGCCCCCGCACTGGAAGAAGCGCTGGCCATCATGGTGGTGTCCTACGACAAGCTGGGACTCACCGACCTGCGAGACGACGCCCAGCGCGTGCTGACACTCAACTTCCCCAACAGCAAATACGCCAAGGGCGTGGACATCAAAGACAAGGCCTGGTACCGGTTCTGGTAAGCCTTGCCCGACAGCTTTCCAATCCTGGCGTCAATCGCCGGTCCCAGAAGTTGTAGAAGATTAACGCTCCCGCAAACTCTCGCTCGTCACCTGCATCAGCGGGCTCAGGTCGTTCAAGCAGGCGCATGAATTCGATTACTAGGCTGAGGTTTATGTCGTGGATAACCGCCGGAATTATGGCGATATCCGGCGGCGGCATCCGGGCCATCTGTTTTCGAAAGGCCAATCGACGTGGGGTCGTGCTTTATGAATCGCAAGTCCAAACCTGAATTGAACGATGAGGACAACCCGGAGCGGACCGAAGAGGATTTCGCGCGCGCCATCCCCTTCACCTCTCTACCAGAGTCGTTGCAAGCCAAACTGGCGCGCCGACCGCGCGGCCCCCAAAAAGCACCGGTTAAAGAACGCATCACGATCCGCCTCTCGCCTGAGGTGTTGGAGCCGTTTCGCGCCACCGGCGATGGCTGGCAGGCCCGGCTCGACGCCGCACTCAAGGACTGGCTTAAAACCCACACACCCACCTGAACGCTCATCGCGCTTGCAACCGATGCTGTCGAGAGTAGCGACAGACGCGCTCGACGAGGCATGGGTTTCTTGTTGCAGACTAATCAGAAAAGATAAGTGGGAAATCGTGGTCTGACTGTCCCCTATTGTTCTCGCTTGAACGGGGGCAGCTATCGGCCAATAACGGCCGGCCGGGGCGGCAACCATTAAGGCCCGCTCTATGCCCCTAAGCGGACCTAAACGGATAGTCAACGTGCTACTGAGCCACGGCGTGCCATGGAGCGCAGTTGAAGGATAAGACCCAGGACTCAAAGTGGTGGTTAGGCATTTTGATCAGGGGGTGAATTAATTGCATAGTTGAGCCCTTCAACAATTGCCTCAAATCGTTTCACCTCGGCAAGGAATGAATGGAGAAAACCAAGTGCACCTGAGATGGCCATCATGCACTGAACTGCGTCCTCATTTATTTCTCCGACCTCCGCCAACTCTATCTTCCCGAACTCCTGCTCGAAAACCGACCTCATACTCAGCAACTTCTGTTTTCGAACGTCGTCATTCAGAGAATGAGCGAGGTGGTTTCTGAAGCTGTTCAGCTTACCTATCAGGTTCCACATATTGTGGTCTTGATTGTTGACCGATATGGAGCGACAAAGAGCCAATTTTTGGTGAAATTGAAGCTTTGCCTCCTCAATCAAATTCCCATGTAATACAAAGCGGCCGATTGCCTCTGTCATCAACTCCTCCATAACAAGATGACCTTTGAGGACAATCTGGGCTACGTCGTCAACGTATTTCAGTTCCTCCAGATACTTTGTTTGGATATCGGCAAGCGTGGTCATGAGTGGCCTTCCCTACTATGTTCCATATTCCAGGTTGATCGCTTTCGCTACATGGATGTGAATCGCCCCCTGTAGCTACCAGACCATCAATGTTTGAGCTCAGGCCGCGGCCCGTAAGGGTCGTCGCGCCTGCAGCGAATTGTTAGATGCCTATGTCACCTTTTCAAACTCAAGAGCGAACTTTTCGGCACTAGACTTCGCCTGATAGATTTCCATATGTGGGTATTTCAGCTTGGCCATTCCAACCAACTCGACCGCGTCTGCAGGTTCGATTCGGCACCCTAGGTACATAGCACCAAATACTCTCGGATTCTCTTTCCAGTCGTCATATCCATTTCCCGCTGCATCTACTGGGTGAGGAACATGAACGCGCCATTCCCTCTCGTATGACCAGTCCTGATGCTTCATGAACGGTATTCCGTATAGAAGTTTTGCGAAGTCGATAGGCGCTTCGCCCGTGTAATAGCGCACATGCTCATCTAGTGTTGGAAACAAGGGGAATTCGGTTATGTACTCCACTTTTCTTGCCGCCAATAGCGTATTGTCGACCTCAGGGATGCACTGAAGCCTTAAGCAGACCCCCTTATGCGAGTCTGCGTAGTGAGACCACATCACAACGTTGTCATTTTGTTCTGTTACGCAGAGAACGCGGGATTTGTTCAGGTCAACGGTTATCAGTGAATTCATGTTGGCCCGGTATTGCTCAATTTGTTTCTCTAACTCCGCCAAACCACTAGCCAACGTGGCTAGGATTTCCTCCCTTGGTGCCCTGCCTCGTATTCCCCGCAGCACCAGAGTCATTTTCGCGAGGAGCGTCTTCTCTACGAACTTTGGCTCTTCCCCATATACCAATCGCTCGACTGCCCGGAAAAGCGCCTCTGTAAACGCTTGCTTTGTGTAGGGGAATACAAAGGAAACCAGATGATCGAACGGATCATTAAACTGGCGCGGCTCACGCCACCGAAGAGACGAGCATTTCAGCACTGCCTTTGCAGTATTTGCTGACATTAACTTATAGAAATAATCTCTGTCGTGTGATCTAGCCACAGCCTCTCCAAAGTATGACGTTTAAAGCAAAGGGCGCGCTTTGACTACAAGGTTACCAAATGACCGCTTCAGGCCAACAAGCGGACACACGACTTGATCGCCGTGTATGTCCGAAATGGGTCGATTGCAGCAATTCAAGCCACCTAAAATGGCATCAGTACGACCTCAAGCCCGTTCGGGAAACAACAGGGGACAGACCACGGTTTTTTCT
>Ga0209706_10001183_pt1 | contig 14788 bp, 12 predicted proteins | sample PPLLaktember2015_6_FD_187263 | JGI IMG/M metagenome (GOLD analysis project Ga0209706, IMG submission 187263) | Freshwater sediment microbial communities from Prairie Pothole Lake near Jamestown, North Dakota, USA - PPLs Lake P8 Core (1) Depth... | ecosystem: Environmental > Aquatic > Freshwater...
GTCGCGGGTGATTCGCTGCGCCATCTTGCCGACTAGCCCGTCTAGGGTGGCGGAGAACAGCATGGTCTGGCGGGTTTTCGGCGTCGCAGCGACGATGGTGTCGATATCCTCGATGAAGCCCATGTCCAGCATACGATCGGCCTCGTCCAGCACCAGGATCTCGAGCCGCGAAAAGTCGATCTTGCCGGACTGCATGTGGTCGAGCAGGCGCCCGGGCGTGGCGACCAGGATCTCCGGGTTGCGCGCCAGCAGCTGCATCTGCTTCGGGTACGCCATACCGCCCAGGATGGCCACCGCCTTCACGCGCCTGAGCTGGGCGCCATACTTCTCGGCTGCGGTAGTGACCTGCAGCGCGAGCTCGCGGGTGGGTGTGAGCACCAGCATCCTCGGTCGTGCGGGGCGAAAGCGCGGGCGTTCCCGTGTTGCGCGCTCGCTGGGGCCGTTGCCGGAACCTTCCGGTTGGATGGAGGCGAACCGGTGGAGTGCCGGCAGCACGAAGGCAGCGGTCTTCCCCGAGCCGGTCTGCGACGAAACCAGCAGATCGCGCCCTTCCAGAGCCGCCGGGATGGCTTGCGCCTGGACCGGGGTGGGTGCCTGGTAGCCGGCGTCGGCAAGCGCCTTGAGTACCGCGGGATGCAGGCCTAATGCTTCGAAAGTCATGGTCTTCTTCCGTCAATTGAGTGAGCGTGCACGACGTTACTGTCGCCGCACGCTTCGACACAGATGAATGCAACACCAACCGACGAAAGAACTGACAGGACTCAAGCAGGACTTCGGCACAAAAGCAGCGTGCCGGGACGGCGTTCTACGGGGAACGCCAGGAGGCAGGACGGCTTCAGTTACTGCTGCGGACGGTTCGCGATGCGTGGTTGTGCGCTCTGGTGCCACGCACAGGCTGCAGTATACAGGGGAATACGTTGCGCCGCCTGGGTTTTTCACCGCACTCCCGCTGCAGAGCCTCTTCGTTACAGTGACGCGCGCCACATGCCCCGCGGCGATCTATCATTGCCCGCCTCGAGACCAGATCCTGTGAATCCTGTTGATCCTGTCCATTTCGTTCCGGCTCCGCCCGGTCAGGGAGATCCCATGACTTACCCGCCACTCGCACAAGGCACGCTCGACAAGCTCCAGCGTGTAGCGACCGCCACGCTGACCACCCAGCTCTTCAAGCTGGGGTTTCGCAACACCTACCTCACCGGGCTGCGCGCGCTGTCGCCGATGCTGCGCATGGTGGGCGAGGCGCTGACCCTGCGCTTTGCGCCTGGGCGAGAGGACCTGGCCACCTTCGAGCACATCACCCGGCCCGACTACCCGCAGCGTGCCGCCATCGAAGCCTGCAAGCCCGGACAGGTCCTGGTGGTGGAAGGCCGCGGTATGGAAGCCGCTGCCACCGGCGGCGACATCTACATGAACCGGCTCAAGGTCCGCGGCGCAGCCGGCTGTGTGGTGGACGGCTGCGTGCGCGACTTCGCGGGCGTGCAGGCAATGGGTTTCCCCGTCTATGCGCGCGGTCCGGCCTCACCGCCGCACCCGGCGCGCCATCTGGCGGTGGACTGGAACGTGCCGATCGGCTGCTGCGAAGTGCTGGTGATGCCGGGCGACATTCTGGTGGGCGATGCTGACGGCGTGGTATGCATCCCACGCCATCTCGCCGACGAGGTGGCGCGGACCGGCGCGGAGCTCGACGAGCTCGAGAGCTTCGTTGTGGAGAAGATCAAGGCCGGGGCGCCGGTGCCCGGCACCTATCCGCCGGACGATAAGACGCGGGCCGAGTACGAGGCATGGCGCAAAGCGCGCAAATAAGCAGTCGGGGCCGCAGAAGCCCAAGCGTTTCTCAAAGCCCCAAACATTACAATGAGCCGCCAAGACGCCAAGACGCCAAGAAAATCGAATCGTCACGGCCGGACATTGCTTTCATCGGGCCGGGGACAGCGGCATCTGCGGACGGCTGACCCGGTCTCTCTGGCGTCTTGGCGGCTATATTTGGGTCTATTACAGAGACACGTTAGCTTAGTAGCGAAACATCGTATGGTAGAGGTGGCGAGCGCCGGAAGCCCTCATAGCCCCTCGTTCCGGTTTTCTTCGTATCTTCGTGCCTTCGTGGTGAGAGGTGGAATTAGTGTGTCGCAGTACTAGTTCGAGAGAGACCGAGTGGTCTACGAGCACCCGTTCGTCGACAGCCATCCCATGAAGTCGCCCATCCCGTCCATCACGCGCTCGTGCTTGAAGCAATTGCCCTCTGGCGGTGACTGATCGGGCGGCGAGAACACGACGACGTCTTCGTTCGGAGCGGGCGGCGCCGTGGAAGGGAGGGGGACGAAGCGATCGACGCTCTTGCCGGTGCTCTCGGCGACGCACTCGAACCAGCCACCGCCGCGGTTGCGCGTGCGCACGCCGACCATGCCGTGGTTCATCGGCCAGGCCTTGGTGGCATAAGGGTAGGGCTCAGGTGTCTTGTCGATGCAGGCCTGGATGGCGGGCAGCAACTCGAACAGGTGGCGGCTCCAGTCGGTATCCGGCCGGGTGCGCACGTCCGCGACCGGGTACTGCGTCGTGTCGGTCGGGGTCGCCGCCTCTGCCGGCGGCAGGCCGGCGTTGCAGCAGCCTTCGACGGTCTTGCCGCCGGGCAGGGTCACCCGCGCGCGATACTCGAACTGGGTCTGACCCTCCGAGTCCGACATGCTGTCGCGGCAGAGCTGCTCGGTTATCACGGCGCGGAAGCTCGCGCCCCAATCCGACTTTCCGCGCCAGTCGATGACCGGAGTGGGGCCGTCGCCGGTCACAGACAGCTTGCCTTTGAGCTCCACCGCATCGGGTTGCCCGGCGTCCGCCGGGGCGGAGTAGCGCGCGCTGTCGTTGTCGATGACCAAGGTCCAGAAGGGCTCGTTGCCGCGGCAGGAGAACTGCCGGATCGACTTGGCGCCGCGCTTGCGGCTCAGGGTAGGCGCAGCGGTGACGGCAGCCTGCTTCTGCGCTGGGGCGGGCTTGCGTTTCGGTGCAGGCGGGACTTGTTCTGCACGCGCAGGAGTCGGTGCCGCCTCGGCTGTCTGCCCAGGAGCGGGCACGTCGATCGGCGTTGGCCTGGGGTTCGGCGCTGCCTTGACTTCCTCGATCAGAGGGACAGGCCTGGCCTCTTCCACCGGTGCCGGCTTGGCGGGCGGCGTGGCGGCCACCTTGGTTGCAGGAGAGCGAGGCGCTGGCTGCATCTTGTCCATGAACGCCAGCGCGTTGGCCATGCCGCCCAGCGAAAACGCGGCGACGACCGGGCGGCCCTTCGCGTCCTCGTAGCGGAACACCACGCGCTGGCCGTTGCGCATCTGCGCCAGCAACCCTTCTGTCTCGTTCGCGGCGATCACGTACGTGTGGCTCCTTCCTGCGCGCCGATAGCCCGCGCCGGACGTGAGCATCAGCGCTTTGCGGTTGTCCACCTGTGCCGCGATGGCAGCGCCGTCCCCGGGATGTTCGCTGCCGGTGAGCAGGGCGATCTCGAAGTCCGCGCCGGGCCTGCCGCGCGAGACGTTGAGCTGAAAGCGATAGGGCGAGCCACCGATCGCCTTGATTCGGTTGCTGGCGCTGCAATAGCCGGTCGCACCCTCGCTGCACAGAACGGTCCAAGCACCGGCGGACCTGCGCGTCTGCGCCTGTGCTGCAGGGAGGACTATCAGAGCGAGTGTGCACACAACGAGAATCCGGGTCCAGGCGGCCATGTATGCGGGCTGGTAGGGGAAAGAAGGAAAAGAATCGATTCCCCCAATTCTATCCGGACTCTCGCCGAGCAGTGAATGAGTACCTGGCTAGCGCGGAGTGAGTGCTGCGCCAGTCTCTACCGAATCACCCGGTTGCGGCCCTTTTCCTTGGCGCGGTAGAGCGATCTGTCGGCGGCGAGCAATACCTCCGCGGGTGTAGTGTTGCGCGCGTCGCTCTGTGCCACGCCGATGCTGATGGTTACCGATACGGTGTGCGTTGTATTGCCGACGCCGCGCCGGGACGTGCCGGCTCCGTGCTCGACCGGCCGGTCGGGCTGGCGGATGGCGAGCTGGTAGGCGGCGATCTCCTTGCGCACAGCTTCCAGGTGCGGCCACACCTCGCGCAGTGTCTTGCCCGGGAACACGATGGTGAACTCCTCGCCGCCGTAGCGATAGACACGCCCGCCGCCGCCCATCTGCTCGAGCTTGCCCGCAATCAGCTTGAGCACCTGATCGCCGAACTCGTGCCCCCAGGTGTCGTTGAACCGCTTGAAGTGATCCACGTCGGCCATGGCGATCGCGTAGTGATGGCCGAGAGCCATCATCCTTTCGTTTAGCGCTCGCCGGCTGGGCAGCCCGGTCAGCTCGTCGCGGAACGCGAGCCGGAACGTGTCGTGCAGTACGGCGATGCCCAGGATGGCAGCGGCCGCAGCGGTATACACGGCGAAGTGGTTGGGGAGTGTCACGTGCTGGCAGCCGAGCGCAAAGGCGGTCAATGCACCCGCGAAGCCGGCGTCGATCGCGGTGCGGCTCGCCACCGCGGCCCCCGTGGCCACTGCCACGCCGCCCAACATCACCATCAGCGCGAGCGGCGGGATCGGCGAAACCGGCCATGGCATGCTAGCGGGCAGTGGCTGGTAGAGCCACTCGGTCAGGCCGACGTGCTGCTCCAGGACCACCCAGGCCGCGAGAAGTGCCTGCAGTGCAATCGTGCCCGCGCGGCGCACGCCGTAGAAAGAGAAGATGCCCCGCTCGCGCAGCATGACCAGGACGGCAAGGTTGAGCGGGACGAACAGGCACAGTGCGGCGAACACGGTACGCCCGCTGAAGGTGCTGGGCACGGCCTGTACATGCAGCTTGAAGGCGATGAAGGCTGCAGCGAGTGAAGCGACACCGAAGAGCACGCGGCCACGGTTGAACACCAGAGCCAGGATGCCGGCGAGTACGAGCATCAACATCGGCCCCCAGCTGCGCAGACCCGCGAGCGTGGGCGGAAGCCCGATCACCCGCGGCGCGAGGTAGTGAGCGAGCAGGAGGACCGCGACCGGTGCGACGAAGCCGGACACGACGCGGGAAAGGATGCTGAGCACTGCGCTGGTCCCTTGATACACACAATTCGACAATCACAGGTGCCTGCCCATTGCATCTGTCGTCGCCAGGCAACTAGCGTACGGCAGATCGCCGGCCTGCGCCTGGTCTTAATATCGGAGCATTAGACCCAGGCTTGAAGCGCGACGATCCCAGACAGAGCCAAAAAGAGGCCCTCGAGGCGCGGATGCGTGCACGCGCGCCAGTGGTGGGCGAAGGGCTGCCGGCGCGGTTCTGGCCTAAACGCGCTGTGCCAACGCGGCACTCAGCCTTTCGCTCCCCCTCCCGCCCGGAACCCGATCTTCTTGTGGGTGCCGTCGCAGTAGGGCTTGTTGCCCGACGCGCCGCACCGGCACAGATAGCTTTTCTGCGTGCGGTTCACGGTGCGCCCTGTGCCACTGCAGATCTCGAGATTGCCCATGACTTCCAGCGGGCCGTCGGCGATCGCGTTCACCGCCACTGGCCCATTGCGCTGTGCCAGCGCCTCCGACGGCCGGGTCGACGGCTCGCCGGTGGCGGTAAAACCTGCCGCGCTGTGGTTGCCGTCGCAGTAAGGCTTGTTGCTCGACGCGCCGCACCGGCACAGCGTAGCGCGGATGGCCCGCGTGCCGCCGATCTGCAAGTCGGCCCGGAAGGCTAGCGGCCCGTTCTCGCGGATGCGCAGGACGTTCACGGCCGGCGCCGATTCCTGCGCTCCGCCGTCCAGCCGCTCGTAGGTGATGGCGCCCGACGGACAGGCGTGGGCTACCTGCACGATTCCCTCGACGCTGCCGCTGTCGGGGGAGATCCAGGGACCTGGAACGTTGGCCCGAAACACGTCGGGCTGATCCAGCACGCAATGCCGCGAGTGGATGCACTTCGCGCCGTCGAACTGCACAATGATCCTGCTGCCCCGGTACTCCTGGACGTCATCGCTCATCGCCTGCCTCAATCGATGATTTGCCGACACTGCCATCATAGCCGCAGATCGTAAGACGAAGATGGCCAGGCGAAGTTCGCCTGCTAGAATTGCGGCTTCGTTGCGAATCGAGATAGCACTTGCACCTGATCCAACCCTTCGCCGGCCTGCGCCCCACGCCGGCCTACGCCGCTGCCGTCGCGGCACCGCCTTACGATGTCCTGTCCACCGACGAAGCACGGGTGCGCGCCGCCGGCAAGCCGTGGAGCTTTCTGCACATCTCCAAGCCGGAGATCGACCTGTCGCCGTCCATCGATCCCCACTCGCTGCAGGTGTACGCAAAAGCCGCGGAGAACCTCGAGCGGATGCTGCGCGAGGGCGTCCTGGTGCGCGATCCTCGGCCCTGCTACTACGTGTATCGCCTGACCATGGGCGAGCACGTGCAGACTGGTCTGGTCATGGCGGCCTCGGTTGCCGAGTACGACGCCAACCGGATCCGAAAGCACGAGTTCACCCGCCCCGACAAGGAAGATGACCGAGTGCGGCAGATCGAGGCCCTCGGCGCGCAGACCGGTCCAGTCCTGCTTGCCTACCCCAACGCCCCGCAGGTGGACACGCTGCTGGAGCGGGTCACGACCGCACCACCGCACAGCGACGTCGAAGCCGACAACGGCGTGCGTCACACGGTATGGGTGCTGACCGACCCCGATGCCATGGCCGAACTGACGGCGGCCTTCGATGTCATGCCGGCGCTTTACATCGCCGACGGGCATCACCGCTCCGCGGCAGCTTCGCGCGTGGCGCAGTCGCGGCGCCGCGCCAACCCCACGCATACGGGCGCGGAGAGCTACAACTACTTCCTCGCAGTGGCCTTTCCGCATCATCAGATGCGCATTCTCGATTACAACCGCGTGGTGAAGGACCTCAAGGGCATGAGCGCGCTGGAGTTCCAGATGCGCGTTGGGAAGCGCTTCACCATCCGCGCCACCGGGGCCCCGGTTAGACCATCTAGGCACGGCGAGTTCGGGCTGTACCTGCGCAAGCACTGGTACCGCCTCGAGATCAAGCCGGAGTTGGCGCAACCGGACGATCCGGTGAAGCGGCTGGATGTCAGCCTGCTGGCGGACTATCTTTTGGGGCCGGTGCTGGGTATTGAGGACCCGCGCACCGACCGGCGCATCGACTTTGTCGGCGGCATCCGTGGGCTTGCCGAGCTGGAGCGGCGGGTGGACAGCGGTGAGATGGCCGCGGCCTTCTCACTGTTTCCCACGCGCCTGGAGGATCTGATGGCGGTCGCCGACGCCGACCGGGTCATGCCGCCCAAGTCGACCTGGTTCGAGCCCAAGCTTGCAGACGGGCTCGTGTCGCACGTTCTGGACTGACGCGTCCGAAGCGCGGGCCTTTCCAGCGGACCCGAGAAAAGAAGAACCACGGAGGACACGGTGGACACGGAGGAAAGACATTGACTAAGGGCTGGCAGTGCCGGTTCCGGCACTGTCTATGAACCCCGTAATCGCCCGACTCGATCCTGCCCTCGGCCGTGGCAGGTCTATCGCTCGCGCCCTCCGAGGCTGCTGATTTGCCCTGCAAAGAGGAACGGGTGTTCCTCCGTGTCCACCGTGTCCTCCGTGGTTCAGATGGAGTGGTTTGGCAGAGAGCGACGCTAGGACGGGTAGACCAGCTGCCTCACCTCGGCGGGCTTCGGCAACGCGGTCGGCGCGACCCTCACATAACGGATGCCCGCGGCGGCGAGCTGCGGCTGCAGATGCTGCTTGATCGGATCGTCGGGGCGGGTGCCGTCGCTGATGTCCAGCAGCGCCACCACGTTCAGCGCCTTGTTGCACACCACGAAGTCCATGCGCGATTGCGCGAACTGCGCGCGGCCCTGGGGCGTGAGCGGCTTGCCGATGGGATTGATGACGTCGGTGAGCCGCGTATAGACGAAGATGTGATGGTCGGGCAGCGCCGCCTTCAGGACCAGGTACAGCACCTTGGGCGGCCCCTGCAGGAACGCCCCGGGAGGCTTTCCTGCTTTGGGTGCAGGCGCCATTGCGGGGACAGGCGCAGCCGCTGGTGTCGCCGCCGCGGCGTTGGCGACAACAGACGCTCCGGGCCCGCCGCCGGCCGGCTTGTCGCGCCGATACGCGGCGATGAGCGCTTCCAGCTCGCTGGCGTCCGCCCTGGGCTCCTTCGCCTTGCGGCCGGAGAACAGGCTACCGCCTTCGCCGCGAAGATGGCGGTGAAACTGCGCGAGGCCGACCAGCGCAGCGACTGCGATCACGCCGGCGATGGTGAGCTGGATCCACACGGTTCGTTTCTTTTCTTTCCGGGCTATCCGCCCTGGCCGTACTGCAAGATCAGCACGCCGAGCGCCAGCGCGAGCAGGAGGAACACCAGATTGACGGTGCCGGCCGCCCGGTAGAACAGCTGCTCGCCCTGCTCCGACCGGTTGCCGATCAGGAACGGACGACCGTCTCTTGGCGCCGTCAGCACCCGGATCGTCTCGGCTTGCGGCAGCCGCTCCGAAAGTGCGGCGGGCAACTGGTCACGCCGCAGGCTGCGCAACTCGCCGACCACGAAAACTGTATCCCCCGGTGCGATCCAGCGCTCCACGCGCTCCTCCAGACCGCTTCTCGATCTCCACTCGTGCGCGCCGCTGCTGGCGAGGCCCGCGGGAAACACCAGGCACTGCCCGCTGCCGTCGTCGATCACGAACGGGACGTCGGCCGCCTCGCTACGGTCGACGTACCAGGGCTCGCTGAGCCCCCGGCGCTTGTTGCGCTCGGTCCGGTACCAGAGCGCGACCTCGCCGGTAAGCGGCGCACGCAAGGCCAGGGCCTTGGGCAGGGGGCGGGCCACGCCTTTGACCTCGACATTGCCGTGGACGGATCCTTTGAGCCTCGCGGTCGGGGTCTGGGCGATCGCCCGGCGCCGGTGAGACGCATAGACCACTGCCGAGGCAGCGGTCGCCGCGATTGCGATATACAGCCAGCCGAAGCCCCTGGACATGCCCGCTCCAGGGTCGGAAGCGACCAGGACCGCGCTCACGAAGCCCAGCAGCGGCAGCATCGGCAGCAGCTCCCGCAACAAGAACCAGGGCGTGCCTCCGCCGCGGGTGGCTGACCGGATTCCCGTCAGCGCGTACAGGCGCGTGCCGCAGCCAGTGAGAAAAGCAATCAGGATCTCGCGCATGCGTTGGTTGCTGGCGACAAAAGCGAACCGGGTCAAAAACAGACCGAAGGCGAGCAACGGCCGTGCCTGCCTCGATCCACCGCACGCGATCGACGACGAAGCATTGTGCGCACGGCGCTGAAGCCGTGCGCGGCGTCGGACCGGACGGCACTCCAGGGCACCATGAGAAGGCGGCGCGTTGCAGCGCTTGCGGGACGCCTGTGGGCGTTTGCGCACTATCTCGCTGCGCAGTGCTAGGACTTTGGTCGGGTTCAGCGCGCGACGGTGCGATACCTATCGTGTCGTCGGCCTGCGTACTTCGTCCTCCCTCCCCCGCCTCACCTGGCGCGGGTCTGCCGTTTGGCCTTCGTCTCGGCCTTCTCGATCACCGATTTCGGCAGCTTCTTGAGCAGATCGGCGGTGTCCTTGTAGCGCACCACCGGCAGCACCCAGCCGTAGCGCTGCAGGTGCTCGAACATGGCGTAGGGCTTCTCGCTGGCCAGAATCACGGGCGCCACCGGCACCGAGGGCAGCTCGGGGACTATGGTCGCGAGCTCCTGCGGAATGCTCCTCGGATCGGTGATGTCCGCGACGATAAAGCGTGACATCCGTGCTAGCGTGGTCACGGTCTCGGTGAGATCGCGCTGGTCCGGCTTCTCGAAGTCGAACAGCATGGGCAGATACTCGTAGCGGCGCAGCTCGTCCTTGATCGCGTCCAGCACCGCCTTGCGCTGCGCGCTGAAGCGGCCGAGGATCAGCACCGCCTTCTTGCCCACGGTGTCTACAACGCGCTTGATCTTCTCGTTGTTGAGCAGGAGGTAGACGAACTGCGCCACCTCGAGATCGTCCACGCGGATGGCGGGCTCGCGGGAGGTGGCGCGAATGATCAGGTTGGACTGCGCCTTTGGCTTGCCTTTGAGGTTCCACGCGGCAATGCCGTAGATCTCGCAGCCGTCGAACACGGTGCCCTCGACACTCGTTTCGGCGAGCGATGCGTGACGCAGAATGGTATCGGTGAGGTCCGCGTGGTCCAGCCTGGCCCGTCTCAGGCTGGTTGTGCGCAGGTCGGCTCGCCGGAGATTTGCGTGGGTGAGATTGGCGCGCGACAGCGTTGTCCCGCGCAGGATAGCGCGCTCGAGGTTTGCATCGGCCAGATTTATTCCACGCAGTTCCCGATCGATCAGCAGGGCACGGCTCAAGTCGGGCTTCGCCCGGCTGCGCTTGCGCCAGGCGTTCCACGTCCGGACCCCGCGCGCCAGCATCTGCAGGTGCTTCTTGTCGGCCATGACTTCCTCCGTCGCGCGGGCGGTGTGCCGCGGACACCTGTTCCGATCGGGTAGCCAGCCTGACCGGGTCCCCAAGGACCATTTCGTACTGCCGGCCGCCTCTACTGTCATCCTACGGGAAAACAATGGCATACACGTTGCTTTGACAGTGGATACTACAAATCCCCGTCCGCCCCAGGGGCGGCCGCCAGGAGGCAAGCAAATGAACGATCCGGTCGTGCAGCAGCTCAGACAGGCGGTGACCGCCCACGGCGAGGGACTGCTCCAGAATCCGGCGCAACTCGAGCAGTTGCTCTCCGGCTCCGCGGCCAGCTTCCCCGGCAAGGTCAAGGCACTGCTCATCCTGCTGGACAAGAAGGCGGTCACGTTCCTCACCAACTGGTCGAAGGACGCCCGCCCCAACAAAGGCAGCTACGAGCAGCTGCGCCAGCAGATCGCCGGCAAGTTCGAGCAGGCCAAGCTGCTCAATGCCGCAGCAGCCAGCTGGGCGCTGGACGCATGGGCCGCCGCGCTGGGCGTGCGCCCGGAGGCCGGAGGTGCGGCTGCGCCTAGTGCCGAGCCGAAGGCCGCCGCAGGGCTCTCCCTCGTCGAGGCGGAGCCTGCAGCTGCGCCGGCGCCCGCGCCGGTCTCCGCGGCGGCAGCCGTTGCCTCGGCGTCACCGGCCAAACCGGCAGCCGCCGCAACCAACCCCTACGCGCCGCCGTCGGCACCGGTCAGCGACCCCGCGCAGGAAGCCGACGAGGCCGCCTTCATCCCGGGCGGGCGCGGCGTTCCCGCAGGACGGGGCTGGAGCTGGATCGCGGAGGGCTGGGGCCTGTTCAAGGAAAGCCCGGTGATCTGGATCGTGAACTTCGTGCTGTTCATGCTCATAGTGATCGGGATCCAGCTTGTGCCGGTGCTCGGCGGCATTGCCGGCATGCTGCTCGCGCCGGTGCTGGGCGCCGGCCTCATGATCGGCGCACGTGCCGTCCATCAGGGTGAAGGTCTGGAAGTTGGACACCTGTTCGCCGGCTTCCGGGAGCGCACCGGGCCTCTGGTGGTCGTGGGCGTGATCTACCTCGTCGCGACCATGGTGATCGTGCTGGCTATGGTGATGCTGGTCGGTGTCAGCTTCGTCGGTGTCATGACTGGCAGTGCCCAGGCGTTCGGCGCAGGTCTGTTGCTGGGCGTGCTGGTTGCGGTAGCGCTGTCCATTCCGCTGATGATGGCGTACTGGTTCGCGCCGGCGCTGGTGGCGCTGAACGGGCTTGGCGCTGTCGACGCCATGAAGACCAGCTTCTCCGCGTGCCTGAAGAATATCCTGTCCTTCCTGGTATACGGCCTGATCGGCCTGGGGCTAGGCATCATTGCCAGCATTCCCCTGGCGCTCGGCTGGTTCGTGCTCGCGCCGGTCTTCGTGGCGTCGATGTACGCGAGCTACCGCGATATCTTCTACGAGGATTGAAAGGCAAGGACGAAGGAATGGGGATGTAGGAGGTAGAGGCGCGCAAGCGCGCAACTACGTCCTTCGCGCTACCACCCACCACCTCCACCCCCGCCACCCCCGGAGCCCCCACCACCGCCTCCGGACGACGAACCTGGAGGCGTCGAAGCCGACGACACGGCAGAATCGAAGGAGCTCGACAGGGATGAGGAGAAGGTGCCGAGATCGTTCGCGTCGAAGCGATCGCCGTTATACCAGTCCGGCGTATAGCCCGCGGCGGCTTGCGTGAGGAACACGGTCGCGAACTTCTCGGACCACGCCTGCGACACACCCAGGGCCAGCGCGAAGGGGAGATAGGTTTCGAACAGCCCCGTGGCCCTTGGGCCACATGACCACAATGGTCAGGCCCTCGCGCGGCCCGAGCGGCGCGGTGGTAGCGAACACCGGGCCGTCATCCATGACGGCCCGGTAGTACTTCCCCGTTGCGCCCATCCGGCCCGTGTAGCCGTCCAGCCTGACCGCATCGGCGGGAATCCCGGCCGGCAGTTGCACCTCGCCGTGACGTGGTCGATCGGGAAATCCCAGCCCACACCGGTGACGTTCCAGTACAGCTCGTCGTGATCGGCGAAGAAGCCGAGCTGCCGGTCCGTGCGATAGCGGATCTCGTACGTGCACGCACCCGCGGAGAGGAAGCGGTCTTTGTGCCCGATGTAGTTGCCTTCAGCTCCGGGTAGTCTTCGGCCACCGCGATGAGCCGGTGCAGCTTGCGGCCGAGGGATGCTTCCGGCGCGCCCTTCTCGACCGGACCGCTCGCCGAGAGTGCGCTCGCGCGCCGCGCCACCACGCTCTCCAGAACGCCGCGCTCATATCCGGCGTGCTGCTTGACTGCGTCCACCAGTTTGGGGATCAGGTCGTGGCGGCGCTTGAGCTGCACCTCCACATCGCTCCAGGCCGCGGCCACGCGGGCGCGGTCCCGCACCAGCAGGTTGTACAGCATCACACCCCAGACCCCCAGGACAGTGACGGCGGCAAGCGCGACGATGGTCATGACTACGGTGTGACAGCAACAGTGATCGAGCTGCTGGCATGCAGGATGCGCGCCAGACTGTTTCTCTGGCTCACAGACGGGGTAGACTGCCCGCTCCGGTCCTACTCAGAGCAGGAGCGTGCCATGAGCGAGAAACCCACCGGTTGGCTTTCGCAGCAGGAGATCGAGAGTGTTGCGCCGGCGGAGACGGCGGCCTTTCGCTCGCCGGTGCCCACACAGATCGTGTCCAACGGCGAGTACAACCCGCTGCCGCAGACGGAAAGCCAGCGCCGGGTCGAAGGGCTGATCAAGTCGCTCGGGCAGCACTATGCGAAGCGCCACGGCCTCACGCGCCGCGCCTTCCTGCAGTCCGCTTCCGGGATGGCGGCGGCGTTTCTCGCGATGAACCGGGTGTTCGGTCCGGTCTGGCAGGTATCGGAGGCCGAAGCTGCGGATCGCGATATGGCCGACGACCGGGCCCGCCGGCTGGCGGGCCAGCTCATCCTGGATGCACAGACCCACTTCGTGCGCGACGACTTCACGCGCGACCGCATGCTCAACCTTGGCCGCTACGCCGCCGAGCACTGGAACCCGGCCATGAAGAGCACGCCGATGACCCTGGCGCGCTACAAGTTCCAGAACTACCTCAAGGAGATCTTCCTCGACAGCGACACCAAGCTCGTGGTGCTGACCTCCGCGCCCTACGACAATATCGACTACTACCACCTGTTCAACGACCAGATCCGCGACGCGCGCGCGGCGATCAACACCGTGGCCGGCACACGCCGCATGTTCGCGCATTCAGTGTTCACGCCGAACCGCCCGGGCTGGCTGGACGATGTCGACCGCGCCATCGAGGAGTTCAAGCCCGACTCCTGGAAGGGCTACACGGTGGGCGATCCCTCGCAGCCGACCCAGCTCGGGCTGGCCTGGCGCCTGGACGACGAGAAGCTGGTCTACCCGTTCTACGAGAAAGCCGTCAAGGCGGGCATCACCAAGATCTGCATCCACAAGGGCCTTCTGCCGCGTGACTACGAGAAGTCCTGGGCCGGCGTGTGGCGGCACGCCACCGTAGAGGACCTGCCGCAAGCGGCGAAGGACTGGCCACAGCTCACCTTCATCATCTACCACGCGGCGCTTCGGCCGCTCCTGGAGCAGCCCGAGCTGGAGCTGGCCGAGTTCGAGCGCAGCGGCTACATCCGCTGGGCCACCGATCTGGCGCGCATGCCCGCCGAGCACGGCGTGAGCAACGTCTACGCCGAGATCGGTGCTTCGTTCGCCAACTCGGCGGTGGCCAACCCGCGCTTCTGCGCAGCGCTGATCGGCCAGCTCGTGAACGAGATGGGCGAGGACCATGTCGTGTGGGGGACCGACTCGGTGTGGTGGGGCTCGCCGCAGTGGCAGATCGAAGCCATGCGCCGCCTGGAGATCCCGGACGACATGATGCAGAGAATGGGCTGGCGCAAGAAGCTAGGCGGCCCTGACAGCGAGATCAAGCGCAAGATATTCGGGCTCAACTCGGCACGGCTGTACGGCTACGAGGTCGAGGCCACGTACCGGCAGCTCACGCACGATGCGCTCGCGCAAATGAAGCAGCGCTATCAGCAGGCCGGCGCGGCGCGCAGCAACCGGGCTTACGGTTTCGTGGCGAAGCCCGCAGGCTGACGCGCGCATGCCGGCGTGTCAGCGGCAAGGGTCACAGTCGCGTGTGCGCGGGCACGCCGCGCTCGGTGACGGTCGCAGACGCATGGGCCCGCGGTCCTGAGCATCAGGAAATGTCATCCCCTACTCGAGCAGCATGGATTCACGGCCGGACTTCGCAGACCGGCACGTCGGTACAGCCGCTGCCCGTCAGCAACCCCCGGATGCACGCGAACTGCTCATCGTGCAGCGTGAGCTGCAGGTCCATCGACTCCCGGCTTTTGGCCG
>Ga0209706_10001184_pt1 | contig 14782 bp, 10 predicted proteins | sample PPLLaktember2015_6_FD_187263 | JGI IMG/M metagenome (GOLD analysis project Ga0209706, IMG submission 187263) | Freshwater sediment microbial communities from Prairie Pothole Lake near Jamestown, North Dakota, USA - PPLs Lake P8 Core (1) Depth... | ecosystem: Environmental > Aquatic > Freshwater...
GTAACGCGCAGCGCGATGCCGATCTCAGGAAACATGGGAAATCCTCCCTCCGGCGGATTCATACGATCCCCGCGCGGGTCAAGAACAGGTCGATGAGCTTGATGCCGAGGAACGGCGCGGCGATGCCGCCGACCCCGTAGACGAGCAGCGAGCGCCGCAGCAACACCGCCGCGCCCATCGGGCGGTAGGCGACGCCCTGCAGCGCGAGCGGGATCAACGCCACGATGATGAGTGCGTTGAAGATCACCGCGGCGAGGACGGCACTGAGCGGCGAGGTCAGGCCCATGACGTTGAGCGGCGCGATCTCGGGGTACACCCCCATGAACAGCGCCGGCAGGATGGCGAAGTACTTGGCCACGTCGTTAGCGATGGAGAACGTGGTGAGCGAGCCCCGCGTCATCAGCAGCTGCTTGCCGATCTCGACGACCTCGAGGAGCTTGGTGGGATCCGAGTCGAGGTCGATCATGTTGGCGGCCTCCTTGGCCGCCTGCGTGCCGGTGTTCATCGCCATTCCGACGTCGGCCTGCGCCAGGGCCGGCGCGTCGTTGGTGCCGTCGCCGGTCATCGCGACCAGCCGGCCCTGCTGCTGCTGCTCCCGAATCAGCTCCATCTTGCGCTCGGGCGTGGCTTCGGCCAGGAAGTCGTCGACGCCCGCTTCGCGCGCGATCGTGGCCGCGGTGCGCGGGTTGTCGCCGGTTATCATCACCGTGCGGATGCCCATGGCGCGGAAACGCGCGAGGCGCTCCGCGATGCCGATCTTCACGATGTCCTTCAGGTGCACGATGCCGAGGATCCGGTTGCCCTCGGCGACCGCCAGGGGCGTCCCGCCGGAATCGCCGACGCGCTCCGACGCGGGGAGCAGGTCCGCCGGGATCGCGCCGCCCTGGGCGCGCACCCAGGCCACGACCGCGTCGACCGCGCCCTTCCGGTACTCGTGGCCGTCGACGCTGCAGCCGCTCATCCGGGTCTGGGCACTGAAGGGCACGAACTCGGCGCGCGCATCGGCCAGCGCGGCCACGCTGCGCGCGTAGCGCTCGCGGATCAGCTTCACGATGGAGCGGCCCTCGGGCGTCTCGTCCGCGGCGCTCGCCAGGTAGGCCGCCGCCGCCAGCGCATCGACGCCGGCGCCCGCCGCCGGCAGCAGCTCGCTCGCCTCGCGGTTGCCGATCGTGATCGTCCCCGTCTTGTCGAGGAGCAGCACGTCGACGTCGCCCGCCGCCTCGATGGCGCGCCCGGACAGGGCGAGCACGTTCTTCTGCACCAGCCGGTCCATGCCCGCGATGCCGATCGCCGAGAGTAGCCCGCCGATCGTGGTGGGGATCAGACAGACGAGCAGGGCCACGACCACCGGCACCGCAAGCCGGACGCCGCTGTAGAGCGCCATCGGCACGAGGGTCACGCACGCGAACAGGAAGACCAGGGTGAGGCCGGCGAGCAGAATGCTGAGCGCGATCTCGTTGGGGCTCTTCTGGCGCGCCGCGCCCTCGACGAGGGAGATCATGCGATCCAGGAACGACTCCCCGGGGTTCGCGGTGATGCGCACCACGATCTGGTCGGAGAGCACGCGCGTGCCGCCCGTCACGGCCGAGCGGTCACCGCCGCTCTCGCGGATCACCGGGGCCGACTCGCCCGTCACCGCGGACTCGTCGACGCTGGCGATGCCTTCGATCACGTCCCCGTCGCCCGGGATCAGCTCGCCCGCGCTCACCACGACGACGTCGTCGCGGCGCAGCGCGGACGCGGCCACCTCCTCGACGCGGCCGTCGACACGTCGCTTCGCCGTCGTCTCGCGGCGCATGCGGCGCAGGGTGTCGGCCTGCGCCTTGCCGCGCCCTTCGGCCACCGCCTCCGCGAAGTTCGCGAAGATCACGGTGAACCAGAGCCACGCGGTCACCGCCCCGCTGAACCAGGTCGGCAAGGCGTCCGGGCTCGGCGCCAGGACGTCGCGCAGCCAGACGAGGGTCGTGAGGACGCTCCCCACCTCGACCACGAACATCACGGGATTGCGCGCTAGGACCCTCGGATCCAGCTTGCGCAGGCTGTCCAGCGACGCGCGCACCAGGATGTCGCGGTCGAAGAGGGAGATGGCCCTTGCACGGGGACCGGCCATGGAGTGCCTCCGATCAGTAGAGCTTCCCGGCGTTCGCCAGGAAGTGCTCGACCACGGGGCCGAGCGCGAGGGCGGGGAAGAAGGTGAGGGCGCCGACGATCACGACCACGCCCACCAGCAGTGCGGCGAAGAGCGACCCGTCGGTCGGGAACGTCCCGAGGCCCGCGGGAACGACCTTCTTGCCCACCATCGAACCCGCGATGGCGAGGGCAGGCACGATCATCAGGAAGCGCCCCATCAGCATGGCGAGGCCCAGGGTGGTGTCCCACCACGGCGTGTTGGCGTTCAAGCCGGCGAAGGCGGAGCCGTTGTTGCCGCCGGCGCTCGAGTAGGCGTAGAGGATCTCGGAGAGACCGTGGGGCCCCGCGTTGTTGAGCGACGAGACGCCGTAGGGCGCGGCCGAGGACCAGGCGCTGAAGCCTAGGATGATCGCCGGGAAGATCAGGATGTAGAGCATCGCGAGCTTCATCTCGCGCGCCTCGATCTTCTTGCCGAGGTACTCCGGCGTCCGGCCCACCATCAGGCCGGCGATGAAGACGGCGAGCACCACGAAGACGAGCATCCCGTAGAGGCCGGCGCCGACCCCGCCGAAGATCACCTCGCCGAGCTGGATGTTGAAGAGCGGCACCAGGCCGCCGAGCGCCGTGTAGCTGTCGTGCATCGAGTTGACCGAGCCGTTCGAGGCGTCGGTCGTGGCGACCGCCCAGAGCGTCGAAGCCGCCACGCCGAAGCGGGTCTCTTTGCCCTCGAGGTTCCCGGCAGCCTGGTCCACCCCGAGCGGCGCCAGCGCGGCGTTCGGCTGGCTCTCCGCCCAGTAGGCGGTGAGGATGCCGACCGCGAAGAGCAGCGCCATCGCGCCGAACAGCACCCAGCCCTGCCGGGTGTCGCGCGCCATCTTGCCGTACGTGTAGGTGAGCGCGGCGGAGATCAGCAGGATCGCGAGGCACTCCAGGAAGTTCGTGAAGGGGGTGGCGTTCTCGAAGGGGTGCGCCGAGTTCACGTTGAAGAACCCGCCGCCGTTGGTGCCGAGCTGCTTGATCGCGATCTGCGAGGCCGCCGGCCCCATGGCGAGCGTCTGCTTGCCGCCCTCCAGCGTCGTCACGTCGACGTAGGGCGAGAGGTTCTGGATGACGCCGCCTGCGACGAGCAGCAGCGCCAGGACGACCGACAGCGGGAGCAGCAGGTAGACCGTGGCGCGCACGAGGTCGGCCCAGAAGTTGCCGATCGTGCGCGGCGCGCCCTCCGGGACGACGCGCGTCAGGCCCCGCGCCAGCGCGATCGCGATGCCGATGCCCGCCGCCGCCGAGACGAAGTTGTGCCAGGCGAGTCCCGCCATCTGCGAGAGGTACGACATCGTCGTCTCGCCGCCGTAGGACTGCCAGTTGGTGTTGGTGGTGAAGCTGACCGCCGTGTTCCAGGAAAGGTGGGGCGAGACGGCGGCAAGGCCCTGGGGGTTCCACGGCAGCACGGCCTGCAGGCGAAGGATCGCGTAGCTCACGAGCAGGCCGAACAGGCTGAAGACCAGCAGCGCGAACGTGTACTGGAGCCAGGTCTGCTCGCGGCGCGGGTCGACGCCGCACGCGGCGTAGAGCCCGCGCTCGAGCGGCCCGAAGAGCGGCTCGAGCGGACGGCGCTCGCCCTCGAAGACCCGGTACATGTAGGTCCCGAGCGGCTTCGTGAGCGCGAAGAGGACGATCGCGAAGAGGAGGATCTGGAGCCAGCCGATGAAGGTCATGGTGGGGCCTCAGAAGCGCTCGGGGCGCAGCAGTGCGTAGACCAGGTAGGCGGTGAGGAGGAGGGTCACCGCGACGCCCGTCCAGAGTTCGAAGTCCACGGCCGGCCCTCCTCAGAGCCGCTCGCACGCGAGGGCATAGCCCCACGCGACGGCGAAGAAGACGAGAGTGACCACGACGTAGGCGAGATCGGGCATGCTTCCTCCTGGAGCCGCAGTTCCCGGAGAAGGCATGAGCAAACGCCGTGCCACGCCTGGTTGCCTCGCAGCGGCACCGAGCGCCGGGGAGCGCGGGACCAGGCTGCAGGCTGCAGGACGAGGTTCGAAACGCCCTGCGATCTGCAAACTGGGTCGAATTGCCGCGGGGGCGCCCCACCGTGGACAGCATGCCCGGGGGACGACCAGGCCGTCACCGGCGTCGAGGCGATCTACCGGTTCTAGGCCGCTCCGCTCGGCTCGGCCGCGGGCTCGGACGCTTCGCCGCGGCGGCGCAGCCGCGCGCGCACCCATTCGGAGAGGTCGTCGAGCATCAGGTAGAAGATCGGCACCACCAGCAGGGTGAGGAGCGTCGAGGAGAACATCCCCGCGCCCGACGCCACCGCCATCGGCGCCCGGGTCTCCGAGCCCGGGCCGAAGCCGAAGGCCGCGGGCACCACGCCGAAGATCATCGAGATCGCCGTCATCAGAACCGGGCGCATGCGGACCGGCGCCGCCTTGCGCATGGCGGCCACCTTCTCCATGCCCTCCGCGCGCAGCTGGTTGGCGTAGTCGACGAGCAGGATCGAGTTCTTGGTGACGAGGCCGAGCAAGAGGATGATGCCGATGATGCTGAACAGGTTGACGGTCATGCCCGGCTTGCCGCCCAGGTGGAGCAGGTAGAGGCCACCGAGCGCCCCCACCATCGCCAGCGGGAGCGCCATCATCACCGTCAGGGGGTGGATCAGGCTCTCGAACTGGGCGGCGAGGATCATGTAGATCACCAGGATCGCGAGCCCCAGGGCGACCTGGAACTGCTGCATGCCCTCGGCGAACGCCTCCGCCTGGCCGGAGAGATGCATGGTCACGTCCTCCGGAAGCAGGCCGGCGCCGATCTCGCGCGCCACCTCGATCGCCTCGCCGAGCGGGCGGCCTTCGAGGTTCCCCGAGATGGTGACGCTGCGCTGGCGGTCGACGCGGCTGATCGCCGAGGGCGCCGCGGCCTTCTCCACGCTGACGAGGTTGCGCAGCTCGACCACTCCGCCGTCGCGCGTCCGCGCGTAGAGCCGCTCGATCGCGGCGGGGTCGGCGCGCTGGGCCTCTTCCAGCCGCACGCGGATGTCGTAGCGTTGGCCGGCTTCCTTGAAGCTGGCCACGTCCATGCCGCCGATCATCGCCTGGATCGTCGAGGCGAGCGTGCGCGCGTCGAGGCCGAGGGCCGCCGCCTTCTCGCGGTCGGGAACCACCCGCAGCTCCGGTCGCCCGAGCTTCAGATTCGTGTCGAGGTCGACGAACCCGCCCTTCTGCTCGAGCTCGGCGATCATGCGGGTCGCGAGGCGGTCGAGCGTGTCGATGTCGACGCTACCGCGCAGGTCGACCGCGAACTGGCCGCTGTCGCCCGACGCCATCATGCCCGACATGTCGCTGACCTTGACCTTCTGGCCCGGGATGGAGGTCAGCGCCTGGCGCGCGGCCAGGACCAGCTCCTGCGCGCTGCGCTCGCGCTCGGAACGCTTCTTCAGCATCGCGAACATCACGCCGTCGGTCGGCTGCGGCGGCCCCGCGCCCTGTCGCCCGGTGCCGGCGGCCGAGAACAGGCCGGCCACCTCGGGCTGGGCGAGCAGCCATTCCTCGTTCTTGTTCAGGATGTCGAGGGTGCCCTGCACGCTGGTGCCGGGCGGCGTCGAGAACTCGACGAAGAAGCGCCCCTCGTCGGAGGACGGGAAGAACTCCGCGCCGAGGCGCGAGCCGAAGCCGAGCGCGACGACGAAGGAGACGCTGGCGATGCCGAGCGTCGTCCAGCGGTGCGCGAGCGTCCAGTCGAGCACGCGCCCGTAGCGGAGCTCGAGCCAGGCGAAGCCCTGCTCCAGGCGGTGGTAGATGCTGCCGTGCGCGCGCTCCCGCGCCGCCGGCACGCGGGCGGCGAGCATCGGCGTCAGCGTGAGCGCGACCACCAGCGAAACCAGCACGGAGATCGCCACGGTGGCGCCGAACTCGCCGAGGAAGTTCCCGACGATCCCCTCCACGAACACCACCGGCACGAACACCGCGGCGATCGCGAGCGTGGCCGCGGTGGCCGCGAAGGCGATCTCCCGGGTGCCGACCGAGGCGGCCTCCATCGGCGCGAGGCCGAGGTCGCGGTGCCGCTCGATGTTCTCGAGCACGACGATCGCATCGTCGATCACCACGCCGACCGCCAGCGTCATCGCGAGCAGGGTCATGGTGTTGAGCGTGTAGCCGAGCAGCCACATGAAGCCGAAGGTGGTGACCAGCGAGACGGGGATGGCGAGGCCGACGATCAGCGTCGGCCGCCAGCGCCGCAGGAACACGAACACCGTGAAGGTGGCGAGCACCGCCCCGAACTCGAGCGAGAAGATCGTCTCCTCGACGGCCTCGCGGATCGACGTGGAGAAGTCGGCGACCCCCTCGCCCTGCTTGAAGTGCATGTCGTCGGGAAGCGTCTCCTCGAGCTGCGCCATGCGGGCGCGCACCTCGTCGGCGACGGCCACGGTGTTGCCGTCGGACTGCTTCTGCACGCCGAAGCCGACCGCCGGGGCGCCGTCGAAGTGCGCGATCATGCGCTCGTCCTCGTGGCCGTCCTCGACGCGCCCGACGTCGCGCAGCATCACCGGCGCGCCCTCGGCGTAGGCGATCACCATCTGCTCGAGCTCGGCCAGGGTCGAGTACTCGGCATCGGTCTTCACCGAGTACTCGACCTCCCGGCTCTCGACGAGCCCGCCCGGGATCTCGACGTGCTCGCGGCGCAGCGCATCGATGACGTCCGTGGCCGCCAGCCCCCGGGCGCGCAGGGCCTCGCCGTCCAGCCAGATGCGGATCTGACGGTCGAGGCGACCGAACACCTGGATGCCCGCCACCCCGTCGATCGTCTCCATCTTCGGCTTCACGTTGCGCCGCGTGAACTCCGAGAGCTCGACGGCGCCCCGCTGGCTGATGATCGGGATCCACATGATCGGGAAGTTCGCCGGGTTGACCTTGTCGACGACCGGCGGCTCGACTTCCGCGGGCAGCTCCATGCGCGCGCGGGCGATCTTGTCGCGCACGTCCTGGGCGGCGATGTCGATGTCCTGGTCCAGCTCGAACTCGACGCGGATGCTGGCGCCGCCCTGGCCCGACTCGGAGCGCAGCTCGCGCACCCCGGCCACGGTGTTGATCTGCTCCTCGAGGACGTCGGTGACGTCCTCCTCCATCACCTCGGGGCTGGCTCCCTCCATCACGGCCATGACGGCCACGACCGGGAACTCCATCTTCGGGAACTGGTCGACGCCGAGGCGGTTGTAGCCGAGCACCCCGAACACGATCATCGAGAGCGTCAGCATCCAGGTCAGGATCGGACGCCGGATGAAGATGTCGAGGAAGTTCACGGAACCGCCTTCCCGGCCTCGTCGGCGGCGCTCACCTCGGTGCGAACCAGGGTTCCGTCGGGGTTGCGGGGCGAGACGAGCACGCCGTCGGCGAGGCCCGCCTGGCCGCGGGTCACCACCAGCTCGCCCGCCGCGAGGCCGCGGGTCACCACGACCATGCCGTCGTGATGGGTGCCGGTCTCGACGTTGACGCGCTCGACGCGGTTGTCCGCCCCGGCGCGGTACACGATCTCGCCGTCCGCGCGCTGCAGCACCGCTTCCTCGGGCACCATCAGCAGGCCCTTGCGCAGCGCCACGCCGAGGTCGACGCGTGCGAACAGGCCCGGCCGCAGCCGCCCGTCGGGGTTCGCCACGCGCGCCTCCACGCGCAGCGTGCGGGTCTTCGGGTCGATGGTCGGGGAGACCACGCTCACCTCGCCCCGGAAGGTCTCGCCGGGGTAGGGCTCGACGCTCAGGATCACGCCCTGCGCCGGCGCCACGCGCGCCGAGTCTTTTTCGGCGATGTGGAACTCGACCTCGATCGGGTCGAGAGCCACCAGCTCGAAGAGCGTCTGACCCACCTGCACGTACTCGCCGCGGCTGACGTCCCGGCGCGCCACGAAGCCCGCGAAGGGCGCGCGCACGCTGGCGTCGCCCAGCGCTCGCTCCGCCACGCCGACCTGCGCCTGCGCCGCCGCGTGGCGCGAGCGCGCCAGCAGCAGCGCCGTCTCCACCTCGTCCATGCGCGCGTCGGCCGCGATGTTCTGCTCGTGGAGCGACTTCCAGCGCTTCTGCGCGCGCTCCTGCTCGTGGAGCGCGGCGGCCGCCTCCGCGAGGCCCGCCCGCGCGTTCGCCAGCTCGAGCTCGCGCTTCTGCGGATCGATCTCGAGCACCGCCTGGCCGGCTTCGACGGGCTGGCCTTCCTCGACGAGCACGGCCGTCACCTGGCCGGGCACCTCGGCGGCGATCGCCGCGCGATCCTTGGCCTGGAGCGCACCCGTGACGGAGATGCGCTCCTCCAGGTCGGCCAGCTTGACCCCGGTCGTGACGACGGGACGCAGCGGCGCGCTCGCGGGCGCATCGCTCCCGCTGCAGGCCAGTGCCAGGGCCGCCCCGACCAGGGCGGCGCCGATGCGGAGCCGATTCATGACGTACCTCGACGAGGCCGCTCGGGCGTGCTGGGTGGAGCCGTCCAGCCGCGCAGGAGGGCGTCTACGGATTCTTCGATGATCGTCGGCGACCACGCGAGGTCCGGCCGGCTGAGCAGCAGCGAGACGATCCCGTGGAGCAGCGCGAAGCAGGACTGCTGAGCGAGGTCGATGTGCTCGGGGGCGAGGCGGCCCTGCTCGATGAGCTGCCGCCAGGGCTGCTCCAGCAGGGCGCGGGAGTCCTCCGCCGCCTGCAGCGGGCGGGCGGTCGGATCGCGCCGCGTGGTGAGGATGCGGTAGTGCGTGGGATTGCCGAGCCCGAAGCGCGCGAAGGCCTGCGAGCGGGCGCGGATCGTTTCGAGCGGGTCCTCGCTCGTCGGTACGCCGCCGATCACCTTCAGCAGCTCGCCGAAGTGCTCCTCCAGGACCGCGTCGATCAGACCCAGCTTGTCGCCGAAGTGGTGGTAGATGCTGGGCGCCGTGTAGCCGCAGCGCTCCGTCAGCCGGCGGATGGAGAACGCCTCGTAGCCGCTCTCGGCGAGGAGCGACTCGGCGGCGTCGAGGATCGCCCGGCGGGCGTCCGCGCGCAGCTTGGAGCGGCGCTGCGCGGCCGTCTGGAGGGACATGGCTTCGTCTTCTGGGGGCTTCCCGGGGCGCGCTGGTGTCTCTAACACCGTTAGACCGGGCTAACGCTGTTATAGCGGATCGGCCCCCCGCGTCTACACCTTGAGCCCCTCCCCCCGGGGCCTAGAAGGGGGTCTGGCCTGGAACTCAGAAATCCGCGTAGCCGGGGACGCGCGGGAAGGGGATCACGTCCCGGATGTTCGCCATCCCGGTGATGAACTGGACGGCGCGCTCGAAGCCGAGGCCGAAGCCGGCGTGGGGCGCGCTCCCGAAGCGGCGCAGCTCCAGGTACCACCAGTAGCGCTTCGGGGTGCAGGCCCTGGGCCTGCATGCGCCGCAGCAGCACGTCGTGGCGATGCTCGCGCTGGGAGCCGCCGATGATCTCCCCGATGCGCGGCACCAGCACGTCCAGCGCGCGTACCGTGCGGCCGTCGTCGTTCAGGTACATGTAGAACGCCTTGATCTCCGCAGGGTAGTCGGTCACCACCACCGGCCGGCCGACGTGTCGCTCCGCCAGGTAGCGCTCGTGCTCGCTCTGCAGATCCGCGCCCCAGCGCACCGGGAACTCGAACGCCTCGCCGCTGCGCTCGAGGATCGCGATCGCCTCGCCGTAGCTGAGGCGCTCGAAGGGCGCCTCCACCACGTGCCGCAGCGTCTCCACGGCGCCCGGCTGGATGCGCTCGTCGAAGAAGGCCATGTCCTCGGCGCAGTCGTCGAGCACCCGCGCGAACAGGTGCTTCAGGAACGCCTCGGCGAGGGCGGCGTTCCCCTCGAGGTCGCAGAAGGCCATCTCGGGCTCGACCATCCAGAACTCGGCCAGATGCCGGCTGGTGTTCGAGTTCTCCGCGCGGAAGGTGGGCCCGAAGGTATAGACGTCGCAGAGCGCGAGCGCCGCGATCTCCGCCTCGAGTTGCCCGGACACGCTGAGGTGCGCCGGCTGGCCGAAGAAGTCGAGGCCGAACATCTGCCCGGCGCCCTCCGCGTCCGAGAGCGTGATGATCGGCGCGTGCAGCAGCACGAACCCGCGCGCCGCGAAGAAGTCGTGGATCGCGCGCGCCGCGGCGCTGCGCACGCGCAGCACGGCGCCGATCGTGTTGGTGCGCGGGCGCAGGTGGGCGATGCTGCGCAGGTACTCGAGGCTGTGTCGCTTCTTCTGGAGCGGATAGTCGGCCTCCGCCTTGCCGACCAGCTCCACCGCGTCCGCGCGCAGCTCGTAGCGCTGCCCCGAGCCCGGCGAGTCGACGAGCTCGCCGCGCACGCGCACGGCGTCGCCGTTTCCGAGCTGCCGCACCACGTCCTCGTATCCCGGCAGGCCCGGCGCGGCGATCACCTGGAGGCCGGCGAGGCAGGAGCCGTCGTTCACGACCAGGAACGACAGCTCCTTGGCGTGGCGCGCGCTGCGCAGCCAGCCCGCGACCTCGGCGGCGGCGCCGCCGCTCGGCCGCCGCAGCAGGTCGGCGATGCGCTCGCGGCTCACGCGAGGCTCCGGGCCAGCGCCTCGGCGCGCGCGAGCAGCCGCTCCGCGGCGTCGGGCACCAGGGTCGACTGCAGGATCTCGTATTTCAGATGCGCTCCCGGCTCGGCGAAGTTGCTCGGGTGAGGGAGGTAGCGCATCCAGCCGTTGGCGATCGACACCAGCGCCGCGTGTCGCGCCGGGGCCCTGCGCTTCCAGTCGAGACCGACGTCGACGGTCGGCTCGAGGGGCAGCCCGAGCAGCAGCGCGTCGCCCACCCGAAGCACCTGCACCAGCACCGCCGGCTGCTCGCCGAAGGCGAAGCGTGCGGCCGTGCGATCGCGCAGGTAACGGCGCACGCGGGCGCGCCGCTCGCGCCGCTCCTCGAGCGGATGGTGCGCGGTGCGCTCGTGCTCCGCCGCGTAGAGCTCGCGGGTGCCCCACTCCCGGCCGGGATCCAGCTCGAGCGCCTCGAGTGCGTCCCGGCGCGACGCCTCGTCGGCCCGATGCACGGGAATCATCTCGCGCGCCGCCGCGCCGCCGATCGCGGCCTCTTCGCGCGTCGAGGTGGCCAGGGCCGCGGCGGCGACCGCCTCGCCGACCTCGCGCCCGAGCGCCTCGCAGGTGGCGAAGTCGACGCCGACGCTCTGGCCGGGGACGCCGAGGTCGAGGAGCCCCCGGGTGCGGGGGTCCACGTCGGCGTGGGCGCCGAGCAGGAAGATCGGCAGCGCACCCGGCAGGCGCGCCGCGATGGCATCGTTCGCCGCCGCCGGCCAGTCGGCCGAGTAGAGCAGGTTGTCGTGCCCCAGCACGGTCGGGTGGCAGCCGTGGATCCAGGCGACGGCGAGCGGCGAGCCGTCGCGGCGGTCGACGCGGAGCACCAGCACTTCGGGGTCGAGGGGGCCGTCGGACCGGCGGCGGTTCCGGCCGATGCGGGCGGTCGCGGCGCCGATGCCGAGCCGCGCGGGAGCCGCGCCCGCCACGGCGGCGGCGCCGGCCTCGACGACGGCGTCGAAGAGGCTCGCCACGTACTCCGGCGGCTCGCGCTGCGCGAGCAGCGCGCCGAAGCCGCTGTCGGGCCCGCTGTGGGTGTGGATGCAGCCGACCAGGATGCGCTCCGCCGCGACACCGCTCCGCGCTGCCAGCCGCTCGCGCAGCGCGTCCGCCTGCGGCGGCGCGAGCAGGCAGAGGTCGCACTCGACGAGCAGCACGTCGCTCTCCGCCGCCAGGTAGAGGGCGCGGACGAAGAGCGGATCGTGAACCCCGGCGGCGGTCCCCACCCGCGCGCCGTAGCCCATCATGGGCGCTCCCAGCGGCGGCTCGAGGCGCCGCGCGCTCGCTCCGGCACGCAGCCCGTGCGGCAACCCCACCCTCCCGATCCGAAGCAGCCAGTATAGCTCCGCGCGGTGCGGCCCTCGCTGGATTCCACGTTGATTCCACCTCGCCGGCGGGCCCCGGGCGTGGTGATAGCCTGCCGGTGTCGCGCAGCCTGCGCGCGGGAGGCCTCGATGGACACGCCGGTCGGATCGCAGCACTGGGACCCCGAGCGCTACGAGCGGAACGCGCGCTTCGTCGCGGAGCTCGGCGCGCCGCTCCTCGAGGTGCTGGCTCCGCGCGCCGGCGAGCGCATCCTGGATCTCGGCTGCGGCGACGGCTTCCTGACCGAGCGCCTCGCGGCCCTCGGCTGCGACGTCGTCGGCGTAGACGCGAGCCCCGAGCAGGTGGCGGCGGCGCAGCGCCGCGGGCTCGCCGCCCGGGTTGCCCGCGCCGAGGCGCTGCCCTTCACCGGCGAGTTCGACGCCGTGTTCAGCAACGCGGTGCTCCACTGGGTGAAGGACGCCGCGGGGGCGATCGCGGCGGTGCGGCGCGCGCTCCGTCCGGGCGGGCGCTTCGTGGCGGAGATGGGCGGCGCCGGCTGCGTGGCGAAGATCCGCGACGCCATCGGCCAGGCCTTCGCGCGCCGGGGGCTGGCGGCCGGGCCCCTCGATCCGTGGTTCTTTCCCAGCGCGGAGGCCTACGGCGCGCTGCTCGAGGAGGGCGGCTTCACGGTGCGCAGCCTCGCGCTCTTCCCGCGCCCGACGCCGCTGCCGGGAGACGTCTCCGGCTGGCTCGAGACCTTTGCCGAGCCGTTCCTCGGCGCGCTGCCCGCCGGCGAGCGCGCGGGCGCGGTGGACGAGATCCGCGAGATCCTGCGGCCGCAGCTCTTCGACGCGGAGCGCGGCTGGACGGCGGACTACGTGCGGCTGCGCTTCGCGGCCGAGCGGCGAGAGGACTGAACGCCCCACTCGTCTGGTACCCTCGAGCCGCCGCCCGGGCGTTCCGCGAGGGGAGGCGAGCGTGATCCGCGACCTCGGCAGCGCACTGTTCGCTCCGCGCCGCTTCTTCAGCGAGCTGCGCGGCCGCGCGCCGAGCCTCGGGCGCGCCTTCCTGGCTCTGCTGGCTCCCCTGCTGCTGGGTGCGCTCCTCCAGGGCGTGCGCGCGGACGCGGTGCTGTCCCAGGTCCCCACGGAGTTCGCGCGAGGGCTGTCGCCCCATGCGCTGCGCTCGGCCTTCTACGTCGGGCTGGTTTTGACCGGCCCCCTCACGGCCGCGTTCGCGTGGCTCGCCGGCTGGGCGCCGATCCGCCTCGGCGCCGGCCGCTTCGAGCGGGTCGGCGAGGTCTCCGCCTGGACCCAGCTCCCGGCGGCCGCCGCAGGGCTCTTCAACCTGGCGGCCAGCGCGTTCGGCGTGGCGCCTCCGCCGCCGCTCGCCCTCGCCATCCAGATCGGCGCGACGCTCTGGTGTGTGTGGCTCGTCTACGAAGGGCTGCGTGCCTTCTCTCCCGGCACGGTGCGCGGCGGCGTGATCGCCTACGCGCTGTTCGCCGTCGGTTCCTTCGCGCTCGGGTTCGGGCTGGGCGTCCCTGGGGCCTCGCGCCCCTCCGGCGGCCTGATGTTCTGACGGCCGCGCAGCGGATGCGGTCTTTCCCCCGTTCCACCGAGGGGAAGCCCCGATCTGCAAGCGCCTGCGTGCGGCGCTTCCAGTCTGCCCGGCGACCGGCCGATGAGTGCGCCATGCGAGCGCAAGGCGATGCAGCCGCGCTCCGCGTCCTCCTCATCGCCGAGCTGGAGGCCGAGGAGCGCGGGCTTCCCGAGGCCCTCGCGGCCCGCGGCTTGAGCGTGGAATCGGTTTCCAGCGCGGCGGACGCGCTGCGCGCGCTGCGCGGCGACGGCGCGGACGTCGTGGTGCTCGCTCTTCCGCTCCGCAGCGTCGACCCGATCGCCGCCTGCGCGGCCGTGAAGGAAGGGCCGTACCCGCCGCTGCTGGTGATCGGAGATGGGCTGGGCCAGGCCGGCTCCCTGGCGGACGCGTTGCCCGAGGCCTGCCGCCCGGACGCCGTGGTGCCGCGCCCCCTCGAGGCCGCGAAGCTCGCCATGGCGATCCACGAGTGCGAGCAGTCGGCATCCGAAGAGCGCGAGAGTGGGACCGGCATCGACATCTCGCTCGCCGAGCTGCTCGTCGAGCTGAAGCGCCGCCGCTCGAACGAGGTGCTCGAAGTGCGCGCCGCGGGCGTCTGCACCGCGATCCACCTGCGCGACGGGGATCCGATCTTCGCCGAGGGCGGCTCGCTCCAGGAGACCCTCGGCCGCCAGCTCGTGCGGCGTGGCGCGATCGGCCACGAGGACTACGCGCGCGTCGTGGAGCGCATGACCGAGGGCGTGATCCAGCACCAGTCGCTGCGGCTCGGCGAGGTGCTGGTGGAGCTGGGCCTGCTCTCGCCGGCGGAGGTATACGACGCGCTGGCGCTCCAGGTGCGCGAGAAGGTCGTCGCCTGCTTCCAGTGGGAGAGCTTCGACTACGAGCTGCACGATCCCCTCGACGAGACCGTGGACCTCGGCATCTACCAGTGCCCCCCCGTGGAGGCGCTGGTGCTGGCCGGCATCCGCGCCCACTTCGGCCCCGAGCGGCTGGCGCCGCTGCTCGACCCCCAGGCCGATCGGGTGCCCGTGCTGCGGGCGAGCGCCGAGAGCCTGGTGCCGATCTTCCAGCCGAGCGCGGCGGAGCAGCGTTTGCTGCGCGCGATCGACGGCACGCGCACGGTGAAGGCGCTGCGCGGCGCGCGCATCCTCGACCCGGTGCACGCCGGCCAGCTCCTGGCGGCGCTCGCCGCCGGCTGCG
>Ga0209706_10001188_pt1 | contig 14760 bp, 13 predicted proteins | sample PPLLaktember2015_6_FD_187263 | JGI IMG/M metagenome (GOLD analysis project Ga0209706, IMG submission 187263) | Freshwater sediment microbial communities from Prairie Pothole Lake near Jamestown, North Dakota, USA - PPLs Lake P8 Core (1) Depth... | ecosystem: Environmental > Aquatic > Freshwater...
TGAATTTTTCGTCAAACAGCCAGGCATTACGAGGATTGTTGATCCTGGCAATGGTGCGTCCGATGTTAAAGAGCTTGCGCGCCAGATAACAGATTGCGAGGTTATCTTCATCTGATGCTGTACAGGCAGCCAGTACTTGCGCTTTCTGGATCCCAGCCGTCTCCAGAACACTTGGATCCGTTGGATTACCCTGAAAGATAACCTCAGTTGGAAGCTCATGATGGATCCGGCTCAATATTTGCGGACGGTGTTCAATCACCCGCACATCATATCCCTGCGCCAATAGCAGTAGAGCCAACTGTGTACCGGTTCTCCCGGCTCCAGCAACGATTACAAACATTTCATGCCTCCTGACCAGCGTGAAGCATTTCGCGCAGCTTACGAATGCCATCAAATGTGGCGCTTACCAGGACCGCATCCCCTGTCTCAACAATAGAATCACAATCCGGCAATACGGCTTTTCCAGAGCGCGTTATGGCGACTGGGGTACATTCTTCGGAATTGATCAACTCACCCAGTTTATGGCCATGCCAGGTCTGAGGCACGCTGAATTCATATACTTCAACTTCTCCATTCCCAGCCGAAAAGACTGTGCGCAGCTCCTGATGGTAGAGCAATTCCTCAATTCGCCCCGCCCCCCAACTGCTTGTGCTGACCACCTGCAGGCCAAACTCCTCATGTAATTTGCGCCAATTCGGATCGTAGTTACGCACAACCACATTCGGCACCTGATAAACCGAGCGAGCAATCTGGGCGACTACTGCATTGAGTGTGTCTGAACTGGTCACAACAGCGATGCCATCCGCTTGATCAATGCCAGCGCGGTTCAGGACATCCTGGTTGAGGGCTTCTCCTTCTATGGTCCGCCCACGGAACCTGGAATCTAAATTCTCAAACGCACCTAGCTCGGTATCAATCACCGAGACTTTGTGCCCTTTTTCGAAGAGCCGGTAGGCCAATTCGGATCCCACACGGCCACATCCAACAACAATGACTTTCATAATAAACTCCACTAACTTACCAGATCCTATTTAATTCCTCAGGTTCATCCAACCTGATAAGGTACGTCCGTGATAACGATGCCTGGCTTGAATATCAAGGCCATTCGCAAAAGAAATGCCGTCTGCATATGCAATAGATTGTGATACCAGTGTTTTGGGATAAATTGTGGAACAACTACCGTGATGGTCTCATTTGGCTGACGCTGGCTGGCAACTTCCTCAATATAATCGATCAATGGTTCGAGCAGCAAGCGATAGGGGGAATCAAGCATCACCAATCGCACTCCCTCCCCCCAAATATCCCATTTTTGTTCAAGCTTTTCAGTTTCCACTGGATCAATGGATACATGCACCGCAGTGATATCCATAGATAGGGCGCGGGCGTAACGCAGAGCAGCCAGTGAGCCGCGATGTACACCTGAGATTGGAATAATGACTCTATGGCGTGGGGTCACAGGCGGTGAACCATAGTCTTCCAATGACAAACTTTTCGCCAGTTCGCGATAATGGCGGTGGATCGCTGAAAAGATATAGACCAAAATAGGAATAACAATAAGGACAAGATAAGCGCCATCTGCAAATTTGGTATAAGCAAACACTAACATCACTATAAAGGTTAACACAGCACCAAAACCGTTGATGACCATTTTTAGCTGCCAACGAGGATCAAATCGTAAGGTCGATCCTCTTTCCTTAATTTCCTCCCCTGGCTTGATTCGCCCAATTTTATGCCAACGCAACGCCATGCCGCTCTGCGATAGGGTAAATGAGAGGAAGACGCCGATTGCATATAGAGGGATCAATGCCGTCACACTGGCCTTAAAAATTACAATTAAAATACTGGCAAACAAAGCCAGAAAAACGATCCCATTTGAATAAACCAGACGGCTACCACGGAAAGCTAGCTGGCGTGGCAAGAAACCATCAGCAGCCAGCAGGGCACTCAGGCGGGGGAAATCAGCAAAAGCGGTATTAGCCGCCAAAACCAGGATCACAGTGGTGGCAGTGATGGTCATCAGGTATAAAATACCGCGGCCATCATAGATTGTGCGCGCCAATTGAGATATGACGGTTTCATGTTCGGATGGAATTGTGTGTATCTGCCCTGACAAGTATGTAATTCCCAAGAACAATGTCCCCAGAATCAATGCCATAGCGATCAGGGTAATGCCAGCATTGCGGCTGCGTGGCTCACGAAAGGCAGTAATTCCATTGGAGATGGCTTCAATCCCGGTTAACGCAGCAGTGCCACTGGAGAATGCATGCAAGATAAGAAATGGCGATACTGCGACCAGTGGGCCTAGAACTTCAAGTTCTGGTGGATCGATGACCATACCTAGATTGCCGGTAATTAATTGTATGAAACCATATAGCAACATAGAAAACATCATCGCCACAAAAAAATACGTCGGAATGGCGAAAATTGCACCTGATTCTTTTACCCCTCTCAGGTTAACCACCATAACCAATAAGACCAAAACTACGGCGATGAGCACACGGTATTCCATTAATACTGGTGAAGCAGATGTGATTTGAGCTACACCGGATGAAATTGAAACCGCTACGGTCAAAATATAGTCTGTCAGCAGAGCTGCTCCCGCCATCTGAGCCGGCAATTCTCCCAGATTATCCCGGGCGACGATATACGCGCCGCCCCCACCCGAATAAGCATGGATGGTTTGCTCGTAGGAGATGGTGACAATCGCCATCAAGACGACAATTGCCAGCGAGATCGGAAAAGCATAGCCAAAAGCACCGGTACCGGCAATTGCCAAGATCACCAGGATTTCCTGGGTAGCGTAAGCTGTGGACGAAAGTGCATCGGAGGCAAAAACAGCCAGGCCGATGGCTTTGCCGATCGTTTGATGTGGGGCATCTGCCGTGGGTAGTGGACGCCCGATAAGCCAGGTTTGAAAGCCACGCCGTGGCTCATCACGGGCGACTCGATTAAATGGACTTCCATTTTGGTTCGGATTCATAATGGCTCAATTCATTTCGAAATATCAAGCGAGTGATCATATACCAGCTTGATAAGCCTGTCAAGGAGGTTAATGAAGAGATTATACTGGAATTATCAATAGATAATAAAGCAGACAGCCATTGAACAAGCTGTCTGCTGATAGGCCAGATAAACCGGGAGGTTTATTTACTAACTCGATTGAGATTCTCCCAGGGTAAGCTGCATAGTCTGAGGATTTCCATTGCGGACAACATCAATCTCTACCATCTCACCAGGCTGGTTGGCGAACAGCGCATTCAAAAAGAGCGTATCCTCGTCGATTTTAGCGTCTCCGATGCGTGTGATAATATCACCTGATTGGATCCCGCCAAGATCAGCCGGACCGCCGGGTACAACATCCGATACATATACGCCCCACTCGACTGGTAAATCGTAAGCCGAGGCGATGTCTGGAGAAATAAACTGCCATCGAATTCCCAGGTAGGGCCGCGAAAAGAAACCGCGTTCGATGATCTGTCCAGCAACTTCTTGCACTACTGAGGTAGGCACCGCGAACCCAAGCCCTTCTGCGGATGCACTGCCCATTTCACTCCCGCGCACCACCAGGGTGTTGATCCCAATCACTTCACCCGCCAAATTGACCAGTGGACCACCAGAATTACCACTGTTAATGGCTGCATCGGTCTGGATCAGATTTTCGATCTGGTAACCATTCTCGGTTTCAATCATCCGTCCGGTAGCGCTAACAACACCCACTGTGACCGTGTTGACAAACTCACCCAGCGGCGAACCAATGGCAATTACTGTTTCACCAGGCTGTAAGGCATCCGAATTACCCAGGCTGGCATAACTCTGGACTTCACCATCCAATTTCAATACCGCCAGGTCTGCATAAGGATCGGCCCCGATCACCGTGGCTGGCAACTCATTACCATCAGCCAGCAGCACATTGACACTGGTAGTCCCATCGATTACATGATTATTGGTTACTGCATATCCATCGGCTGAGATGATCACCCCACTACCACTCACCCGTTGATCGCCAGTATATCCGAAAAATGTTTCACGCCCTGCGACAGTGCCAACCACAGTTACCACGGCAGGACCAGCTTTTTCAACAGCCTGGGTGATGTTGGTCTGGATATCGGTATTGGAGATGAGCACTTGTGGTTCTGGCAATGTCTCGGCTGGTAATTCGCTAATTGGGGACTGAACTTCCCCTGCAGGGGCAACTCGATCCTGTAAAAAGCGATAGGCGGCTACACCACCTGCCAGGACTCCTCCAAATGCTGAGATACCTGCCACAACAAATATAAGCAGAATATAAAATACTTTTTTGGCTGTCATCTTCTTAACTTCTCTCAACAACAAACTACGGTCGTTATTTATCAATCGCGCTGGCGACCAACGCCAACCACCATGCTGATCCAATACAGTAGCTGCATAACTGCTGTAATCAGGGCTGCAACATAAGTCATAGCGGCTGCATTCAGCACATGATTTACCCCGCGCATTTCATCCTCACCCTGGATGATGCCGGATTCAGCTAACATCTGGCGCGCTCGGGCGGAAGCATTCAGCTCAACTGGCAGGGTCGCTAAAGCAAACAAAGCACCGGTTGAAAAAACAGCAATTCCTACCCAGGCAAGTTCGGTAAACCCTAGCATTAAACCAATCAAGATCAAAAACCACCCCAGGTATGAACCGATATTCACAGCCGGAACCAGGGCGGCGCGTAAGCGCAGTGGCATATACTCCTCTTTGTCCTGTAAAGCGTGGCCCAATTCATGGGCTGCAATTGCCAGAGCTGCTACAGATTGGCCTTGATAGACACCCTGTGAGAGGCGTAATATCTTTTGGCGCGGGTCATAATGATCGGTCATGCGACCAGCCACCCCTTCGATGCGCACATTGTACAAACCACTTCTATCGATCAGGCGTTGTGCAGCATCGGCGCCTGTGGAGCGACTACGCGCTGCCACTTTGCTCCATTTGTTATAAGCCGAGCTGACATACCACTGCACCACCATCATAATGACGATGGCCGGCAGCATAAAAATCATGTATCGTATATCGAAAATCATAGGTCAATCCTCTAGTTCTATTCTGATCCCAAAGCCCACAGATAATCTTTCAGTGCAATACTTCTAAGTTGAACCTTAACGGGCAACACATAACACTATTTTGATAAGAGTTCAATCGCCTGGTCAAGCTGCGGATCAAGATCGGCAGCTAGATCCTCTTCGGTAATCTCAACCTTTACGTCTGGTTCCAGACCAACTTCGTTGATCTGGCGGCCGTTGGGGGTAAGCCAGCGCGCAATTGTTATCCTGACTGCACCCTGCTCATTTACCAGGGCGTTATAGGTCTGCACAGAGCCTTTGCCATATGAAGTTTCGCCCACCAGGAGACCACGGCCGCGGTCCTGGATCGCCCCAGCCACAATCTCAGAGGCGGAAGCACTGCCTTCATTGATCAACACAACCAGGGGGATTTCAATGGCAGTACCACCTTTGCGCGCTTCGTAGGTATCTCTACGTCCATCCCCATATTCTTCGTACATCACAATCCCATCAGGGATAAATTCGGAGGCAACATCGATGGCAGTCTCCAGATACCCACCGCCGTTATTGCGTAAATCAAGGATCAAACCTACCGGATTCTGAACCGATAGTTCTTCGATTGCATCACGTAGATCACGCGCTGTATCATCCCCAAATGTGTACAACTGGATGTAACCGATCTGTCCATCCAGCATCTTTGCATCCACACTGGGCACAACAATGCTGGCGCGCTCGACAACTACATCAAAGTGCTCCTGTCCTTCCCGCAGGATGGTCAGGGTGACAGTTGAACCGCGTGGTCCTATAACTTTCTGGCGGACTGACTCGCCATCTAAACCTGTCACATCTTCGCCATCCACACCAATTACCTTATCATCAGGTCGTAATCCCGCCTTTTCAGCAGGCGAACCAGGCATCGGGCTGATGATTGTAAGATAATCTCCTGAAATATCAACCCAGGCGCCAATCCCCTCATACTCCTGACCTTGCAGTTGGTCGGTAGACTGCTCGAATTGGACCGGATCGAGATAGGAGGTATGTTGGTCGCCTATGGCAGCCATCATCCCACTGATAGCTCCACGCATCAGCGCTTCGTCATCAATAGGCTGATCTACATAATTTTCGTGTACCAGCTCCCATGCCTGCCAGAATGGTTGGAATAACTGATCCAGATTGGCAGGTGTATCGCCAAGATCTCTAGCCTGCGGTAGATTGTCCACTACAGTGGGAGGATCGAGTAGTGTTGGGCCAATCTCAACCCCATCTGTGGCAGGAAAGATAAAACGACCCGCCATAAAGCCTGCCGAACAAGCGACCGTAATTAACAATAGAGCGCTCACAATGCTGATAACAGCTAGCCAGCTTTTCGAATTCATAATTTAGCCATCTTTCTGCCTGGTTACACTCGTTACCAGGATGAGTTAAAGTTTTGACAAAAAATCCTGTTTCGATCGACAGAACTCTCTAAAAATTTTAACCAATGATTGTCAATATTTGATTAGAGCATAGTAAACAATTTATAAAATCCCCCATCATCCTTTAATAATTGGCTTAATTGCGATTGCTAAACTGAGCCAGATTATTCAGCCAGCCAACGTTCCAGGTAGGCAGCAAACGATGCTGGCTCGTTAACTTGTTCCGTGTATTCGAGCATAGCCTGACCATCCAAAGGATAGAGCGGGTGACAGGAAGTTGGCGCGGCGCCTCGAGGCGCCAGAACTACCATATCTACGAAAGGAGCCACCAAATCTGCTTTACTTAATTCAGGCACTATTTCTTCAGTTGTAATAATTACCAGGTCAGCAGTTAATGCCAGCTCCTCATCAATTCCACGGTTATCCCCAATGCGGGCATTGCCGTGTGGATCTGCCTGTAATGCATGGATCACAGCTACGTCTGGGCGAATGGCCGGGAAAGCCATCAATTCTTCCCCGGAATATGGGTCGCGAATCGTAGCAACATCCGGGCGCAAGCGAGGTAGATCTGTTCCCAGCCAGGCTCTGCCCGGCATAAACCCAATCCCAGCCATTTGAGCGCGCAGTCCCAAAGCCAGGCTGGCTTCAGTTTCTTCTACAATGAGGAGCTCGCCACGATTGGCGTAATGGGTGAACATGGGCGCCAACCCGAAAATTTCTAGCCCAAAGTAGCATGTGCGAGTGCGTTTGACCAGACCGGCGCCTACCAGGAGGTCACTTTCCAGGCCTGCGGTAAAGGCTAACAAGGTCAGCTCATCTGGTGTTTGATCACGCTTGAAGCGCGCCAGTAAGGCACGTACAAATGCCATCGGCCTGCGATAGAGTGTCATACCACCCAACGCCAGGGTTGTACCACTTTCAATTCTTTCAGCCGCGGCTGTCAGTGTAGAGCGTTTATCCATCCGTATCTGGTTTCCTCTGATTTTCTGCGCCTTCTTCTACCGAGTTATTGGCTCGCAAGTCGGCAACACGTTTGGACAGTTCATCGAGAGCCGCATTATTTTGCTGCCAGGGATTGCGCATTTCGCGAGTGACTTTGCCGAATAATTGAGAGTAGCTATCTGGTTTACGGCGTGAGAAAGCGGCATAGATCCCCATATTGAGGACTATTACTACGACCAACGTAATACAGATCACCCAGAATGCCCGGGTGGTATCCATACCTATACCTCCAATTAACTGCCTACTAACCCACGCCAGAATTCTGGGTGCGTTACGGGCAAATCTACCAAATTTGTCACCTGGTAAGAAGCTGTATGGGGATGAGTCCCATTCCCAACCAAGACTGTTGTCAAACCAAGCTGTTGTGCACCAGCAATATTGGCTGGCGAGTCATCTAAAAGAACACATGCGTTTGGTTCTGGACTGCCTGCTATTTCCAATGCCTTCCACATAGCCTCAGGAGCAGGTTTACAGGCCGGGTGAACAGAGCGCACATCGATTACGCCTACAAAACAATCGCTTACTCCCAGGATATCCAAGACGCGATAGGCATGCTCCGCATCCGCATTGGTAAAGATCCAGCGAGGCTGGGGCAATTCCAGCAATATCGACCGGAGCTGCAGGTCCGGCTGGAGATAATCCTTCAGGGGCAGATTGTGCACATATGCCAGGTATTCGTCGGTATCCACCTCATGATGTAATTGCAAGCCACGCAGGGTGGTGCCATATTTGCGGTAATACTGCTCGCGTAGCTCAGGGATTATCGCTTCGGGTAAGCCGACGCGCTCATGCATGAAGCGATTCATTCGATCACGAATCGCACCCCATAACCCGGTACTGCTCCGATACAGAGTTTCATCAAGATCAAAAAATAAGGTTGTGAAAGTCATAGCACCATTATAAGGGATTGATGTGCACCCTGAAAGGGCAGAACATCCGGCGAACGTGCAGGCTGATATAATTACCTCATGCCTATTCGAAAACTACATCCAGAGGTAGCCTCGCAAATTGCAGCAGGAGAGGTCGTTGAACGCCCAGCCTCAGTGGTGAAAGAATTGCTGGAGAACGCGCTGGATGCTGGCAGCACGCTGATTCATATCCGCGTGGAAGAGGCTGGCAAACGCCTGGTCGAAGTTGCTGACGATGGCGCAGGTATCCCTTCAGACGAGCTGGCCTTGGCTGTTGAGAGCCATGCTACCTCCAAATTATTTTCAGCTAACGAGCTAACCCATATCCAATCACTTGGTTTTCGCGGCGAAGCCCTCGCCTCGATTGCCTCAGTATCCCGCTTCACAATTACTTCGCGCACGACTCAGGCAGACAGCGGCGCCCGATTACGCGTCGAGGGGGGCAACAGCAGCTCCATCGAGTCGGTTGGAGCGCCTCTGGGGACTGTCGTGCGGGTGGAGAACCTGTTTTACAATGTGCCTGCAAGGCTGAAATTTCTAAAACACGATACTACAGAGCGCCGGCAGATTGACTCATTGGTCACTCGTTATGCACTGGCCTATCCCCAGGTTCGTTTCAAGCTGCTACAAGATGAGCGCTTAGCTCTCCAAACCAGCGGCAACGGCAATCGGCGGGAAGTGCTCGCCAATCTTTACGGAGTTGATATTGCCCGGCAGATGTTGGAAGTTATCTACGAAGAGCCACAGATATCGGTTACAGGTTTCATCAGCCCCACGGATTTGACTCGCTCTAACCGCAGAGAGATCACCTTCTTTGTAAATGGTCGCCCCATACAAGACACAGCCCTGACCGCAGCCCTGCTAAAAGCCTACCACACCTTATTAATGGTTGGGAGATACCCTTTAGCAGTTCTGTTTATTGAGCTTCCCCCTGAAGCGGTCGATGTAAATGTGCACCCGGCTAAAGCCGAAGTCCGTTTTCAGCAACCAGAGCGCATTTTCCTGGCTGTGCAGCAAGCAGTCCGGCGCGCCTTACTGGCTTATGCGCCAATTCCTGGAACCGGGGTACATACTCAAGAATACCCAACCCAGATTCGCTGGACACCACCCGAAAAACAGTGGGAAGAAGCCTACCCCCAACCAAGCTCCACAGCGCAACCGCTCGATGAATCTAACACCTACACCCCCTTAGCTCCCCAGCAAGCCAACCAGCCTGGCTTGCCCGGACAGCGGGTTCCCTTGCTGCGCCTGATCGGGCAAATAGCAAACACATATCTGGTCGCCGAGGGTCCAGACGGCTTATACCTCGTTGATCAACATGCAGCCCATGAACGGGTATTATTTGAGCAAATGATGGCCCAGCGTTCCAGCCATATCCCCAGCCAGGCCTTGCTACAACCAGCCATGGTAGAACTACCAACCTCCCATGTGCGCCTGCTCCATGATCAGCTCCCATTACTGTCTGAATTGGGCTTTGTCGTGGAAACATTTGGACCCCATACCTACTTGATCCGTGCCATCCCTGCCTTATTATCCGGCAGTGATCCTGCCGCAGCCTTGCGGGTTCTGGTTGAAGACTTTGAAGAAGATGAAACACCTTTGGGCAAGGAGATCGAAGCACTTATCATCGCCCGCATCTGCAAGCGTGCTGCCGTGAAAGGCGGTCATATGCTATCCGTGAATGAACAAAGTGCTTTGTTGGATAACCTGGAGGCATGCCAATCACCGCGCACCTGCCCGCATGGACGCCCCACAATGATCCATATTTCTGTTGATCTGCTCGAGAGACAGTTTGGGCGGCGTGGGGCGCGTTAATTTAGAGAGCCAAAGAGGTTTTTCCCATGCAAGCTGTTTGGTTAGAAAACAATAGCCTGTCTGTACGTAATGATCTTACTATCCCCAACCCTCCACCAGGAGAAGCATTATTGCGCATAAATCTGGCGGGTATTTGTGCTACCGACCTGGAAATGGTGAAGGGTTATTACCCGTTCACGGGCATCCCGGGGCATGAATTTGTAGGCACGGTGATGAACGTATCCGACCAGGATGAAGTCAGCCAGGCCTGGGTCGGCAAGCGTGTGGTGGGTGAGATTAATGCTGCTTGTGGAACGTGTTCTGCCTGTAAAGGCGGCCGGCCAACGCATTGTGAAAGGCGCAGTGTACTCGGAATCGCTGGACGGCAGGGGGTTTTCGCAGATTATGTCACCCTGCCTGTAAAAAATTTACATGCTGTACCCGATGGAGTGCCTGATGAATCTGCGGTTTTTGTGGAGCCGCTGGCTGCCGCGCTGGAAATCCAGGAACAAGTATTTATCCGTCCAACCGACCAGGTATTGGTGATTGGCGCCGGGCGGTTAGGCCAGCTCATTGCCTGGACATTAGCGCTGACCGGTTGTGGCATTCAGGTGGTCGCGCGGCGGTCACGGCAACAGGAATTACTGCACAAGCGTGGCATCCAGGTGATCCTGCCTGACCAGGTTCCCACCAAAAAATTTGATCTTGTCGTGGAAGCAACCGGCACGCCGGAGGGCTTTTACCTGGCGCGCCAGGCTATTCGCCCGCGCGGCACGCTGGTATTAAAGAGCACTTATAAGGGTGATTTGTTGGTGAATTTCTCAGCAATCGTGGTGGATGAAATCACTCTGGTTGGCTCACGCTGTGGGCCATTCGCACCAGCGATTGGACTTTTGGAAAGCGGAAGAATAGACCCCCGCGAATTGATTGAAACCTCTTATATACTCGATGAAGCGCTAACAGCCTTTGAATCCGCTGCCCAACCAGGTGTCTTGAAAATCTTACTCAAGCCCGATAAGAATTAACCATCCAAGGATTCTGTGGACCTCAGTGGGAAAGACAGTATGAATGTTGTGCCTTGCCCCTGTTTACTCTCTACATCAATGCGGCCTTGGTGAGCATCCATTATCCGTTTACAGATATACAAACCCAGCCCGGTGCCTTGAACTGATTTTTCGATCCCAGGCACACGGAAAAATTTTTCGAACATATGCACCAGGCTCTCAGGGGGTATGCCAGGCCCGGTATCCTGGATGCTGATCTCCAGCTCATTCCCTTTCTGACGAGCTTTCACGTCGATCTTCCCTCTTGGAACATTGTATTTAATCGCATTGGACAACAAATTCAACAGGACCTGCTTGACCTTATCTCGATCCGCCCGTAGATCGGGTAATCCGCCATCTTCTTCAGGTAAATCCAGGTGTATACAGACATCTTTTTCTTCTTCTGCCTTGGCGCGCATCTGGTTCACACATTCGCTGAGCAAAAGATGAATATCAAAGACTTCAATATGGAATGTTGCTCTCCCCGATTCAAGACGCGCCAAATCCAAGAAAGCAGTTGTCATCTCGTTCAAGCGCTCAGTTTCCGAGGCAATGATGTCGGTGACCTGGTCACGGATTTCATCACTTACATTGGGTCGTAACAACAAACGCGCAGCCGTATTTAAGGAGGTCAGCGGTGTGCGTAATTCATGGACAAGTTCACTGATCAGATCAGATTGGTGGAAAAGCCGGGCGTTTTCAATCGCTATAGCGGCTTGTACACCCAATACCATCAAAAGTTCCTGATCTTCTTCTGTAAATTTTCCCTTCAGCTTATTGATCGCTTCCAGCGCACCAATTACTTTGCCTTTAGCAATCAGTGGAACACCCAGCATGGAAGTCGTCTTGATTTTTGTAGCTTCTCCCACTCCGCCATAATGGCGCGGATCCTTATCAACATCATCAATAATGACTGGCTCGCGATGGGTAACAATCCAGCCGGCAACTGAAGTCTCAACAGGCACCACCAAACCACGCATCAATGGTTCACTTAAATTTGAAGCAGCATCAAAATTCAACACGCCTTTGACTTCATCGTAGAGCAAGATCGAAGCAGCATCTGCCTCGCAAAGATCAGCCGCCGCATGAACCACGTGGTTCAACAAACGGTCCAAATCCAATGTCAATGCTAATTCACTGGATAAGTCTATTACACGCTGATAACGATGTAGCCTTCGCTCAAGTTCTGGATCAGTCACTGGTTACCTCTTGGACAATTCGTGGCAGGATGTCGACCACATCTTCATGAAAGACTACGTCCGCTCGCAGATCAAGATAGGTCTGCGATTGGTTAATCAATATTAGATGAGCGCCGTTCTCCAATGCTCGCATTGGAAGCCCCGCGACTGGCAGGACCTCTAAAGATGAGCCTGCGACAATCAATAAATCAGCTTTGCGACAGGCCTCCTGGGCTAATAGCCAGGTACGTGCTGGTAATTGTTCACCAAACAGAACCAGATTCGGCTTCAAAATTCCCCCGCAATCTGGACAGCGTGGAATCTCACCACGTTCCAGAAAGGGGCCAATGTATTGCCTAGAAGATTGCTTGCCGAAACACCGGACGCAGGATAGGGTCTCCAGGGAGCCATGCACCTCCAAAACGTTCTTTGCTCCTGCTCGCTGGTGCAATCCGTCGATGTTTTGTGTGATCGTTGTTCTAACATGTCCAGAAGCCTCCAGAGAGGCCAAGGAACGGTGCGCTGGATTCGGAAGGGCTGCAACCATTTGCACGACCAGGGGACGTATCCAATCAAAGAATTTCTCCGGATGATAACGAAACGATATCAGGGAGGCTACCTCAGTCGGATCAAAGCGTTCCCATAAGCCACTATTCGTGGAGCGAAAATCTGGAATACCTGATGGTGTTGAGATACCAGCCCCGCTTAGTACAACACCTTGCCGGGATCCGCGGATGATATCCGCAGCATTACGAATACCGTACAACGTTGCCGGCGATAAATCGGTCATCTCAGTCTTTAGCGGTTATGAAGCATAATTTTTTCGGCAAGCTTGGCATATTGTTGAGCAGTCAAGCTGTCCGACTGCTGCGATACCATGGGAATATTTTTTAGCGATGCCTGATAAGCTAAATCTGGAGCGGGTGTGAAAATGACTGATATAGGCTGTCCTAATTGATCTTGTACCTGACTCCAGGAGAGCTGCATCCCCGATCGGATGCGGTTTACTAAGACCACATTCAATGAGTTAGCCGAAACCCCTTTATCTATCAGATCGTCAAGCATGGCTTTGGTTTGCAATACAGTCTGGGGAACCGGCTCAACCACAACCAGCACCTCGTTACAAACACCAACCACTTTTTCAACCATCGGGGTCAACGAAGCTCCCAAATCCAGTAATATGTACTGAGACATATAAGCCAGATGTTTGGCAATCATCTCAAAAACGGCGACTTCGTTCATGTATTGGGCATCTCGCGGTTGAGGGGAAGCTAGCAGAAAGCGCAGACCAGCAGAGTGATTGACCAGCTCCGGTTCAATCGTTCGCCGATCAAGATCTGTAGGTCTCAATTGTAATAAATTAGTGAGTCCTTCAGAACGAGTTTTCCCCAATTCCAGGCTGATGGTACCCTGGCCTGGACGGAATTCTGCCACGATAACATCTTTTTTATACCCTTGACTCAGAGCCACACCCAGATTTAGTACCAGGGTCGAAACCCCCAGCCCTCCACGCGCTGCCACCGCGCCCAGTACATAACCGCGTTCTCCACTAGGAATTCCCATCGGACCTGTTTTTTTTGCTTTACCGGTGCGCGAAAGTACCGCCTTGACATGCACAAACAATTCGCGTGGTTGGGTTGGTTTGGTCAGGTAATCATCTGCACCTGCTTCAAACCCCAGGATTTTATCTTCCACCTGGGTCTTAGCCGTGAACATGATTATCGGAACATCTTTGGTGGCGTCATTGGAGCGCAACCTGCGTGTGACTTCTACGCCATCAATATCCGGCATCATCAAGTCTAACAGGATCAGATTGGGACGTTCACTTTGCGCCATGGCCAGTGCCTGAATGCCATTACTGGCCGCACTAATTTCATAGCCTTGCCGTTGCAGTATCAGACCAACCAGGCGTAGTGTATCGATATCGTCATCAACAATGAGGATTTTATCGGCCATCGCTGCTCCTAAATATTGCACTTAGTATACATTCAAAGCCAGTCTAGCATAAAGCTCTGAGACATACAAGATGTTGGCAAAGTTAACAAAACTACGCACAAGCACATAACTGACCATCTTCTAAAACCCGAAACGTAATACAGGGATCAGATCAGCTATAATTTTATCCGTAATGTTAAACTCTGTGCCTATTATTTTACAACAACAATGCCAACTCGACAGAAACCTACCGGTTTTGGTAGGAGTGTCTGGCGGTCCAGATAGCATCTGTCTGGCGCATCAATTGATGCAAACTGGATACCAGATTGTCATCGCACATCTCAACCACCAGCTACGTCCCGAAGCGAGCCTGGAAGCCAAACAGGTTGAGCAGCTGGCCCAAGGCTGGGGAATTCCCGCCATTTTTGAATCTGCTAATGTGGGCAACAACGCTCAAGCCC
>Ga0209706_10001190_pt1 | contig 14750 bp, 17 predicted proteins | sample PPLLaktember2015_6_FD_187263 | JGI IMG/M metagenome (GOLD analysis project Ga0209706, IMG submission 187263) | Freshwater sediment microbial communities from Prairie Pothole Lake near Jamestown, North Dakota, USA - PPLs Lake P8 Core (1) Depth... | ecosystem: Environmental > Aquatic > Freshwater...
CCCTGCGTCGCTGCCACCTGAACGACCTCGTTGTGCGCATGGCCGGGCGAGCTGTCCGGACCGTGCTCGAAGGCGCGAGCGCCCTGGTGTCGCTGGTAGGCGAGCTGGAAGCTGTCGAGGCCGCTTCCCAGCCAGGGCCGCGCGGCGAAGGCGACGGTCGCCACGCGCCAGAACTCGAGCCGCGGCTCGCTCGCCGGCTCGAGCACGGCAGCGGCCCGCTGCCCGGCCGCGCTGGCGAAACGTGAGCCGAGCGGCGTGGCGCCGAGCCCCGCGAACACGAGGACCAGACAGGCCGCCGCCGCAGCGAGCGCCGCGGCGGCGCGGCGTTCGCCCGCGCGCCACCAGAGCAAGGCGAGCGTCCCGAGGCCGGCGAGCGCCGCCGCCCAGGCGCCGCGGGAGAGGCTCGCCGCGATCGCGGCGACGCCCGCGGCGGCGAGCGACACCAGGAAGAGGCCGACGCCGCGCCGCCCGGCCCGCAGCGCGCGCGCCGCCAGCCAGGCGACCACCGGGAGCGACGCGGCCAGGAACGCACCCAGGAAGATGGGATTGCCGAGCGTGCCGCCCGGACGCAGCAGATCGCCGGCGCGATGCACGGTCGTCCAGCCGACGGGATCCATCCCCGCGAGCTGCAGGCCGGTGTAGGCGGTCGCGCCGGCGTAGCCGACCGCGCACGCCCAGCCGAGCGCGGCGAGGGCGTTCCGCGACGAAGCGGCGGCGCGCGTGGCGAGGAACAGCACGAGCCCGAGCGCGAGGGTGGTCAGGCCCGCCCGCCGCGCCTCGGAGCCGTAGAAGGAAACCCGCGGGCTCACGCTCCAGATCGTCGAGAGCGCTGCGGAAACCAGGAAGGCGCCGAGCGCGAGCGCCAGCGGATCGCGCCCCAGCGTCGCCACCTGCCCCCGCAGTGCGGCCACGCTGCCCCGTGCCGCGGTCAGCGTCTCGTACGCCCAGCCCGCGAGGAGCAGCACGCAGGCCGTCCGCATCAGCAGCAGCTTCGGGAACTCGAAGGCCTCGACCGAGAACACCGACAAGACGAGAGGCGAGAGCGAGAGGTGGGCCACCAGGACGAGGAGGCGGTGCGAGGGCGCGGCCATGGGCGCAGCCAACGCTATCCCATTTCGGGTAGCATGCCGGAGGAGCATCCGACCTTGCGGACCCTCGTCACCGGCGGCGCAGGCTTCATCGGTTCCCACCTCGCGGAGCGGCTGGTCGCCGAGGGCGACGAGGTGCTGGTCCTCGACGACCTCTCCACCGGCTCGCTCGAGAATCTGGGGGGGCTGCTCCGGGAGCCGCACTTCCGCTTCCGCGCCGGCTCGGTGACCGACGAGCGCGCGGTGGCCGAGCTGATGGCCGAGACCGACCGGGTCTTCCACCTCGCCGCCGCCGTCGGCGTGCGCCTCGTCGCGCTGGATCCCGCCCGCGCGCTCGAGACGAACGTGAGGGGAACGGAGATCGTCGCCCGCCAGGCCGCGGCGGCGGGGGCGCCGATGCTCCTGGCGTCGAGCTCCGAGGTCTACGGAAAGGGCGCCAAGCTCCCACTCGCCGAAGACGACGACCTCGTGCTCGGCCCGACCACCAGCGTCCGCTGGAGCTACGGCTGCTCCAAGGCCGCCGCCGAGCACTCGACGCTCGCGCGCGCGAGAGAGATCCCCGCCGTGGTCGCGCGTCTCTTCAACACCGTCGGCCCTCGCCAGACGGGGCGCTACGGGATGGTGCTGCCGCGCTTCGTCGAAGCGGGTCTGCGGGGCGAGCCCATCACGGTGTACGGGAGCGGCGCGCAGCGGCGCTGCTTCGCGGACGTGCGCGAGGTGGTGGACTGCCTCGTCCGGCTGGCGGACGCGCCGGCCGCGCGCGGCGGCGTCTTCAACGTGGGCACCGACCACGAGATCCCGATCCGCTCCCTCGCCGAGCTCGTGCGCGAGCGCACCGGGGCACGCTCGGAGGTCGTGTCGGTCGACTACCAGGCGGTCTACGGCGCGGGCTTCGAGGACGTCGAGCGTCGGATCCCGCACCTGCGGCGCCTCGCAGCAGCGATCGGACGCCGGCCGCAGCGTTCGATCGAGGCGATCGTGGACGACGTCGTCGAGCACGCGCGCGCCCGCGGATAGTCCGCTCACCCCCGCAACGAGGTGTTGCCCGACCCGCCGAGGCGTTGCGGCGGCGGTGCGCCCGGCGCTGCGGCGGCCATCCCGCGAGCGGGCCGTCGGCGCGCTCCAGCTCGCACCGGCGGCGGTGGGCGCGAACCAGCTCGCGCCCAACTCGGTGAACGACTTTCACATCGCGACCGACGGCGTCGGCGCCGCCGAGATCGCCGCGGGGGCGGTGGGAGCCGCGGAGCTCGCCGACGGCGCGGTCGGCATGGCCGAGCTCGAGACGCCCGCGGACAATGCGGGGAGCGGCGTGCAATCCCTCACCCTGGAAGCGGGGGAGAACTTCCTGTACGGCAACGCGGCGACCTTCACACCCAGCGCCAACGGCCGCTGCCTCGTCGTGACCACCGCCGGCGTCACGACCGTCGACGGCATCAACGACGACGACGCCCATCTCCGCACGGCGCGAGAGGAGGACGGCCAGTCGTCCCACGACGGCCTCGAGGGCCCCTTCTTTCCTCGCATCCCGGACGGCAGCCGCGGCACGCTCACGGTGAGCGCGATCTGGGACGTGACCGCCGGGCAGCCGACCCGCTTCGGGTGCAGCGTCTTCGTGCGCGAGACGGACTTCGAGGGCGACACGCTGCGTTGCCGCACCAGCTACTTCTGCCAGTGAGGATTGTCGCTTGATGTCCGGACGCGCCGATGTCCTAGAGTCTCGAGAGCCCGCCCGAGGTTCCTCCATGCGCACCGGCGTCGTCTTCCCGCAGACCGAGATCGGCCCCGACGTCGGAGCGGTCCGCGCCTACGGCCAGGGCGTGGAGGCGCTCGGCTTCGCCCACGTGCTCGCGTACGACCACGTCGTCGGCGCGGATCCGGCGGCGCATCCGGGCTGGAGCGGCCCCTACGACCTGAGCAGCAGCTTCCACGAGCCGTTGGTCCTCTTCGGCTTCCTCGCCGGCGTGACCTCGCTCGAGCTCGTCACGGGCATCATCATCCTCCCCCAGCGCCAGACCGTGCTGGTCGCCAAGCAGGCCGCCGAGGTGGACCTGCTGACGCGCGGGCGCTTCCGGCTCGGCGTCGGCCTCGGCTGGAACGCGGTCGAGTACGAGGCGCTCGGCAAGCGCTTCGACGACCGCGGCCGGCGCATGGGCGAGCAGATCGAGCTGATGCGCCGGCTCTGGACCGAGCGCGTGGTCACGCACGCCGGCGCGCACGAGCGGGTGACGGGCGCGGGCCTGGCGCCGCTCCCGCTGCAGCGCCCGATCCCGATCTGGTTCGGCGCCATGTCGCCTCCGGCGTACCGGCGCGCCGGGCGCCTCGGCGACGGCTGGTTCCCGCAGGTCGGCCCGGGTCCGAAGCTCGACGAGGCGCGCGCCGTCGTGGAGGAGGCCGCGCGCCAGGCGGGGCGCGACCCGAAGGCGCTCGGCATGGAAGGACGCGTCAGCCTCGCCGCGGGCGGGCCGGAGAAGCTGGCGGAGCAGGCGCAGCGCTGGCGCGCGGCGGGCGCCACGCACCTCTCGGTCAACACGATGGGAGCGGGGCTCGCGGGCGCGGACGCGCACCTTCGCGCGCTCGAGGGCGTCGCCCGGGCGCTCGGCCTCGGCTAGCGCGCCTGCGGCGAGTCGCGCCGCGGGCTACTCCGTCCGGGCGGCGCGCCGCGCTCCTGCGCAGGTCGCGAGCGCGGCCGCACCCGCAGCGAGCAGCAGCGCCGCCGAGGGCTCCGGGACCGACGTGTAGTCGTACCCGCTCGTGCTCTCGAAGGCGGCGTTGCCCGACTCGACGTCCAGATGGAGGCGGGCGGAGTTGCCGAGGTCGGCGAGTCCAGACTCGAGCTGGGGCTGGTCGCTGCTCGCGCCCGCGAAGGCGTAGAGCCCCATCCAGATCGCGAGGTCGTCGCCCACCGCGAAGCCCGTGAGGTCGATCTCCTCGAGGACGCTCGGCAGCAGGATGTTCGTGACGAGCGCCCGCTGGTGGACGATCGACCCGGCCCGGTAGACGAACACGTCGACGTCGCCGCCCGCGCCGTTGCCCAGGAAGGCCCCCGATACCTCGATCGTGAGCCGCAGGTCGACCGGGGCGCCCGGGCTCGCCCCGCCGAGGGGAGCCAGGGTGCCTCGCTCGAGGAACGTCGCGTTCGAGCCGCCGAACGAGTAGGCGGCGCCCGGATCGCCCATCGAGCTCGCCTCGGCCCGCGCGCGCAGGAGGCCCGGCGCGGCCGTGGCGTCCGCCGAGGCGGACGCGGCGAAGACGCCCCCCGACGATCCCGACTGGGCGGCCGAGAACGGCACCGCGCCGGCCCCGTCCGGAATCGTGACGACCGGCTCCCAGCCCGTCGCGCCCGAGGTGCCGGCGTCGGCGCAAAGCCACGTGCCGCTCGCCCAGGCGGCGTTGAAGCCGATCGTCCCGGGGCCATGGTTCAAGCCGCAGTAGTTCGCGTCCGCGCCGGCCGGCAGGCTCGCGGCGGCGAGCCCGGCGAGGGCCCCCGCCGCTCGGAGGCCCAGTGCGAGGAGCCTGTTGCGAGCCACGCGCGCAGGGTAGCGGGCTCTGCCCCTGCCCGGGCGCCCAGGCTCCGACGCCCGAGCCGACGCGGCAACCCCTCGAGGGTCCGTCACGAGGCGGCGCCGCTCACCACGTCCCAGGTACCACTGGTGACGTCGCCTGCGGAGCTCGTGAACGTCCACGTCACCACCTTGAAGACGAGGGACAGCTCCTCCGTCACCACGCCATCGATCGCGCCCTGGCTCACGCGCGTGACGAAGAGGTCCTGCAGCTCGTAGACCATCGTCGAGGCGCCCTTGCCCTTGCCGAAGGTCACGGTGAAGACCGCGGACGGGAAGGCCGTCCCCACGGCGATGTTCAGCAGCGACGCAATCGAGCTCGGATCGATCTGCTTCGTGAAGCGGATCGCATCGGGATTCGGTTTCCCGACCGAAGCGCCGCCGCCCGAGGTGAAGGTCGAAGGGGCCGTCACCTCCCACGAGTACGCGGTGACGTCCGAAGTGACGCCTCCGAGCGCGAGCTGCCCGACGACCACCGGCTTCGCCTTGGCCGCGGCGGCGTTCGCGCCGCTAGCGGCCGTGATCGCGATCGCGGCGGCGACGACGCTCGTCACGGCGCGTGCGACTCGGAGAGCTCCCAGGCGACCCACGATCCCTCGCTTCATATGGCCTCCTCTTTCGCCGGCGAATCCCGGCGCAGCGTTTTCGCAGCAAGTGCAGCAGGGACGTCCCGCGCAGACGCTACCCGCCCACTCCCGGCGCGGGCAACGCGGCAGGACACCAGCGGTCGACCGCCCCACGGGACCGGCGCCCGAGAGAGACCCGTAGCGGGCCTTCGGACGGGCGGCCGGGCGCAGGAGTCAGCGCTCCCCCGAGCCGCCGGCTTCTGACCGCGCCCCATCCCAGAGCGACCGAAGCCCCAGCTTGCGCAGGATCAGATCGGCCTTCCAGCCCGAGTCGAGCAGCACGACGTTGAACTGGCCCCGCCGCTCGAAGTCCTCTCGCGCCGCCTCGGGACTGACGTAGAAGCGCTCCGGCTCGAGCCCCTGGACGAAGCGCTCGAGCGCGTCCCGCGTCGGATCGACGACGAGGTCGATGACCCGGGTCGTTCGGGGATCGCCGTGGTAGGCGCTGGCGAATGAGCCGGCCAGCATGTGAGGAATCCCGAAGCGCCGAAGCTCCGTGACGATCACCGCGAGGGGGTTGGCCGAGCGCGGGGCATGGCGCCCGACTGCACCAGGGCGTCGTGCCGGGAGCCCGGCATCAGCTCCGCCAGCGCCCGCACCAGCCCGATCGTGTCCTCCTCGGGGTACCAGGCGGCCACTGACTGCAACGGGTTCCTGACGCCCGGCTGCCGCTCGACTGCACGAAGGCTGGCTACGCGCCCGAGTCGCGGGTCGCCGCTTACGGGAATGCGATCGTGTCGCAGTCGACCGGCGTACAGGTAATCGGGCCGTCCTGCAACGCCGTCAGCGGGCGCCGCGCGGCGTGCCGAGCCGCGCACGCGGAAGGGCTCGCCGTGCGGCGAAGCTTCGCGCTTCACTTCCGAGGTCTACCCCTTCCAGGCCGGCAGCCGCTCGGTGGCGCGGCGGGGCCGGGGCCGGTGCTACGGTCGCGCCGTCACGAAGGGGGGGATCATGCGACGTTGCGTCACGTTCTTCGCCGCGCTCGGCGCGAGTCTGGCGCTCGGGGCAACCACGCGGGCGCAGGTCGCCTGCGGTGACGTCCTCGGGCCGGGCGGAAGCTTCGAGCTCACCGCGAACCTCGCCTGCGCGGTCGACCCGGCCCTCACGCTGGTCGGGCCGGTCCGCCTCGACCTGGCCGGCTTCCAGATCGCCTGCACCGCCAACACCCTGGACGGCATCCTCCTCCAGGGCGGACGCGTGATCCTCGGCGGCGGCGGCGTGACGGGCTGCGCCGACGCGGTACGCGCGGTCACCAACGAAGGCGGCCACCGGCTCACCGATCTCGCCACGAGCAGCAACGCCTCGAACGGGATCGAGCTCGCGGGCGACCGCAACCGCCTCCTCCGCTGCACGGCCGACCGGAACCAGGAGAGCGGGTTCCTGCTGGTGGGCGACCGCAACCAGCTCGTCGACACGAGCGCCACCGGGAACGGTGGGCAGGGCTACGAGGTGGTCGGCGACCGCAACCGTTTCACGGGCAGCGTGGCGGCCGCCAACCCGGGTGGCGGAGGCGGCACCGGCCGGGGCTTCGACGTGGTCGGCGAGGGCAACCAGTTCCGGGGGAGCACCGCCGCCTACAACGCCAACTGGGGCTTCCACGTCGATGGAAGCGCCAGCCGGCTGATCGGGAACACGTCGGCGGGCAACGCCAACTGGGGCTTCTTCGTGGAGGGCGACGGCAACCTCGTCTCGGGCAACGCCTCGAGCGGCAACACCAACTGGGGGGTCTACGTCGACGGCGACGACAACCGGATCTCGAAGAACCGCTCGACCGGGAACGACAACTACGGCTTCCGCGTGGGCGGCAACCGGGCGAAGCTCACGGGGAACGTCTCCGCGGGGAACACGAACCGCGGCTTCGACGTAGACGGGACGGGGCACCTGATCTCGGGAAACCGGGCCGTCGCGAACCTCTCGGGGGGCCTCTACGTCACCGGCTCCGACCACACCGTCCGCAGGAACCAGGCGCTCGGCAACACCCCGAGCGACCTGGTCGACGGCAACGGCGTCGGCTGCGGCACGAACGTCTGGAGCCAGAACGACTTCGGCATCAGCGACCCGCCGCAGCCCTCCTGCATCGAGTAGCGCCCGATCGGCCGGGCGCCGTTCCCCATCCGGCCATTCGAGAGAGGCCGGATGGGGACGCTTCGCTCGCCCTCGATCCCTGGGTGCTCAGTGCTTGGGCGGTGCGGCCTCGCTGGCCGAGGCGATGTCTTCGGCTCCGGCGCGCTTGAAGATGTCCTTGGCGCGCGAGCGCTCGTCGGCGTCGTCGGCGTGGACCGAGACGAGGGCGCCGCCTTCGCGGAGCTTGCCCTCGTATCGCTTCGCCTCGAACTCGGGGATTCCGAGCCCGACCAGCGCTCCGGTGAGCCCGCCGACCGTGGCGCCGAGCGCGGCGCCGCCGAGTGCGGCCATGATCGGACCCGCGGCGACGAAGGGACCGATACCGGGGATCGCGAGCGCCCCGATTCCGACGAGCCACCCGAGACCGCCACCGAGGACGCCCCCGGCGCCCGCGCCGGTCGCGGCCCCTTCCGGAGCCTTCGTGTTGTGCTCGTGCGCGAAGTCACGCGTTCCGGTCTTGTCGGGGAAGAGGACCGAGACGTCGTCGTTCGAGAACCCCGAGGACTGGAGCTCCGCGACGATCCGCTCGATCTGATCTCGTCCCTTCGCAATGCAAAATACGGCTTGTTTCGACATTCGTTCTCCGGGCGCCGAGAGACGGCGCCGTAGGGTGTGCCTATTGCGCTTCGATCTCGAGCTGGTTGTCGACGCGCTTGACGCCGGCGGCCTTGGCGGAGAGGGAGGCGACCTTCGCCTTCTCGCCCGCGCTCTTCACCGGTCCGCGCAGCGTGACGACGCCGTCGACCGTGATGATCTTCACGTTCTTGGCGTTCATCGACAGATCGTCGTCGCCGACGACGGCCTGGCGGATCTGCTGGGTGATCGAGCGGTCCGCTTCGCTGCCGCCCTGGTCGATCGGCGTGAGGGTACGATCGTCGCGATCCCTCACGTTCCTGCCCGAGTTGTCCGCTGCGGGCTCGGCTTCGTTCCCGGCCACCTGGATCGTGGGCGTCGCTTCGCTCGCCGCCCCGGCCGCTTGCGAGGCTCCGGAGACTGCGAGCGCACCGAAGGCGATCGCGAGGAAAAGGGTTTTCATCCGTTCTCCTCGCCTAGCGCGCGCGCTTCAGGGTCGATTTCACCTTGTCGGCGACCTCGGAGACCGCCTTCTTCACCTTGCCGGTCGCGCGGTCGAGCTTGCCTTCGTTCTCGAGAGCCTTGTCGCCGGTGACGACACCGGCGGCTTGCTTCGCGCGTCCCTTCACTTCGTCCGTCTTTCCTGCCATGTCTCGATGCCTCCGGGCATGCGTGCCCATTCATGCGACTCGTCCGTGCGGTTTCGCCGGACGGCACTCGTCCGGGAAGGTCGCCGTCACCTGGGGGACGGCGTCTCACGAGAGGTGAGGGTGCACGGCTCGCACCTCGGGAAGTGCAAGATCCGAGCCGCCTTCCTCGGCGTCTCCCCGCCCGCTTCGGGCCTGAAAGCGCCGAGAACCGTGCCGTTCCCACAAGAAGCCCCGGCGCTTTCTACGAATAGCGGTTCTCGTCGAATCGACAGCGCGCGTCGCTTAGCCGGGGCCCGGCGCGAGTCGTGAGCACACCCGCGGGCTCTTTCTACAACCTCTCCTCCGGGCGCGCCCTCGAACGCGGCGCCGCGCGCTCCAGCACTGGCCCCGATCTTGCTCCTCTTCCTCGTGAGGAGGCGACGACCATGACATCCAAGATCGAGAAGTCCATCGACGTCGAGGCGCCCGTGCGGGCGGTTTACAACCAGTGGACCCAGTTCGAGGAGTTCCCGCGCTTCATGGAGGGCGTGGAGCAGGTGCAGCAGATCGACGACCGGCGCCTCCACTGGCGCGCCAACGTCGGCGGCAAGACCCTCGAGTGGGAGGCCGAGATCGCCGAGCAGATCCCCGACAAGCGAATCGCCTGGCACAGCATCGGCGGCAAGAAGAACGCCGGCGTCGTGACCTTCCATCGGCTGACGGACGACCGCACGCGGGTGATGCTCCAGCTCGACTACGAGCCCGAGGGCTTCACGGAGAACGTGGGCGACTTCCTCGGCCTGGTGAGCTCGCGCACCGAGGGCGACCTCGAGCGCTTCAAGGAGTTCATGGAGAAGCGCGGTACCGAGACCGGCGCCTGGCGCGGCGAGATCCCGTCGCCGGACGAGCGGTAAGCCGGCGATGCGGACGACCATCGCGCTCGGCGCGGCCCTGCTGCTGCTCGCGGGCGTCCCCGCGGCGGCGCAGCGCGTGGTGTGGGATCAGGCGGAGGTCGTGGCGCTCGCGGAGCAGCTCGACGAGGCGGTCGACGCCTTCGGCGACGCCGTCGAGAAGGAGCCGCCGCCGACCGCGGCCTCCGGCACGCCGGAGTCCGGCGAGCGCTTGCGGGACAAGGCGGACCGCCTCGAGACCGCGACCGACTCGCTCTCCGAGCGCCTCACGGACGGCCAGGGCCGCGAGCAGACCGAGAACTTCTACAAGAACGTCTCGCAGCTCGCCTCCGACACCGCAGAGTTGGCGCGCAACCAGATGCTCTCGGAGCCGGTGCTGATCGAGTGGCAGAAGGTGGGCGACGCGCTGAAGAGCCTGGCGCCCTACTACGACGCGGAGACGCCGAAGCCGGCGGCGGCGGAGCGGCTGGACCCGATGCCGTGACGCATGGGCGGTGCCCCCATTCCGCCCTGGCGCGTCGCTTGCAGGGCCCTGGTCCATGGGTGGTACCACTGGCCGAAGGCTTGGCATCGCAACCGCTCTCGTGGCGGCGCTGCTCCTCGTCGTCCAGTGGCTCGTGCCCGCCCTGCTCAGGGAACCGCTCGCGCGCTTTGCGGAGCGATCCGCGGCGATCCGCGGCTACCGGGTGAGCCTCGGCGCGGTGACCCTGGACCCCCTCGGGCTCGGAGTCCAGCTCCACGACCTCGCGCTGCAGGACGACGACGCGAGCGAGCCGCCGCTCTTGCAGGCCCCGCTGGTCGATGCCGCGATCGAGCTGACCGGGCTCTTCCGCTTCCGAACGGAGACGACCGTGCGCGACGCTTCGATCGAGGTCGACGCACCGCGGCTCCGAGCCGCGCTCGACGCCGAGCTCGGCCCCCAGCTCCTGACACTCGGACGCGACGCCGTCGCAAGGCTCGGCCGGTTCCGCACCGCCCTCGGCACGATCGTCGTCGAGGATGCCACGCTGCGCTGGCTCGAGTCCGGGGGCGACGTGACGCTTTCCGCGGTCGCGCTGCGCATCGAGAACGCGACCCGCGAGGACGCCGGGGGAGCGGACGACCGCTTCGCTCTGCGCCTCGAAGCGCGCCCGCCGGACTCCGGCCTCGTCCATGCGGAAGGCGAGAGCGCGCTCTTCGCCGCGCAGCCGCCGCCGATGGACCTCACCTTCGGCGCGGAGGAGCTCTCCCTCCCCGCCTTCGCCCCGCTCGCGGAGCGGGCGCGCCTCGACGTGAAGCGCGGCATCGCGTCGGCACGCGGGCGCGTGCGGTTCGCCGGCCGCTCGCTGCGGCTGGACCTCGCCGAGGCGTCCCTGGCCGACGCCGAGATCGACTGGCGTCACACCGCGCCCACGTGGGCGGCCGAGACGCAGGCGCTGGCAGCCGCCAGCGGCCGCCTGCGCGGGCTGCTCGAGGGCTGGGACGTCGCCGTCGCTGCCGAGCGGCTGGCGACCGAGCGCTCGACCTTCGGCGTGCGCGACGCCAGCGCGGACCCGCCCTACCGCGTGTTCGCGGTCGTCGAATCCGCGGTCCTGAGCGGCCTCTCCACGGTGCCGGGAAGCCGCCCGGCGACGCTGACCGCGGGAGGCCAGCCGATGGGCGCGGGCCGCTACGACGTGAAGGGAGGCTTCCGCAGCGACGCCGCCGGCGCCGAGGTCGGCCTCGAGCTTGCCGTCCAGGAGCTCGCACTCCCCACCCTCAACGAGGCGCTCGTCGCCCACGGCGCGCTGCCCCTCGCGTCGGGGACCTTCTCCCTGGCTCTCGACGCCAACGTACGAAGCGGGCGCATCTCGGGCCAGGTAACGCCCGTGTTCGCCGACGTCGAGGTGCGAAGGAAGGAGGACGCAGGCCTCGTGCGCAGCCTGGCGAAGACGACCCTCGACGCCGTCGCGGGCCTCCTCGAGAACGGGCGCGGCGACATCGCGACGAGAACGACGCTCTCCGGCACGCTGCCGAACCCGACCGTGAGCGTCTGGGAGGCCCTCGTCGGGCTGCTGCGCAACGCGTATGTGGAAGCGGTCGCGCCCGAGTTCGGGCGAGCGGTCGGCAAGGGCGACTGACGTCACCCCGCGCGCGAGACCATCGCCGAGCGTCTCGACGCATTCTTGCGGCACCGGCGCGGCGACGAGCGAGCGTGGTTCGCGGCGGACGCGTCGCGCCGCCCGCTCACCCGGGCGGCACTGCGACAGGTCGGCGTGGGAAAGTAGGGCTGGGGTCAGGCGGTCGCGGGAGCGCCGAGCATCGTCGCGAGTCGTCCGACGGCGCGCGACGCGGGCCCGCCGAGCAGCGAGCGCTTTCGCGCCTGCATGCGCTCGGCGAGGCCGGCGAGATCGAGCTCCGATTGGCGGACCTTCTTGAACATCTCCCCTTCCTCTTCCTTCACGTGATGGCGGATGTACTCGCCGAGCACCGTCACCAGCGCGTCGTACTTCTCGTTGGCTGGGGAAGACCCTTCGATCTGCGCGATCAGAGCCTTCGCCGACTGGTGCTCGATTTCCGCCTCGTTCAGCAGGTCCTGGTCCGAGATCGCCTTGCGTGCGGCGGGATAGAAGAGCTCCTCCTCGAGCTGCGCGTGGACCTTCAGCTCGTTGCAGATCGCCTCGGCAACCTTCTCCTTCTGGGTCTCACCGCGGGTGCGCTCGAAGCGCTCGAAGAGCGCCTGCACGCGCTGGTGGTCGTCCTTCAGCATACGGATCGCGTCCGGCTTGCGGGCCGAGGCGCGCTTCGGCGACTGGCTCCGCTTCGACCGGCTCGAAGACTTCCTCGAAGTGGCTCGTTTTCGTGCGTTGCGTTGTGCCATGACTTCTCCTCTCGGGCGCAAGGGAGCAAGATGCGTGCCGACGCCTGGAGCTCGCGCCGGGCAGAAGGCGGCGCCCCCGGGTCCCTTTCTACAATGGAGTGCCGATCACGCGCTCGACGAGTCCGAGAGCTCGACACGCCGCCGCATCCCTGCGCCGACCCGCGCGCGCGAGCGAGAAACGTGGATCCGGGGGCGCGCTGTCCGGAGTTCAGAGAGAGCTACGCCGCCCAGCCCGGGAGCGGCGTGCTCCCGGGCTTCATGCTGAACCCGTCCGCGTCACTGGGGCGAGGCGTCGCCTTGCGGCGTCAGTTCTGCTGGACCGCGAGGTCGCTCACCACCGAGCGCACCCCGGAGGTCGATCGCGCGACGGTGAGCGCCGTCAGCCGATCCGCCTGGCTGGCGACGTTGCCCGAGAGCCGCACGACGCCGTTCGAGACCTCGACGTTGATCTTGCCGTCCGACAGGTCGTCCCGCGTGCCGAGGCGGCTCTCGACGGCGCCCTTCACCTGATCGTCACGCGCCTCGACCGCACCCTTGCGCTCCGCCGACACCACCTGAAGGTCGTTCACAACGCCGCGTACGCCGTCGACCTTCTTCGTCTCGGCCTCGGCCGCCGCCTTGGCCGCGGCGCTCGGAACCGTGCCGAACAACGTGACGACGCTGTTCACGGTGTCGACGTTGATGTCGCTCGCCGGCGTCTCTGCGTTCGCGAACAGCCGGAGCTTCGTGGCGGTGGTCAACCACGCGTCCTTCAGAGTCGAGTCGCCCGCCAGCTCCGGATCCGACTTGGCGTCGCGCCAGATCTCGTCGTCGGCGAGCGTGTCGGGACTCTGGATCTCGCTGGTCACACGCCTGACGCCCGGGACGGTCCGCGCGTCCTCGAGAGCGCGCAGGTGATCGCTCAGGGTCGCAGCCTTGCCGGACAGGAGCACGAGGCCCTTGTTCACGGACTTCACCCCGATGCTGCTGTCCGAGAGCTCCTTGTCGTTCGCAAGCGCGGTCTTGACGCGGCTCACGACCTCTTCGTCGGCAGCGGCGACTGCGTCCTTGTGCGGCGCATCGACGACCTGCAGCAGGTTCCGCACCTCGCGGACGCCGGTCACGCTGCGGGCCGCGCTCTCCGCGCGGGCCTTCTCGCCGCTGCTTTCGACGGTGCCGTGGAGCGTCACCTTGCCGTCGATGGTGTCGACGCGGACCTGCGTCGCGCTGACGTCCTCGGCGACAAGCAGGGCCATCTTGACCTTGGTCGTGATCCACGGATCGGGCATCGACGCGGCCGAGGCCGCGCCTGAAACGGGGAGGGTCAGCGCGGCCGCGAGCGCGAGCGCTCCCAGCGCCGCGCGCATGCGAAGCATCGAGTTCATGGCGTACTCCTTTGGTCTCTGGGGTCAGATCGGGGTTGTTCAGGCGTTCGGGCGGCGAAGGGCGTCGCGCGCGCGATCCACCACCTCTTCGGCTTTCTTCTGCACCGTGTCCGCCGCGTGCTTCGCCTTCTCGACGACCTTGTCGACGACGCCCTCGACCTTGCCGGCGGCCTGGTCGCGCTTGCCTTCGCGCCGAAGCTTGTCGTCGTCGATCAGCGCACCCGCTGCTTCCTTCGGGCGACCCTTCGCTTCGTCGAGCTTGGACTTCGTGCTCATCTGGTCTCCCCTCTGATTTATGTGCCGCGCACGTCCACCCGTCTCGGAGCGAGACGCGGACCCGGCGGGCAGATCACGACGAAGCAACTGTCGTGCCACCCCGAAGCGCTGCGCTAGCGACGTGGGCGTCTCGGCTCGCAGGGTTCTCCCCTCGATGAGTCGTTTTGTGCCTCGGCGGTGGGTCGTTTTGCACCGAGGGGGTCGCTCCGGCGGAGATCAGCCCGGCGCCCCGTCGACTCTCTATTCCGTCGTTCTACCGTCGAAGTGTTCGTCGTCGGCCTCCGCGTCGTCGCGGGTATGGTGGACGACGCCGTCCCGATGATTCGGCGGCGCATAGAGCGTATAGAGCTTCAGTGGAACACTGCCGGTATTGATGATGTTGTGATTTGTTCCAGCCGGGACGACTACCGCGAAGCCCGCTCGGATCGCCGTCCGAACGCCATCGAGAACCGCCTCACCGCTCCCCTCCTCCACGCGAAAGAACTGGTCGAGCTTGTGGACTTCCGCCCCGATCTCTTCCTTGGGCCTTAACGCCATGACGACGAGCTGACAGTGCTTCGCCGTGTAAAGCACCCGGCGAAACTCATCGTTCTTGACGGCGAGACCCTCGATGTCCTGCACAAAGCCTTTCATGACGACACCTCTTTCGTTGACTGCCATTCAGAACGGGCGCAGTGGGCCACCAGAATCAAGCCGTGTGCGGGGATCTTCATCGGCGCCTCCTGCGGACGCCGAGCCAGCGCGCCGCCAGGACCGCAGC
>Ga0209706_10001193_pt1 | contig 14733 bp, 40 predicted proteins | sample PPLLaktember2015_6_FD_187263 | JGI IMG/M metagenome (GOLD analysis project Ga0209706, IMG submission 187263) | Freshwater sediment microbial communities from Prairie Pothole Lake near Jamestown, North Dakota, USA - PPLs Lake P8 Core (1) Depth... | ecosystem: Environmental > Aquatic > Freshwater...
TTCGGCTGTCAGCACCCCCCACAGTTGCTTAAAATTGTTATACGCCCCGTTTCTCACCGTGTTTAATGGTACTGGGTTATTCCCATCTGGCCCTTGAGACCTAAACCCTGTAAGTGTCGTCTCAAGCCGTACCCAGGGTTAGAATGGCCAAGCGCACGGGATCATCCACTGACGGGCGTATAACAATACTTTTCTCCTTTATGTCTCATAAATCAGAAAATATGAATCACAAGTTAGTTTGTTGCTAATAGATTAGAGTAAAAGATTTATTATAATTTTGTAACTCTCAACTTTCCTCTATCTACACGGATAAGCGGCACACAATGGTAAACATACGTTCTTATCCCATGTTCTTTTGTTTCATTTTTCGCATTTTCAATAGCAGATTTAAGGTCATCATGTGTTTCAAAATCTTCCTCTATATCTACCGTATTGTCCAAGTTGCCGATGCTTGTTGTAAGATAAAAACTTATGTTTTGCTTGTGTTTCATATATTCCCCCTTTTGGTAACTAAATGCTGCACTTGTTGTAGTGTAATAGTATTTGCACATGTTTCGCAAACAGGTATTGCCATCAACTGGATATTAAAAACTGTTTTTGTTAAGCTTCCGCAGACAACACAACGACGGGGTTTATCTGTATCCAACTCCTTTGGATGTTCAAATTCTCTCATTACTCATAATCCCCCATGCACCATTCCCACTCTACAGGAGCTCCACAACAATCAGTTACCGGATCACCCCAATTATCAGGGTAATGTGTACCTGGCAGGCCGTGACCTGCATAGTCAAACTCGTTCTGTAACGCAACAATCTTGCAGAGTTGCCCACATTCAGGACAGACAAAACCTTCTGGTGTATCATACTCAGGTATTTTTCTCATTCCGTAACATCCAGTGGTGTACCACAAGTTTGGCAAAACTTGATTTCAGGTTGTTTTACTGATTCAGTAGATACTCCATACAAATTTCTTTCCAAGATTTTAATACTGATTTCATATTCAATATCGTTAAGAGTATCGAACATGAAAAGAATTTTGGGACTCATTGCTTTGGTCGGCACATCAAACCTGCATAATGGCCGGATAACTCGTTCCCATACCTTAAGTTCATCTATTGACTTGTCTTGCCAGTAATTCATTTTATCCCTCCCTAATCAGCGATTATATAGCAAGTATTAGTTGCTCTTGGTTGAATATGGATTGCTGACTGCCCATAAATTCTTAATTCTTCATCCACTATCCGAGCGTCTATATGAGTTTTACCCCAGCTAAATCTTATATTAGAATTGTTGGGCAATGGCATCTCATCAAGTCCAGAAATTATCACGGTATTTGTTTTACCATTATAAAACAGAGCATTAATTTTTTCATTGGCTGAAGCAAGATCACTTGTCAGCTTTTGGATTTCTATTTGCGCCCATTTTGGTAGTTTGTTAAATCTTTCTTCACTCATTTTATTTTCCCTCTAATACTGCTTTTTCAATTTCATTCCATTTTGCAATGTCTTGCTCACCCCATTTTTGCCAATCTATCCATAATTGCTTATAGTAAGGCAGTCTTTCTTGTGGGGTTAATTCTCCCCAGCATTTTTCACAAAGAGGAAAGCATCCAGAGTCATTATTATAACGAGTACTGTGACCTTGAGTAAATTTCCAAGGCATACCACAGCGATAACACCGACTATAATTGGGAGCTATCAAACTTAATACAGTCCCCTTTACTTGGCGAACAGGTAATTTGTCTGCATATAAACAACCACATATTAAGGAAATGCCAATTAATATAAAGATAAATGTTTTCATCTGTGAGCAAGACCTCGCATTAAAATTTCTGCCTTTTTAGCAGTATTTTCTTGATTTTTATAAAGAGCGCCATTATCCCTTGTTTTTAGCCATACATTACATATTTCTGGAAGTAATGTTGCAGGCAATCCCTGTGCTATTTTACCAGTTATTGTTTGATAAGTAATTGGATTAATTAACTTTTCTTTCAATTCATCATCAATATATTCTGCAAGATTTTTTGTTGAAATATATTCTGGAAGAATAGCGCCTTTTTCTTCTTTCTTTTTTCTTTGCCAGTGAGCGCCACTTCCTTTTTTACCCAAAGCTTTTGCGACACTTCTTTCTCTTAAAATTCTTGTGCCATCGTCTAATACTGCACATGGTATTTTAAAATTTCCGATTTCTAAAACTCCATGAAATTCGGCCTTTCGTATTTTTTTTAGGCATTTTATAGACCTCTTATTGCTTTTTGTATTGTAAGATTAAATAAACTATCAATATCGTTTTTGCAATGATTCCAACGATAACTAAATTCATCTCGTTCTCCTTATTATTTTACCTATTCCTTTTCCTATCCCTACCCCTATATACGTCACCAGATACATTGACACAGCCATCCCTGCTATGGCGACCAGAAGAAGCCCTGATATAACAAGGCCGGTATCAGGATGTCGGGTGATTTTTCGTGTCATTCTTCCTTCCTCGGCCATGTAAACATTAAAAATCCTATTATAGTAATAAAGAAAAAACCAAAAGATGTAAACAGGTCCATGTCTTTAACTGGAATTGTCCATAATGCAAGTGAACCCCAAATAAACCACATTAACCCTATTTTTTCCCGTTGATTCATCTTATTTTTCCCCCTCCCTTTCTCCCAACTCTTCTCCGTAATTGTTGCTGATATTTTCTTGTTAAATAAGGATCATGGAAGTATGGGTTCTTTGTTACATCAATATTCCATGTTTTTGGTCTTTTCTTCCATCCATCACATACTCTTTTCATTCCCCAGTCATGTAATTGCAATAAATCACCAACTCCCATTGTTCTTCCTAAAAGTAAACATTCAGAGTTATCAATATATTTTTCATGAACAACTCTGAAATATCTGCAATTAGCACAGGATTTATCCTGAAATCTCAGATGGACTATGTTTTGTAATTCCGTTAAGGTTGTCATTTTCTCCCCCTCCCTTTCCTGCCCGCAAACCGGCAATCCCTCGCACAGTTGGCACACATTGTTGGTTTATGGTTTTTCATGTTTTAATCATACATACAATCTTTTTTATTGTCAACGATTTTTATTGACAAGATAAAAATTAGGTATAGAATAAAGCCATGAATAAAAAAACTATAGAACCACGCAAAGATAGGTCCGTAACATCGGCTATGATGAGGCGTCTCATCAAACATTATGGAGGGGGAATACATGGCCCGGCCAACAAAAAAGCAAGAATAAAATTAGGGAAATTGCTTAAATGTGATCCCTCATGGGTATTTAAAATAGCTCAAGGGGAAAGAACGCCGGGTCTTTATCCTTGGATGGTAATGCTCAGAAAAATTAAAGAGATAGAAAAGGAGAAAATTCTATGACTGAAAAACAGGCTATTGCTTTTGCTAAATCGGAATTTTGGAAAGACATGTCTTATAGACAAATTGCTGAATTCCAAATATGTGAAGAAAAGCTATGTATGCCGTTTTCGATTTTCCATGAAGCCGTCGAAAAAACTATTGGTCGTCCAGTGTTTACCCATGAGTTTGGACTGAATTATTGGGGCTTAAAAGATGAAATATTCAAAAATAAAGTAGCCCCAACTTTGGAAGAAATCATCAATCTTATACCGGAAGAGAAAAGAATTGTCCTTTATAAAAATGGTTCATAACCTTCTCACTATAAACATTATGGCGGGGGTACTTATGGCCCCCCCAACAGCAGGGCAAGGGAAAAGCTGGGAGAATTGCTTGAGGTCAATCCCACGTGGGTTTTTAAAATTGCCCAAGGAACACGAACCCCTGGTAAATATCCCTGGATGCTGATGTGCCGATTAATTAAAGAGATAGAGAAGGAGGAAGCAAATGCCACGTTTTAAAGTTGGTGATAAAGTATGGTCTGCAAAATGTAAGTATGAACAAATACAAGTGGTTTGTCCCACCTGTTTCGGGACAAAAGAAGTAATTCTCATATTGGGAAATGGGGAAAGAGTTGTTCTGCCGTGCGAAGGATGCACCCGTGGATATAACCCTCCGGCTGGTTATATCTTAGAATACGACTATATTGTAAAACCTGAATTAATAACAATAACCGATATGACCATTGAAATTAATGCGGAAAAAGAAATAATAACTTATCGGTCTGGCTCATATTGTTTTGATGATGAGAATTTATTTTTGACCGAAGAAGAAGCACGGGCAAAAGCAAAAATAGAAAAGAATCAACTTGACGAAGATCAAAAGGAAAAAGATGAGAATATTAAACAAAATGTCTATAAGAGTTTTTCATGGAATGCATCATATCATCGGAGAGAAGCAAAAAGACTTAAGGAACAAGCTTTATCTCATGACAAAAAAGCCAAACTATGCCAAAAAAGAACAAGAAAATGATTCATAATCTTCTTACCATTCTTACCGTTTTGCTATTCTTTGTTCTCCTGCTCTTTCTACTCCAGGATGAGCCAAGAGTATCTTCTGGCTATGAAGTATGCAAAGATCAGGGAATAAAAGATGCTATGAGCTATCATGGCACACCAGTTGCTTGGCAAGACGAGAGCGGTAGCCAGTATTTTGAGAGAGATGGGGAAGTTTGTAATCTATGGAGGAATAGCCGATGAAAATTCTAATCTTAGTAACAATTATTACATGGTCATTTGGTGGTGGATACCAAAATTCTCCATCATATCAAATTGTATCTTCCGTGAATAGTGCTGCTCTTGCTGTTTATAATGACAGACCCCTTCCTTTTATGTGTGAACCTGACCATAAAGTTTATCAACTTTGGGAAGTCGATCTGGAAGAAAAAACATTTAAACAAATATGTATTCCTAAAATTGTATTTAAAACTAATGGGAAAATCCCCGAATAAACCATTCTTTAAACTATGGAAAAATAAAGAATGAATATTGTAAACCTCGTTGAAATGGCTGAGGAAGATCAATACCAATCGCCATGCAGATTTGGGAATATTGTGGATGGGCATAGTTGTTACTGCCATCATAACCAAGGACCACGCAAATGTCCAATTTGGAAATACTACGGCGAACAACTCGACAAATGGCACAATTATGGTGATTGGAACAAAGAAGATTGGGAAGGTGGTTGTCGGTTCTTTGTTGCTACGGAGTGAGAACATGTTAGACGGAACTTATTTCTTTGAATGTGGATGTGGAGCAAGTGAACATACTCTACGTTTTATAGTGAATAAAGACCCGGAAGATCCCGGCATTTATACTGAAATATATCTTAACCAGTGGCGGCCTTGGTGGAAGAGGATATGGATCGGTCTCAAGTATATGTTCGGCTATAAATGCCAGTATGGACATTGGGATGTATGGATAATGCGTGATGAGGATGCGACAAGATTGAGAGATATGTGCAATGATTATTTGTCTCGCTAAGGAGGAGCCATGACATTAGAAGAACTCAAAACAAAAATAGGGAGCGTATTATTCCAATATTGGCAAGAATTACCGGAGCCTAAGCCTACACAAACTCAGTTTGTATATGGGCCTTACAGCCTGTTAAATGACGTAGACAGATGGATTGAGGACCAGGAAGGTGTAAAGGATAAATAATGCAAGTTTTCATTCCAGGTAATGTGCCATCCTTAAAGAACAGCAAAATAGCTACATCACGGGGAGTATTTATGTCCAAGACCGTTCAGAAATACTTGCGTGAGCTTGGCATAAAAAGTTATTCGACAAGGTATAAGTCCTATGAAAATTATAAGAACAGGGAAAATATCTTTGAGAAACTTGTCGTTCCTCTAAAAGTGCAGTTGACCACAAAATATCCTCCCTATGTAATAGGATTTCATTTTGTCCGGGGGACGAAACATAAGTTTGATTTCAATAATGCGACTCAGATTATATGTGACCTGTTAGTGGCTCATGGTGTAATTGAAGATGATAACATGGACATCCTAATTCCGTGGCCGTGGATAAAAGATAAAAAATGGTATTCTTATGATAAAGAGAATCCGGGTTGCTGGTTGGAGGTATAGATATGAAATTCGAGAATATAAAGGTTGGTGATGTTGTTGCAATGAGAGGTTTTGGCAGTCTTATAAAATGCAAAGTAACTCGAATCTTCCTGACCTCATTAGAGGTTGATAACAGCTGTGCAAGATATTCTATCGAAACAGGAAATGAAGTAGGTAAATATGGGCTTTTGAGATCAAGTGTTGAACCTTGGACTAATGAACATGATGAAGAGTTAAGAAAAGAAGAGGATTGGAAAACAAAACGTGTCCTTACCAGAAAAATAGAAAATTATGACTGGTATTCATTGACTGTTTACGAATTGGAGAAAGTAATTTCTGCGCTCAAAGAAATAGGGATTGATGTGGAAGGAACTAACAATGCCACATCCTAAGTCCGGTTATCACTTAAAAAATGGGGAGAAAGTCCCCGGTGTAACTACTATTATCGGCAGGTTTAAAGATTCGTCCGGTCTTTTGTATTGGGCTTTCGAACAAGGTAAGGCAGCAGAAAGAGGTGAAATATCAAAGCTGTACGACAAAAGAGACCAGGCGGCAGAAGCCGGAACACTTGCTCATGCAATGGTAGAAACTTATATAAACGGAGATCCCTTACCTGAATTACCTGATGATGAAATAGGATTGCAAGCAAAACAAGGCTTTGAAAACTATCTGCATTGGCAAGAAGATAATCGTATTCAAGTAATCAGGCAGGAAGATGAACTTGTAAGCGAAATTTACAAGTTTGGGGGAAGTCCTGACGCCCTTGGGATTGATAGCCAGAAAAGACTTTGTATTTTAGATTGGAAAACATCGAACGCAATTTATTCAGATTATATTATCCAGATTGCAGCTTATCGATACCTATGGGAAGAAAACAACCCAGATCAACCAATAACAGGAGGCTTTCATCTTCTCAGATTTTCTAAGGAATACGCTGACTTTGCTCATCATTACTGGTCTAATTTAGATAAAGCATGGGAACAGTTTAAATTATTTAGGCAAGCATTTGAAATCGATAAACGATTGAAAAAAAGAGTTTAAAAAGGAGGATACAAAAATGGAATGGATACAAGTAAATGATTATGATGCCGTTGCCATAGATATTTACAAAGAGAAAATATCTATTGTCGGGGGGCAAGTTGCCAAGAATGACGCAATCTATACCAAATGGGCAATAGCGTCTCAGTATGATAGAGATGCCGGTGGCCCTGTACCAATGACTAAAAAAGACGGCAGTTATCAAGCCATGCCGGTTAAGGTCATGCTTGGCAATGCACAACAGGCATTGGATAATCTTGATAAGCTGAGAGAACAGATTATAGAGCTTATCGGGCAAACACCGGATGAAACCGCACCATTTTAAGGAGGAAGATATGAGCTTACTACAACAGATACAATCAAGATTGAAAGCTCCAAAGTCACAATTTAATGACTTTGGTGGATTTAGTTACAGAAGCTTGGAAGATATACTTGAATCAGCCAAGCCTATTTTGGGAGAACTTGAATGTTCTATCGTTATTAAAGATAAAATCAAACAGATAGGGGACAGGTATTATATAGAAGCTGAGGCATTGCTGTATGGGCCTGACATGGTCCTAATTGAATCGACAACGGCTTATGCGAGGGAACCATTGTCTAAAACGAAAATGGACGAAGCACAGATAACAGGAGCTACATCAAGTTATGCAAGAAAGTATGCAGTTAATGGATTACTTGCTATAGATGATACCAAAGACCCTGATACACAAGATAATAGTAAAGCTGATGATAAGCAAAGCAAACAATCTAATACACAAAAAGGTACTAACCAAAAGAAACAACCTACGCCACCGATTAAACAACCTACGGCTGATGAGATTATTGATCTTGCCAGCAGTATGATGACTGAAACAGAACTTAGAGAATTACATCGGGAAAAGGAATTATCCATTAATAAGTTATCAAAAGAAGATAAAGCAAGAGTAATAAACGCATTTACTAACCGCAAACTTTATCTTATGCCAAAAGCAGTAAAAGATGCCATAGCTTTTCTTAACACGGCAACCCCTGAACAGTTAGACGAGTTTATGGATGCGCTAAGACCGCAAACGGAAAAGATGCCGGAGACAGAAAAGAAATGTGTGGAAGACTATTACCTGAAACTGAAAGGAGGGAGTAAATGAAGAAACTATTTTTAGCTTTAACCATGTCCATAGTGCTATTATCAACATCAGCTATTGCAACTGAGGAAAAGGCCAAAGAAGAACCTGTGAAATATGAGGTTACTATTGCTGTGACTTATAACGCAGTTACGGCAGAGGAAGCTGCTAAAATACAGAAAGAAGCTCTTTTGGCGCATAAAGACGCTTGTAAGGTTGAGGTTAAGAGTGCCAAAGGCAATAATGCGTTATATATTGGAACAGCAACATTTAGTGGTATTTCAACATGAGAAAAGAAACAATATCAGAGGCAATAGGATTAGCACGGGTGTTCATCAAGAGGGGACTTGAGCTTACCAAGGAGGACTATTATACTATATATGGAAAACCTACTATTACTACATTATCAGGTTCTAAGCGAACAGCAGCCCTCAGACGTGCCAGCATGGAATTAACACGAGCACTGACTGAGATGAGGAAACCATAACAAATTAAAATGATTATTTACGATAATACCACAAACACAGACGGAAGTAACTATTTTAGTTTCGTGGCCTATGACGATTCCAGTACAGAACTGGGATATTCTAACAGCTTCGCATCTTATGATGACTCCATAAAAGAGGATCTTTATTTCAAACAATTAGATAGAGAATGGAGAGCGTACCTGAAAGCTCTCTGGATAGACGTTCTGAGAATCAAAATTTGTGTTCCTGTATATTTAGGAGTTAAACCATTATGCCACCAGAGAATGCTAATCCCAATTTCTGGATGGCTTGCTAAGGCAGGTTACTTGAAAAAGAATTAAAGACATCTTTTCTATAGACCCTGAGCCTGCCCAGGGTATAACTGGCAGGCAAGGAGGGAAATTGAAAATATTAATCTTGGTAAGTATAATTACATGGTCATTTGGTGGAGGGTATCAAGATAGACCATCTGCTAAAATTGTTTCAAGCATTGAGAATGCTGCTTTATCAGTTTTTGTAGATACGCAAAAAGATAGCATTCTTACTGAACCAGATCAGAAAAAGTACAAGTTATATGAACTTGATATAACAACAAATAAAGTAACAGAGATAAAGATACCTGAATTGATTTTTAAGGTAGAATAAATGAAAATATTTGGTTATACAATAGCTGATGTTAAAATTGACCTATGGACGATAGTCTCTGTCCCTGCCGCTATTTATTTATGTTGGTCAGGTAAGGTAAGTTGGTGGACATTTCTGTTAATTGTTCTGTGGTCATTTAATTGCTATCTACCGGTTAAACAAAAAAAAGATGACCACACCTAACTATTCTATCAGGACTACCTTATTCGGTTTCTTCCTAATGATGGTTACAGTGCTATTTATACTGCCGATGGCTCTGGTAGTATATATCGTGGGAAATTTAGCAGAATGGATAATAAGGAGACAAGATGATACAAAATTTTATACATAGACAGATCCAGAAATGCGCCTCAATTTGCTTAGGATATAAGTATTATATGTCTTTCAATGCAAAGCAAAAATATATTTGGTTTAGAGTATATAAATGTGCTTCAAGAAGCATTGATGATGTTTTATATCAATATCGAGGCTATCAGTACCGAGGACAATCAAATTACTTTCCTTCATTATACAAAAAATATTATAAATTTGCTTTTATCCGTAATCCTATAGACAGATTCAAGTCCTGTTATCTTGATAAAGTAATATCCGATAAGCCATTTCAAGGAAGAGGAAGTAAACCTGTTAGCCGGTACTTTCCTAAAATGGGGATAAATACATTTATTGAGTATATTAGTGTAAAAGGAGTTGATAATATATCTACGGATGAGCATATTAGGTCTCAAATATCAATGATCGATTTGCTGAATGTTGATTTTATAGGCAGAGTAGAAAACTTCGATGCTGATTTTAGAATAGTCCTAAATGCTATAGGAATTAATATTTACTCAATCCCTCATATAAACAAGGACAAAGGAGAAATAGAGTTAACGTCAATACAGGAATCTAAGATTAAGAAGATGTACAGAAAAGACTATGAACTATGGGAAGATAATAGGAAATAAAAGAGAGGTAACATGAAAGACAAAATTAGTGCAGAGGAATGGGCCACTGAATCTATATTTAATATTTGTAGGTTCCTTAGATATTGGGAAATACGAAGTAAAAAGTTCCCTAACGAATATCCCAAATCTATGAACCGAGGTGATTGGGATGAACAACTTGATTCATTCCAATATGAGAAAGAAAAATGACATTTATGTGCCGGTACTCGAAAAGAGAAAATAAGCTCTACCGCCCGGAGAAGCAGGAAGCTGAAAAACTGAATGCAGAGGGTCGTGAGGTTGAAGCCGATCAAACGTCACCTGTAGAGTAAAATCGGTATCAAGTGAAACTCTTGAGGCACATATTTGATTTTAATATTAACTTTAAAAAAGGATAAAAATGAATACCCGAACTAAAGACAGAATATCATTTTGTGAATGGTTTGATCCTAATAATATTGACCATCTCCATGCATATCATATTTTACAAAAAACAGGTGCATGGCCTGTTGATTTTATACCTAAAAATATTTGGATAGAAAACAATTGGCAAGCTATTCTTGCGTTTAAATTGGCTGATAAATGGATAGACTATAAATTATCAGATAACAATAAGGTTTCGGATGAATACCATACTTTAATTAAAAAAGGAAGATAAGGAAACAATGCCTATAGAATATGATATACTTAAAAATTATCCTTACGCTAAAGAAATATGCCCAAAATGCGGCCAACGTTTTCCTGAATTTATGCGTGGTTTAGTCATATCACCATTAAGGAAGTTTTTTGGGTTGCCATATTGTGCTGTCATTTGTCATGGCTGTAAAGAAATTATCGGATATGAAAAACCAAGCAAAAAAGATATTCAAAAGCTTTATCCAAAACAGGTATAGAACTTATGATTCCCTATACTTCCAAGAAACTTTAAATCTTTTGCCCATGATGGTTTAATCTGTAACGTATGGTAATGAGTGGGCTCCCCTACAAAGTCCTTCATACGGCCAAGATAGATATGCTCAGCAACTATTCTGCACTCTTGCCATACAGCATCATTTATTTGCTTTCCTTTTATGATTGCAGGCAAGTTACTATCAGTCTGATTAAAGCACGAAAATTGCTCAGGCGAAAGGATCACTTCTCGCCAGTTACGGCCCCATTTCCAAAAACCAGGATGTGCAACCCTTGTCTGCACTGTAAGCCCAACTCCTACCTTACCTGACCATGTTTCCGATCTGGATTCGCCGAATATCAGGCCGGTCAGTAAATCAATCTCAGACCAGGTGAAAAGCACTTCAATCTCCATGAGTTTTTCTCCTTATGGCATAGCGGCTCCTGCCTTTAACAGTGTATCAATTATGCCAAGCGCCTTGCCGGTATTATCCGGTCCAGGTTTAACTCCCTGAATATCCACTTCTACATCCTTAAATTTTACCTTAGCGGATTCAAATTCCCGAACAGAATGAACGCTTGCTTTGGTTATTTCACCTGTAGCTGGATCATAATGTTCAAAGTAATAATCTCCTCCACCACCGTGCTGGGCACAGCCAAAAGTAATTGACAGGAACAGAAGAAGAACATAAAGAAGAATCTTTCTAATCATTTTGCCCTTCCCATATTTTGTCCATTGCTGCTTCAAGGTCTGGAGGCTCAATTTCCTCTAAGGTTGCACAATCAGGATTAAACTTAAACATAGGGCAGTATTCTCCATTGAAGCAATCTTCACCCCGATCACAGTTATGGTAGTAGTCACAGTATCTTGTCTTATTTTTGCGGTCCATATTTCTTCTCCCACCACAAGATCCATTTCTTTCCTTGTTCTAAAGATGTGTCGTAACTGTCACCATCAATACAGCTTTTGCACTTGGGACAACCAACAGGGCAATACTCAACATCTTCTATATCTATAAGATCAGAGATTGGTCCACGCCAACCACACTGATTACAGAAAGCAAGATCAGGCATTGGTTCCCCATCATCTTGGTATTCTGGCTCTAAACATACATCCATTTTTAATTATCTCCTAAAGCATAGCCAAGGTGTTACGAATTACTTGTTGTAGCTGTTCGTCCATTGGATATTTCTTTGTCATTTCTTCCATTGCCAATCCTGGATCATTCCCTCTTCGAGATGCAGCAGCTATCCAGTCACAGCACATTTCAATAAGCACAAACATATCAAGACACCTAATTGGATCGTTAAGTGTTTGGCTGGCGTATGGTACGAAGTATCCTATATGGTGGTCATTAACTGCCTCATGGTGCTTCCAGCCGTCCCCCATCTGAGCCACAAGTTCTTTATATCGCTCACTTCCATAAGGCACTTTGACAGTATTAAGCTCATATACTGGCTCAATATAGGCACTACGCTCCGACTCTTCCAGTTTGCTCGCATCATGTTTTATAGCTCGATCCAGAAGTTTCTTGGCGGCTTTGATCATCCGTTCAGCCACCATTTGCTGATGCTTTCTTGTGTCAGCTTCGTAGTATAGCTCTTTTATATCCATGCCTTGTCTATCTCCAAAAAAATCCAGCGACTTTTTCACATCCTACCAAAAGCTGCATACAAAATACAGCAATAGCGTACACAACAATCTTAAACTTTTTCATTCTTTTCCTCCCTAAGCCAAGTGCATTCTGTCTGAACATTCCAATTCAGCCCCTGCTTTTCTACAGTAACCTTCCCATCTATATTGTTCTGGTTAAGAAAATTGACTATTTTATAGAAAACTATCTTTAATTCTCTTTCTTTTTCTTTAGTCATGGCTACCATAACAACACTGGCTTTGCTCAAGTTGTCGAATATACTCAATCATCTCTAAGGCTAAAGACGGTGAGACAAAACCGTTTGCCTTCACCTGCAACGTTGACAACGATGCAAAGTATTTTAATTTGTCAGAATCCTCGATCAATCTTATTTACCTCTCACAATACCGGCTTAATGGGCTTATCAGAAGCTCCCCTAAAGGCCCGTCTTGTTCTGGCCCTGTGTTCGGAGCTTACCCTGTTAAGGTAATCCCTTGCCCCTTGCTCAGCAAGAAATTTCTGGAGACCATTAAAGTTTTTAAACTCAGGATACACCAGTATCAAGTCGTTTCTGTTAATATATCTGTTCACGTTCCATTCTCCTATATCTGTTCCACGCAATCCACCCAAAACATCTGAGTATTGCCCAAAATCCTTTAGGTAAAATATGTATGCCGCATGTAATAGTTGACAAACACATAAACGCATTATCCCAATATGCTCTTCCTGCACCGGCTAAATAATCATACCTGATTTCCTTGCCATCTTTATACTTGACTCCAATTAATTTATCATAGCGGCAAGCAAAATCGTGGAACAACCCAGGCACAAAGAATATACCAGTAGGAGAAAAAATAGGTCTGGTTAACTTAGGGAATGAGGCTCCATCAGTTACAAAATCTTTAAAGAATACAATTCTTACCCCGTTTGGAAGGTCCACATACCAGTCTCTATTAAGTACCCATAGCTCACTGTTAAAGCCAAAGGACGACTTAATTCTTCCCCAATAACTCAGGTCTTTAGGAAGAAATACAGGGCTTAGAGATGGTTGGGAAACATCCCATGAACAATATTTACAAGTATTCCAGATTTTAGGATACTTTGTCATTATTCTTTAGTTACATTGAATAAGTAATAGTAGTTGTATCATCCATATTATCTGTATAAGTATAAGTATATGGATATGGATAATAAGGATATTGGGGTGAGATAACTGGTGGATAAATTGGAACATAAATGGGTTCTTTATTTTTGCTAAAGATTCCATTCAGCAATTCCTGTAATTTTTTAGCCTCAGCAGGTGATAACTCAATTTCTTTTTCCCCCATTTTTACAACAATTTTTGATACTTCGATTTTTCTATCCATGTTATGATTTCTCCTCATACTCCATACACGGGTAAACTATTCTTAATCCATTCTATTTCAGGGTCATTTATAATTAAGTCCTGTCCTCCTGATACTGCCAAGAAATACTCCTGTCCTATACCAGCCTCAGTATAAGGAAAGCCCTTTCGCCATGTCCAATAATTAATAGGGAAAGTCTCATTCTTTGGCTCTTCAAGAAAATAGTTCTGTATCTGCAAGTACGTCTCTTCTGAGAAATAGCCATAACGCTTAAGATAATAAGACAGAGATAAAGAATCATAATAATATTCTGTACCTTCTGGAGTTTCAGTTAAAGTACAAACTATGTTAGGACACCACACATCCTTGCCATATTCACAGGCTAACTTGCGTACCATTGCGCTTACCTGACGATGATGAATATGACCGTACTCTCCATGTGGGCTATGTGTCCATATCTCATGGACATCAGGATCAGCAATCAAGTCACGGAGTGCTACGTCATAACTATAATCAGTGATACTTTCTTGCCTCTTATCTTTGTTGAGCCAATATTCGATATACGTTTGATATGATGTGATGCCCCGGGCGAAGTACCAGTTGGCGTCATAACAACGTGAATATTTGTTGACTATGTTGGTATGTGCTGAAGTGGCAGGGAGAGATGCTATTATAACCTTATCAAAATGATTGAGAAAAGGAAGGAAAAAAATAATT
>Ga0209706_10001198_pt1 | contig 14701 bp, 12 predicted proteins | sample PPLLaktember2015_6_FD_187263 | JGI IMG/M metagenome (GOLD analysis project Ga0209706, IMG submission 187263) | Freshwater sediment microbial communities from Prairie Pothole Lake near Jamestown, North Dakota, USA - PPLs Lake P8 Core (1) Depth... | ecosystem: Environmental > Aquatic > Freshwater...
GAGCCTACGCTCCATCCCGATCTTCCCCGGATCGTCGCCCTAGTCAAGGGCCGCGGCCTCCACTGCCAGCTCCTGACGAACGGCCTTCGTTTCCTCGACCCTGACGGCCCGGCCCTTCTCCGCGCCGTCAAGAGCGCCGGCATCGACAAGGTCCTTCTCCACGTCGACGGCGGACAGGCCCACGTCCACGGCGACATCGAAGCCGCCCGAGAAAGGCTCTTTTCGCTCATGGAGGCGGAGCGCATCGAGTTTGCCCTGTCCCTCACGATCTATAACGAGGACCGGGGGCGCATGTCCGGTATCGTGGGGCGCTATTCCCGGTTCCGGTATTTCGACGGCATTCTGGCCGTCCTCGCCCGCGACGCCAAGGGCCCGGTAGCCCAGACCGTCGAGCTGCGAGAGGAGTACGAGGGCCTCAAAGCGGGGCTCGGACTCGAGCCCACGGCCTACGTGCCGAGCAACTTTAGCGACCGGGACGCCCGCTGGCTCGTCTATTTCTATCTCGCGGACGCCGGCGGCACACGATTCTACCCGTTCTCGCCGCGGCTCGACCGGGCCTTCCGGCGGGTCTTCCGGCTGGTCACCGGGCGGCATCTGTTCGGCACGAACCACGGACCGGCTGAGCTCAGGCGGATCATCGTCCCCTTCGTCCTCTTCGAGGCGTTGACCTCGCCGCGGCGGCTAGCGCCTTTGTTCAGGCTCTTTCGCCGGGCCGGCTCTTTGAGGAACGTTCGCCTCCATTTCATCGCCATCCAGGTTCCGCCCGAACTCGGGCCCGACGGGCAGATCGCGATCATCTGCCGGAGCTGCCCCGACGCGACCGTCCGCAACGGCCGGCTCGTTCCCGTCTGCGTTGCCGATCTCGTCAGCCCCTTCCGTCCGTCGGACGAGCCGGCGATGGCTCTGCCCTGCTTCTAGTTAGACGAAGAGGAAGGGACGGAGTATCATCCCCCCGTGGCCGTTGCTTCGCGCGGGTTCCAGGTCTTCGTCAAGCCGGTGGGCGCCGCCTGCAACCTGGCCTGCCGCTACTGCTACTACCTCGACAAGGGCCCGACGCGTCCGGGGGCCTTTCCGCCCCGCCTGACCGGCGATCTCCTCGAATCCTACATCGCCCAGCATATCGCCGCGTCGCCCGACGAGATCATCCGGTTCTCCTGGCATGGCGGCGAGCCGTCCCTTCTGGGGATCGAGGGCTTCCGTAAGATCCTGGAGATCCAGCGGCGTCACTGTCCGCCGGGCCGGACGGTCGCCAACGGCCTGCAGACCAATGGCACCCTCCTCGACGAGGCGTGGGGGCGGTTCCTCGCGGCGGCGGGGTTCACGGTCGGGCTCAGCCTCGACGGCCCGCGGGAGATCCATGACCGCCACCGTCTGACCCCAGACGGTGAGCCGGCTTTCGATGCCGCGATGCGCGGCTACGGCATCCTGCGGCGCCACGGCATCCCGACGGACATCCTCTGCGTCGTCGGCGCTCACAACGCCTGCCGGCCGCTCGACGTCTACCGCTTTTTCCGCGAGATCGGCGCGTCGTTCCTGACCTTCCTGCCGCTCGTCGAACGCCGCCCCGAAGCGCCGGACGGCGTCAGCCCGGACTCCGTCGCGCCCGGGGCCTGGGGTGATTTCCTTTGCGCCGTCTTCGACGAGTGGGTGGAGCGCGACATCGGCCGGATCAAGATCCAGATCCTCGAGGAGGCCGCCCGGACGGCCTTCGGCCAGGAGCATTCGCTTTGCATCTTCAGGCCCGTCTGCGGCGATATCCCGGTCCTCGAGCGGAACGGCGATCTCTATTCCTGCGACCACTTCGTGGACGAGGCCCATCGCCTCGGGACGATCCGCGAGACGCGGCTTCTCGAGCTTCTCGAGAGCCCGGCCCAGCGGGCTTTCGGCCGAGCCAAGGCCGGGACGCTTCCCCGGATCTGCCGGACGTGCGAGGTTCTGGAGATGTGCAACGGGGAGTGTCCGAAAAACCGGTTCGTCCGCGCCCCGGACGGCGAGCCCGGCCTCAATTATCTCTGCGCGGGATACAAGGCGTTCTTCAGCCACGTCCGGCCGTTCGTCGACGCGGTCGCGGCCGAGTGGCGGCGCCAGAGCGCGGGCTGAGGTCAGTCCTTGAGCTTGGCCTTGAGGAACTCGACCGTGCGCTTCCAGGCGAGCCCGGCGGCTTCCTTGTTGTAGCGCTGGCCGGTGTCGTTCATGAAGGCGTGCCCGGCGCCCTCGTACATGTGGATCGTGTGCTCGATCCCCGCCTTCTCGAGGGCCTCCTTGAAGGCCGGGATGCCGGCGTTGATGCGCTCATCGTCGCCGGCGTAATGGATGAGCATGGCCGCTTTGATCTTGGGCACGTCCTCGACCGCCGGCTGGCTGCCGTAGAAGGGGATGGCCGCGGTGAGGTCCGGCGCGTTGACCGCGACCTGGTTGGTGGCCGCTCCGCCCCAGCAGAAGCCCATGCACGCGACTTTGCCGGTCGCCTGAGGTCCCGTCTTGAGATAAGCGACGGCGGCGACGAAGTTCTTCGTGTTGGCCGCCCGGTCGAGCTTCTGGAAGAGCGGCCGGGTCTCCTCGGGGTTGGCCGGCGTCCCGCCGAAGGGCGACAGGGCGTCCGGGGCGATGGCGTGGAAGCCCTCGAGCGCCGCGCGCCGGGCGATGTCCTCGGTGTGGGGATTGAGTCCCCGGTTCTCGTGGATGACGATGACGCCGGCGAGCTTCGCGGCCCCCTTCGGCTTGGCGGAATAGGCCCGCATCTCGCCGCCTTCGATCGGATACTTGATATAGCCGGTCTCGAGCCGCGCGTCGTCCGCCGGAACGACCTGGCTTCCTGTGGCGCCGCCTTCGAGCGCGGGCAGAAGCGCGGCTGCGGCCGCCGTCCCGCCCGTGATCGCCGCCAGCTTGCCGAGGAATTCACGGCGGTCCATCCCGCCGCCCGCGTACTTTCGGTAGAGGTCGTTGATCTCAGGGCTCATGGTCCATCCTCCCTCTCGTGGTGATTTTCCCGGGAACGAGTCCATCGTAACGGTCGCCGGCCGGGCTGTCAAGAAAGCGAGGGGGCGCCGCAGAGAGCCCGGGGACACGTACCCAAGGTACATGTCCCCGCGGAGGCTGGCGGCCCGACCCCCGTTTGGGCTATATTGGAGACATGATCGATCCGGCGAGGGGAAAAGGCGGATTCCCGGCCGACGCCGAGGCCATCTGGGGAGCCGCGCTCGCAGCGGTCAATCCCTGGGGTCTCGTCCGCGGGAGCGTCACCCGGCAGGGCGACGTCGTCCGGGTCAAAGACCGCGAATTCGACCTGGCCGCCTACGAGCGCGTTTTCGTCATCTCGTTCGGCAAGGCCGCCGCGGCCATGGGCGAAGCGCTGGCCACGATCCTCGACGAGCGGCTGACCTCGGGCCTCGTGGTCGTTTCCTGGCCCGTCGGAAAGCCCGCTTCCCGGCTCGAGTACCTCGAGGCCTCCCACCCCGTCCCCGACAGCCGGAGCGTCGAAGCCGCCCGGCGGGCCGTCGAGATCGCCGCCAAGGCCGGCGAGAAGGACCTCGTCTTCGTCTGCATCTCCGGCGGCGGCTCGGCCCTCCTGACGCTGCCGGCCGAAGGCATCAGCCTCGACAAGAAGCGCCGCGTCACGGAGGAACTCCTCCGCGCCGGGGCGACCATCCAGGAGCTCAACGTCGTCCGCAAGCACCTGTCGCGGATCAAGGGCGGGCAGCTGGCGCGGGCGGCCTTCCCGGCGACCGTCGTCACGCTCGTCATCTCCGACGTCGTCGGCGACGATCTCGGGACGATCGCCTCGGGCCCGACGCACGCGGACGCCTCGACCTTCGCCGATGCCAGGTCCATCCTCGAGTGTTACGGGATCTGGGATTCGGTCTCGGCCCTGATCCGGGCCCGCATCGAGGACGGCGAGCGGGGCCGGGCGCCCGAGACGCTCAAAGAGGGGGATCCCGTTTTCGAGCGGGTCTCGACCTTCATCGTCGGCGACAACATGACCGCCCTGCGCGCCGCCAAGCACGAGGCGGAGAAGCGGGGCTTCGAGCCGATCTTCCTGTCCGCGACCGACAAAGGCGAGGCCCGGCGCGCGGCCGCCGGCTACGCCGCCTTCCTGGCCGAGCTGGCCTGCTCGGCTTCGAACCTGCCGCGGCCGCTCTGCCTTCTCGCCGGGGGGGAGCTCACGGTCACGGTCAAGGGGCGGGGGAGGGGAGGCCGCAACACGGAGTTCGTGCTGGCCTCGATCGTCGACTTGGAGAAGGCCGATGTCTCCGGCCTCGAATGGCTCGTCCTGAGCATGGGGACCGACGGCATCGACGGCCCGACCGACGCGGCCGGTGCCTGGGCCGACCCCCGGACGATCCGGACGGCCCGCGCCCTCGGGCTCAATCCCGCGGACTATCTCGAGGACAACGATTCCTACGGCTTCTTCAAACAAACCGGCAATCTGATCATGACAGGCCCGACCGGCACGAACGTCATGGACCTTCGCGTCTTTCTCCTCCGCGCGGCCTGACCGGTTATTTGTACACGCCGGCCAGGTCCCATTTGGCGATCGTGTCGATGACGAGCTCGGCGACGCGGTCGTTGACCTTGCGGAAATACTCCTTCGCCTGCGCGGCGTCGAACGTCGGGTACCCCTGGCCCTTCTCGTAGAGAAGGATCGTCGAGGCCACCGGCACGGTGTAATAGGCCCCGGCGGGCGCGTTGGGCGCGGCCATCTCGGGCTTGTACCTCTCGGGGTGGATATGAGCGGGCAGGAAGGCCTGGACATAGGCCGTCTCGTTGTTGCCGGCGTGGCCCCCGTTCTGCCTGAATACGGACTTGGTGATGTCGTCGGCCAGGGTCCACCAGTTGACGACGAGCGCCCGGACGCGGCGGGCGTTGGCGACGCGCGTGGCGGCCGCGTTCAGGGCCGCCGTGTTGCCGCCGTGGCCGTTGAGGACGATGATGTTCCTGAAGCCGTTCACGGCCAGATTGTCGAGCACGGCCTCGGCGAAGGCCGCGTAAGTCTCGGCCGGGATCGAGACCGCGCCCGGATAGGCTTTCATGGCGTCGGTCAGGCCGTAGTTCAGGACGGGCGCGATGAGGGCGTCGACCCGGGCGGCGATGTCCCGGGCCATGGCCTCGGGCGCCAGGCTGTCGGTGCCGTTGGGGATGACGCCGTGCGGCTCGAGCGAGCCGAACGGGACGAGGACGGTGTCGATCCTCGCCGGGACGAGCTCGCCGAGTTCCTGCCAGCAGAGCAGGGCCATCTCTCGGGTCGTCGGAGAGCCGGCGGTCTCGCGCGCGGCGCTCTTCGGTCCCGGGTCCGTCTGGGCCGCCGCCGGGAAGGACACCAACGCAACGGCCAGGACGGCCGTCGCCGCCAAAATCGTGCTTCTTTTCATTTCGGTCGCCTCCTCGCTTCGCCCATGTTATGCCTTCGCGGGCCGTTTGGGAATGGCCGGCGCCAAGTCCAAATATTTGTACTTTATCCTTGCTTTTTGTCCGGCGTTCCCTATAATGAGGAAGGCTCTCTTTCGCCGGCTGGAGAGGGCTCCCTCAAATCATCAACATCACCCCCCTTTTGCTGACCTCAGCCGGCACTTCCCCTCCCCCGGCTTCTCCCGGCCCGGCGGTTGTGCTATCATACCGGAAACGATCGAGCGCGGAGTCACGATGGGCCAGGTCGATTGGAAGAAGGAACTTGCCAACCACTTTGAGAACGTCCGGGCCATCGAGCTCTGCCAGGCGGAGACCGTCGCGCAGTTCAACCAGTTCTGCGAGTTCATCGCCGAGCCCGCGTTCGAAGCCTTGACCGAGGAGCTGGCCCAGCACCGGATCAAGTCCGAGTTCGTGAAGATCCCGGGGCACAGCATCCGTTTCGTCATCTGCTTCCCTGGCCTCAAGGACGAGCAGTTCCACTACCGCATCGCCCTGCCCAAGAACGCCGTCGAGCTCCGGCTGAAGCTCCAGGTCAAAGCGCGGCGGACGCCCAAGGCCGAGTATCAAACGACGGACGAGGACTTTATGCCCGGCCTCTTCCCGTTCAAGGTGCTGCGCATGGATAAGGACGAGGTCGTGGCCGATGTCGTCAAGCTCTACACGGGCTTCTGCACGGCCGCGCTGACGTCGCCCGACTGATCCGTCGTCCCGTTCCCGCGGCCCTCGCGGGGCTTCATTCCGGCGCGGAGCGAACGGCCTTTCGCTCACTTCTTCGAGTTGATGACCTCGAGGACCTTCAGGAGATAATCATAGCCGGGCCGGTCGACGGTGTTTTGGCTGACGTATTTGAACTGGAGGACGCCGTCGGCGTCGACGATGTAGACGCTGGGGATGTTCTGGTCGACCTTGCTCCCGTTCCATTCGTTGCGGAAGAGGTCGAGCCTCTTCGAGAGCGTCCGCTCGCCGTCGACGAGGATCGGGAACGGGGCCAGGATCGTGCCTTTCTCGAGGGCATAGTCGGCCGGATAGAGCACCCGGGAGCGCTCCATGCGGGCCTTGCCCCGCTCGTCGAGCTTGGACGGATCGGCCGGATTCTTGTTGGTCCTGATCGTCTCGAGCTGGCCGGGCAGGGCCTCGAGCCAGGCCTTGACGACATCGTGGGGGTAGGGGAAGACGACCAGGATCTCGACATTGTACTTCTCCCGGATCTTCCGGGCCTTCTCGAGCTCGGCCAGCTCGACATAGCGGTAGTTGCAGATCGTGCACCAGTAGTTCTCGGCCGCGTAGCCCCGGGGGAAGAGGATGATGACGTTCTTGCCGCGGAGCGAAGATAGAGTCAGCGTCCCGCCTTGATAGACGGGCAGGGTAAAGTCGGCCATGGGTTGGCCGATGACGGCCGGCTGGGGCCGCGGCTCCGGATTCTGGGCCGGGGCGGCCGTCTGGGCGGGCTGGGCTTGTTGGGCCAACGTGAAGCCGGTCCCGGCAGGCTTGCGCTTGGTGAAGATCTGGCCCCGGGCCTGGCCCTGAAAGAGGACGATCATGGCGGCCACGGCCAGGATGGTCAGGACGCCGACGAGGATGGCGGCCTTCTTCTTATTGATCATAGGCGGGACTCCTTCAGCGGGATGCCTCTATTAGAGACGACCCGCCCCGCGGAGTCAAGGCCTAGAACCGGATGCGGATGCCCGCCTGCAGGCTGAAGCCGCTGAGGTCGATCTTCGGCTCCCGGTACGTCACTTCGGGAGGGTCGTCGACGGGCGGAACCTCTTCGATCGAGAAGGTGCTGTAGGCGAGATCGGTGTAGTTGTATTCAATGATATAGAGCATCCCCTCGCCCGTGTTCGTGGCTCCGCCGCTCTCCTCCGAGTCATTCGCGACCGTTTCGAAGTTCTTAAGCTTGGCATAGCGGCCCGCGGCCTCGAGGAAGAAGCCCATCGTCGGCGAGAACCTGTATTCGAAACCCAGGCTGCCCTGGAACCCGAGATCGGAGAAATCCGAACGCTTGCCGCTGAAGGACATCTCGATCCATTCGTCCGCGGCGAATTCCAGTCGCTGGGCGGCTTCGAGCTTGAGCCCGGCATAATAGGCTCCGCCGAGGTCCGCCGTCAGGCTGAGCTGCCTGGCGACGGGAAACGTGAAGAAGACCCCCAGGCGGATGGGTACCGCCGATACCGTCGGACGGGCCGTCATGGCGATCTGATCGGTTTCGTCGGCCCAGGTGATCTCTGAGCCCCTGGAATGCCGCATATAACCGGCGCCGAGACCCAGGCCGATGTTCGGCGTCAACTGGTAGATGATGTCGGCCCCGAAGTCATACCCGCCGTGAAGGGGTCTGTAGCCGCCCGAGACGGTCCCGTATCCCAGGGCCGAGTAGGCCTCGACGAGCTCGAAGTAGCCGTCGGAGCCGTCGTTGATATCGGCCGCGCTGATGTAGTTAAATCCGCCGTAGAGCTTGATGCTGAGCCGCGAGAACCTCTCGGATCCGGCGATCCCGGTCTGCGCGGCCGGGGCCGCGAAGACGTCTTTGTCGAAGCGGAATTCGAGCCTGGCCGGCGCGGTCCCGCCGCCGTCGCCGGTCGGCGCTTCGGCGGCCAGAGTCGAGGGCCAGGCGATCAGGCAGACGGCCCCGACGGCCATCATAAGGGCAGCTGATGGTTTGAGTCGAAAATTCATGGTTGACCTCCGGAAGGAGTATCTGCTTCATTTTTAGTCGGCCATACCCCCCTAAAAATGGTTCTTCTCCAGATTCCGTGAAGCTCCTCTCTCCGGCTTTGCTCGGGATATGCCTCTAGCTCCGACCGAAGCGAACGAAGTGAGCGGACGGCAGAAGGATGGCGGAGATACACGGAGCCGGACTTCTGCGAAACATCTGAGAAGAGCTCTTTACTGAGTTTCTTTCCAGCACCGCCCCTCCGTGTCGCTCCGGGGCGGCGCTGATGGTCGCTTCGGGGACTTCGCTCCCTGCCGGTCCCCCCTCCACGGACGGGGATCTTCGAGGCAATATCCCTCGCCGCCTCGAGAGGATTCCCGGAAAAGGGAGAAGAACCTTAAAAATGGGGCCGTATTACAGCAATACGAATAAAATCAATTATATAGGAGCGTACCGGGGCGTCTCTTCCGGGCTTAGAACCGGTGCTTTCAGCTAAAACGAAAAGATCAGCCCTTGATCCGGTATTCCTTGAACTGCGTGCCGCGGAACTTGTCCAGGAGGAAGAGCCGGTCGCCGAAGATGAAGATCCCGTCGACGAAGAAATCGAGCGGGAGAGAGCCGAGCAGCTCGCCGTCGGCGCTGAAGACCTCGAGCTTGTAAGCGTCGGTCGTCCGGAGCTCCTGGCCGTCGCCCATGACCTTGTAGCCGATCGTCCGGCCGCCGCCGGCGTTCATGGTCGCCGTGACCGCCGTCCCGACCTGTTCCTCCTTCTTGAGTTGTCGCGTCATGGTGACGACCCAAATGCGGCCCTGGCCGTCGACGGCGACCCCGCTGGCGCAGCGGTTGAGCTGCGGTCCGCGGATGGAGACGTTCCCGCCGTCCCGCTTGACTTCGCCCTTGTCCTTGATCTCCATGGAGTAGGGGAGCCCGCGGTCGGCCCGCCATAGGAGCCGGCCGTCGGCCGCGTACTTCTCGATCTTGTTCTGGACCGTGTAGACGAGATAGGCCTGCCCGGCCGCGTCGACCGTCATGACGATCTCGTTCGCGCTGTTGTTCACAAGCTCGTTCTTGAAATCGCGCGGCTCGCCGAACTCGCGCAGGAGCTTGCCCTCGGCGTCGAGGACCTTGACCAGCTTGGGCAGCGTCGCGGGTTTCTCTTCGTCGGGATTCATGACGAAACGCATCCGGGGTGCGCCCGTGACGAGCTCTCCGTCCCTGCCGAGGAAGACGGGCCCGGCGCCCTGCTCCATGCCCTTGATGGTCTGGTGGTCCTTGCCGTCCGGCGTCAGGACCTGGATGCGCTGGTTGTTCGGGTCGGATACGTAGAGGAAACCCTTGCCGTCGACAGCGAGCCAAGCCGGGTAGTAGAACTCGCCGGGCCCCTGGCCCTGGCGCCCATAGGTGGCCAGGTATTTCCCGTCGGGCCCGAACTTCTGGACGCGGTGGTTGCCGGTGTCGAGGACGTAGAGGTTGCCGGCTCCGTCGGCGGAGATCATCGCGGGCATGTAGAAGGCCGCGTTCTCGTCGACGGTCTCCACGTCGCCGAGCGTGCGGACGGGCTCGAGCGCCACCTTGGGGGACTTGCCCCAGGCGCCCGGTCCGATGTTGTGGACGACCTTGACGCCTTCGACGGTCTCGATCTTCTGAGCGGCGACGGCGAGCGCCGAGGCCAGGACACATGCGGATAAAACCAAGGCGGTTCTTGTTTTCATAAGGTTTTCTCCTTGTCTCGTTAACGGATTATAGGCCAAAACCGTTGCCGGATGATACCTCTGAACTCGGATTTGAACGGCGCTATTGAATAATCTATAGTGTCGCCAAAGACGCGCCTGGAGGAGGAGAACATGGACGATCGGGCGATCCTCGAGCTCTTGCAAGCAATGGTCCGGGCTCCGAGCCACCCCGGGATCCCAAGACAGGAAGAGGGCACGGCCATGGCCCTTCAAGATTACCTCAAACGCCACGGCATCCCCGGAGAGCTCGACGAGGTCCGCGAGGGGCGGCCTAATCTGATCGTGAGGCTCGAGGGGAAGAAGCCCGGGCGGCATCTTCTCCTCTGCGGCCACACGGACACGGTCCCCCCCAGCGCCGGGTCCTCCGCCGATTTCTTCTCCGCCGCGGTCGAGGACGGCCGGATCTTCGGGCGGGGGACCGTGGACATGAAAGGCGCGCTGGCGGCCATGGCCGCCGCCCTCGTCGATATCCGCGAGTCGGGAGGCCTCGACTCCGGCCGCGTCACGCTGGCCGCGGTCATCGACGAGGAGCTGGAGAGCCTTGGCGTGGAACGGCTGATCTCAAGCGGCTTCAAGGCCGACGGCGCGATCATCGGCGAGCCCAGCGAGAACCGCGTCGCCATCGGTCACAAGGGCCTGGAGTGGCTCGAGGCGCGGTTCTTCGGCAAGGCGGTCCACGGCAGCGTCCGCGAAGAGGGCATCGACGCCATCGCCGCCGCGGCCCACTTCATCTCGCTTATCGAGACCGAGCTCATCCCCGGGTTCGAGCGGAACCCCGACCCCATCCTCGGTCCTTCCGCCATCAACCTGGGCACGGTCCACGGCGGACAGCAGCCGAGCATCGTCGCCGCCGAATGCCGCGTCCAGGTCGACCGCCGCTGGGTATCGACGGAGACGATCGACCAGGTCTTCGCCGGCCTCCAGGAGCTCCTGGCCAAGGTCCGGGCCGCCCGCCCGGGACTCAAGACAGAGTTGGTGAGGATGCCCGAAGGAATGGCCACGATGCTCCACGGTCCGCTCGTCATCGACCCGGGGCACCCCCTTGTCTTGGCCGCCCAAAAGGCGCTCGCCGACGCCGGCCGCGACAGCTCGACCACCGTCTTCAAGGCTTGGACCGATGGCGCTCTCATCTCGCGCGAGTCCGGCATCCCGACCCTGATCTGGGGGCCAGGCGAGCTCAAGCTGGCCCACTCGGCGGAGGAGAGCGTTCCCGTCGAAGACATCTTCCTTGCCGCCCGCCTCTACGGGGCCGCGGCCCGGCGCTTCACGGCGGCCTGACACGGCGATGAAGCTCCGCGTTCCCTAGTCGTCCTGGCCAGCCTCATCCGCCTCGGGCCCTTTTAGAATGGGAACGCCGGACTTTCGGGATCCTGCGGCGACTAAACTCGCGGCCTCAATACTCCTCGAGCGCCCGCCGCGCTTCCGAAAAGCTTTCGGGGGCGGCGTCATGCTCCGGTCACGCGATCCGGAGACGGACGGATGGGTCTAACTCTCCCTGCCGCGCCTGACACCTAGAGGCTCCAGCCCGAGCGATAAGGCCTGCGGATGAGCGCCTCGGCCTCCGGGTTGTTGGTCACGCGCAGATTCGCCGCGTCCCAGGCGATCCGGGCATCCAATCTCTTGGCCACGTTCCCGAGGAGGCAGATCTCCGTCAACGGCCCGGAATATTCGAACGCGGCCCCGGCCTTTTTCCCCGCCTTGCAGGCCCGGACCCATTCCTGCTCGTGGGACCCCTCGACGCGCGGGACCGTCTTCTCGGGACGAACCGCCTCCTGCATCAGCTTCTCGGGTATGAGCCGGGGCCCGTCGGCGTAGACGCCGCACATGATCTGGCCCTTCGCGCCCTTGAAGACAAGGCCGCCCTCGTCGGGCATCTTCCGGCCGTCCTCGAGATCCTCGGGCCGCGGCGCCCGCATCCCCTCGTACCAGGTGAGCTTGACCGGCGGCCGGCCGCCGCGGGCCGGGAATCGATAGGTGACGATCGCCGACAGGGGATGGGTCTCGGGGTTGAGGGCGCAGCTCGTGGCCTCGACCGTCTCCGGGGCGTCGAGATCGAGCGCCCAGACCGCGGCGTCGAGCGTGTGGGCCCCGCGGTCGCCCATCATGCCCACCCCGAAATCCCACCAGCAGCGCCAGACGAGCGGGTGGTAGGCCGGATGGTACGGACGGAAGGGCGCCGGGCCGATCCAGAGGTCCCAGTCGAGCCCGGCCGGGACCAACGGCGAGTCCGCCGGGCGCTCGCCCCATTTCGAGCTCCAGTAGGCGTGGCCCCAGGGATAGTAAGAAAGATCGCACCAGGCGTCGACCTCGCGAACTTCCCCGATGAGGCCGGCGCGGATCCACTCGACCACGAGACGGATGCCTTCGCCCGAATGGCCCTGGATGCCCATCTGCGTCGTCACATTGGAGGCCTTGGCCGCCAGGGTGAGCCGCCGCGCTTCCCAGACGTCGTGGGTGAGCGGCTTCTGGGTGTAGACGTGCTTGCCCGCCTCGATCGCGGCCATGGTGATGACGGCATGCGTGTGATCCGGCGTCGCGATGACGACGGCATCGATGTCCTTGCGCTTTTCGAGCATGACCCGGTAATCGGTGAAGAGTTCAGCGGCAGGGTAGCGCTTGACGGTTCCGGCGGCGTAGCTGAGGTCCACGTCGCAGAGGGCGACGATCGCCTCGGTCTCGAGCTCGCGAAGATTCGCGGCCCCCATCCCGCCGATCCCGATCCCGGCGATGGCGAGCCTGTCGCTCGGCGGCGTTTGCCCGCGGCCGCGCACGCGGCGGGGGATGATGCCCGAGAGCGAGGCCGCCGCGCCCGATTCGATAAACTGCCGTCTCGTCATCGTTCCCATGGCCGTCACCTCCGTTCGGAGATCTGCTCTCAGCCCCGGCGGGCGGGTTTCAGCGTCCAGAGCTGGAGCTTGGTGAGCTCGACGATGCGGGACATGTCGAGGTCTGGCCGGTGGACCGGCCAGCCCTTGTAGCTCTCGACCTCGGCGAGGATCCTTTGTTCATGAGTTCGCGGATAGGGCTCGAACGCGGGGATGTCGTAGACGGGATGCGCGTGGGCCGCCGAGAGGTCGAGATAGACCGCGCAGAAGAGGGCGGCCAGGGAGCCGGTCCCGATGCGCCCTCCCGGGGCCTCGAGAGAGGAGGGCAGAGCGCCGGTGCCGGCGATATGTTCGCTCGCGGCCCCGGCGAGGGCCAGGACTTCGTCGAGCGTCACCTGCCCGATCGCGGTCCGGTCCGGCGGCATCTCCGGAGGGCCGAGAGGATGGACCGTCGCCAGGCCCGAAGGAAGCGCCCTCAGCCGGAACCCGGCGATCGCGCCCGCCAGCCCGGCGAACATCTCCGCCGGCGAGAAATCCCCGGTCGGGACGAAGGCCTTCCGGTCGAGCGTCTCTCCGGCCCAGGCCCGGAGATCTTCGCGCGTCAGCGTCTCTTTTTGCCGGCCGTAGATCTCCATGAGCTCGCGGTACGTCGTGATCTCGATATCAGCCCGTCGCTTGAGCCAGCGCATCATGCGCCGGAAGTTCTTCCGGGCCGTGGCCATCGACTCCTGCGGCCTGAGGCGCGGGATCCTCCATTCGGCCGGCGGCGTGTTCCGGCCTTCGTAGAAGTTCAGGTCCCAGAATTCCTCGGTCCGGATCTTGGCCGGGTGGCCGGCGAAGAGCGCCAGGACCTGGGACGTCCTGATGACTTCGGGAAATTCCTTCTTGAGCTTGTCGAAGACCGGCTCGAAGAGGTCGTCGCTGAAATAGGCGTCGTCGAATCCGGCGTATTGGGCGCTGAAGTTCAGGGCGTTGCAGAACCAGACAACGTCGTGCCCGGGGAGGCTCGCCGGCGAGCCCTGGTAGCCTGCCCCGAGCCGGCCCAGGGCCGCGACGAGCTGCGGCCCGTAGGACCCGCCGTGCCGGGCCAGGGTCGTCACGGGGACTCCGAAGATCCGCTCCAGCTCCGCGAGGCCGGCCGATTCCTGCTTCTCCATCAGCCGGACGCCGACTTCCCACCCGGCCTTCTCCAGCTCCTCCGTGACCGTCGGGTGGACCGAGCCGAAGTTCGTATGGCTGCCGATGTCGTGCTTGGCCATGGCCGCGATGACGTCGCGCCGGCCCCGCTTCCTGAGCGAGCGGGCCTTCTCCCCGATGACGAAGAACGTCCCTGTGACGCCTTCCTCCGTCATGGTCTCGGCCAGCCACTTGGGGATGTCGTCGATCTTCTCGGCCGCCGGCGTGATGTAATCCTCGGTGTCGAACGTGACCACAACGAACGTTTTCGGCTTCGACGACGGGCCCGGGCAACCCGAGAAGGAGATTGCGATGATAACGAGAGCGGCGAACACGGCAACTGATCGATAGGGCATAAGCAGGCCGATTCTGCTCCCTCCCCTCGTCCAGTGTCAAGAGGACGGGTCCGGCCCTATTCTTGGATTCGGCGAACGGCCCTTTTCAATGCCTTGACGACGAACGAGTTGAGGCTTTCGCCTTCACAGAGGGCCCGCACGGCCAGGGCCCGGTGCATCTCGGGCCCCGTGCGCAGCACGAACCGGCCCGAGTAGGCCCGGTTCGTGGGCGGGGGGAGGGGCCGTCCGTCCCGGCGATAGGTCTCGATCCACTCGTCGACGATGCGGCAAAGATCCCGGTAGACGGCCTCCTCGTCGGTCCCGTGGCAGCACTCGTCGATCCAGCCGGGGACCGATCCGACGTAATGCCCGTCGTCCTCGGACCAGGTGACCAGCTTGAGATAACGGTCGCTCGGTTTCATCGGTGCGCTTCCGCGATCTTCTTCCTGGCGAGCTTGACCTGATAGGGCAGGGCGTCGTCGCCGGGCCGTCCGGAGATCGTCAGGACGGGACCGTACGGATGGGCGTAATTCCGGTGGCTACCCTTTCCGCCCCTGTCGACGAAACCGGCCATTT
>Ga0209706_10001200_pt1 | contig 14686 bp, 13 predicted proteins | sample PPLLaktember2015_6_FD_187263 | JGI IMG/M metagenome (GOLD analysis project Ga0209706, IMG submission 187263) | Freshwater sediment microbial communities from Prairie Pothole Lake near Jamestown, North Dakota, USA - PPLs Lake P8 Core (1) Depth... | ecosystem: Environmental > Aquatic > Freshwater...
CGGCGTCCACCGACAACATGCCCGCGAACCGTTGGCCGTCGGGCCAGGTGGCCCACGCCCCGTACTCGAGACGCAGCAGATAACGGAATGACGCCGCCACCACGGCCTCCAGATGGCGGGGGTCGGGTGTGTCCGCGTAGTCGGAGGGATTTGGGGAAAAGTCCATCCACACCCATCGACCGTTGCCGCGGGTACGCGCGTACCAGCGCGTGTCGAGCTCACCGCCGATCTCGTGGCTGTCGTCTATGGCCAGCGCCTGCGGTTCCTGCGATTGCGCTGCGAAGCCCGGAAATGAAGGAACGGCCCCAACAACCAGTCCGGCATCGAAGCCCAGCGTGAGCAACTGATCGCCGACCACGGCCAAATGGCTGCGACTCGCAACATAGCGCGGGGCGAACCGCAGTCCTTGAAACTCCACGGTTTCATTGCGCGACACGGGACCGTCCGGCGGACCGTAGAACAGCAAATCCTTGCCGCGCGCCAGCAACCGATCCGCGACGCTCAGATCCCAATGTCCCGGCAAGACGATATAGACATCAGCGCCGTCGCACCCCTCCAACACCGTGTGCCACAGGCAGCGGCGAAATGGCACTTGGTGGGTCATCAGGAACCGCTGCCACTGGGCCGCGGCGACGGCCGCGATCGGGCGGCCGTTCAGCTGCAATCGGGTATCGGACTCGGCACTGACCAGCACCACGCCACGGGTCCGCAGCAACGGCAGTAGACTGGCCAGGCGCGGCAATCGGTTATCAACCTCGCGCGTCCAGCGGTGCTCCCGGTAATCGAGCGACCCGATTTCGGCGTCACTCAGATCGACCCACATCCAACGGTGCCAATTGGCCATCGCCACCCATGCGCCGACGACCAGTACACCGCCGGCGAATATCGCCACCATCCTGATCTGCAGCATCCTCAGGTGCTGTGCCGCGTCTTTCGCCTGGCGCTGACGTTGGCCGTCGTAACGTGCCCGCAGCGTCAGCGGCAGAAAGCGCTTGAAGAACACGCCTTCGCTGACTAGGCGGTCGGCTAGGCGCGCATGGCGTCGTGCCCAATTACGCAGATAGTAGAGGCCCGCCATCCCCATGGCGAGCAGTGTGACGAACACGAACGCCACGAGGCCAAAGGTGGAGACGTTCATGCCCGGGTAGCGGGTCCCGGCGTCAGCCGCTCGAGCTTGTCCCAGTCCATGGATGCAAGACACCACTCGTCCACCAGCGTCAGGATCCCCCACACTAGAAGCAACTGCGCGTAGCTGAAACGCTGCAGCAACGACAGGCCGACGGCCGCCGCGATCGCGCTGGCCCCGCGGTGCGCGACCAGTACGGTGGCGGTATCCAGTCCGACCAGCAACAGATAGAACCACAGCATCGGCTGGATCTCACCATAGAACAGGGCATACGACAGGAAGAACAGCAGCAGCGCCGCGTTCACCACGTCGAGTACCAGATATTCCAGTCCCAGGACCAGTGCGATGAGCATCCCACGCCGGTCAGGTGTCAACAGCAGCGGGATGACATTGATGTCGAACGTCTGATACAGGCCGCGCTTCCAGCGATAGCGTTGCCGCAACAGCGAAAAAATGTCCTCCGGCACCTCGGTGTGAGCCACCATCGCGGGCTCGCCGACCACTCTCCACCCGTGGCTCAGCATGCGCACGGTGAGATCGGCGTCTTCCGCGAACAGGTCGCGGCTTTCGTTGTAACCGCCGACCGCCACCACCGCCTCGCGCCGAAACAACCCGATCGGACCGGGGACGATAATCACCGCGCCGAAGTACGACAGCGCACGGCGCAGCAGGTTGAACCCCACGGTGTACTCAAGCTGCTGGAAGCGCGCCAGCAGCCGACGGCGATTGGCCACCTCGACCACGCCGCCCACCGCCGCGACCGCGGGGTCGGTGAAGTGTGGCAGGCCACGACGAATCGCGTCCGGCTGCACACGCGAGTCGGCGTCCACGCACAGGATGAACTCGCCGTTGGAGTGCCGAATGCCGGTATTGAGGGCGCTCGCCTTGCCGGAATTGGTCTGCGTGAAGACGCGCAGGCGAGCGGCCGGGTGGCGCGCCCGGACGGCGCGCGCCCGAACCAGGGTCGCATCGGTACTGCCGTCATCGACGAAGATGATCTCCAGGTCGGGATAATCGATCGCGAGCAGGCTCGTCAGCGCAACGTCCACCACTGCCTCTTCGTTGTAGGCCGGCATCACGACGCACACCCGCGGCCACGCGGCCGGCGCGGCCGGCGCGCGCCGCTTGTGCACCGCCAACACCAACAATACGACATGCCGCGCGATCGCCAGACCGGCAATCAGTATCACCACGTCCAACGCCAGTTCGTGTGCGATCCCCTCCGCCGCGCCCGCCGCCGCTGCCGCCGTCAACAGCAGTCCGGTCGCCGCCATGACGACGGCTCTAGGCAGTCCAAGCTTGGGAACTCCCTTTCTTAACGTAGCCACGTCCGGTCTCCAGATCGAGGATGTTTTCAACGCCGGCGGCGTGCGGCCCCTTGCGCCAGGTCAGTGCATAGCGCCGTCGGTTTGTCTGCGGCACGCGGCGCATGGCCAGGTAACTGGGCATCAGCTCGCTGCATATCTTGTCCAAGTTGCGGTGAGACTTGCTGTCGCGGAGCACACAACAGCCCAGTGCCGTGGTGCCGTTGGCGACCGCCGCCAGCCGGACGGCGGAAGCCCGTGCCAGGGACTCGCTCTGCAAATTGAACAACAGGTCGACATTAAAGAACGCCACCCGCCCGACATCACCGGCCAGTTGCCGGATCTCCGCAAACACGGCCGCGTGCTCGGCATTGAAGCTCAAGGCGTCCGAGAATATCGGCTTGTAATAGAGGTACGTTAGCTGCTCGGACTCGAGCGCCGCCGCGAAGTCGAAACCGTAGGCCGCAAACTTGGCCAGTGCCAGGCACGGATGATCCAGCGCCACGACGCAGACCCGGCCTCCACCCTGCAGGCCACACGCCAGAAAGTGCCCGATCGCCGCAGCCGCGGCTTGGTCATCAGGCACCGCCATCATGTTGAAGACGCCACCAAGCAAACCGCCCTGCTGTCGATCGAAGGCGTCGACACACCAAGGCTCGTAAGCGAGTCGCGATGAAACATCGCAGTGTGCGGACTTACCGCAAATCGCCTTGTGAGCAAAAACGGGGGAGCGGCTCCTTCTCCCAACACTGACGATATCGCCGCCATCCTTCCTGGACGAATACTTCATTACAGCCTCCTTACATTACATTGGTAGCTATGGTGTCAGTGACCGGGAGTCCTTTGGACACTTGTCGCTGACGCACCAGCGTGGTGCACGCGGAGGTCTTCACAACTTCAAACGAAAATACTATTGGCTTGCCGGGGCAGAAACTTTGATTCACATCAATTAAGTGTTATTAGTTCAGATACGATGAAGGCGGCCGCTGGTCAGCGGTGGTACGCCAAACGTCGGTTCGGACGTCACTGCGGCCGGCGCGATCTCGCTGCGCCAGGCGTACGAATGCTGGAAGGCCGGCGCCAACCCGATCGAGTGGGCGAAGACGCACAAGGAATTTGCGCGTGCGTTCGAATCCTTCCCGGGCGATGCCGACAAGCTCTACCCGGGCTGGCGCAACAAGCTCGGTATCAAGGCGGCGTAAAGCCGGGTTGTCAGCAGAATCGAAACGGGCCCCGACGGGCCCGTTTTCGTTTGGACCACCACATCCCCCGCGTTCAGATGTACCGGTTCACTTAACCCCGGCAACCGGAACCAGCAGTCACCATGACAAACCACGTGCACGTTGATGTGGCCGGTTCCGGAGGTATCCAGATACCAGTCCTCGCAAATCTGCCCCCGGTAGTAAACCTCGGAGCGGAAGCTGATCGTCTGCAAACACTGGTCGAAAACCCGCCGCGCTTCCGGTGTTAGATCCATGTCTGGACGATTAGACATAAAACTCCCCTGTCTGGACATATAGAAATGCCCGTTGGAACACTAAAGTTTGTCTCGCCGAGTTCATTGCAAGTTACACGGCTTATAGCATACGACCTCGGTCAAATACCGACTTAATCAATTTATTGTAATGCTACTTACAGATAGGAGAACAATCCATGTCGAGACTCAATGTAGTAAACCCGGCCACCGCCACCGGCGACACCAAGGCCATGTTCGATGGCGTGAATTCCCTGTTCGGCGTCGTTCCCAACTTTATTCGCGTCATGGCGAATTCGCCCAATACCCTCAACGGCTTCCTCGGTCTGCACGCGGCGCTTGGTCGGGGCAGTATCGGCGGCCAGACGACCGAACGCATTGCGTTGGCCATTTCGGAAGATAATTCCTGCGAGTACTGCGTCGCGGCGCATACCGCGCTGGCCAAGGGCGCCGGATTGTCTGACAACGAAATCGATGCGAACCGCAAAGGCACGTCAATCGATCCCAAAGCGGCCGCGGCAGTCGCATTTGCCAAGGCCCTGGTGGAGAACCGCGGAAATGTGACCAGCGCGGAATTCGACGCGGTGCGCAAGGCGGGACACAGCGACGGGGAGATCGTCGAGATCATCGCTCATGTAGCACTGAATACCTTGCTGAATTATTTGGGCAAGACCGGGTTAATAGACATCGATTTTCCACGCGTGCCTCTGCTCAAGACGGCGTAACCGGTGGGTGAATTGTGCGGGCCGGGGTAGCGCGAGCTCGCCGGGGTTTGGGATCTTTGGAGAGTCATCATGGCGCATAAATTCGCCGAGATCATGTTTACCGACGGCGTAAAGACCGTTCAGGAACGCTATTGCACCCGCGTCCAGAATGAACGGTTCTCGAGTCTCGGAGGGCCCAACGACGTTTTTGGCGAACGGGAAGCGACGTTCATCCAGGCGCGCGACAGCTTCTACCTGGCGACCGTGAGCGAAACCGGCTGGCCGTACGTGCAGTTTCGCGGCGGCCCGCGCGGGTTTCTCAAGGTGATAGACGGCAAGACCCTCGGTTATGCCGATTTTCGCGGCAACACGCAATACATCAGCATGGGCAACCTGACGCGGAACGACCGGGTTGCCTTGTTTTTCATGGACTACCCCCGACGCATCCGCCTGAAACTCCTGGGCCACGCGCGGTTCGAGGACGTCACGAGCAATCCCGAGCTTGCCAGCAGACTCGAGGTGCCGACGTATCGCGCGCGCGTCGAACGCGCCGTGTTGATCACGTTGGAGGCTTTTGACTGGAATTGCCCGCAACACATCACGCCGCGATATACCAAAGAGGAGATCGATGCGTTGCTGGTCCCGATGATACGGGAGATCGAAGAACTCAAGGCGCGTAATGTCGAGTTGCAGAAAAAATGCGTCGGAACCGCGGTCAGTTAACGAGTGTGGGGCACTTCATTTTCCCATGTGGGTGCAAGCCGCGGACGTGCAGGATTCAAACCGCGCGCTGCTCGCGCAATTGTGCGCGGGGGGACTGTTCATCTATTTCCGGCACAGCCTCACGGTCCGGTCAGGTCAGTCGGATATCGATCTTTCAAGTTGCAACAGTCAGCGCAACCTTACCCAGGCCGGGCGTAACCTGGCGAAGGAAATCGGTGAGGTCTTCCGATAGTCAGTGGAATCGAAACATCCCGATGGGGCACCGTTTTCGTTGGTGCGCAAACTAAAATGGGTTGGCACGGATTTATTTTACTGTGCTAGACGGTTGGCTCGATGTTCTGATTGAGACGGAAAAAATTGTCTGGGTCATGCGTGTTTTTCAGGGCTACCAGGCGGTCATAGCTTTCTCGATAGGCAGACCGTGTTCGCTCTTGACCTTCCTCGCCGAGAAAATTCACATAGGCGCCGGTGGTCGAACACGGTTCGATAGCCGTCCAGAACGCGCGCGTCCAGTTCACATGCCGGTGACTCTCTGTGCGCTCGGTCCAGGTCGCGGCGGCGTTAACGCAGAAGGCCGCGTCTCCAAGTCTTACCGCACCACCCAATTGATACACCGCCAGCGCCGACAGCGGTGACGTCATCTGACGTGCGCCGTCGACGATCGCATCGATGGCCGTGTCACTGAGTTCGGACAGATACGCAGTCTTCCAATAGTTGTGGCGCCCGGGTGGCTGCGCGGCGTCAAACATGGTCTGGTGAGTGACGTACGGCTTCAGAGCGATGCCGTCCACCAACGGCGGGCCGAAGGCGCGCAATGGCTGCACCACGCGCTCGCCGGCCTCGATGACACCGGCATAACAGACGGCGATTCCGATGACCGGCATGCCACGCAGAAAGGGCGGCAGCTTGGGCAGATGCGGCAAGCGGCGTAAGATGACGATGGTGGTCAGCTCATTGGGCGCGGTCGCGGCGTAGTCGCGGTAAAACCGCAACACCGCGGGCGCCTTTTCCTGCGGATACAATACCCAGCCGGCGAGCACAATCGGCCCCACCGGGTGCAGACGAAAACGAAATTCGGTGACGATCCCGAAATTGCCGCCGCCGCGCTGCAGCCCCCAGAACAGTTCCGCGTCTTGCCCCGCGCTCGCGTGCAGCAATTGTCCCCCGGCCGTAACCAAATCGGCACTCAGCAGATTGTCCGCCGTCAACCCGTGCTTGCGCATCAGCCAACCGATGCCGCCGCCCAGGGTCAGGCCGGCGACCCCGGTGCTGGACACAATTCCGCCGGTCACGGCCAACGCGTGCGCCTGTGTCGCGCGGTCCAGGCCGCCCCAATTGAGGCCCGGTTGCACCACCGCGAGTCGCTCATCCGGATCGACCTGTACCGCGCGCATGAATGAAAGATCGATGACCAGACCATCGTCGCAGGTGCCATGCCCCGCAACGCTGTGCCCGCCGCCGCGGACCGCGACCAGCAGTTCGTGGGCACGCGCGAACTCGACCGCTGCCCTGACGTCATCCACGCTGGCGCAACGGGCGATCAACGCCGGTGTCTTATCGATCTTGCCGTTCCACACACAGCGGGCCTGGTCGAAGTCCGTGTCGCCGGGTTGTATGACCGTACCCGCGAAATGCTTCGCGAGGTGCGTGATGGCGGTATTTGAAGGACGCTTCCCGGACATTGCCAGCGATAAGGAATAGGCCTCTGTTGCCAATAGAGTAACCGATTCGCGCGTCCGTGATAGCACTGTGTCAGGCTTTGTCGTCCCCGGATTTCGGCGGAAAACCGAAAACACTTCGGTAAATGAGCGACGGGATGCAAATGTCGGTGGTGCTGACGAGCGACCCCACCAACACGAGCGCGCCGCCGAGCAGGTAACCCACCAATACGTACCCGGCCTGAAAGGCCCCGCCCGCGACCAGGAGCCAGGCGGCGCCCAGCCCGCACGCGAACCGGTTGGGGGCGCCACGTTTGGGCAGCGGTTCCGTTTTTGTAAAGCGACGCAGACCGTAGTTATACAAGAGGTCAAACGGGTGGACTGGAAAGACGGCGGCAAGCACCGCGACGGGAATCAAGGCCCATAAGAACATCGGGGAGGCGAATATCGTGCCGATTGCCGCCAGCACGGTACAAAGCGCAAAGGCAAGACGGAGCCATGGGCCGGTTTCGGCCAAGGTCCGGTCATCCAGACCGACAAACCCCTGGATCTCCAACCGCCGACGTGTTGCCGGAGAAACGGTTGCCATAGATATCCTTCTGTCGTTCTTCCGTTGGCTCAACACCTAAGCTGAGTGACGGCGCTTTTTTGCCGCGTTCCTCTCAGGTCGGATGCGCCGTTGATACCAGATACCGTCTTTGCATTTCCCTGAACATGATGTGCACCTCCAGTTGTTGATAATGACCAGGAAATCCGGTCGCGCAGTAGCGCTCGCTACGCGATCGCCGCCACGTCCGGTCTAGAACGAGAAGACACGCCGCTCCTGCGCAGCGGCGATGATGGCGGCCGCGCCCATCCATTCCGCATTCGCGACGATGTTTTCCTCGGTCACGCCGTGCGTCTTGCCGCACGGCGGGCACACGCCGATGCGGCCGCCGTTCTCAATGAAGGTATTGAGCAGCTGCGCGACCGGCGGAAAGCTCTTTGGGATGAGTCCATCTGCCGCGCCCTTCTTGCCGAGGTTCGCCCCCTCGACCGTCAGCCACAAGAGCACGTCACCGCCCAACGCGAGTGCGTTGTTGGCGAGCACCAGGGGCGTGGCGACGCGATCGGGATCTCCGTCGTAGTGGGTCATGGTGAAAAGGTACTTGTTCTGTTGCGAGGTCATGGTTTGTTTCTCCTTCGTTGATGGTGGCGATGCTTACGACTTGACTGCCAGGATGGATACACTCTTGATGCCGTACTTCCTGGCGGCCGCCTGGGCGTTATTGGAAATGAATCGGTATTGCGGATTGTCCTGAACCGTCTCGACCCGCAGCCCGGCGCGCTCGATTGCCTCGAGGTAGCGGTCCACTTGCATGGCCCCGCCGATACAGGCCGCCCACAGCGTGGCATTGCAGCTGATGCCGTCTGGAAGCTGGACCTCGGTGACGATGTCGGCGATCGCCAGGCGTCCGCCGGTTCGCAACAGCCGCGCCGCTTCGTTGAACACCTGCTGCTTGTCCGGCGCCAGGTTGATCACCCCGTTGCTGATGACCGCGTCGAATGCACCGTCTTCGCAACGCACGCCTTCGATGTAGCCCTTCAGGTAGGAGACGTTGTCGAAACCGGTTGCGGCGCGCAGGCGTTCGGCCTTGTCGAGCTGCGCGTCGGTCATGTCCACGCCGACTACCCTGCCGGTCTTGCCGACCTGCAGGGCGGCGACGAAGGCGTCCATGCTCGACCCGCTGCCCAGATCGACCACGGTCTCGCCCGGCTGCAGCTTCGCGAGTTCAAAGTAGTAACCGACCCCCGCGAACGAATCGGTGGCCTCCGCTGGAACACGGTCGAGATCGGCGCCGGGGTAGCCCAGGCGTTCGGCCAATGCCCGGCCCATCTCGAAATGGAACTCGCCGTGCGGATCGAGTGCGACCTTCTGGTACATCTCTTTGACCTTCTGTTCGAGTTCGATCGTATTCAGCGACTTCGGCTGCGCAACGGTGGCGGTGGTCATGGCGGTTCTCCTCGTTGAGAAATGACCTAGCGGGTCACTTCGTCGAGCATGGCGGTGAAGAGCGGGGCAAGCTCGTCACCAGCCTTCTTCAGACTCTGGTGTGGATTGAGCGTGTTCATGAACTTCGGATGCAGCATCGAGACCCTCGTCTGGCCGGCCTCCCGGTAGATGCCGAGATGCCCGCAGGGCGCGAGCGCCGAGACGTGCAGGCCGGCGGCCCAGATGTCCTTGGCCGCCGAAGGCACGCACAGCTTTACCAGTATCACTTCGCCGTTTTTCACCTTGTTGTCGCCGAGGTAGAGCCATTTCTTGTCGGCGACGTAAGTCTTGATTGCGCCGAACACCGCTTCCGGCGATTTGGCGCTCGTCTTGATGACGAAGAGGTCGTTCGGCGCGGTGTGCTCACCGGCGAACGCCGGCGCGGCGGCGATCGCCGCGAGTAGCGCGATACGTAACATGTGTTTCATGGGATTTCCCTCGTATTGGTGCGGCCCAGCTGCAAAGACAACGGTGTCGAATCCAGGTTTGGTAGCCGTCGCTGTTTTCATGATGCGCCTCCATTTCAATGGAACGGGCATCACGGTAACGACCGGCCCTTCCGGTCGTCTTCCGAAAATCTTCCATTCGGCACATGAGGTAGGTTCGGCGCGGGGGCGCCGCCAAGCCATTGAATTGCAGGGGGGGGCGACCGGGGCCGCCCCCATCGGAAGCCGGGTCAGTGCGTCCCGGCCAGGCGGTCGAACAGGTAGGTCATCGGTGAAGTGGCGCTACTTAACGCTGCCCCTTGCATCAGGTCGAGCGCCTGTTGGCGTGCATCCCGATAGCGGCCGGTGTTGCCCCGTGCCCGCTCCACGCCGCAGCGGACGATGGCGGCGCAGGCCTCGCCCACCGGGTTACCGGTCTTGGCGGCGAGTTGCTCGAGGTGCTCCGCGCAGCGTGCCGCGCGCTCGATATCGCCTGCTTCGAGATAGTAGAGTGCCAGCCAGGGGTAGAGATCCAGGCTGCAGGCCGTACACGGGCCATTCGCTTCGAGCAGCGCTTCGCTTTGCGCCACCAATTCGGCCACCTGCCCGGTGTCTCCGGCCTGCAGACGGTTCCAGATGCCGACGCCGTACAGCCGTTGCAGGCAATGATCGCGGATCGACGCGCGTTGTGCCTGCTCAATGCCTTTCTGCACCGACTGCCATCCCCGCTCGATGGCGTTGGCCAGGGTATGCAGCACCGCGCGCCGCGCCAACGCATAGGCCATGCCGGCTGGCGAACCGACCTTGTCGTGCAACGCGAGACTTTCATCGAGCTGCTTGAGCGCCGTGGCGGTATCGCCCTGCCACAGATGGATCGTCCCCAGCGCATACTGGCAAATGGCGACGCAGCGCAGATCGCCCAGGCGATCCGCCTCGGCGGCGACTTCCTGCATGAACGTGGTTGCTTGACCCAGCATCTGGTCGTCGTGCACATGGTATTCCCACAGGCACAGGTGGGCGTCGGTGGCCACCACCAGGTCGGGCGACCAACGGCCATGCTGCAGACGTTGTCTCTCGTAGCGTAGTCCTTCCTGCCAGCGCCCTAACGGCAGATAGGCCATGGCGAGGATTTCACAGGCCTGCGCCGATTCCACCGCGGCCTGCGCCGATTCCGCCAGATCGAGTGCACGGTGTGCATATTCGGCCGCTTCCTCGAGCCGGTTGAAGTGCCACAGGTACAGCGCACGCAGGATATGCAGCCGCGCGTGCATGCGCGGGTCGTCGCCAACATGGCGCCAGGCCTCCGCGAGATGCTGTCCGGCTTTCTGCATATCGGTGGCAAAGATGGCGAGGAGCGCGATCTTGCGATGCAATTCCGTGAGCTCCGCTTCGTTGACGGGCAGGCCTTCGATCAAGGCCATGGCGCGTTCATACGCCGCGAAGCTGTGACTCAGGTAGCCCGCGGCACGACTGGTATCGCCGATCAAGCTGTAAAGGTCCGCGCAGATCCGTTTCACCATGGCGTCCCTGGCCGGCTCGAGCAGGGCCAAGGCGTCGCGGTAATGGCGCAGCGCATCGTCGTGTGCGTACATCGAGGCGGCGCGCTGCCCGGCGAGCGTCAGAAAGTGGGCGGCCTGCCTGGCATCGCCAGCTCGTTGGTAATGAAACGCGATCTGTTCGACCGGCAGTTCCGCTTCGCGCTCGCCGAGCGAGACCAGGCTATGCGCGACCTGCGCGTGCATTACACGGCGTCTGGCTTCCGAAACCGATTCATAAATACAGTTCCGATACAGCGCATGGCGAAAATGGTAGTGCACACCGCGTTCGTACAGCAGTTGTGCGGCGATCAGTTGGTCGATCACATCGAGCAAACGGGCATCAGCCTCTCCTCGACCCTCGTTGCCGCTTGGCCACAGCGCTTCCAACAAGGGATAGGAAACGCCCTCGCCGGCAACGGCGGCGATTGTCAACAGCTCGCGTGCGGATGAGGAAAGTTTCTCGAGCCGCTCGGCGACGCTGCTGCGCAGCGACGGTGGAATCGTCCCGGCCGATTGCGACCGGTGCGCACCCGCCGACGCCGGCCGACTGCGGAACTCGTGCAGCTCCAGGGCATACATCGGATTGCCCTCGGAAAGCTGAAAGATCTCGTCGCTCTGCTCGCGCGCTAGTGGCCGCTCACCGCTCTGTTGCTGAAGCAGCTCATGATGATCGACGGCGCTCAGCGGGCCAAGCGTAAGCACGTTCACCGTCGCCGTTTCGCGAACGCTCCGGGCGAGCTTGTCCAGCGGATCGCCGGTCGCTATCCCTTCTTTGCGGCGGGTGACAACCAGGAGCAGCGGCACGTCCTGCAACCGTCGCGCGAGAAAGTGAAACAATTCGAGCGAACCCTGATCGGCCGCGTGACCATTTTCCAACACCGCGACCAGCGGGGCGGATAGCGCGCGCTGTCGCAGAAACTCCGCGATACCGGCGAACAAATAGGTCTGGGCCGCCCGCAGGTCGGAGTTGGGCACCGGCTGCGCATCCTGCAGCTGCCCCGACAGCACGGCTGCGATTTCTGCCGGTATCCGTTCCTGGCCGGCGCGACTGTCACGCAGCGCCGCCTGAAGGATGTCGAGGAACGGACCGTAGGCGACTGCCCCCTCCATCTCGTAGGCCGAACCGACGAGCGTGAGAAATCCACGCCGCTGTGCGCGGGCAACCAGCTCCCGGGCCACACGGGTCTTACCGATACCGGCCGGCCCCTCGATCAAGAGCACGCTGCCTCGTCCGGCGAGCAGTTGGTTCAAGCAGCCATCGATGACCCGGCATTCGGCCTCGCGGTTCACCAAGGGCGCCATTCGGATCGGCGTCTGCAATCGGGTTCGCTCGACGGCAACTTCAGCACCTGGTTGCTGCTGGTCGATGTGGTCGTACAGCGCACGGGTTTCCTGCGACGGCGCCACACCCAGTTCGTCGGCCAGGACATCGAGGCAAACGCCGTACTGCTTCAGGGCACGATCTCGTTGTCCTTGCTGCGCAAAGATCGCCATCAAACCGCGATGGGCGATCTCCAGCATGGCATCCTTGTCCAGCGCCGTCCGGTAGGTTTCCGCCGCCGCGGCCAAGTCGCCGCGCGATTGATAATCCTGGGCGAGCGCCAGCAAGACATCGATATAGAGCTGCCGGAAATGATCGCGCGGGGCCTGTGTCCACGTTGCATACAGATCCATCGGTAGCAAATCACCCGTGTACAGCACCGCGGCCCGCTCCAGTTCCTTGATCTGCCGGGAGGCCAAAGCCGCACGCGCCGTCTGCTCAAACGCATCGACGTCCGTGATCAGCCCGCCGGGTGGGGCGAGTATCACGAGGTTCTTGATCGTGGCGATCCACTCACCGGCACCAAAGGCCTTGCGCAATTGGTGAATCGCCTTGTACAACTGCGCGGCGGCACCGTTGCTGTCGAGATCCGGCCACAGCAGCTCCATCGCCTGATCGCGCACCAACTGGTGATCACGGTTCAGCGCCAGCAACTTCAGCAAGGCCGGCGCTTTGCGGCCCGGGATGTCATCACTGCCCAGTCTCAACTCGGAAACGCGGACTTGGAATCGACCGAGAAGAGAAATTTCAACCGATTGTTTGCTCATTTATTCAGGTCGGAAACAACGGCGGTTTTTGTGGGAGACGTTGCCAACAGGAGGAATAGCGTACCTCAACCACCGTCGTTACTACAGGCACGGGGCCAGATCTTGCGCAAACTTGAGGTAGCGCATGACCTGACCCCGATCATTCTGCTGATCGAGCCTTACCCGCCACTCAACGCCTGTAAGAGAAACACCTCGTCGGTTGGGCGCAGCGCGTGTGACAAATCGAACACCTGTTCGTTGTTGACGAAAAACCGCATGTGCGCCCGCATCTGACTTTGCTCGTCAATCACGCGGAATCGCAGGCCGGGAAACTGACGGTCAAGGTCGTCAAGTAGTTCAACGAGTGTCGCACCGTTGGCCTCGACCTTCGAGGCTTTGGTGTAAGAGAGCAGCGAACTGGGGATTAGCACCTTCATAAGCCTAACCTCGATTCGAAGACATTCGCCGCTAGGAAGGCGGCAGTGTCATCCGACCTCGACGGCTTCCACCGCGTAGATTTCGGGAAGATTGCGCGCGATGCAGGCCCAGCGCTTGCCTTCGTCGCGACTCATCCACAGCTCACCACTCGTCGTTCCGAAATACAGGCCTACGGGATTCTGCGCGTCGGATGTCATGGCTTGGCGTTTTACCGTCCACCACGCCTGACTCGCGGGCAGACCGGTATCGAGGCGTTGCCAGCGCTTGCCGCCATTGCGGGTGACATAAACGGAAGGCTTGCCTCCCGGGCTGGTGCGCGGCCAGACGGTCGTGCCATCCATGGGGAACACCCAGGCGGTATCCGCGTCGCGCGGGTGCACCACCATCGGAAAGCCGATGTCGCCGACCTGCTTCGGCATGTTCTTGCCGATGCGTGTCCACTCGTTGGACGGCCGATCAAGCCGATAGATGCCGCAGTGATTCTGCTGGTACAGCCGGTCCGGGTTGCTCGGACAGATCCGCACGCAGTGCGGATCGTGAAAGGTGTTATTGGCGGCGTCAAAGCCCTCGACCACCTCCATCCCTTTTACGAGCGGCGTCCAGCTGCGGCCGCGATCGCGCGTTTCGTGCACACCGCCGCCCGACATGGCGAAATAGAGATGCGCGGGGTCACGCGGGTCGACGATGATCGAGTGCATTTTTGGCCCGTCGGGCGTGCCGTCCTGCACGCTGCCCATCCACGCGCGGTACTGCGGATCGTCGTTGATAATAGAAAAGGGTTCCCAGGTATCGCCGCCATCGTTGGAGCGGAACAGCCCTTGCGGCGAGGTGCCCGCGTACCATGCGTTCGGTTCGTTCGCATGGCAAGGCGTGAGCCAGAAGGTGTGATCGACCGCGCGACCTTTCTCGCCTTCGGGTGCCTTGGCGAACGCCGGCGGCTGGGTGGCTTCCTTCCAGGTCCGGCCGAGGTTGGTGGAACGAAAAATGGTGGGACCGAGGTGACCGGTCTTCGCTGCTGCTAAAAGCGTACGCCCGTCGCGCGGATCGAGCACGACATGATTGATGATCTGACCGAGAAAGTGCGGTCCATCGGCCCGCCAGGTTTTGCGCTTTGCGTCGCCGTGCAGCAGCCACGCGCCCTTGCGCGTGGCGACGAGTACCAGCACCCGGCGCGCCGGGCGTCGGCGTGCGGATGGC
>Ga0209706_10001201_pt1 | contig 14680 bp, 8 predicted proteins | sample PPLLaktember2015_6_FD_187263 | JGI IMG/M metagenome (GOLD analysis project Ga0209706, IMG submission 187263) | Freshwater sediment microbial communities from Prairie Pothole Lake near Jamestown, North Dakota, USA - PPLs Lake P8 Core (1) Depth... | ecosystem: Environmental > Aquatic > Freshwater...
GCCAGCCTCCACATGTGCGGCAAGAGCGACCACCTGCTCGAGATCTTCCGCGACGACCTGGCCATCCACGAGCTGCAGGGCTTCGGCTACGAGGTCGACCTCGACCGGATCGGCGCGGCCATGGGCGGCCGGGTCGTCCTCATCGGCAATGTCAACCCGATGCTCATCCACGCGGGCACGCCTGACGAAGTGCGGCTGGCGACCCGGCGCGTCATTGAGAAGCTCGGACCGCGGCGCGGACTCATCGTCCAGGACGGCAACAACATCCCGCCGGGCTCGCCGGTCGCCAACATCAACGCCATGATGGAGGCGGCCGAGGAATGGGGACGGGCGTGACCAGGGACATGAGCGCGCGGGACTTCCTGACGCGCCTTTGGGCGCTCGAGAACGACGACCGCCCGGGTTACCTCATCGGATACGCCGGCCCGCGGGTCCGTGGAGGGGCGCCCGTCCGCAGCGCCCTTTTCTCGACGGAAGGGAAAGACACCGTCAAGTCCCGGCTCCTCGATCCGCAAAAGTTCATCGAAGCCCAGATGGACGAGATCGAGGGCCAATCGAAGCTCCGCGGCGACCTCGTCCCGGCCCTGTGCCCGACGCTCGGGGTCATCGCCGTCCCCTCGGCCTTCGGCGCCGAGGTCGTCTGGTGGGAGAACGATTTTCCGGCCGTGCGGCCGCTCATCGGCGATCGCCCGGACAAGGTCCGCGGCCTCGCGCGGCCCCGGGTGACCGACGGCGAGCTCGGCCGCATCCTCGACTATTCCCGCGTCTTCCTCGAAAGGACCGGGAACAGGATGCCGATCCGCCTCGGCGACATCCAAGGGCCGCTCGACAACGCCGCCCTGATCTTCGGTCATACGTCGTTCCTCGAGGCCCTGATCACGGCGCCGCGCGAAGTGCACCGGCTCCTCGACATGATCACCGACCTCATGATCGAATTCGCCTCCACCCAGCGCGGAATGGTCCGCGCCGCGGGCGCCGAGTTCGTGCCGAGCGCCTTTCAGCCCTGGCTACCGGACGGCCGGGGCATCTCGGTCGCCAACGACGTGGCCGTGATGCTCTCGCCGGAGCTCCACGACGAGTTCGGCGTCCCCTATCTCAACCGGCTCTCGGACGCCTTCGGGGGCGTTTACATCCACTCCTGCGGCGACTGGACGCGCCTCTTCCCGAGCCTGGAAAAGGTCCGCGGCCTGAGGGGCCTCGAATTCGGGGCGAGCGAAGCGCCATACGGCAAGGTCCTGGCCCGTTTCGGCGGAAAGACGGTCCTCGCCTGCCGCATCGGTCTCCACCGCGATATCCGTTTCGCCGGCATGGCCGATTTCGTCCGGAAGATCGTCGCCGCGGCCCCGACCCCGCGCGGCCTCTTCGTCCACGTCGACATCACCAACGGACTCATCGGAGAGGATTGGCCCGAGACCGATCTCGACGAGATCGCCGCTCTCTTCGATGCCGGAAACCCGGCTTGGCGCGAGGCGGCGGCGAAGAGGGAGGCCGGAGAGCGGGAGGCAGGATGAAAAGCGGCCGGATGGCGTTCGAGGCTTTCGAGAAAGTTACGGGCTGGAAGATCGTCGCCCGGCGGGAGAAGGCGCGGCAAGACACCCTCGTCCTTGATCTCCGGACAACCGGAGGGAAGAACGGCCGGATCGTCGCCCGTGCGATCACCGGGGATACCTGGAAGATCTCGATCATCCCACCCGGCGCCGCGGCGCCCCGGCCGAGCCCGATGGTCGTTCCGGGCGAATCAAAACCGCCGCGCCTCGCCGCCCGCGAAAATGACGGCCGCCTCGCCGTCTCCGGTCCCGAGCTCGGGCTGGAGATCCGCCTTGATCCCTTCGGCTTCCGGTTCGTCGACAAAGATGGCCGCGCCGTCCTCTCCGACAATCCCGCCGACGTCGACGGGCTCGGACGTCCGGCCGTGCCGCCGCTCGGATTCTTCGACGCCCCCGGCGGCGCCCGTTCGGTCGCGGCGTCGTTCCATCTCCGCCCGGGCGAGCGGATCTACGGCCTCGGCGAAAAGTTCACCCGGCTCGACAAGGCCGGCCTGCGGATCGTATCCTGGACGGTCGACGCCCTCGGTTCGACGAGCGAGCGCTCGCACAAGAACGTGCCCTTCCTGTGGAGCCGCCGCGGCTTCGGGCTGTTCATCGCGACGGGAGCCCGCGTCACCTGGGACCTGGGGGCCACATCCCTGCAATCCTGGACGTTCGAGGCGGAAGCGCCCGCCGTCGAGATGTACGTCTTTCACGGCCCTCGGCCGGAGAAGATCCTGGGCGCCTTCACCGCGCTCACCGGACGCCCCCCGGCCGTGCCCGACTGGTCCTTCGGCCTGTGGCTGTCCTCGGGCGGCACCTACCGGGACCAAGCCTCGATCGAAGCCCTTCTCGACGGCATCGAGCGCCGTCGCCTGCCCGCGGACGTCATTCATATCGATCCGTGGTGGATGTGTTGGCGAAAATATTGCGATTTCGAATGGGACCGCGCGGCCTTCCCCGACCCCGAAGGGCTCATCCGCCGCGTCCACGCGCTCGGCCTCAAGCTCTGCCTCTGGGAACATCCTTATATCTCGGTCGAGAGCGAGCGCTATGCACACGGCAAAGACAAGGGCTATTTCGTCCGGAAGCCGGACGGCGATGTCTATGTCATCGATTACGGGCTGTCGCTCGCTCCGCGCCCGGACGGCCGGGTTCGGCTGGGCGGGAAAGCGGAGACATGGAACGCGCCCGCGGCCATCGTCGACCTGACGAACCCCGAGGCCCGCGCCTGGTTCAAGAACCTCCACCGGCCGGCCCTGCGAATGGGCGTCGATACCTTTAAAACGGATTTCGGCGAGGACATCCCCGACGACGCCCGTTTTCACGATGGACGCACGGGGGCTGAAGTGCACAACCTCTATCCCCTCCTCTACAACGCCGCGGTCTTCGAGGTCACGGCGGAAGAGAAGGGCCGCGGCCTCGTCTGGGCCCGCTCGGGGACGGCCGGCAGCCAGCGGTTCCCGGTCTGCTGGTCGGGCGATCCGGCCTCGGACTGGGACAGCCTGGCCGCGACGGTCCGGGGCGGGCTCTCGGCCGGCATGTCGGGCCTCGCGCTCTGGAGCCACGACATCGGCGGCTACAGGGGCAGGCCCGATTCGGAGCTCTATATCCGCTGGGCCCAGTTCGGGCTGTTCACGTCCCACAGCCGCATGCACGGCGACTCGCCCCGCGAGCCGTGGCTGTTCGGGGACAAAGCCCTGGCCATCGTCAAGAAGTTCATCAGGCTGAGATACCGGCTCTTCCCCTACATCCGGAGCGCCGCGCTCGAAGCGCGCCAGACGGGGATGCCCGTCCTCCGCGCCCTGCCGCTCGTCTTCCCGGACGACCCGAATATCGCCGCCTGGGACCACGAGTACATGTTCGGCCCGTCTTTCCTCGTCGCGCCGGTCATCCATGGGATCGAGGAGCTCGGACGCGGGGGCGGCCGCCGCTCCGGCCCGCCGCGCATGCCTGTCTATCTTCCCGCTGGCGAATGGATCGATTATTGGACGGGGCGGAGATATGCGGGGCCAATGACGCTCGACGCCGTCGCGCGGCTCGACATCATGCCCCTCTTCGTCCGGGCGGGCGCGATCATCCCGATGATGAAAGAAGCCGTGCGGATCCCGGAGGGCCTGATCGATCCCCTCGAGCTCGAGCTCTATCCCGGTCCCTCCCGATCTTCAGGCTATGCCCTCCTCGAGGAGGAAGGGCGGACGTCGTTCCGCCTCGAAACCGTAAAGGGGGGCGTGATCCTCGCATGGTCGGGGGCCGTTCCGCGATCGCTCGTCATCCGCGCCGGCGCGGGCCGCCGAACTATTTCTTCTTCTCGAGCTTCGTGTCGAGGCGTCCTATCTCTGCCCCCGGAGCCGGCGGCCGCGTGACAAAGGCCCCATTCTCGTAATAAAGGATCGAATCCTTCAAGCGCGCCTTATAGTCTTCGCCGAGAACACTCGACACTTTGCCCTGAAGGGTGAGATCATCATGATGGTTCCGGAACGTGTTGCTGAGGGTCACCTTCTGGCAGTTGAGGGCACGATCGAGATCATAATAGGTCTGCGTCCCGGTGGCATAGACCGTCAGGCCATCTCCCTCGTAGATCCCCTCTATGTGGTTGATCGGGTCGCCCCGGAGGTGCATGGCCGCCGCGACATCGGACATCGGGAAGAGAATATAGGCCGATTGACCGCCCGCGGCGAGGTCGGGCCAGCGGTAGGCCTTCTGGTCCTGGGGCGAGCCGCCGCGCAAGCCGCCGGCCTCGAAGATGGCGACGCAGCCGCGGTTGTATTCGTTGTTGACGCCGGAAAGGACGAGCTCTTTGTCGCCGTCGCCTTCGAGGTCGCCGGCGCGGGCGTCCATGAAATATCCGGCGTTCCAATACTCGCCCTCGCGACGGCCGGCGGCGTCGAGGAGGACGGTCTGGCAGGGCCAATCCGGCTTGTGGTGGGAGATGACGAGGACCTCGGGCGCGCCGTCATCGTCGTAATCCTCGACGTTGAAGCCATAGATGCGGTACTCTTTGCGATAAGTCTGTCCCTCGAAGATGAGCTCGCGGCCGGCCGCGAAACGCCAGAGCTCCCGGCCATGATCGTCAAGACAGATCAGTGTTCCTTCCCCGACGTCGAACTTCGCCTGGACGCTGAACAGCACCTCGGGCCGGGAGTCCCCGTCAAGATCGATGATCTTGATATACGGCCAGGCTATCATATAATCGGGACCCTGCTCCAGGACCCTGAAGTGATCCCTGTACTCGGCCTCGCTCACGAGATTGGGGACTTTCGTATCGAAGGTCCCAAGCTCCCGGCCGGCTTGATCGACGATGACCAGCTCCGAGCCGCGGATATGGAAGTCCGCCGGGATGGAGGGCGAGATAGGTGACGCCCCACGGAAGAAAAGGAAGTAGGCGGCCGCGGCGAGCCCGGCCAGCGCGAATACGATCGGAAAAGGCCGGAGCAGGAAGCTGGCCAGGCCCTTGCCGCCGGGCCGTGATGTCCCTGCGGCCGACCGCTCGGCCAGCCATTCGTCGATCTGGTCCTTGTAGGCGAAGACCTTGGCCTTGGAATCCCGCTCGAGGCGATGGATCGGCAGGCCGTAGCGCTGCTCCCAGCGAACGCAGGTCCTGACATCCCGGTCGAGATAGGCGGCGATCTCCTTCCAGGAGGTCAGGATGTTCTCTTTTTTCCCGTTACTGGCCATGTTCATCGCCTGCCTGACTGTCCCCGGACAAAAAGCAAGGTGGATTATAGGGAATAAACGACATCCTTTCAAGCGTTATACCGGGACAGGGGCAGGGAAAGCCCGTCACTCCGCCGCGGCTTCAGCCATGGCGGCCACATTACACGGCGGGACATCGGGCAGGATCGCCTCATGGCTGGGGCTGACGATGAGATGCGGGCCCAGGATCGCCTTGACCCGCCGGACCTCGGCCTTGACCTCCTCGGGCGTGCCGAGCGGGAGGACGCGCTGCGTGTCGACACCGCCGAGGAAGGCGATCTTCCCGCCGAAATCCCGGGCCAGCGTCGCCGCGTCCATGTTCGCCGCCTTGGCCTGGAGCGGGTGGAGGCAGTTGACGCCGGCGGCGATGAGCTTGGGGATGACCCTGTGGATCGAGCCGCAGGAGTGGAGGACGACCTGGTAGCCGCGCCTGTGGGCCTGGCTCGTGAATCGCCGGAACCAAGGCATGATGAAGCGATCGAACAGGGCCGGGCTGATCATCTGGTCGAGCTGAGTGCCGAAGTCGTTGCCGAAGAATAGGGCGTCGACCTTGTCTCCGGCCAAGTCGAAAAATCGTTCATTGGCCTCGAAATAAAATCCGCAGACATGGTCCGTGGCCGCTTCGACGACCTCGGGATGGGTATGCATCTTGACGAAGTAGGCCTCCATGCCGAAGAAATCCATGAGGTCGTGAAAGAACGGGGTCCAAAAGCCGGAGGCACGATAGTGGGGGCCGGCGGAGTCGAGCGCGCCGAGCGTTTCCGTGAAATCGAGCCCGGCCGGGTCGGGCCAGTCGAAGCGGTCGATCTCGGCCGGGTCCTCGACCTCGGCGAGAGGGCCGGCGACGCCGTGGCTGGCCTTCCCGGCGGCCCAGTTCCAATTGAAGATCCCTTTGGCGGCGTGCGTCGGGAAGGTCGATTCGGCGAAGCTCGGCGAGATCCAGCGATAATCGTCGCCAAGCTTGAGGCGGAACTCCTCTTCGGTCCTCGTCCCGAAGTAACGGTGCAGGCCGGGCCAGCTGTCGGGGTGGGGGTTGCCGAGCCACAGGCCGCAGCGCGGGGCCGGCCGGAGGGCGATGATGTCCTTGACGAGCTCGCGGCGGGTCATGCTACCTCCGGCTTTCGGCTATGAGGGATTCGATCTCGCGGCGCTCCTCCGGCGAGATGGCGTCGCCCTTGAGCGCGAGGTACCTCCGGAAGAGGGCCAGGGCCCGGGGCTTGTCCCCCGTCTCGAGGGCGGCCAGGCCGAGATTATAAACGGGAAGGTCATAAGCGGGATCGAGCGCGGCGGCCTTCTCCCAGCCGGCGACCGCCTTGGCCGTATCGCCGGCGATCTTCCACGCGCTGCCGAGGCCGTTGTGGACCGACGGGAGGGACGGATCGGTGGCCAGGGCCGCATCGAAAAGGGCGAAGGACCTTGTGATGAGGTCCGCGTTCCGGGTCCCCAGCCCCCACTCGACATAGAGATTGCCGAGATTGCCGTTGATGATCGCGTCGCCGGGGGCCATGGTGAGGGCTTTCCGGAAATTCTCTTCGGCCTTCTCGAACTCGCCCATTTTCCAGTAGGCCTCGGCCAGCGAGCCCCAGACGTTCGGGTCCTCGTCGAAGAGGGCGAGGGCGCGGCCGAGGACCTCGATCCCCCGGGCAAAGTCCCCGTGTTCGACGAGGGCGATGCCGTGTGCCGAGACCATGGTGAAGTCGGCGGGATTGGCCAGGGCTCCCCTCTCCAGCGCATGGAGATGCCCTTCGCGCCGGCCCAGGGAAAACTCGAGCTCCGCGAGTTGGGCATAGGCCCGGGTGAAACCGGGCCGGGCCTTGATGAGGTCCTCGAGCATACGGATGCTCTCGTCGGGCTTGCCCTCCTTTTCGAGTTGGGTCGCCTGAATAAGCTTCTGCTCGAACGGGAGGAGCGTCTTGAGGTCGTCCGCGGCCGCGAAGTCCTTCCTGGCAGGAGCGGGCGGGCCGGACGCATAGCCCAGGCTGCGCAGGCGTTCAGCGGTTTCCCGGTCGGTGAGACGGGCGGCCCGGCCTCCGTGCGCCGCGGTCTCCCCCGCCATCGTCCGGTCGAGGGTTTTCTTGTATCGAGCGAGGTCCGTCCCCGGAGCGAGGTCCTTCGCTTCGTCGAAGTCGTTCCTGAGGTCGTAAAGCTCCGGGATCGGGGAATCCAAGAACTTCATGGGGCCGTCGATGACTCCCCGGAGCGGGGCGGCGCCCCGGTGGTAGTAGCCCTCGAGGGCTTCGAAATAGACCGGCCGGGCTTTCCGCGTCTTGCCCTCGAGAAGCGGACGGAAGGACCGGCCCGGCAGGTTCGCAGGCGCGGCGAGCCCGAGCATATCGCAGACCGTCGGGAAGATGTCCTCGTGGCTGACGAGGTCCCTGACGCGCGCGGACGCGAGTCCGGGGGCGGAGACGACGAGCGGCACCCAGATCGTCGAATTGTAGGCGAAATAGCCGTGGGTCATCTCGCCGTGCTCGCCGAGCGATTCGCCGTGATCGGCGGTCAGGACGATGAGCGTGCGGCCGGTCTCGCCGCGGCCGTCGATCGCGCCGAAGAGCTGGCCCAAGACGTCGTCGACGTAGGCGACTTCCCCGGAATAGGGATCGGCGGCATAGCGGGTCGCGTAGGGCTCCGGCGGCGCGTAGGGCGAGTGCGGGTCATAGAGGTGGACCCAGAGGAACCAACGGCCGTTCCGGGCCGCGAGCCAATCCAGGGCGGCGGCCATCGTCTTTTCGGCCGGACGCTCGGGGAAGTCGAGGGCGGCCGCGGGCCGGGCGGGGTACTTGTCGTCGTAGACATCGAAGCCCTCGTTCAGGCCGAAGCGGGTGTCGAGCGGGAACGCGCTGACGAACGCTCCCGTGGCATAACCCGCGGCCTTGAGCGTCTTGGGCAGGCTCGGGACGCCGCGGGGCACGACGCGCATGCCGTTGTCGTCCGCGCCGTGGGCAAGCGGGGTCGAGCCGAGCAGAATGCTCGCGTGGGAGGGCAGCGTCAGCGGCGCGTGGGCGAAGGCCCGCTCGAACAGGACTCCCCGCGCGGCCAGGCCGTCGATCCGCGGCGTCTGGAGGTATTTCGGGCTGTAGCAGCTGAGCCGGTCAGGGCGGAGGGTGTCGATCGTCACGAGGAGGACGTTAAGGTCACGGGGCTTCGCGGGGGTCTTGCAGGCGGACGCGAGGGCCGCGGCGGAGATAAAGGCCAGGGCAAGAGGCAGGATGGGAGACCGGGCCTTCCGTTGGTCGCCGATCGAGGGCATGCTCATCAGGTAGCCGTTATGATGTCTCAGACGTCCTCCATTATTAAGAGAAACGTCCGCTACGGTCAAGTTGAGCCGCTTTTCAATTCTCCGGGAATGAGTATGATGAGGGGGCTGCGTCTGAAAAGCCTGGCTGGAGTGGAGGACCCATGCGGAGCCAAATGAGAAAAGCGGCGTTCGGATTGGCGATCATCGGGCTGGTCGTGGTCGCGGCCGCGGCCGCCGCGGAAGTGAACGGCCCCCCGCCGTCGACGAAACCGGTCTACCTGTACAAGACGACATTCGTGAGGGCCGCGCAAGGGAAGCTTACGGACCTCATCGCCCTCTACGAGGACCGCATGGCGGTCATCGAGGCGGCCGGGGACTCGCGGCCCTTCTGGTGGCGCCATACTCAAGGCGACCAATGGGACCTCATGATCCTCACGCCGATGGGGAGCTACGTCGATTATTATGCGAAGGCGCGGGTGGCGAAGCGGGACAAGGCCGCGGCAGGGGCGGGCCTGTCCTGGAGCGATTTCGCCCGCAGGCTCGACGCGTGCTCGTCGTGGAAGGAAGACGTCTTCGTCAAGGGGCCTCCGCTCGAATTCGTGAAGAAGGCGTTCGAGGGAACGGCGTATTACCATATCGAGATCTTCGTCTCGCTCCCCGGGAAGCAGGAGGAGCTGTTCAAGGAGCGGGAGATGGAGAACGTCTACGGCGTCGAGACGAAGCGGCCGTACAACATGATCTTCGTGCGGGACCAGGGCGCCTCGTGGGACATCTACACGCTGGGCTGCTACCGCGACATCAGGCATTGGGCCGTGGGCGAAGAGGTCACCAAGGAGGAGCGGGCGGCGGCCGCGCGAAAGGCCGGCTTCGGAAGCCCCGAGGAGATCGGTCCCTACATGAGGACGCTCATCGATTTCCACCGCGACACGATGGGCGTCGCGATCAAATAGGGGGTTATTCTTCTTCGATCATCCGGACGGCGCGCCAGGTGCCATCCTTATCGATGCGCAGCGTCTTGATCTCGAACGGCGCGAAGGCGATAGGGACATGGACCTGGGGTACGTGTCCCCTCTTATCCGCCGGCCTGGCGATCTTAAGAGTGGCCTTCGTCTTCTTCCCAATGGCTTCTTGAATCCGGACGATGAGCGCCTCGCCGTCCCAAGACCGCTTGCAGGCGAGGAGCCGGATGGAGGCAGGTCTCACGTCGAGGAGCCTCTCCGCCGAAATAACCTTATCGGCGTCATAGGGCAGGTGGGCATACGCCGCGGGCGGGGCGGCGAGATGATCGGCCAGTCCCGGCATCATCGCCTTGACCGAAGCGGGCGCGCCCGCCGTGACAAGGAGACGGAACTCGTGGACGCCGATGTCCGCGAATCTCCAGGAATGGGGACATGTACTCCGGGTACGTGTCCCCTTGTCAAGATCAAACCCCTGTTCGTGGCAATAGGCGGAGCTGCGCAGCACGGACAGGCGGATCTCGCCGTCCAGGAAGTCGAAGCCGTGCTGGCCGCTCGAGGCGATGCCGAGGGCCATGACATCGCCCCCGGCGGGGGCCGTTCTTTCTGATCTTCTCAAGCCGGAACGGCCCGGCCGTCCCTCGACGACCAGCCACCGGCCATGGACATGTTCCTCCCCGTCATCGGGACGAAGGATGGCCCCGCCGGGAACCTCGGCCAGGAGGGCGGGCGAAGCAAGAGAGGTCGGGACGGCGAGCTTCAGCCGGCGCCGCTCCTCGTTCCACGTAACGCGGAACTTCAGCTCGATGACGGGCCAGGACGGATAGACGATGGCGTCGAGCACGATACGGCTCGTGCGGTAAGCGAGGATCGACCGGGTGATCGTACGGACAGGTCCTTGCTCGATGACGAAAGGCGGACAAGCGGGCTTGAAACGGCCGGTGATCTTCCGATAGCTGCCGCAGCCCGTTCCCCACGAATCCGCCGTGTCCTCGACGACGAGCGGGTCGAAGAGGGGCCCACCGGAGGGACACCGAGCGAAGGCGGCCAGCGCGGCGACGAGGCCGGACCTCGGGTCGACTCGTTGGGCGAGCGGCGGATCCACGGGGAAACGTACCTTCGGGACATGTCCCCTGACTTCGAAGGCCTTGAGCTCATAGCGCGTGACGCCCACGCCCGGCAGATCGTCGACAAAGCTGATCCGGCGGCGCCAGTTGTTGAACGGCAGGAGCGATTCGGGCTGCTCCTCCTGGCAGACGACCTCGCGGCCGTCGGCCCGGAAGAGGCGCATGCGCCACGTGCCTTTCCAGAACGGCCGGTGATCGGCCATGCACTCGAATTCGACCGGGATGCGGCGGAGGGACGGATTGGCGTTGAGGACGGTGACGGGGAGCGACGGGCTGTTGCGGCTGCCGCGGTTGAGGGCGGAGGCGGCCTCGAGCGAGGAGAAGCGGGCGATGTCCTCGGCCCGGCCGTATTGGCCCAGGGCGTCGCGCTCGGCGGATTGGACGCAGGTGCCCGTGAGGATATCGTGGAAGTCGTTGAATACATGTAATTTCCAGGCCTGACCGAGCTCCTCGGAGGGGGCCTGGCGCCCGGCCAGCCACCAAGCCGCGGCCCCGGCGGCGTCAGTCTGGACCAGGCGCCCCAGGCTGGAGACGGCCTGCCGTTTGAGGCGGGAGAGCGAGGTGTAGCAGCCGGTGAACGAGCGCTGGAGGTCTCCGTCATGGATCGGAGCCGCGGCCGCGGCGGCCTTGACCGCGTCATAGAACCGGTCTGGCGTGCTGTGGACGATCCGGACGCGCGGCTCGCGGGCGATAAACGCGTCGATCGTTTCGAGGTCGCGGCGCGTCGCTCCTCCCCCATGGTTGCCGAGGCCCCAGAAGACGGGCACGTCGCGGCCGAGCTGCAGCGCGAGCTCGACGCCGGCGCGGAGCCGCTCTTCGATGTTGTCGTGTTCGGTGTGATAGAGCCCGACGGCGATGCGGTAGGCCGGGATGGTCGCGCCGTCGACGCCGCGCCAGCGGTAGAGGTCGGCGGGGAGGGCGAGTTCCCCGGCCTGCGGCCGCATGTGGACGTACATCTCGTAGCCGGCGAGGCGCAGGATCTGGGGCAGCCCGCCGCTGTGGCCGAACGAATCGAAGTTGTAGGCCACGCGCGGGGCGGCGTCGAAGCGGTCGCGGAAGTACCGGCGGCCCTCGGCGATCGTCCGGATGAGCGACTCGGTGCCGGGAAGGTTGACGTCGGGCTGGATGAACCAGCCACCGGAGATCACCCATCGTCCGGCTTTGACGAGGCGGCGGATGTCCGCGAAGAGGGCCGGGTCGAGCCGCTCGGCCCATTGATAGAGGACGGCCTCGTTGTGGCAGAAGATGAGCGAGGGGTGCCCGTTGAGGATGTCGACGGCGTTCCGGAAGGTCGCCAGCGCCTCCGAGGCGCCCTCGTCCCACCGCCACTGCCACACCGGGTCGAGATGCGCGTTGCAGATCAGGTGCACCGTTAATTTCGGTGACACACAACTAAATACACTTAATTCGCTTCTCTGGCTGAGTCTATTACCGACAATCGGCAGATCACCGAGATCTATCTTCCTGATTCTATGCATTTCTGGCCTTTCCGCGCCGCATGGTCCCCCGGATAATTAAGTGTATTTAGTTGTGTGTCACCGAATTAGATCTCATCTTTGCTGGGCAGGTTCTTGTACCAGGTGAAATAGAGGATGACGGCGATGGCAGCGGCGGCGCCCGTCCACATCCCCAGCTGCTTCCAGTTCCGCATGAAGAGGTAGAACGGCAGGATGGCCAGCGAGAACTGGAACCCGGCCGTGATGATGCCGTTGAGCATGTCGATCTTCGGCATCTTATCTTTTGCAGGCACGAGCCCCCTCTTGACGCATTCCCGCCGGACCGGCCCCCAGAACCCGAACGGCCGGACCTTGGCGTAGAACTTGACCAGGATCTCCATGTCCGCGGGCTTCGTCAGCGCCGCCGCGGCGATCGTCGTCACGAGGCCGATCCCCACGTCGACCGCCAGCGAGGCCGAGGCGTGCAGGCCCTTGACGAGGATCAACCGGAGCGAAATGAGAACGGCCGAGGCGCCCATGCTCCAGACGAAGGCCTTGGCCCCGAACCGCCAGTAGTGCCACCTCAGGGTCGCCGGCACGAGGATGACCGTGACGACGACGAAGACCATCATCTCCCAGGCCGTGACAATGTTCGTGAAGGAGAGCGAGAAGACGAACCCGATGAGGACGGCCGCGACCGAGGCGATCTGCCCCAGCCGGACGAGCTTCTTCTGGCTCAGGTCCTTGGCGATGTAGCGCTTGACGAAATCGTTGATGACGACGGAACTCGTGACGTTGATCATGGCGCTGATCGTCGACATCAGGGCGGCGAGCAGCACGGCCATGAACAGGCCGCGCAGCCCGACCGGCATCTTCAGCAGGACGAGCGGCATGATCTTTTCGGCGTCGAACCCCGCCTGCGTCCCTCCCAGATAGAAGATCCCCAGGACCATGAAGGACACGCCGAGGACCCAGCGCAGGTTGTAGCCGACCGTCCACATGCCCGCGGCGAGCTGGGCGTCGCGCGGCGATTTCGTCGTCAGGAAGAACTGGAAGTCCCAGACGTTCGGCCCGCTGAGGACCCGGAAGATCATCCAGAAGAAGCCCGCCGCCATGAGCGGCCCGAACAGCCCGAAATGCTGGTAGGCCGGCGGCGTCTCCGCCGCGAACCCCGACCACAGCGTCCATGTCGGGGCGAGCGAGAACCAGGACGGGTCCTTGTGGATGAAGGTCATCGCGGCCGGCTTGGCGAAGACCATGACGGCCATGATGACCGCGCCGACGCCGATGAGGAGCGTCTGGAACATGTCCGTGAGGATGACGCCGAAGAACCCGCCCAGGGTCACGTAGATCCCGACCACGGCCAGGACGATGAGCGTCGCCTCCCAGCGCGGCAGGGGCAGGAACTCCTCGACGAACTTGCCCGTCCCCACGCTGATGAACATCAGGTTGCAGATCATCAGGATGAGCAGGAAGATCGCCGCGGTGAGCCGGGCCGCCTCGGCGTCCTTGCCCGCCCCGAAGCGCGTCTCGTTCCACTCGGCGAAGGTCATGACCCCGGACCGGCGGATGTACTTGGCCTGAAAGGCCATGTAGAAACAAATGATGAACCAGCCCCAGAAGATGTGCGTCGCCCACATCGACTTGATCCCGACATAGAAGATGAGCCCGATCATGGACATCGTCCCGCCGATGTCGATGTAGCTCGAGCAGCCCGAGAAACCCAGCATCCACCAGGGCACGTTCCGGTCGGCCAGGTAAAAGGAGTCGAGCTTTTTCGTCGCCCGCTTCCTGACGACGACGCCGACCATGGCCACGGCGGCGAGGTAGACGCCGATGATGACGAGGTCGATCGGGTGGAGGTTCATGACCCTTTCTATACCACCGCCGGCGAATAACCGTCAATTCCCCCTGTTTTTCCGGGGCGAATCGTGATAAAATATCACTTCAAAAGGACGGAGAATTATGCCTCAGCCTAAGAATAAACCGATGCGAAATCTTCTTTTCTGGCTCTCCGCGGGGATCATCATCATCCTCGCCTGGAGCCTCCTGCAGTCCCCGGCCATGGCCAAGAAGGATGTCACCTTCTCCCAGTTCATGACCGAGGCCGAGCAGGGCAAGGTCGAAGAGGTCACCATCCAGGACAGCCAGCTGCGCGGCAAGTTCACGGACGGCCAGACCTTCAAGACCATCCTGCCCGCGGGCTACAACGACCTCATCAAGATCCTCCGCGACAACAAGGTCAACATCGTCGTCAAGGACACGGCCCGGAGCCCCATCTTCACCATCCTCATCAGCTGGTTCCCCATCCTCCTGCTCATCCTCTTCTGGGTCTTCTTCATGCGCCAGATGCAGTCCGGCGGGAACAAGGCCATGGCCTTCGGCAAGAGCCGGGCCAAGCTCTTCTCCGCCCAGCAGAAGAAGGTGACCTTCAAGGACGTCGCCGGGGTCGAGGAGGCCGAATACGAGCTCGGCGAGATCATCGAGTTCCTCAAGGAGCCCCGCAAGTTCCAGCGCCTCGGCGGCCGCATCCCCAAGGGCGTCCTTCTCGTCGGCGCTCCGGGCACGGGCAAGACGCTCCTGGCCCGGGCCGTGGCCGGCGAGGCCGACGTGCCCTTCTTCTCGATCAGCGGCTCGGACTTCGTCGAGATGTTCGTCGGCGTCGGCGCCTCGCGCGTCCGCGACCTCTTCGACCAGGGCA
>Ga0209706_10001202_pt1 | contig 14668 bp, 9 predicted proteins | sample PPLLaktember2015_6_FD_187263 | JGI IMG/M metagenome (GOLD analysis project Ga0209706, IMG submission 187263) | Freshwater sediment microbial communities from Prairie Pothole Lake near Jamestown, North Dakota, USA - PPLs Lake P8 Core (1) Depth... | ecosystem: Environmental > Aquatic > Freshwater...
GCCCGCACCCACACCCACTGCTCCCACACCCACCCTGCCACCCATTGGCGATGCCATTGTGGTAGACCATACCTCCCTGGCGCTTTTTGACCAAATCCCCGACCAGTACCTGACTGCGGCGCGCAGCCTGCCGATGATGTTTTCAGATCGCTCGGTGGGCTACAATATCAATGATGCCTTGAACTGCCTGGCGGCGCCATCCTGGGGAGAATCCTCGGCCGCCTGTCGCCGCGATTATCTCACGCCCACCACCACGGACTGGAAGACATATTCCACCACCGACCTGGCCAATGGTGATGTCCCCGAGCTGATCCAGTTCCCCGCCAGCAGCACGATCTACAGCCGCGCCAACTGGACCTATACAGATTGTGCGGATGATTGGTCAGCTATGACGGAGTATTTCATTAATAGCCTGGCGCCGCAGTACCTACCCACCAAAACTGTGCTCAGCTGCCAGTTTAGCTACCTGAACGTGGATGATGGTTCGGGGATTGCTGATCCACTGACGGGCTATTTCGCCAATACCAGCGCCTACGATGTCTATGACCTCGAGGCTTTCATCGCCCAGCACCCGGATAAAGAAATCATCTTCTGGACCACCAGCCTGGCGCGCTCGATCGGCACGCGTACCGCCACCGAGTTCAACGATCAGATGCGGCGCTATGCCATCGAGAATGATAAGATCCTGTTTGATATGGCGGATATCATCTCGCACGATCGTTTTGGCAATCCCTGCTATGATAATATCAATGACGGAGTCAATTATCCGGCCATTTGCACCGATTACACCACCGAGCTGGAGGGCGGGCACCTGGGCAGCGTCTCGGGCGGCAAGATTGTGATGGCCAAAGCCTTCTGGGTGTTGATGGCGCAGATCGCCGGCTGGAATCCGTAAGCGTAGCGTAAAAAACTTCTCTTTTCTACTCGACTTTCAAGAAATGTTCATCGACAGCAGGTGCAAGCACTACATTGCACCTGCTGTTTTTTTTCAACTCCAGGAGAGACGCAATCTGGCGCCATCCAGGTACAGGACTTTACTGCCGGCTAAATGAGAGAATTTTGATCTAAATTTTGCGCTCCACCCGTTATAATACTTTATCTTAGGAGGAAATGTATGCGCCGATCTCTCTACCTGTTTATACTACTCAGCCTGTTGATCTCTGCCTGTCAGGTTACTCCAACATCCACCCGCTTGCCATTGCCCAGCGCTACCCCTGCTCAGGAACAAGCCCCGCAGGAGCCCAGCCCAACCGCCATGCCCCCTGCTTCGACTGCCCCTGCAGCCACAGCTACCTCGCTTCCCGCCACCCCTACCTTGCCGCCGGCGGAACTCCCGACCAGCACTGCCACGCAATCCAGCGCTGCGACGGTAAACCTGCCTTCGATCATAAACAGCGGAGAAGATCCCATCATCGTGGATCACAACTCCGTGGCGCTCTTCGAGCATATTCCCGATGAGTACCTAGCTGCGGCGCGTGCGCTGCGCATGGTGTATGCCGATCGTTCGGTAGGATGGAATATCAACCAGGCTTTAGATTGTCTTACCGCCTCAAGCTGGCCGCAGGCGCCAGCGTACTGCCGGCGCGACTACCTCCCCGGCGGCTGGGAATGGACAACCTTCAATGCCAACAGCCTGGCAGCCGGGCAGGTACCCGAGTCCATCCGCTTTGAGCCAAGCCCGTCTCGCTACAACCGGGATAACTGGCTGTTTGGTGAGCTTAGCGATCACTGGAGCGGCTATACTGAAAAATTTATCACCGAATTTGCTCCCAGCTATCTGGATTCCAAAGATGTGCTTTCCTACCAGTTCACTTATCTGAATGTCGCCGGGAACGAGGCTATTTCGGATCCCGATAATGGCTTCTTCGCCGATACCCCGGAGCGCTATGATTATGCGGATCTGGAAGCCTTCATCGTCCAGTATCCGGACAAGATTTTCTTCCACTGGACCACCAGCCTGGCGCGTTCCATCGGCAGCCAGGATGCTACCGATTTCAACAATCAGATGCGCGATTACGTAAGCCGCAACGGCCTGATCCTGTTCGATGTAGCGGATATAGAATCGCATACCCCCGCTGGCGAGCCCTGCTTCGACAACCGCGACGGCGTGGAGTACTGTGACGGGCGCGGCAACTGCGTGAATTACCCCGATGATGGTCAGGATTTCCCTGCCATCTGCCAGGATTACACCACCGAGCTGGAAGGCGGGCACCTGGGTTCCGTCTCGGGCGGCGGCATCCGCCTGGCCAAAGCTTTCTGGGTGCTGATGGCTCAGATCGCAGGCTGGCAGCCATAAAGCAGATCGGTAATTTACAGCCGCGATCCCCTGGGTTGGATCGCTTGCAGCCCAGCGATAATTTTGGCTGCCTGGTTCTCCATGGTCAATTCATGCCTGATAAACTCTGCGTTTGCCTCGGTAATCGCTTCCATTTCAGCTGGGTGCGCCAGGTAGTCTAAAGTTCGCTCAGCGAGCGTCTGTAAATCGCTCTCCGCAAAGTGAAGATTTGCCGTGAAGGGACCTGTGCTGTTGGGCCAGACGGTTTCCGAAAGCAGCATGGTGTGGTTAGCGCCGGCCAGGAGCAAGCGAAAGGTCGGGTCGTCCCAGGGCTGGCGGAAGATATTCAAAAAGATATGCGCCCGATTTAAGATCTCCATCCGGCATTTTCCATAAATGGCGCCTCGCTGGCGCGAGCCATCATAAATCACAAAGCGCAAACCCCGCTGGGCAAATGCCTGCTGTAATTTGGCGATGGTCTGCTCACGGCGTCGATCGACCAGGGAGCCAATAAACAGGATATCGATATCCTTGTCCAGGTGCAGGTTGCGACCAAACAAAGGGTGGTATCCCATCGGGATGACGCTGGCCGGGATGTGGCAGGCGCGAAAAAACCGGGCGTGCTGTTCTGTGAACACGCACAAGCTTGCCAGCAGCTGCCGGCGCTGCAAGATGATCATCTCTCCAAGCGCGCGCAATCTTCCGGCGCGCCGCAGGAGGGGGATAAACGCCTGATCGAGCATGCTCGGGTGGGCCTGTTTTTCGACTTCCGCCATGCGCTGTAGGTGATAGCGGTAGCGGGCGACCCAGTAATGCATGATTTTGGGTAAATGCGGTGGAGGCACCTGTTCGGTGAACCACATGACGACTTTGTTGCCGTGCAGTTCACGCTGGAAGCGCTCTACGGTGGTAGTGATCGACCGCATCGGGCCATAAAGCAGGATGGTCACATACTGATCCAGGTTGCTTTCTGAGGCAGGTGTCAAATAATCGCAAGGATAGCCGATCTTCTTGAAGGCTTCCATGATGGGAATGCTAAATCCCCAGGGATCGACTTGTGTTTCAAACAAAGCAACCGGCCGGATCTTCATTATTTCCCGATCCAAAGCGAACCCTACATGGCAGAAGGGCAATGTCCTTCTGCCATGTGATACTATCCAGGTTAGCGGTGCTAATTGTTGTGCTTGCGTTGAGTTCCAGGTCCGATCACGTAACCTGGTCGTTCTGGAATGCTCATTAAGATGCTAGCCCAAATACTCTCTCAATTTTCGCCGGATGGCGGGGTGGCGCAGCCTCGATAGCGCCTGCGCTTCGATCTGCCTCACGCGCTCGCGCGTGACGCCCATCTTGCGCCCCACTTCTTCCAGGGTATAGGCCTGCCCATCCAGTAGCCCGTAGCGCAGTTGCAGGATGCGCACTTCGCGCGGCGGCAGCCCGTTCAACACCGAATCCAGGTGCTCGCGCAGCAGGTTGTAGGTGGCGCTCTCATCCGGCGCGGCGGCGTCTTCATCCTGGATGAAATCACCCAGCACGGAGTCTTCTTCATCGTCGGTAGGCGTCTCCAGCGAGAGCGGGCGGCGCGCTACCTGGATCATATTCTCCACCTTTTGGGGGGTCACGTCCAGGGATTGCGCCAGCTCTTCCACCGAAGGGTCGCGCCCCAGGCGCTGGGTGAGCTGGTGCTGCACGCGCAGCAGCTTGTTGATCTGGTCGCCCATGTGCACCGGCACGCGGATGGTGCGCCCCTGGTCGGCAATAGCGCGCGTCACCGCCTGGCGGATCCACCAGGTGGCGTAAGTGCTGAATTTGTGCCCGCGCCGGTAATCGAACTTCTTGGCGGCGCGGATCAGCCCGATATTGCCCTCCTGGATCAAATCCAGGAATGGCACACCGCGCCCCATGTATTTTTTTGCCACCGAGATCACCAGACGCGAGTTGGCGGTGATCAGGTGCTCGCGGGCCGCCCAGCCATCTTCGATGAGTAGCTGCAGCTCCTGGCGCCGGCGCAGGCTGACATTTCCCTTCGCCAGCTCTTCGCGCGCCAGGCGACCGCGCTCGATGCGCTGCGCCAAGTCCACTTCCTCCGGGGCCGTCAGCAGCGGCACGCGCCCGACCTCTTTCAGGTACAGGCCGATGGTATCGTCGGTATCAATATTGGCCAGGTAATTGTCATCCACGAGCAGCTGAGCGCGGGTGTCTTCCTCAACTTCTTCTTCACTCAGCTCTTCTTCGCTCGGCCCGGCGACGGCAGCTTCATCCAGGTAGGGAATTCCAGCGCTGATCAGCGCCGCGAATGCTTCCTCCAGCTGGTCTACGTCCTGCTCGGCATCCGGGAAAAAGGTAAGGATATCATCGATGGTTACAAAGGATTTTTGTCGTCCAAGCTCAATCAATCGCGCAATCGCCGGATTAGATTCTTCCTCTTCGTGCCCTTCGAATTCCGTTAACATCTCTTCATCAATCATAGTCTCTCCAAAACCCGCCCCCCGGCAGGTTCACTTTTAATAACACACCCAAGACACGGTATTTCAACCATTACATAGAAATTCGACCCGGGACCAATGATCTTATTTGCGTACTTTTGTTAATTCAACTGCAACAGATGGATCAGTCTGCAAAAGTATTGATGGCTACTGACGCCCAGTACGCTCCTTTGGTAGGACACCTGCGCTCTTCAAAACGCGCAGCGCAGCGTTACCTCCCTGGGCTGCAAAACATTCTTATAGCAACAGAATACACTTTTTTTGAGCATAAAGCAATAACCAATTTAGAGATTAACCTAATCGTAAGGTGCAGACACCGCCACCATTAGGGGGTCGGCGTGCTGGCAGCCCCAGGGGTAGCGCTAATCTCGCTGGTGGGCAGCATGTTTGGCGAGAGCGGGGTAAGGCCAACCGTGGGGGTCAGGTAGATGGGTGGGCTATCCAGCACATCTACAATGCTCTCCACGCTGTAGGTATTGACCACCGCCACAAGCGCGTTATCCGGGCGCCGGCTATCGGTCATGCGGACGTAGTAACCACTCTGGGTGGGCGTCTCCATCCCCACCTCAGCCGTCAGGCGACTGCCATCTCCAAGCATTAGACGGATGGTATAGGCGGGTGGTTCCAGCCCCATCACGCTGGCTGCCGGGGGCGTCTGCAGCAGGCTGCGCACCGTCAGGCTGCCCAACTGGGTCGCCAGGGAGGCTGCCCGGGCAGTGTCGGTGGCTTCGGCGGTTGGATCGATCAGCACCCAGGCGCCCGACATTTGCTCCAGGCGCACCTGCCTGCCGCTGGCATCTTCCACCTGGATGCCGGTGATCGTGCTGGCATCGAGTTCCCATAATGGCTGGGTAGCGGCGGTAGGCGTTACCAGGGCGGCTTGCTGCTCCTGCTGACGGTTAAATAACACGTAAGCGCTCAGCGCCAGCAGGAACAGGATGAACAGGATCAAAGTATTGCGACGGACCATAGCTTTACCCCCGGCGGCGGCGCTGGAAGAAGACCCATGCGCCCGCGGCCAATGCGATGCCCGGCACTATGATTACCAACCCCAACAGGATCAGGTTCAAGGTAGCCCCTTGCGGTGCGGCGATCAGGCGCTCGGTAGCGGTGCGTGGGTTCAGGCTGATCAGCTCTTCCAGGCCGGCTGACCAGTCCACCGAGTTCACGAACAGGTCGCCGTTGCCATACACCAGGAAGTTAGCGTCGGAGGGGAAATCGGCGTCGCCGAACACCACCAGACGCGCCTGGCTGTCGAAATTCTCAGCCGCCGCGGCCAGCGTGACCGGCCCGATGGTGTCGGCGCCCTCATCAAACTGCACTTCGCCGCTGCCGGTGGTCAGCCCGCTCAGGTTGGTCTCCGCCCAGGCCTGGGCGGCAGTCAGCACCAGCGGGGTCTGCCCGGCGCCGCTGGGGACTTCGCTCAGCGTAAGGCTGCGCGCAGTGGGGAACTGCGCCGTCATGCGGTTCATCTGTTGGGTGATGGCATGCTCGCCATAGCTTGCGGCATACGGGGCAAAGGGCTGGTTCGAAGTGGGATCCACCACCACATCCGCACCCAGGCTCACACCCCAGGTGGCAGTCAGGTAGGCAGCCAGGGGATCATCTGCGCCCATTGCGGAAGCCGGATCGACCTGCGGCTCGTAGAGCACCACCAGCCCCCCGCCCGCCGCCTGGAACCCGCTCAGCAGGTCCACTTCCGCCTGGGTCAGGGAGGCTTGCGGTCCGGCGATCACGATGGTCGAGGCATCCTCGGGCACCGCGGTTTGCGTCAACAGGCTCAGCGTGCTAACGGCGTAGTTCTTGCTCTCCAACAGGCGCTTCACCGAGCTGAAGGCTTGCTCGCCGGTCTCATCCGGGGAGTACTCGCCATGCCCGGTGAGGAAATACACCGTGCTGGCTTGCGGGTTCATCAGACTCACCAGCCCGGAGGTCAGTTCCTGCTCGGAAACCGTCGTCACCTGCAAGGACTGCTCGCCCATGCGCAGCACCACTGTGCCGTCGCGGGCGATGCCCGCTGTTTGCGCGGCGATCGGATCGGCGTCGGGGTCGACAAAGCTGTAGGTGAACTTATCTCCGGCAACAAACGCGTATCTTTCCAGCAGGCTGGCGGCATTGGTGCTATCCAGGCTGCGGGTATAGAAGGCCACCGCTGTTACCGGCTCGGGTAGCTGTTCCAATGTGGCAACCGTCTCGTCGGTCAGGGTGAATAGCTTATCTTCGGTCAGGTCCCAGCGTTTGGGATTCTCACTGGCGAGCAGGTTGGCGACCACCAGCAGGCCGATGAAGGCCACGCTGAGCACCAGGGCATTGGAGCCGTAGCGCGCCTGCCGCCCGGTGAGGGCGCGGCGTATGCGGTCGGGGTCCAGAATTACAAACAACGCCAGACCCAAGGCTGCCAACCCGAGCAGGATTTGCACGGTCAGGTTGAATTCACGGAAAACGATATATAGCCCACCGGCCGCCAGGGCTGCCAGCGCTGCCAGGACCAGACCCAAGGGGGCGAATTTCCGGTAATCGCGGTTCATCAGCGCCACCTCCGCACATCCAGGACCATGGTTGCCCCGAAGAGCGCCAGGGTGGTCAGCGATAGGGAGAAGACCACGTCTTTCAGCTCCACCATCCCGCTCAGAAAATTGCTGAAAAGCTGGTCGCTGAGATCAATAAAGGAAAAGAACTGCCCCACGGCGCTGGTTTCACCCAGCACCTGAGCGATAGGACCCACCACCCACCATAAGAAGATCAGCGCACCCATAGTGGTGGCGAAAGCGGCGATCTGGTTGCTGAACAGGGACGAGATGAACACGCCCACTGCCACAAAGGCCGCCGACAGCAGCACCAACCCCAGGTAACCAGAGATCACCAGGCCCTGGTCCAGGCCGGGGTCCACCAGGTTATTGAGCACCAGCGGGTAGATCAGGGTGAAGACCAGGATGGTGAGCACCAACAAAAAGGCGCCCAGCCACTTGCCGATGATCAGCTCCCAATCGCGGATCGGGGCGGTGAGCAGCAGCTCGATGGTGCCCAGGCGCTGCTCCTCCGCCAGCAAGCGCGTGGTGAGCGCCGGGATAGCCAGCAGCAGCAGGGTCGCCAGCGGGGCCAGCACGATCTGCACGCCGGGGGCATACTGGGCCAGGATGGCATAGTCGATATTCAGGTAAAAGAAAATCCCCAGCACCAGGTAAATGACAAACATGACCATGTAAGCCACCGGACTGGCGAAGTAAAGGTTGTACTCACGGTTAGCAATGATCCAAATATTACGCATCGTTGATGCTCCTGTCAGGCCACTTCGCAGCGAAGTACAGGTTATATTCACGGTTGGCAGTGATCCTTATTTCATGCATCGCTGTCACTCCTATCAGGCCACTTCGCTAATTTCTTCAAAATCGCCGGTTTCATCCATCTCGGGCGGCGCGGGCTCATCACGCGTGAGCTGCAAGAAAATCTCCTCCAGGCTCAGGCCCAGCGGGCGCAGCTCGTGCAGGTCGTAGCCGGCATTAACCAGCAGGCGGGCTACCTCGGGGCGCGCTTCCACCCCGGCCTGCGTCTCGAACTCCAGCCCGCCGTTGGGGCTGCTGCTGACACGCGTCACGCCGGGCGCAGCCGCGATCACCTGCTCGGCGCCATCGCTGTCGCCGCCCAGCTGGACGATCACGCGCTGGGCGCCCATCAGGCGTGCTTGCAAGCGCTCGGGGGTATCCTCCACCACGATGCGCCCTTTGTTGATGATCAGCACCCGGTTGCAGACCTGCTGCGCTTCCGACAGGATATGCGTGGAGAGCAGCACCGTGCGTTCACGGCCCAGATCGCGGATCAGATTGCGCACTTCGATGATCTGCGCCGGGTCCAGCCCAATGGTCGGCTCGTCCAGGATAAGCACCTCCGGCTCGTGCAGCAATGCCTGGGCGATGCCCAGCCTCTGGCGCATGCCCTTGGACAGGTTGGCAATATAGCCATCCGAGCGGTCTTCCAGGTGCACCAGCTCCAGCACCGCGTCGACACGATCCTCGGCTTTGGGCACGCGCCGCAGGTCGGCCATAAATTTCAGGTAATCGAACACGCTCATCTCGGGATACACCGGCACGCTTTCGGGCAAATAGCCCACGCGCTTGCGCACTTCCAGAGACTGCTCGATCACATCATAGCCCGCCACCGTGGCTTTGCCGGAGGTGGGCGGCATAAAGCCGGTCAGGATGCGCATGGTGGTGGTCTTCCCGGCTCCATTGGGACCCAGGAACCCCACGATCTCACCTTTCGCAGCCTCAAAACTCAGGTTATCCAGGGCGCGGCGCAAGCCGTAGTCCTTGGTCAATCCTTCCGCTCGGATCATTCCGCTCTCCTGTATGCTAGAGATTGTGACCTGAGGGACAAACACCTGCCAGTAGACAATAAAAATGCACGGCAGCCGTCTCCGGCGGCAGTGCGGGGGCTCTGGCGATGTCATCCGTCGTACAGGTACGTGTTAGTTTATATAAAAAAAAAGGGACAAAGTCAATAGGCTGTACGGATATTAATGGATTGCTAATACAACACCCGAGCTGGTCTCCCTGCCGGAGCATTCGGGAAGCCAAGCCGGTGAAAGTGGTACAATCTCCCCAGAGAATCCCAGCCGCCATGTATCGCTTTTCACCCAAAAGACTCGCCCTGCTTCCCCACTGGGAACGAACCCTATACATCCTGGTCCTGGCACAGCTACTCAGCGCCATGGCCTTCTCCAATATCTTCCCCTTCCTTCCTTTATATGTGCGCGAGCTCGGCTCCAGCAGCGGGCTGAGCGTGGAGCTGCTGGCGGGTCTGGTCTATTCCGGGCAGGCCTTCGCCATGATGATCGCCTCCCCCATCTGGGGCACAGTCGCCGACCGCTTCGGGCGTAAGCTGATGGTGGAGCGCGCCTTTTTCAGCGGCGCCATCCTGCTGTTCCTGATGGGCTACGTCCAGTCCGCCGAGCAGCTGGTACTGCTGCGCGTGATCCAGGGCGCACTCACCGGCACCATCGCCGCCGCCAACGCCTTGATGGCCTCCATCACCCCGCGCGAGCGCACTGGATACGCCATGGGCATGCTGCAGGTGGGCATGTGGGCCGGCTTTGGCATGGGACCACTCACAGGCGGGCTGCTGGCAGATGCTTTTGGCTACCGAGCCGCCTTCCTGGTCACTGGCGTGATGCTGGGGCTGGCTGGCCTGATGGTGCTATTCTTCGTTAAGGAGCAATTCACCCCCGTGGAGCGCCCCAAACGCAAATCCGGCGGGCTGCTGGGCGATTGGCGCGCCATTTTGTCCGCGCCCAATATGTCGCTTACCTATGCCATGCGCTTCCTCAGCGCCCTGGGCGGCTCGATGGTCACCCCGGTGCTCCCCATCTTCCTCTTGCAGCTCATGCCCGATCCGTCGCGCGTGAACACCCTGGCCGGGCTGACCGGCGGCCTCACCTATGCCGGCAGCTCGCTGGCCGCGGTCGTCCTGGGGCGCGTCGGCGACCGTATCGGACACCGCCGTATCCTGGTCGTCAGCGCCCTGGCCGCCGGCTTGATCTACCTGCCGCAGGGCTGGGTGACGCAGACCTGGCAGCTGGTCGCCTTGCAGGCAGCCGCGGGGGTAGCTTCTGGCGGCTTGTTGCCCTCCGTCAGCGCTTTGCTGGCGCGCTATGCGCGCCCCGGCGAGGAAGGCAGCGTGTACGGGCTGGATAACTCGGTCGGCTCGGCGGCGCGAACGGTGGCGCCCATGATCGGGGCGGCACTGGTGGAGTTCGTGGGTATCCCCTACGCCTTCCTGGCGGCCGGGGTGATCTACCTGCTGGCAGCTGCTCTCTCGGGCCGCCACATGCTCGTCTACCCCCAGCGCGGCGCCTGACCCGCCTCCCTCATGCACCCGTAGGGGCGGACAGCGTCCGCCCAAACCGTTCCTCCTCCAGGCTCTTCCCACCCTCCGGTGGGAAGGGGGTCGGGGGGTGGAGCAAACAGGCAGCACCGTATGGTGAGGGGCTGCCTGTATAGACATGACACCTCCCGAATTAAATATTCGGGAGGTGCTGCTTTAGGCTTGAATGCCAGTAGCCCTTCTAAAGTGATTATTCCGTCAATCAGAATAATCATCCTTTAAACACAACCTAGATTACCTTATTTATCATATAATACCTCTCTTATCCCAAGTCTATCGTTCGAATTGAGAGGGAAATTCAAATGAGGTCCTTACGTTTCTTCCGGCTCATGATGGTTTTTACTATGTTATTTACGAGCGCAGCGGACGTCGTTACGCCCGCCATGGCCCGGCCCGAGCCGGATCCCGCAGAGACGTCGCCAGGCTTGCTGGCAGCAGATCTGGTGCTGTATGCCGACGCACTGGCGTCTGGCTGGGAAGATTGGTCGTGGGACAGCACGGTGATGTTCGATAACGCCGCTCCAACGCTGAGCGGCGTTGCTTCCATCGCGGTAACTTTCAACGCCGCCTATGCAGGGTTTTCGCTGCGCACCACTCCGGCGCTCTCACCGGCCGATTTCAACGCAGTGTCTTTCTTCGTCTACGCGCCGGATACAGACCGAGCGCTCAGCCTGGTCGTGCAGTCCAGCGACGATGGCGGCGAAGGCCAATCCTTTGATTTCAACGCCCCTGCTGACCAATGGAGCCAGATCCTGGTAGGGTTGGACTCGCTGGGTGACCCTACTGCGATCGCTCGCGTGAATATCGGCGATCGCAGCGGCGCACCGCAACCTGTCCTCTACCTGGATCAGATCAGCCTGATCAGCACCACCGGCGGGGCGGATGCCGATATCCCGGCGGTGATCCCGGGGGCACCTAAGCCGACGATCAACATTGATCCGTCGCACGGATATGCCGGTCAGGCAGTGGATGTGAGCGGCGTGGCTCCGGCTGGATTCAGTGAGGTGCGCCTGGCATGGTTGTTCGACGGCGCCACCTTTAACGCCGGGGAGACCGCCACGGACGTTGGGGGAGCTTACAGCGCAGGACTGGAAGTGCCCACCGGCGCGCCGGTGGGACTGGCCAAAATCTGCGCCGCCGTCACAGGCACAGCCCAGGCTATCTATAGCTGTGCCGACTTCACTGTAGATCCGCCTGCCCCTGGGGGTATCAACGGTCTGGTGGATGCAAGCCTGATCGATCCAGGACAGGCGGCCGAGTTGCAGCTGCTCAACCAGGCCGGTGATGCGCTCTACAAAGTGCTGCTAACTCCCGCCGGAACTTTTACGCTGCCTGATATCGCGCCCGGATTGTACGAAGCCATACTGGTCGGCAATCTGAATCTCCCGGCAGCTTCCGAGATGGTCTTGATCCAGACTGCCGCGGAAGCTGCAGATTTCCATCGGTGCTATTTTGGCAGGCGGCGAGTTCGACCCGGTTGCTGGCAGGATATGCGACCCGAGAAATAGCCAGGCCAATGTTTCCACGTTGCGCGCCGTCTACACCGACCGCGGCCTGTCGATCAGCGGCGGAGGGCAAAGGGCATCTGCGACGGAAAGCTTTGGCCGCGCCTATGCCATAGGGCATTTCAACAGCTTACTCTCGTCGTTGATCCGTAAGGATTTCGGCACTTATCTGAGCGGAGTAGCGCTGCAAAATACGTTCACCGCCGGTCTGCAGAATATCAGCGGTGCAGTAGAACGGGTGGAGTTTCATATCGAGCTACCCGGAGGCACACTGCTCCCACTGGGCTCTGCCAACCAAGCGCCTTACCAGATCAGCTATAACGTGGGCCAGCTTCCGCCCGGTAAAAGCTCCCTGATCGCTGCAGCGGTGGTGAATGGGGTGCGCCAGTGCCCGCGTATCCGCGAGATCAGTGTGGCAGCCAACCCCATGTCCAGCTCGCACTACCAGCCCGGCGCTTACGCCAACTGGGATGCTGCCGCGGAAGTTTACCGCTTCGGCGGGATCCTGCCCAACGTGGGCGGTTTGCTGCCCCAGAGTGCTAACGTCACGCTGCCCTTGATCGGCACGTTAGAGAGCAAGCTGGGGGCTGGATTGGCCCTCACCGGGGTGCTGCATATGGATGGCGTGATCGAGCTACAGGCTGTTTCGGCGAGTGCCGAGACAAAGCTGCTTGGAATACCCATCCTGAATGAGACCCAGTCGATCAATCCGCCCCGGGATGGAAGATTCTACGCCGGCACCGACCTGCGTAACTTCGACAACCTGGAAATTCCGCTGGGACGGCGCTCGTTGTGGCAAGATCACTACGAAGTGCCGGTTTTTAACAGCGTCCTGTTTTCCTTCTTCGGAATCATCTCTGTGGGTGCCCGCATCAAGGTTGGGGTGAGCGGTGAGCTGATCATGGACGCCATCCTGTATCCAATGCAGCCGGATCTCAGTATGGTTATGATGCCGGTGGTGGGTGCGTATCTCTCGGCCGGCCTGTGGGTCAACGTGCTGATCCTCGCCTCGGCCGGGGTGGACGCCATCCCTGCGGTACACCTGGGGCTGCCGCTGAACATTGTCACCTGGGAGACCCCTGTGGCGTATCTTGACGATCCCTGCGTCGGCTTCCGGCTGGATGTGAAGGCCTGGGTCGAGGTCGATTACTTATTTGACGAATGGCGTGAAGAGGCAACTTTCAATGTGTTCAAGGATGACGAGCCGGATGGCTGCCTGTACACAGACCAGCTCTTGGCCCGGCTGGAACAGCAAGCCAGGGCCAATGCCGCCATCGCCCCGCCCACCCCACGGGTCATGGCTTCACCGCAGGTGACCGCCAGCTTCAGCGGGCGGGTGATCTCGGTGTATGTGGAAGACATCACCCCGCAGGCCGAGCACCCCACCTCGACGGTGATGGCTCGCTTCAAAGACCTGGATACCGGCGTCTGGCTCCCGGCGGTGCAGGTCAGCGATGGGTTGCACGCCGTGAATGACCCGGCCGCGGCTTTCTTCGGCTTCGACGGCGAAGAAGTAATGGTGGCCTGGACGCAGACCGACATGACCCAGGCTGAAGAAGAGGCTGCCGACTCGCTGGATGACTACCTCAACCAGCTTGAGATTTACATCAATGTATGGGACGGGCAGACCTGGAGCGGGCCTTTTGCGGTGTCTGGCGACCTGCTAGGCGACGGTTTCCCGGCGCTGTCTGGGGACGAGTATGGGGTGACCCTGGCTTGGGTGCGGGATATGGATGGTGACAGCACCTCGACCGCAGATATGGTCATCGCGCTGAGCGACTGGAGCTGGGAGACCGGCTTGGGCGAGCTTCACACTCTGGCAGCCGCTCCAACCGGCCTGAACGCCCAGGTGAGTATTGCCCGCATGAACTATCAGGGGATCATGCAGACTGCCCTGGCCTGGACTTACGACGCCGATGGCAGCCCCGAAACCCTGGAAGACCGCCGCTTGCACATGGCTGTCCGCGGCCAGGGCGCCGACCCAACCGAATGGGTGCAGCTCAACCCACAGCCCCTGCCGCCGCGGGCCGAGCTGCCCAGCCTCACCTTCGATCAAGGCTCCCCCTACCTGCTGCGCCTGGCTTTTATCGTCCACAACCTGGAGGGGGACGGGCAGAGCGCTGCGGGGGTGAGCGATAATTCATCGATCTGGACCGCCCAGGTGGACTTGAGCAACCAGACTCCCCAGGTAACCGGGCAAGCCCTGCTGGATGAATCCGGAGCTGAAGTGCCTGGTGAACGCCCGCGCCTGCAAACCGATGATATAGGCGAGACTGTCCTGGTCTTCCGCCGGTTCGGCGAGCTGGGTGAGCGGGGGCAGTTAGGTCAGGTGGCGATGAGCCAGTTCATCTCGAATGGCGGCGCAGACAACTTCAGCCCGCCGGTCTACCTGACCGGGGATCTGAACCAAAACTGGCAGGCAGCCGCAGCCATCAACCCGGAGAATGGATTGTTGGAGGTGTTGTCTGTGCAGCGCCCGCTCCTGAATCCGGTCGCCTTACAAGCCTTGGGGATAGCCAGAGACG
>Ga0209706_10001203_pt1 | contig 14653 bp, 14 predicted proteins | sample PPLLaktember2015_6_FD_187263 | JGI IMG/M metagenome (GOLD analysis project Ga0209706, IMG submission 187263) | Freshwater sediment microbial communities from Prairie Pothole Lake near Jamestown, North Dakota, USA - PPLs Lake P8 Core (1) Depth... | ecosystem: Environmental > Aquatic > Freshwater...
GATCCGCGGCGGCCCACCTACACGCACGAGCGCTTTCTTCCGCCGTCGCACATGCGCTCGTGCTCGGTGCGCGAGTCGATCGTGGCCGAAGGATGCCTCCTCGACGAATGCTCGATCGAACAGTCGGTCATCGGCATCCGCACGCGTGTCTCCCGCGGGACGCACATCACCCGATCGGTGCTCCTCGGGGCCGACATGTATGAATCCGAAGCCAGCGCTCCGCTCGGCATCGGCCGCGATGTGAGGCTCGACCGCGTCATCATCGACAAGAACGCCTCGATCGGCGACGGCGCACGCCTGCTCAACACAGCGGGTGTACAAAATGCCGACGGCAACGGGTACTTCATCCGCAGCGGCATCATCATCGTCCCCAAGGGCAGCCGGATTCCCGCGGGAACGATCATCTAGCGAAACCACCGCTTTTCCTCAGCGAAACCGCGAGTAACACACTGTTAACGGCTCCGTTACGGGCGTTTCACGACGCCCGTCTAGAGTCGTCTTGACAGTGGTGCTGACCAAATTTCCAGACGCATGCATCCCGCACCACAAAGGACGACTATGAGTCTCAGAAGACAAATCGCAGCCCTCTTCGTGGCATTCCTGATGGCGGTTCCGGCCGCTCCAGCGTGGGGGCAGCAGACCGTACGCGTCGTGGGCACCGTCCGCGACGAGACAAACGCCATCGCCCTTCCGGGCACGCCCGTGGAAGTCGTAGGCACCAGCCAGGTCGTGTACACCGACGTCGACGGCCGTTACGTGCTGACGCTGCCGGCGGGCACGCATCAATTGAAGGTCGCGCTCGACGGCTACCAGGAAAAGCTCGTCAGCGTGACGACCGGCACCGGGCGCTTGATGACGGTTGATGTGGGCATCGTGATGAACCGCTTCGCCGAGACGGTAAACGTCACGGGCCAGACCGTCGACTCCGAAACCTCGTCGGCGTCCGCGCAGCTCGTCGAGCGCAGAAACGCGCAGACCATCACCGACAACATCGGCTCGCAGGAAATGCGCGCGAACGGCGACTCGGATGCGGCGGCGGCGATGTCGCGAGTGACCGGCATGTCGCTCGTCGACAATCAATACGTCTTCGTGCGCGGCCTTGGCGAGCGCTACAGCAACACAACGCTGGCCGGCTCGGTGATTCCGACGACCGAGCCCGACAAGAAGGTCGTTCCTCTCGACCTGTTCCCTGCGGGGCTCATCGACAGCGTCCAGGTCGCCAAATCGTACTCGCCTGACAAATCGGCCGAGTTCGCCGGAGGCCTCGTACAAATCGTGCCGCTGAAGCTGCCCAATCGGCCCGTCATCGACTTCTCCTGGGGCATGAACTTCTTTTCGAACGCGACGGGCAAGTCCATTCCGCTGAGCCCGCTCGATGGTCGCGACTGGTGGGGATTCGACAGCGATGTCCGGGCGTTGCCGGACGGCTTCCCCGACAGGAAGCTCCTTCGTCAGGGGATTTACACGCCGAACGTAGGCGTCACCGCCGCCGAGGCCACCGAGCTGGGCCGGCTTCTGGACAACACATGGAGCCCGCAGCTCGCCGACGGCGCGCCCGGGCAGAACTGGGGTGTCGTGCTGGGTAACCGGTTCGGCAAGCTGGGCGTTGTGGCCAGCGCTTCCCATTCATACAAGGAACAGTTCGTCGAAGAAGAACGGAACTTCTTCGCGGTGGGCGCGAACGACAGGCTCGATCCGATCAGCGCGTACAACATGCGGTACGGCACGCAGAAGGCGCAATTGGGCATCGTGGGCAACGTCGCGTATCAGTTCACGTCGAACCACCGTCTCTCCGTGGAGAACATGCTGACGCATTCGGGACGTGACGAGGGCCGGTTCTTCGAAGGCGCGAACACCGACAACGAACTCTGGTACCGAGACAACCGGTTGCAGTTCATCGAGGAGGGGCTCGTTACGAACGCCGTAGGTGGAGAGCACTTCTTTCAGGGGCTCAACAACGGCCGGTTCGACTGGCGCGTGACCTCCGCGCGCGCAAACCGGGACGAACCGGATCTGCGCGAAACGTTGTACCAGTCGGCCCTCATCGAAAACGCGGACGGCACCTTCCGGACGACCGGCACTCCCATACTCGCCGACGAGTCGCAGAGCGCATACCGCATGTTCAACGCCCTGGACGACGAGACGCTCGACGCCGGCGCCAACTGGAGCCTCTTCCTGACGGAAGGCGGTCGTGCAACGCAGTTGAAGTTCGGCGTGAGCTACATCGAACGGACCCGGGACTTCCAATCGCGCCGCTTCCACTTCATTCCGATCACGGCCAAGGACAATTCCCTGCCGACGTCGCTACTCAGTCGGACGCCAGAGGAGATCCTCGCGCCTCAGAACATCGGCACGGTCTTCCGATTGACTGAGGAGACACGCCCGACCGATGCCTACGACGGCGAGCAGACGACGACGGCCGGCTACGGCATGGTCGACCTGGGGCTCACTTCAGCGGTGCGACTCGTGGTGGGGGCGAGAATCGAGCGATTCGACCAGCAGGTCAACACGTTCGATCCGTTCGGCTTCTCACTCGTCCGGATCTCCGCCGAGAACAGGAACACCGACATCTTTCCCAGCATCAATTTCGTGCAGGCGCTTCGGTCGAACTCGAACCTTCGCCTGAGCTACAGCACGACCGTCAATCGGCCCGAATTTCGCGAGCTCGCAGAATTTGAGTTCACCGATATCGTCGGCAACTATGCGGTGACGGGAAACCCGAATCTCGAGCGCGCGCTGATTCAAAACGTCGACGCCCGGTGGGAGGCGTTCAGCGGCGCCCGCGGAGTCGTCGCCGCGAGCGCGTTCTACAAGCACTTCGACAAGCCAATCGAGCGCATCATCGTGGCGGGCGCCCAGCCGCTCGCCACGTTCCAGAACGCCGATCACGCCAGCAACTTCGGCCTCGAATTCGAAGCGGCACGCAGCCTTGGAGATATCTTGTTCTTCAATGCGAACTACACGTTCGTGGATTCAAAGATCACGCTTGCCGAAGATCAGCGGTCCATTCAGACATCACTCGAGCGTCCGCTCGCGGGCCAGTCGAAGAACCTGTTCAACCTCATGGGTGAGGTTGCGCTGTCCAGCTTTTCCGCTCGCCTGCTGTTCAACTACTACGGCGACCGGATCGCCGATGTCGGTGCAAACGAGGCCCCGGACGTCGTCGAACAGGGCCGGGGATCGGTGGACGTGGTCCTCGCTCAGCGGTGGCGTGGGCTTGGCATCCGCTTGAACCTCGAGAACCTGACCGACAGCCAGTACCTGTTCACGCAGGGAACCGGCACCGAGCAGCAGACACAGCGTCGATTCAAGCTGGGGCGAACGGTCGGCGTTTCGTTCAGCTACAACTTGTTCTGAAGCGCGCATCACAAGGAGCCGAGAAGCACATGACCCAACCTTTACGCATCGCCTGCGGGCTCGTCATTTTCGCGGGCCTGTTTATCGCACAGATAGCGACGGTGAGGACCGACCAGGCCCCTCCCGTCAGCGTCCCCGGGATCGATAAGCCGGTCGTTGTGGTCACTGGAACGGTGTCCGCGAACGAGACGTGGGTGAACACGAACTACTACGTTCTCCGCGGCGCCGTATTCGTTCCGGACGGAGCAACCCTCACAATCCAGGCCGGGACGACGGTTGTCGGCGAAAGCTGGAGCACCGGCACGCTGGTCGTGTCGCGCGGCGGCAGGCTCATAGCCATCGGAACCGCGACCGAGCCCATCGTGTTCACGAGCGACCAGCCGGTCGGCAACCGTGCTCGTGGAGACTGGGGCGGTCTCATACTCAACGGCCGTGCCACCCTCAACGTTCCCGGCGGCGAAGCCGCTGGCGAAGGCAGCACCGGCACCTACGGCGGCGACAACGACGACGATAACAGCGGGACGTTGAGATATGTCCGCGTTGAATTTGCCGGGGTCGAGTTCAGTCCGGACAATGAGCTCAATGGTATTGCCTTTCAGGGCGTCGGCCGCGGCACCTCAGTGGATTTCGTCCAGGTTCACATGAACCGCGACGACGCCATGGAGTTCTTCGGCGGGACCGTGGACGTCAAGCACGTCGTCCTGTCCAACGCCGCCGACGACAGCTTCGACTGGACGCAGGGCTGGAGGGGGCGCGCGCAGTTCATCGCCATCACCCAGCGCAGCGACGACGCCGACTGGGGGATCGAGGCGGACAGTAACGGGTCCAATCACAACTTCCTGCCTCGCGCCAACCCGATCATCTACAACATGACGATCTGCGGCGATCCCGACAGAAACGAAGGGGCGGAAAGTGTCCGCGCCGCGTTGTTTCGCGTGGGAACGGCCGTGACGTTCCGCAATTTCCTGATCCTCGGTTCGAAAAATCTCGGCATCCAGATGAACGACACGGCGACGCTCGACCAGGTCGCGAACGGGACAACGCAGATCGGTGCCGGCGTCATCGCCGGGCCGGGGACGCCGCTTCATTCGAGCGTCGCCCCCTTCGTGGCGAGCGGCCGGTTCCCGAACGTGCTGACCAACCCCGGCAACATCGGCGTGTCGGCGGTCGACTGCGCGAACCACCCCAGTCCGAACTTCCAGCCGACGTCGATTGCGTCGCTGGCCGGCGGCCAGCTCGCGCCGATTCTGCCGCCCAACGACGGCTTCTTCGAGGTCGTGACCTTCATCGGCGCCGTCCCACCCGCCCCAGAACTTGACTGGAGCGCCGGCTGGACGTCGTATCCTCAGCAGTGATGGCACTGCTCTGCCACTTCGGGCTTCTGAATTCGGCAACGTAAGCGATGCATCGGGCAAGAGGCGAATGCCGCCTCTTGCCCGATGTCCTCTCCTGGACGTACGATCTTCAGTTGATCCCATGAGGTTGCCACTAGTCATCCTGCTGGCCGTCATCCTTTCCACCTGCAGTGCCTTCTCACCGGCGCTTCCGAATTCGCTCGACTCTCCTGAGGCGCTTGCTCGCGCCGTTCTGCAGGCGGTCGAACGTCAGGATGTGGACGCGCTGAGTCGATTAGCGCTCAACGAGCAGGAATTTCGTGAGCAGGTCTGGCCCGACCTCCCAGCGTCGCGGCCGGAGCGCAACCTGCCGTTCTCGTATGTATGGGGCGACCTCCGTCAAAAGAGCGAAACGCAGCTCAAGCAGATGCTCGCCGAGTATGGCGGTAAGAAGTTCGAGCTGGTGAGCATACGCTTCCGTGGGGATGCGACGACGTACGCAAGCTACCGCGTCCACAGAGAGAGCGAACTGATGGTGAAGGACCCAGAGGGACGCGAGAGGCAGGTGCGCCTGTTCGGCTCGGTTCTCGAGAAGAACAGACGGTACAAAGTCTTTAGCTACGTCAATAACGACTAGCCGCCGTTTTCCACACTCGCATTTACACAAACTTTACATCCGTCTCGGCGGAAGTACGGCACCATCTCTTCTGCGGGTTTTCCGGAAAAAGGGACACACATGATTTTCACGAGACGACTGGCCGCCCAGGGCCAGACGCGACAGTTCACGATCGAACACAGCGATGGCTTTGGATGGATCGCCCGCGAGCAGGACGAGCGCGAAACCCAGACGAGTCTTATCCGCAACTGGCGCCGGGTCGAAGCGCAGATGGTGCTGTTCGAGATGAAAGCCTCGGCCCTGCTGAGCGAGGGCTGGCTGGAAACCTGATGACCGGCAGGGCTAAAGCCCTGCGCTACGGCCCGACAGACCACGAAGGCCCTGCGTTACCGCCTGCCAGACAGGCCTTGACCGTTATTTTCCAATCCGGCGGAGGACCCGGGGAGTCAGGAACCAGCGCAACTGACCAGGGCCGGCCGGCGGCAGCGCCGCCACATCGATTCGGCAAATCGCGCCCTTCTTGAATTCCAGCGGCCTGCGCACCCCAATCAATCTGCCGGCAAGCTCGCCAATGCCCGGCTCGTGGCCGACGAGCGCAATGAGACGCCGGCGATGCTGCTTGGTCAACTCTTCGATGATGGCGTTGTGCGTACCGCCCGGCGCAAGCGAGGGCATGTTGACGACGGGCGGCGCGTTGCGAAACGCTGCCGCGATGATTTCGGCGGTTTGCCGCGTGCGCACCAGCGGGCTCGTCAGGATGACGTCGAACGTCACGTCGAGCGCCAGCAGCGCCTTCGCTTCTTTTCGGAGCTTCTGAGCGCCCTCGCTCGTCAGCGGCCGCTTCGTATCGTCCGGGTAGCTCTCTCCCCGCTCAGCCGCCAGACCGTGACGGATCAGATAAAGCTCGAACCGTTCTGCTTCCATCAGCTACTTCGCGCGGACGCGGGCGTGGTCGGACGAACGTTCACGGGCGGGCACATGGGCCTGCCGGCGCGGGGGCGTCGTCAGGGCAGGCACGACCTGCTGGCGAATCTGCTTGACGACGGTCGTCAGCTCGCCGCGATGGTCGACGAACACGGCATGCAGCCGGCGGCACTCACGTTCGAGCGAGTCGGCATAGGCGGCGAACTCGTTCATTCTCGACCCTGCGCCGGGAGACGTCTCGGTTTCGCGCACGTGCTTCAACAGCATCTGCAGATCGTGCAGATGTCCGAGCCGTTCCTGATGCCGTTTGAGAACCTTCAGCAGAGGCGCCACGCCGGCCGCGCCGGCATCGCGCGCGATCTCGAGCGCATAGCGCAGCTTTTTGGTCGAGATGCGCACGGCGTGAAGCCGGTCTGGAGCGTACAGCGGCCCGGCATCCTCCAAGGCGGCGCCGACTCTCTTCGCGCGGCGCATGAGCCGCGCCGCGAGGACTCCCCGCCACTCCACCTCGATCCTGCGTGCCGCCTTGTGTCCCCTGGGTTTGGTCCCTTTGCCGCCGGCGACGCGCTCGAGCTTCTTCAGCAGTTTCTTCAGGTCGCTGATCGGAGCATCATCTTCGAGCTCCTTGCGCAACGCTTGACGACGCGACGCGATTTCCCGCCGCACGATTTCGAGCGCCCGGCCGGAGCTGCCATCCGAGGCAGCGCGATCTTCGAGGAGCGCGAGCTCGACGTCGAGCTCGCGAATCGGACCCAGCGTGCGCGTCAGGCTGCGCATTCGTTTGTCGAGCTTCTTCACTTTGTCTGGAGGCGCCGCGACAGCCACGATGGGCAGCGCTTCACGAATCCGTCGCGAGGCGACACGAGTCTTGTGCAGGCCGGTCGTGCGACCGCTCATGAAATCGGGCCACACGGCGCTCAGCTCGTTCAAGCGTTTCTGCCAGAGTCTGTCGCGGGAAGTTGATACGTTCATGCTAGGATGCGGGCAAGTGACGCGGCACGGTCCGTTCTGTCGCCTTCCATTATATGGAGTCTATGTGACAGTGACAAATCATTTAAAATCAAATAGATGCGGATAGCGGCGATTGATTGCGGAACAAATTCGATTCACATGATCGTGGTACGGATCCGCCCCGATCTGTCCTTCGAAGTGATCGATCGCGAGAAAGAGATGGTACGGCTCGGGTCCGGAGGTCTGGACGGCAAAGCGCTGACGGCCGAGGCCATGACAGCCGCGCTGCAGGCGCTTTCGCGCTTCCGTCGGCTGGCCGAATCGCATCAGGTCGAAGAAATTCTTGCGGCGGCCACCAGCGCCGTTCGAGAGGCCGCCAACGGCGGCGAATTCCTGACGGCGGTGGAGCGCGAAACGGGCATTAAGCCGCAGGTGATCTCCGGCACCGAAGAGGCGCGGCTCATCCATCTCGCCGCTGTGTACGGCGTCGACGTTGCAGGCGCCTCGGCGGTCGTGGTGGATATCGGCGGCGGAAGCGTGGAGATCACGCACGGGTCGGGCACATCACTCCGTGTGACGAAAAGCTTCAAGTTAGGTGTCATCAGGCTGACAGAGCGTTTCGCCCGTACCGACCCGCTGTCGGGACGCGACGAGCGCAAGCTGGTCAGCCACATCGAGGACGAGCTCTCCCGGTACCTCCGCGATATCCGCAGCGCCGGCTTCGACCGCGTGATTGGCACGTCAGGGACGATCCTCAGCCTGGGCACTGTCGCGTCGACCGAACGCCGGCGCGCGAACGACGAGATTCGAAACCTGCGCGTCCCGGCCAAACAGATTCACCGGTTGCGCAAGGAGCTCGTCGGCCGCAGCATCTCCGAGCGCATGAAGCTGCCGGGCCTCGATCCCCGCCGCGCCGACCTCATCGTGTCGGGTGCCGTGCTGCTCGACACGGTGCTGCAGCAGCTCGGGGCCACCGAGATCACGCTGTGTGATCTCGCGCTGCGCGAGGGCCTCGTGCTCGACTACATCCAGCGCAACCGCAAGCACATCGCGCAGGCGGGCCAGTACCCCGACGTCCGTCGCCGCAGCATCATCGAGCTCGCCGAGCGCTGCAGCTACTGGCCCGAGCACGCGAACCAGGTGGCGCGGCTGTCGTTGTCGATCTTCGACCAGACGCGCGGCGTCCACGGCCTGACCGATCGCGAGCGCGAATGGCTCGAGTTCGCCGCGCTCCTGCACGACATCGGCACGCACATCAGCTATCCACGCCATCACAAGCATTCCTATTACCTGATCAAGAACGGCGACCTGCGGGGGTTCGAGCCGGCCGAGGCCGAGATGATCGCGCTCGTCGCGCGCTACCACCGCAAATCGGCCCCGAAGAAATCGCACGCCGACTTCGGCGCGCTCGGCGGGAAGAACCGCAAAATCGTGCGCACGCTGTCGGCCATCCTCCGCGTCGCGGAAACGCTCGACCGCAGCCACGCACAGGCCGTCACCGGCGTCGAGATGCACGACCGCGGCGAGGAGTATCTCGTCAAGCTCCGCACGACGGGCGACGCCGAGCTCGAGCTCTGGGCCGCCCAACGCTCGACCTCGCCGCTCGAGCGCGCGTTGGGAAAACCCATCCGCCTGGGCGCAGGCAGAGTCTCTTATGCTGAACAACCTGAGCACGCCACACGAGTATCCGGGCAAGCTGTTCGTGGTCGAAGGCATCGACGGGTCGGGAAAGACCACGCAGCTCGCGCTGCTGGCCAAGTGGCTGAACGCCGCCGGACTGCGAGTGTTCGTCACGGAATGGAACTCGTCGGCGCTCGTGAAAGCGGCGACGAAAATGGGCAAGAAAAAGAATTCCCTGACGCCGACGACCTTCAGTCTGCTACACGCCACTGACTTCGCCGACCGGCTGCTCTATCACATCGTGCCGCCGTTGAAGGCGGGGATGATCGTGCTGGCCGATCGTTACGCGTACACCGCCTTCGCGCGCGATGTGGCCCGAGGCGTCGATCGCGCGTGGGTGCGCGACCTCTACAGCTTCGCCGTGCGGCCCGACCTCGCGCTGTACTTTCGCGTCCCGATTGACGTCTCGCTCGATCGGCTCATGGCGCGCCGTGTGAAGTTGAAATTCTACGAGGCCGGCCTGGACATGGGGTGGAGCCAGAATGCCCAGGAGAGCTTCCGGATCTTCCAGGGCAAGGTGCTGGACGAGTACGATCGGCTCGTTGACGAGTTCGGCCTGCGGGTCGTCGACGCGTCGCTGTCCATTACCGATCAGCAGCAGATGGTGAGGAACCTGGTCGCGAGGCAATTGGAAAAACCGGCGCTGGAAGTGGTGAATCAGTAGCGCAGGGCTTCAGCCCTGCCACAGACACATGACAGATCAAAAACCGGACAACAAGGAACCAGCCCCAGAATTTGGCGCCAACGGGCACATTCAACCGGGGCGCTATTACGGGCACGGCCTGCCTTACGTCGCGATCGAGCACTATCCGGGGAAGATCATTGCCGTCGAAGGCACCGACGGCGTGGGCCGCAGCACGCAGATTCGCCTCTTGCGCGAATGGCTCGAGGTGCAGGGCTACGGCGTCGTCGAAACCGGATGGACGCGCTCGGCGCTCATGCAGCCGACGATCGAGCTGGCCAAGTCGAGCAACACGCTCAACAAGCTGACCTTCGTGCTGCTCTATGCCACCGACTTCGCCGACCGCCTCGAGAAAGAGATCATCCCGGCGCTGAAAGCGGGCTTCGTGGTCCTGTCGGACCGCTACATTTTCTCGGCGCTCGCGCGCGCGGGCGTCCGCGGCGTCGATCGCGCGTGGCTGCGAAGCCTGTACGGATTCGCCATCGCCCCGCATCTGGTGTTCTACCTGAAGATCGACGTGGACACGCTCATTCGGCGCGTGCTGTCGGCCCGCGGGATGGACTTCTGGGAGTCGGGCATGGACCTCAAGGGCGGCGACGACATCTACGACAGCTTCCGCTCGTATCAGAACAAACTGCTGCGCGAGTATGCCTCGATGACCGACGAGTTCGGATTCCGGGTCCTTGATGCCCGCCGCCCTATCGATGTGCTGCAGGAGGACTTACGCCGCCAGGTCCAGGCGTTTCTGGCGAGCTCGGATATTGCACAAGGCGAGGACAGGGCGCTCACGGAAACGGCCTAGGGCCACTTTCTTGCTTCTGTAACAACTGTTAACACCGTATTAACACACGCACGCTACAGTAGTTGTGTGGCTGATTCCCTGACTGCCGCCCCCCAGATGGCGACCCCGCCTGCGCGGCGCGCCGAGGCCGTGGAGACGCCGATCAAGATCCGCGTCGACCACTTGAATTTCTATTACGGCGAGACCAGAGTGCTCCACGATATCTCTGTCGGGTTGCACCAGAATCAGGTCTCGGCCTTCATCGGCCCCTCGGGCTGCGGCAAGAGCACCTTTCTCCGCACGCTGAACCGGATGAACGACATCATTCCCGGCGCCCGCGTGGAGGGCGACGTGCGGATCGACGATCGCCAGATTTACGCGGCCGGCACCGACGTCGTCGACCTGCGCCGCCGGGTCGGGATGGTCTTCCAGAAGTCCAACCCGTTTCCGAAGTCGATTTTCGAGAATGTCGCCTACGGGATTCGCATCAACGGCATGGCTCGGGATCGAGCCAACTTGAATGAGCGCGTCGAACAGAGCCTGCAGCACGCCGCGTTGTGGGACGAGGTGAAGGACCGGCTGCACGCGCCGGCGCTGGCGCTGTCGGGCGGACAGCAGCAGCGGCTGTGCATTGCGCGCGCGCTCGCCGTCCGTCCGGAGATTCTGCTGATGGACGAGCCGGCGTCGGCGCTCGATCCGATTGCCACTCAACGTATCGAAGAACTGATCTACGATCTCAAGAAAGACTACACGATCGTCATCGTCACGCATAACATGCAGCAGGCGGCGCGCGTGTCCGACTCGACGGCGTTCTTCTGGCTCGGCAAGCTCGTCGAATACGGACGGACCGATCAGATTTTCACGACGCCGAAGGAAAAGTTGACCGAAGACTACATCACGGGACGGTTCGGCTGATGGAACGTCATCATTTTCAGCAGGAGCTCGGGTCACTCAGAGAACGGCTGCTCGCCATGGGGGGCCTGGCCGAAGACCGTGTGCGTACGGCCATGCAGGGGCTCGTCGAGCGCGACGGCACGCTCATCGACGAAGTGCTCACCGGCGACATGCCGCTCAACGAGCTGCACATCGAGATCGACGATCTGTGCCTGAAGCTGCTGGCGCTGCATTCGCCGATGGCGGCGGACCTGCGGGCGATCATGGCGGCCATCAAGATCAACAGCGATCTCGAGCGTGTCGGCGATATGGCGGTCAACATCGCCGAGGCGGCCCGCCGCTACGCGTCGCATCCGCCGGTCAAGAAGCTCATCGACATTCCCCGGATGGCCACGACCGCCCAGCGCATGCTGCGCGACGCCCTCGATTCGTACGTGCGCGGCGATATCGAGCTGGCGCAACACGTGCTCGACGAAGACGACGACCTGGATTCGCTGAAAACACAGGTATTCCGCGAGCTGCTCACCTATATGCTCTCGGATCCGTCCACCATCGAGCCCGCGCTCGACCTGATTCTGATATCGCGCCACTTGGAGCGCATCGGCGACCACGCCACGAACGTCGCCGAAGACGTCATCTTCATGGTGTCTGGCCGCGATGTCCGTCATCACGCCGCGGATGCCGGCCGGTAGCGGGTAGCGGCCGGCTGGCCCCCGACTACCAGCCACCAGCTACGATAGAATGTCCGATCGTGCGTGCCCGCGTCTGTGTCTTCTGCCGCCGCGAGCCCGCGCAAGCACCCTGGATTCCCTTCTGCAGCGAGCGCTGCAAGCTCCAAGATCTTGCCCGGTGGGTCGACGGTGACTATCGCGTGCCGGCCGAGCCTGTGACGCAAGAGTCAGAGAAGAACGACGACGAGACGGACCACTAACGGCTTATGGCTGACACCCTGACGATTACCGACAACCGCACGGGCCGGCAATACGAGATTCCCATCAAGGACGGGGCGATTCGCGCCACGGATCTCAAGCAGATCAAGGGCGGACACGACACCGGCCTGATGACCTACGACCCGGCTTTTCTCAACACCGCGGCCTGCCGCAGCGCCATCACCTATATCGACGGCGACAAAGGCATCCTCTGGTACCGCGGCTATCCAATCGAGGAACTCGCCGAGCACTGCACCTACCTCGAAACGGCGTATCTCATCCTGTTTGGGGAACTCCCGTCGGAAAAGCAGCTTCAGGAGTGGACCAACGCCATCACGCAGCACACGCTGCTGCACGAGAACGTCAAGAAGCTGATGGAGGGGTTCCAGTATGACGCTCATCCGATGGGCATCTTCATCAGCACGGTTGGTGCGCTCTCAACGCTGTATCGCGATGCCAAGCCGGTCTTCGACGAGGGCGCGCGCAGCCGGCAGTGCCTGCGATTGATCGCAAAGGTGGCGAGGGTATGCGTACCGGCACAGCATCGGCCGCAACTACGTGTATCCGGACAACGACCTGAGCTTCACCGGCAACTTCCTGAACATGCTGTTCAAGATGACCGAGCTGAAGTACCGGCCCAACCCCGTGCTGGAGCGCGCGCTCGACGTGCTCTTCATCCTGCACGCCGACCACGAGCAGAACTGCAGCACGACGGCCATGCGCGTGGTCGGCAGCTCGCACGTGGATCCGTATTCGTCGATTGCCGGCGCCGCGGCGGCGCTCTGGGGCCCGCTGCACGGCGGCGCGAACGAAGCGGTCCTGCGCATGCTGGAAGAAATCGGCACCATCAAGAACGTGCCGGCCTTCATCTCGCGCGTGAAGGGCGGCGACGGCCGCCTGATGGGCTTCGGACACCGCGTCTACAAGTCTTACGATCCGCGCGCCAAGATCATCAAGCGGATTGCCGACGAGGTCTTCGAGGTGACGGGCAGGAACCCGCTGCTCGACATCGCCCTCGAGCTCGAGCGCATCGCGCTGCAGGATGAGTACTTCGTGACGCGCAAGCTCTATCCGAACGTCGACTTCTATTCGGGCCTCATCTACCAGGCGATGGGCTTCCCGAAGGATTTCTTCCCGGTGCTGTTCGCCATTCCGCGGACGGCGGGATGGTTCGCGCAATGGGAAGAGATGCTGCGCGATCCCGAACAGAAGATTTCGCGGCCGCGGCAGATTTACGTCGGCCCGCAGCAGCGGGAGTTCATCGCACGGGACAAGAGATAGCGATGGTTCAGGGTTCCGGGTTCTGGGTTCTCGGTTCCGGTTCCAGGTTCTGGGTGCTTGCCGCGGCCCTTGTCGTTGGCGCGGCTTGTTCATCCGGGCCGGCAGCCCAGAGCCCGCAGCCGGAAGCCAGATTCGATTCCTCCCGCGCCTACGAACACCTGCGCCAGGTCGTCGCGCTGGGGCCACGGCCGGCGGGCTCGCCGGCCATCGAGCGCACCCGCGAATACATCACCGGGCAGCTCAAATCAGTGGGCGTTCCGGTCGTCCGGCAATCGTTCGTGGCCAGGACGCCCATCGGCGAGATTCCGATGGTCAACCTCGTCGCGACGATTCCGGGCACGCGCCAGGAACGGATCGCCATTACGGGGCACTACGATACGAAGCTGTTTCAGGAGTTTCCGTTCGTCGGCGCGAACGACGGAGGCTCGAGCACCGCGTTCCTCATCGAGATCGCACGCGTCCTCAAGGCGCGGCAGAACGCCTTCACCATCGAGCTCGTCTTCTTCGACGGCGAAGAGGCGACGCAGAGGGACTGGGGCGGCACCGACCACACCTACGGCAGCCAGTATTACGTGGACAGCGGCCGGAAGGCCGGCACGCTGTCGAACCTCAAGGCGCTCGTGCTGGTCGACATGATCGCCGAGCGCTCGCAGCGGTTCATGCGCGAGACGAACTCGACCGAGTGGCTCACCGACATCATCTGGTCGACTGCCAGGAAGCTGGGACACGGCGCGGTCTTCGTCGATGCGAGCACGCCGATCGAAGACGACCACATTCCGTTCCTCAGGGCGGGCGTGCCGGCCACCGACATCATCGATCTCGACTATCCGGCCTGGCACACACCCGCGGACACACTGGACCAGACGTCGGTCCGCAGTCTGCAGGTTGTCGGCGATGTGGTGCTCGCCTCGCTGCCGCTCATCGAAGCTCGGCTCGTCAAGTAACCACGAAGACACGAAGGCACGAAGACGCGTATTCGCAGGCAAGGAAATACAATTCCCATGCACTGGCGCAAGACTCTGGCTGAGCGTCGGCCGCGAAGAAACGGCCACCAATGTCGCTCACCCTCCAACAGGCCTGCTCACGTGTTCTCTGGCGGTCATGCGCGTGCGTCGTGGCGAAACGAACTCGAATCTGCATTGCGATGGCTCATCGGCACCCCCGGCCATTAACAGAAGATCAGAAGGTCAGAAGGTCAGAGGCCCCGTTCCGGGCATCGACGTC
>Ga0209706_10001209_pt1 | contig 14626 bp, 7 predicted proteins | sample PPLLaktember2015_6_FD_187263 | JGI IMG/M metagenome (GOLD analysis project Ga0209706, IMG submission 187263) | Freshwater sediment microbial communities from Prairie Pothole Lake near Jamestown, North Dakota, USA - PPLs Lake P8 Core (1) Depth... | ecosystem: Environmental > Aquatic > Freshwater...
ACCCATCGTCGACATGGAAGGCGCCTTGACCGACTTCCGGATCGAGCTTCTGCATGTCGTGGAGGTGCTGTTCGAGCGCTTCGCGTTCACTGCGAGACCCGGAAAGAAAGTCGACGTCGCGGTTGCACTCGACACCGCCAAGCCGGTGCGGTTCATCGACGACCTCGAGTTCGTCGAGAAGCTGAGGGAGACGATACCGCCCGGCCTGTTCGGCGACGGTCCCAGTCTCGATGTCAGCGCCACGCGCGTCAAGGCAGGATTCAGTGTCGGCTTGCCGCCGGTCGCAGTCGGGGTGTTTGCGCTCAAGGACGTGGTCATCGGGGCATTCATCGAACTGCCTTTCAGGGATGGCAAGCCGGTGTTCGACTTCGGCTTCTCCAGCCGCGAGCGTCCTTTCAATCTGACCGTCGCGTTCCTCGGCGGCGGCGGCTTCTTCCACCTGCAGATCGACACCAAGGGTGTGAAGATGCTCGAGGCGGCGCTCGAGTTCGGCGCCAGCGCCTCGATCGACCTTGGCGTCGCGAGCGGCGGCGTTCACATCATGGCGGGCATCTACTTCTCGATCGAGCGCCGCACGATCGGCGGCCAGGATGTCGATGCCGCAACGCTCGGCGGATACCTGCGCATGGGCGGCGAACTGTCGGTGCTGGGGATCATCTCGGTGTCGCTCGAGTTCTACTTGATCTTCGCGTACCAGTCGGAAGGAGCCAAGAAGTACGCGTACGGCCGTGCCACGCTGACCGTCAAGGTCGAAGTGCTGCTGTTCAGCACGTCCGTGGAGATCAGCGTCGAGAAGCGCTTTGGCGGATCGGGTGGTGATCCACACTTCCTGCAGACGTTCGAGACACCGGCGATCTGGACCGAATACGCCGGCGCGTTCGCATAGCCACGGCGCAGGAGCTTTCGATGGCCAATCAGACCATTCTCTTCACCGTTCTGCCGCGCAGCCTGTCGCTCAATCCGGCGCCGATTCCAATTTCGGTGTTCGTGGCGCCTCGGCTGCAGGGCGCCGACCGGCTTGCGCAGTTTCCGGACTGGCTCGACTGGACGGGGCAGCTGAAAGACCGCGGTCTCAAGCTGACGCTGCGCTGCGCGACCCAGACGCTGACGGTCGATGTCGACCCGACTCCGTTGCGGCCCGACTTGTGGCGTGCAATGTTCAATGAGCAGACGTTTGTGCGCTCGCACGCCTTCAACGACTACGCGGATCGCGCCATCTTTTCGTACCCGGCACGGGTTGCGCTGAGCGTTATCAAGTCCACCTACCAGGAAGCGAGCGTCGCTCTCGCGCTGCCCGAGCGGAATCCGCCCTCCGACGACGACGATCAGCGCCATTCGCCCAGCCGGCAGATCCTCAAGGGCCTGTTGTCCGGTCTGGCGGTCAATTGGAACGACCGCGAAGGCGAGCGTTTGCGCGACGTCCATCGCAAGAAATTCAAGGGTCTGAGCAGTTTCCGCGCGGCCGCGCGTTACGAAGCCGACTGGCTCGCAGCGGACGGAACGCTGAAGAGCGTGCCACCGATTGCGGGTGGCGATGCGGCGGGCTTCCGCCGTCAACTGGCGCAGCAGTTCGCTGTGTACAGCCACATGCCGCAAGGCGCGCCGGTTCACGCGAACCCGCCCGACTTCGCCAAGCTGATTGACTTTCACCAGGCGCTGTCGAGTCTCGGTTCGTTCCCGGAACTGCTGCGCGCGCTCGGACTGGTGCTCGACTTCGAGTTGCCGGCGAAATTCGTCGCGCTGACCGCGGCCAATTCGACGGGCAGGCTGGCAGTCGTCGATCTGCCAGGTCGCCAGTGGTCGATACCGACTCAGTCTCCGCCGAACGCAGCGCCGCTCGAAACCGCCTATCTGCACTTCGCGACTGGCGACAGTTCGAATCCCTTCCGGCTGTTCACGACGGCGCCCGGAGTGCTCGGCGGCGGCCTGCAGGAACTTGACGTGTTCGGACTCCTCAATCTCGAGCCCGTGCGCTACGGCATCGCGCAGGTCGACCTCGAAAGCGGCATGCACAAGGCAACGCGGCTGGCGGAGTCGTGGCAGGACGGTCGCGACGGTCCATCGCTTCCCGATCACCCGGAAGTGTTCGACGAGACCACGACGCTGCCGTCGTTGCGCTCGGGCGGTTTTTCGCTCTACGCGGATGCACGCGCGTTGCGCCTGTCGCGAACCTTCAGTTCGCAAAAAGGGTTGAATGCAAGCGTCGAGCAGGCCACGCCCGCTCCGAGGCCGCTGTTTGCGGAAGACCTGACGCACGGCTATCGCGTCGATGTGTGGGACTCGTTCACGGGCCAGTGGAATTCGCTGCATCGGCGCCGCGCGGTCTACGACATCGGGGGGTTGACCTTCAAGCCGGACGACGAAACGGAAGGGTTCACCGAACTGGCCGCCGCGCAGGCGGCTCCCGACCCGGCAAACCCGCCGCCCAACGACCTTTACCTCAACGAATCCATCGCACGCTGGAACGGGTGGAGCCTCAGCGTGCCGTTTCCCGGCAAGGTGATGACGGACGACCCCGATCCGGCGAAGGCGCTGGTCGAGGATCCGACTCGGCCGCCGAATCAGGCGGCCACTCCCTTCAAGATGAGCACGCAGTTCTCGGTGGTCGCGCAATCATTGCCCGCCTTGCGGTTCGGCCGCCGGTATCGCTTTCGCCTGCGCGCCGTGGATATCGCCGGCAACAGCATGAAGTTCAACGATCCGCTCGCCGCCCTGCTCTCGTATCTTTCCGGTTTGCCGAGAGACCCGGACGGCTTTCCGTATCTGCGCTACGAACCGGTGGTGGCGCCGACTGTGGTGCTGCGCGACGCGCGCAGCATCACCGATCCCGGTTCGCAACTGCAGCGCCTGGTGATTCGCACGTTCAACGACGATCCGTTGCGGGATGGAGATGCTGCCGACACGACAGCAGCCGACCGCTTCATCGTGCCGCCAAGCACCAGCGTGGAGGTCGGCGAGCGCCTCGGCATGTTCGACACGAACGGAAAGCTCGACACCAGCACCGCGATGTACAAGCTGATCGGCGAGCGCGACCAGGGCACGATCGACGAGGTTGACATCGACGTCGCGGGCAAGAAGCAGAAGTTTCCGCTGGTCGACGCCGACTCGCTCGATGCGCTGCCCTATCTGCCGGACGTGCTGGCGCGCGGTGCGGCGCTACGGGATTTGCCCGGCTCCGCCGCAGAGAGTCTTGGGACCGCAGTGCCCGGCGCGGGGGCGGCCGCGCCGGTCGACTACCAAGAACTGACGGACGCGAATCCTCGGCTCGGATCGGCGACGCTTGTGAGCTTCGGTGGCGACGGCGACTGGCAGAAGCTGCTGCCGTTCCGGCTGACCCTGGTCGACGGCAGCGCGCCGCCGGAATGGAACCCACAGCAGCGCGTGCTGGCCGTATCGCTGCCGAAAGGCACGCAGGCCGTCGTGCCGCTGAGCAGCTACCTGCATGCCGATGATCTGAAGCTGATGGGCGTCTGGCAATGGTTGCGCGAACACATCGAAAAGGTGACCGGAGAGAACCCCGGGGTTCCGGTGGCCGATGCACAACTCGACAGCGAGAAGATTGCCCACCTGCTTCAGCGCGCGCACGAAGGCGGCCACTGGATGCTCACACCACCGAAACTGCTGACACTCGTTCACGCGGTCAAGCAGCCGCTCGGATCGCCGCAGTTCACGCGCCTCTACGTGCAGCACGAGCCGTATGGAACAGAGGACAAGTGGGGCACCGTCAACGAACTGGCGGCGCCGGACCCGACCGTGTTGCAGACGGCGCCCGAGTCACGACCCACTGCGCCGAGCGAGCTGGGGACGATTTCAGCCTGGCGACGGCCGGGTTCGCCCGAGGCCCATCTGCTGGGCGGCCTTGAAATTCACGCTGCGAGCACCGACAAGATCGAGTTGCTCGCCGAATGGAGAGATCCCTTCGACGACGTATCTGCGCCTCGCGACAAGGCCCGCAACGACAATGGCGAGTACTACCGGCGCACCATTGCCGAAGCCGACGAAATTCCGGTGCCATCGACGCGCGAAGGCCTGATCACGGTCGGACGCGGGACACCCGCGTTCCGGCGCGTCGCCTACTACGATGCCGATCACGACCTGCTGTGCTTCGTGCGCGGCGGCGACCGTCTCGGTAATCTTGCGAGCGGCGTCACCATCTACGGCGACGCGGCGCCACGCCATCACTTCGACGACACGCGCTATCACAAGGTGACATACACAGCGCGGGCGACGTCGCGCTATCGCGAATACTTCGCGGCGAACACGGGTCTGTCCGAGGACGAGCAGTCCAGGGAGTTCACACGGACAAGCGAGCCCGTCGTTGTCGAGGTGCCGGCTTCCGCGCGGCCCGCCGCACCGCATATCAGCTACGTCGTGCCCACCTTCGGCTGGCAGCGCCAGACGCAGAGCAACCTGAAGCGCAGCGTGCGCTTTGGCGGCGGACTCCGCGTGTATCTGGACCGGCCATGGTTTTCATCGGGCGACGGCGAATTGCTGGGCGTGACCTTCTACGACTACAGCAACGGGAGCCTGGTCGACCGCGAAGCGTGGAAGCCCTACGTCACGCAATGGGGTCGCGATCCGATATGGAACGCTGCGGACCTGGGCCAGCTTCCGTTCGGATTTCACTTTCCGAACAAGGTGGCGGACGAGCCGAGCCTCAGCCTTCCGGGCCGCGCACCCGGGCGGGTGGGCGTCGCGGGCTTTGCGGTGGACTTCGACTACGACCTTCAGAAGTGGTTTGCGGACCTCACGATCGACGTACAGTCGCACGCCTACACACCTTTCGTGCGCCTGGTCCTGGTGCGCTACCAGCCGTTCGCTCTGCCCGATTCGAAGCTTTCACCCGCCGTCGTTGCCGACTACATCCAGCTGACACCCGAGCGATCGGCGGTGGTGACGGTTGACCCCTACCATCCGCGTGTGCTGCGACTGACCGTCAGCGGGCCCGCGCCCACCGGTCCCGCGCCGGAGATCGTTGGCTCAAGGCTGACGAATGCAGTGAACGTGCCGACACTCGTGACGGTCACCGTTCAGCGGCGCGATCCCTCGATCGCCACCGACCTCGGCTGGGTCGACGCGCCTGCACTTGCGACCGTGACCGTGGAACCCTCGACCGATCCATCGGGCCTCGTTCGCTGGACCGGTGCCATTCGCTTCGTCCAGACGCCCCAACCCGGAAACTGTCGGCTTGTGATCCGCGAGCACGAGTACCTGTCGGCCAACCATACGATCGACACGGTCGGGCGTCGTGGTCGAACCGTGCGCGAACAGCCGAAGCGGCTGATCTACGCGGAAACGGTGGACATCGACGTCGCGCTGATCGGCGGCCCGACGACCACGACCGGAACGACGCTGGACGGCTGAAAGAGAAAGGACGGCGCGGTCGCGCTAAGGCAGGCGCGGTGGCAACGTATCGAATGGCGCTGCGTTTCCGGCGTCGCTGGCGTGCGTCACGTCCACCGGCTCGACGTCGATGACTTCACCGGGCCGACTCCCGGATCTGTCCCAACTGGCATTCGGTCCGCGCCGTCGCAGCCTGTATCGCAGCCACAGAATGCGCACGGCAGCCGACACGACGATCGCTCCAACCACGACCGCCGCGATCGTGAGAAAAAAGAAGGAAAGGACCAGCAGCGGAAGTGCAATCAGTGCGACCAGCAGCCAGCCAAGCAGGCCGGGAGGTTTGACGTCAATGACGACGCGGCGCTGACTCATCAGGTGCCTATCAGGAGTGCGTCACGATTCTGCTCGGGTCGCTTCGCTTTCCGCCCGATGAGTGGTGGGTGATGAGGGCTTCGAACCCCCGACCTATACCGTGTGAAGGTACCGCTCTACCCCTGAGCTAATCACCCCGCCAAACAGCTCTGCAAGACGCGCTTCCCCCGCCGCGATGCCGCAAGCGTCTGGATCCTGCTGCGAGGCTTTGCGCCGAGTGAACGTATGGCTCTGCCGCCGAGCTGACGCTCGGTTGAGAGTCCGAGCGCGCGAGAATTATTGCATACCGGCGGCGCGCGAACGGCCCGCGACCGCCCTGCCGCCGAGGCTTACGATAGTGGCCCGAAGGAGGCGCGTTTGAACCTGTCGCATACGCTGTTCCGCACCGCGCGCCGGCTGCCGGGCGCGATCGCCGTCATCGAGCGCGACCGCATCGAGCTCAGCTATGAGAAGCTTGCGCAGCGGACGCTGCGGCTCGCGGCTGCGCTGAGACGGCTCGCCGAGCCCGGTGCGCCCGTGGCGCTTCTGCTGAAGAACTGCGCCGCCTACGTCGAGCTGCTTTATGCGTGCTGGGCCGCAGGCCTCTGTGCGATCCCGATCAACACCCGGCTGCACGCCAAGGAAATCGGCTTCATCCTCGACGACGCGGGCGCGCGGCTGTGCTTCGTCACGGACGACGCCGATACGGCAACGATCGACGCCGCGCGCGGCGGCGCGACGCATTTCATCGACGTCGACAGTGCCGACTATCGCAAGCTGCTGCACGAGGATCCGCTGCCGCCGCCTTCCGCCAGCGCCGCGGTCAGTGCCGCCTGGCTCTTCTACACGAGCGGAACGACCGGTCGACCGAAGGGCGTCGTGCTGACTCACCGCAACCTGCTGGCGATGACGCTGAACTACCTGACCGATGTCGACCAGGCGCAGGTCGGTGATCATCTGCTGCACGCGGCGCCGATGTCGCACGGCTCAGGTCTGTACACGATCCCCAACATCGCCGCCGGCGCGACCCAGCTGATCCCGGCCACGCGCGGTTTCGACGTGGCCGAAGTGCAGCACGTGATCGCGTTCACGCCGCGCGTGAAGTTCTTCGCGGCACCGACGATGGTGATGCGGCTGGTCGATGCCTATGGCGGCGAGCGCGAAACGCCAAACCTGAAGTCGATCATCTACGGCGGCGGCCCGATGTATGTGGCCGACAGCCTGCGCGCGCTCGACTGTTTCGGGCCGCGGCTGGTGCAGATCTACGGCCAGGGCGAGGCGCCGATGACGATCACGGTATTGCCGGCGGCCGACCACATCGATGACCACGACGGGCGCCGGCTTGACCGCCTGGGTTCGGTGGGCCGCGCACAGACGGGCGTCGAGGTCGCAGTTCTGGATGCCGACGACCGTCCAGTTACTGTGGGCGAGATCGGCGAAGTCTGCGTGCGTGGCGACGTCGTAATGGCCGGCTACCTGAACAACCCGGAGGCGACCGCCCTCACGCTCGCGAACGGCTGGCTGCACACGGGTGACCTCGGCCACTTCGACGCCTTCGGTTATCTGACGCTGGTCGACCGCAGCAAGGACCTGATCATCTCCGGCGGCTCGAACATCTACCCGCGCGAAGTCGAGGAAGTGCTGCTGCTGCACCCGGCGGTCAAGGAAGTCGCGGTCATCGGTGAGCCCGACGCGCAGTGGGGCGAATCCGTGGTCGCGGTCATCGTGCGGCGGGCCGGCCACATTCCCGACGACAAGGACCTCGACCTGTTCTGCCTGGAGCACATCGCGCGCTTCAAGCGGCCGAAGCGCTATATCTATGTCGATGAACTGCCGAAGAATGCAACCGGCAAGGTGTTGAAGCGCGAATTACGCGAGCAGATCAGGCCGCCGCAGGGCTAGCAACCCGGCGCCAGACCGCCTCCTTCGTTTCCCTGGCAATCGTGTCCAGCAGCGCCTCGTGCGCGACCAACTCCTCGGCAGCGGCCACGACGACGATCAGTTGCGACGCGTCAAACGCGATGAGGCCATCGACCTGCATTTCATCGGCCAGCACGTCGATCACCAGGCTGTCCTGGCCGCGCGTCATCGCGAGAAAAACATCCGCCAGCAACCCGGCGTCGAGCAGTGCGCCATGCAGCGTGCGGTGCGCGTTCGAAACGCCGTAGCGCTCGCACAGCGCGTCGAGCGAGTTTCGTTTGCCGGGATGCCGTTCGCGCGCAAGCGTGAGTGAATCCGTCACCTTTGCACAATGATCGGCAAACCGTCCCCGACCGATGCGCCCGAGTTCCGCGTCGAGGAACTCGAGGTCGAACGCTGCGTTGTGAATGATGACCTCGGAGTCCCTCACGAACTCGAGCAGGTCTCCGACGATGTCGGGAAACTTCGGCTTGTCCTCGAGGAAGTTGCGGGTCAGGCCATGCACCGCGAGCGCGCCCTCGTCGCTGTCGCGCTCGGGATTCACGTAGTGATGGAAGCGCCGCTCGGTGATGCGCCGTCCGACGACCTCGATCGCGCCCACCTCGATGATGCGGTGGCCTTCCTTGGCCTCGAGACCCGTCGTCTCCGTGTCCAGCACCACTTGTCGCATGGGCCCGAGTGTAGTCCGACGCAACACTCGCGGACGCTGAAATCAGAACGGGGCCTGAAGCTGCGCGCGCACGCTTTCGGTGCGGGGCGCATCGCTGCTGCTTGCGTAGCTGTATTCGAACGCGACCGACGCCGCGGGCCCGAAGCGCACCGGCACGATCAGCGACGCCGCGAGGCTGCCGTCGGAATCAACGGACTCGCACACGATCTGGGCCGCGGACGGCCGATCGGCGCACGCCAGCAGCTGATCGAAAGCACCAGTGCGCACCCGCCGCTGTTCGACGCGCAGTCCGGGTTCGACCGTGGCAGAGCCGAGCGTCAGCGTGAGGCCAGCGTAGATCCCCAGCGCGAGAGCGTCCTCCTCAGAGGCCGAGCGGCCATAGGCGAGCGCGGTTGCCGCGCCGCCGCGCTCGCCGTAGGCATCGAGTTGGCTGCGTACGTAGTCGTAGCGGGCGTACGGCGCCACGCGAAGGTTGGGAGCCACCAGATCTGCGCTGAGCCTGAGCGATCCGAAGAGCTGCGAGCCGCCGCGGTCGCCCGACAGCATCTCGACACCGGTTGGCTGCCAACGGCGTGCATCGAACGCCAGCTCGCCGACACCGATCACCGTGTCGACATCGACCGCGTCGTTCGGCTCAAATGTCCCGTACAGCAGCACGTGCTGCACGTCCGCCCTGCTCTCGCTGCCGGCGGCGGGGATGTCGGTGTCGTGCCGGCCGTAGCCGATCGCCGCACCGATGATCGCTCCATCGACCATCTTTATGTCGGCGCCTAGCGTGAGCCCGGGCGTACGGAAGTCGCTGCGGTCGATCGCGCTGCTCGGGCGCAGGACTCCGACGTCGAGGCTGCCGCCAGCCCAGAGCATCAGCCCGCCGTCGCACGACAAGTGCTTGAATGCGTCCGCAAGGTTCGGCCCGCCTATGGTCGCTGCGGCCCCTCCGGCGTCTCCGGCCGATTGGACGCGCTCCCACGGGATATTCGCGCCGATATCGAAGCGGTCGCAGCCGTCGTGCTCCCGATGCAGCGAGCGCAGGCGGGCGTTGGCATTGTCGGTCTGTGCAACGCCGAAACGCGCGGCGGCCGCAACCTGCTCCGCATGAATTCCGCGCACAGCCGCATCGGTGGCATCGGTTTGCATCGCCGGCGCCGCAGCGCTGACGAGCAGCGCGAGCAGCACGACCGGCGCGCGAGCCCGCGCCGACAGGCACCGCCATGCTTCGTCTTCGACAAGGAACTGCGCGCGGCGCGCGTGCGCCTTCGCGGTTCCGCGTCCAGTCCGGCCTCGCTGCATGATTCCCGCGGGAGATCGCTCAGGACGGCCATGTTTTCACTCGACCGCAGTCGACAATCGAAGCGCGACGGGCGAGATTGGGGCCCATTTCCGCGGGCCGCGGCGCGGCCCGATCGGCCGCGCGGAACTGCTACTCCGCGCCGTGACGCACGGCGTTCTCGTCTGCGACCGGTACGTCGTGATGGTGTGACCCAAGCCAGCGGCCGAGCGCCTGTTCCATCAGCGTGTACATCGTCGGCACGACGTACAGCGTCAGCAGCGTTCCGAAAGACATTCCGCCGACGATCACCCAGCCGATCTGGATTCGGCTCTCGGCACCGGCACCGGTGGACAACGCCAGCGGCACGGCACCCAGCACCATCGCACCGGTCGTCATCAGGATCGGGCGCAGGCGCAGGACAGCCGATTGGCGCACCGCCTCGAACAGGTTTTCGCCACGTTCCTGCAGCTGGTTGGCGAATTCCACAATCAGGATTCCGTGCTTCGTGATGAGCCCGACCAGCGTCACCACGCCGATCTGGCTGTAGATGTTCCAGGTGCCTCCGGTCGCCCACAGCGCGAACAGTGCGCCCGCCATCGACAGCGGCACTGACAGCATGATGACGAACGGGTCGGCGAAGCTTTCGAACTGCGCCGCCAGCACGAGGTAGATGAAGATCAGCGCCAGTGCCAGCGTCAGATAAAAGCCACCCTGTGCATCCCGGAACTCGCGTGACTGGCCGTTCAGGTCGGTCAGCGCATCAGCCGGCAGCACGCGCCGCGCGGTTTCGTCCATCATCTTCAGGGCGTCACCAATCGCGTAGCCCGGCGCAAGATTGGCGGTGATCGTCACGGCGCGCAACCGCTGGAAGTGGTTGAGCGAGGACGGCGATACGCCTTCGAGCACCTTCACGACATTGGCCAACTGGACCATCGAACCGTCGCGCGCCCGCACGTAGATGTCGCTGATGTCGTTCGGCCGGCTGCGGTCCCGCGGCGCCACCTGCACGATGACGTCATACTGCTCACCGTCCTTCTTGAAGCGCGTGATCTGGCTGCCGCCCAGCATCGTCTGCAATGTGCGGCCGACGGTTTCGACCGGAATGCCGAGATCGCCGAGTTTGTCGCGATTGACGTCCACGCGGAGTTCGGGCGTGTTGAGCCGCAGATCCGATTGCGGGTTTTGCAGCATCCCGGTCTTTGATATTTCGGCAATGAACTGCTGCGCGATGCGGTCAAGCTCGACGTATGGCACTTGCGCCATCAAGATGTATTCAACCGGCAAAGACCGGAACGACTGGCCGAGCGACGGCGGATTGACCGCAAAACCGATGATGCCGGGCAGATTCTGGAACTGCTGATTCAACTCGCGTGCGATGTCCTGCTGCTTGCGGGTGCGCTGCTCCCACGGCTTCAGTCGCAGAACCGCGGTGCCGAAATCCACCGACGGAAATCCTGCAATCGCGTTGTAGGCGGACGCCTCCGGAATGGTCGAGAAAAAACCTTCTACCGTACGCAGTTGCTCCGAGGTGTAGTCCACGGTGGCACCCGGTGGCGACTGCATGCGGCCAAAGATGACACCACGATCTTCCAACGGCGCCAATTCCGAACGCAGAAACGAGAAGAACAACGCGCCGAACCCTGCAGCGACGAACCACACCACCACCACGATCCAGCGCCGGTCGAGCAGCCAGGCGAGCGAGCGCGCATAGCCGTCGGTCATTGCGGTAAGCCAGCGTTCGATGATCGTGAACAAACGGCCGTGCTTCTCCTCGTGCCTCAGAAGCTTGCTGCACATCATCGGTGACAAGGTCAACGCGACGAAACCCGAGACGAGGACAGCGCCTGCCAATGTCAACGCGAACTCGATGAAAAGCCGCCCGGTGCGGCCGGTCGCGAATGCCAGCGGCGCGTATACCGCGGTCAACGTCAATGTCATCGCCACCACCGCGAAGCCGATCTCCTTGATGCCCTTCACGGCCGCCGCAACCCGCTCCATTCCGTTTTCGATATTGCGGTAGATGTTTTCCAGCACGACGATCGCATCGTCCACGACCAGGCCGATCGCGAGCACCATCGCCAGCAACGTCAGCGTGTTGACCGTGAAACCGAAGGCGTACATCAAGGCGAACGAACCGACCAACGCCAGCGGGATCGTTACGAGCGGGATGAGCGTCGCGCGCAGATTGCGCAGGAAGAAGAAAATGACAAGTGCGACCAGCAACACCGCCTCGCCGACCGTCGTGAAGACCGACTTGATCGAACGGTCGATGAAGACGGACGAGTCGTAGGCGACATTAATGCTCATGCCCGGTGGCAGCGTCGGGTTGATCTTCAGCAGTTCGGCCCGGAGTGCCTTGGAAAGATCGAGCGGATTGGCAGTCGCCTGCTTTATCAGACCCATGTTGATCGACGGCTTGCCGTTGTAGCGGGCGATCACGCGTTCGCTTACGGCGCCAACCGCGACCTCGGCCAGATCTCGCAGCCGGACCGGATAGCCTTTCGAATTCGCGACGATCATTTGCTCGAACTGCTCGCGCGTACTGACGTCGGTCGAGGCGACGATCGAAAACTCGCGCTGCGCAGACTCGATCCGACCCGATGGCAATTCGATGTTCTGCCGACGCAATGCGTTCTCGACGTCCTGCGGAGTCAATCCGTAGCCCGCAAGTCGATCGCGATCGACATTGATTCGCATCGATGTGACTCGCTCGCCGAAGATTCGTACATCCGCGGCGCCGGGCAGCACGGACAGGCGAGGCTTCACATAGCGCGTCAGATAGTCGGACACCTCGAGCGGCGTGCGCCCGCCGGCTGCAACCGCCATCCAGATCACCGGAAAGGCATCCGCCTCGACCTTCGCAATCACGGGCTCATCGACGGTGTCGGGCAGTCGGGCACGCACGCGCGCCACTTTGTCGCGCACATCTGCCGCCGCCGAATCAGGATCGCGCGTGATGCGGAAACGCACGTCGATGTTGCTGCGCTCGGATTGCGAGCGCGACGTCATGAGTTCGACGCCCTCGATGCCGGCGAGCGAATCCTCGAGCACCTTGGTGATCTGCGATTCGACCACGTCGGCTGAAGCACCCAGGTAGGTGGTGTTGACGCTGACGATCGGCTCGTCGATCCTGGGATACTCACGCACATCGAGCCGCGTGTACGAGATCGCGCCGAGGACGAGCACCAGCAGCGACAGCACCGTCGACAGGACCGGACGGCGAATGCAGATTTCGAACAGGCTCATCGCACGATTCCCCGCCTAGCCCTTGCGTGCCGCATCGTCCTGCGGCGCAGTCTTGGCCGGCGCTGGGCCCGAGTCGGGGGCGGCTCCCGGCTGCAGGATGCGCACCGGCTGGCCGTCGCGGGACAGGCGCATGCCGGCCGTCACGACCTGGTCACCCGGTGCCAGCCCCTGGACGATCTCGACCCGCGCATCACGGCGCACGCCGATCTTCACCAGGATGCGGCGCGCCTGGCCGTCGACAACCTTGTAGACGTAGAACTCCTCGCCCTGCGGCACGATCGCCTCTTCCGGCACCAGCAGCGCGTTGGTGCGTTCACCGGTGATCACGCGGACGCGAACGAACATGCCGGGCCGCAGCTGGCCGCGGGAATTCTCGAGCACTGCCCTCAGCTCCAGCGACCGGCCATTCGCGTCGATCCGCGGGTTGATTGCCTCGATCACACCCTGCCAACGCTCGTTCGGCAGCGCATCGGCGACCACTTCGATGTCCTGCCCGACGCGCACCTGTGCGAGGTTCCGTTCAGGCAGCCGGAAGTCGACCTTCAGCACGCGCACGTCTTCGACGTTCACGAGATCGGTGCCGTCCTTCACGTAGTCGCCGAGGCTCACGCCGCGAATGCCGACGACCCCGTCGAACGGGGCGATGATCCTCATTTTCGACTGGCGCGCCTGCGCCAGCTTCAACCGCGCCTCGGCCACCTGGGCGTTCGACGCCGCGGTTTCCTGCGCACTGGAGCTGATGAACTTCTGCCGCGCGAGGTCCTCGCTGCGCTGCAGGTTCGACAGCGCCAGGTCGTATTCGGCTTTCGCCTGGGCGACTTCGGCGTCGTTCAGCGACGCGTCGAGTCCGATCAGGAGCTGGCCCTTCTTCACGACCTGCCCGTCCTTAAATCCGATCGCGGAGATGCGACCGGATACCTCGGGCCGCAGAATCACGCTTTCGTTCGAACGCAGTGAGCCGACCGCCTGCAGATCCTCCTGCACCGTGCTGGGCTTGAGGCTGATGACTTCGACCGGGGTCGCCGGCATGCCGGCCGCCTTGCTCGCCGCGACTGCACTCCCGGCCGCGGCCTCACCCTTGTTCCCGCCCTTGACTCCGGCAACGGTCGACGGTCCGCCCGACATCCAGTTGCTGGCGAAATATCCGAGCGCCGCAGCGACGAAAAGCGCGGCGATCGCGACGAAAGTGACCTTGTGCTTGAACATCAGAAAGGCGTGCGGCAGCCGAAGCAGTGAGGGAGTGCCAATTTAGCACTCGCACCCGGTCGATTCAGAGCCGCCGGTGGGATGAAGACACCGATTCAACCCCGCGGTTCGCCAGTTCGTCTGCCCGCTCGTTGCCGTCGATTCCGGCGTGGCCCTTGACCCATCGCCATTCGACGTCGTGCTGCGCCGCCAGTTCCTGCAGCCGCTGCCACAGGTCGGCATTCTTGACAGGCTTGCGATCGGCGGTCTTCCATCCGCGCCGGATCCAGTTCGGAAGCCATTCTGTGATGCCGAGCTGGACGTACTGCGAGTCGGTGTGCACGATCACGCGGCAGCGCCGCTTCAGCGATGCGAGCGCCTCGATCACCGCGGTCAGCTCCATGCGGTTGTTCGTCGTCGAACGTTCGCCCCCGAAGAGCTCCTTTTCGTGCGCGCCGTGGCGCAGCCACGCGCCCCAGCCGCCAGGCCCGGGGTTTCCCTTGCACGCGCCGTCCGTGTAAATGTGGACCGCGGAGTCCGAGTCGTCCTGCGCTTTTACCGCCCGCAGACTCGTGGAGAGCTTCACGCTGCGCGCATGCCTCATCGCCGGGCAGCGCGCGGACCACGGTCGTTGGCGGCCT
>Ga0209706_10001210_pt1 | contig 14621 bp, 14 predicted proteins | sample PPLLaktember2015_6_FD_187263 | JGI IMG/M metagenome (GOLD analysis project Ga0209706, IMG submission 187263) | Freshwater sediment microbial communities from Prairie Pothole Lake near Jamestown, North Dakota, USA - PPLs Lake P8 Core (1) Depth... | ecosystem: Environmental > Aquatic > Freshwater...
CCTCCCTCCCCTTCCTGACCGCCTTCGGCCGCAAGGCCGATATCCACATGGCTCTCCTCACCACCGACGACGGCGTGGAAAGGGACCTCTGGGCATGAGTGCGGGAAAGCTCGGCACGGACGAGGGCGTCGCCGTCGAGCCGATGCGTCGCCTGGCGCCCGCCGACCTCGGCGACGTGGTCGCGCTCCAGGACGCGGTCACCGCCGTGCTTCCGCAGGGGTACGTGCGCCGGATGTCAGACGGCGACCTGCGGGCGTTTCTCGACGGATCGGCCGGATTGGCGTATGGCTACGGAGCGCCCGGCGCGCTCGTCTGCATGTCGTTCCTCAAGATCCCGAGCGCGCGCCATCCGAATCCGGGCGGAATGCCGTTCCCGATCGTGCCAGCCGAAGACTGGGAGCGCCACGCGGGGTTCGTCGCCAACACGCTCGTGCTGCCCGAGGCGCGCGGGCGCGGCTATCAGCGCGCGCTTCTCGATCGCCGCCTCGTGGACGCGAAGGCGGCCGGGATGCGTTGGCTCTGCGGCGGCGCGCATCTCGAGAACGTCGTCAGCTGGCGAAACCTCGTCGCGCGCGGCTTCGTCGTCGCCGGGATGCGCCGGGACTACGGCTTCCCGGTGATCGGGCTGCTCTACGGCTACGACCCGGCCGCACTGGCCGCGGATCCGGACGATGCGCTGCGCATTCCGTTGCGCGACCTCTCCGCGCACGAGGCGGCGTTCGCGAAGGGCTACGTCGGCGTCGGGATCGATGCGGACGGCTCGCTCGTCTACCAGCGGCGAAGAGGGCGATGACGCTCTCGGCGAGCTGCGCCGGGCGCACACTCCGAGCGCGGTCGACAGCTTCAGCGCGGCCGGAGCCTTCTCACGGTCTCCTGGGAGGCGCCCGGGCCGGGCACCGTACGCAGGTCGCGCCGGGTCAGGGGCTTCCCTTCCGCGTCCGTGACGCGCAGCTTCGGCAGGCGCCGCCCCGCGCGGTCCTGGACGATCACGGGCTCGTGGCCGCGCCCGAAGACCCACTCGTCGGACCACTCGCGCAGCGCCGTGAGCACCGGGAGCAGGGCCTCCCCCTTCGCGGTGAGCCGGTACTCGAAGCGCTGCCCTTCGCTGCCGACGTCCACGCGCTCGAAGATCCCGTGGTCGACCAGGTGGGAGAGGCGCGCGGCGAGGATGTTCTTCGCGATGCCGAGGCTGCGCTCGAAGTCGCCGAAGCGGCGCGCGCCGAAGAAGGCGTCCCGGACGATGAGGAGGGTCCACCAGTCGCCCAGCGCCTCGAGGGCCTGGGCGATCCCGCAGTTCATCTCGACGAAGCGCCTTCTCCCCACGCCCGCAGCCTAGGCGATTTAGTTGCTTAAAGCAACTAATTGGAATATCCTGGGGCCCGCGCCGAGGAGACCTCATGGCCGAGAGCCCCGCCCCCGACCCCTCCCACTCCGGCGCCTCCGACTGGAAGTCCACGGCCTGCATCCTGTGCGAGTGCAACTGCGGGATCGAGGTGCAGCTCGGCGGCAGCGATGGACGCCGCCTGCTCCGCGTGCGGGGCGACGACGCGCATCCCGCGTCCAGGGGCTACGCGTGCGAGAAGCCCTCGCGACTCGACTACTACCAGAACGGGCCGCAGCGCCTCACGAAGCCGCTGCGCCGGCGCCCCGACGGCGGCTTCGAGGAGATCGATTGGGACACGGCGATCCGCGAGGTCGCCGAGCGCTTCGCGGCCGTGCGCGACGCCCACGGCGGCGAGTCGATCTTCTACTACGGCGGGGGCGGGCAGGGGAATCATCTGCCGGGCGCCTACGGCAGCAGCACGCGCAGGGCGCTCGGCTCGATCCACCGCTCGAGCGCCCTCGCCCAGGAGAAGACCGGCGAGTTCTGGGTCGCGGACAAGATGCTGGGAGCCTACTCCCGCGCGGACTTCGAGCACTGCGAGGTCGCGTTCTTCCTCGGCAAGAACCCGTGGCTCTCCCACAGCATCCCGCGCGCGCGGGTCACCTTGCGGGAGATCGCCAGAGACCCCGCGCGCTGCCTGATCGTGGTGGACCCGCGGCGCAGCGAGACCGCCGAGATCGCCGACATCCATCTCCAGGTGAAGCCCGGCACCGACGCCTGGCTGCTGGCCGCCCTGGTCGCCGTGCTGGTGCAGGAGCGTCGGGTCGCGCGCGACTGGCTCGCCGCCCACGCCGACGGGCTCGAGCAGGTGCTGCCCCACTTCGAGGCGCTCCCGGTGGGCGAGTACTGCGCGGCCTGCGGGGTGCCGGAGGAGACCGTCCGCGCCGCCGCCCTCCGCATCGCCTCCGCGTCGAGCCTCGCCAGCTTCGAAGACCTCGGCGTCCAGATGAACCGGCATTCGACGCTCGTCTCCTACCTGCACAAGCTGCTCGTCTTCCTGACCGGAAACTTCGGCAAGCCGGGCGCCGCGTACGTGCCCGTGCCGTTCGTGCCGCTGGCCGTCGGCAGGGAAGGCGCCGGGGGCGGGGGGCGCCGCACGCCGGTGACGGGCGCCCGCGTCATCGGCGGCCTCACGCCGTGCAACGTGATCCCGGAGGAGATCCTCACCGACCACCCGAAGCGCTTCCGCGCGCTGCTCGTCGAGAGCGGAAACCCGGCGCACTCCCTCGCGGACAGCGCGCGCATGCGCGAAGCCCTCGCCGCCCTCGAGCTCGTCGTGGTGATCGACGTCGCCTTCACCGAGACGGCGCGGCTCGCCCACTACGTGCTGCCGGTCGCAAGCCAGTTCGAGAAGGCGGAGGCCACCTTCTTCAACTTCGAGTTCCCGCACAACTACTTCCACCTGCGCAAGGCGCTGCTGCCGCCGCTCCCGGGCCTCTTCTCCGAGGCCGAGCTCCATGCCCGCCTCGTCGAGGCGCTGGGCAAGCTGCCCGCCGGAGCGGTGTCGGCGCTGCGCGCGGCGTGGCGAGAGGGACGCGCGGCCTTCCGGCAGAAGTTCTTCGAGCTGGCGGCCGCGGACCCGCAGCTCGTGGGGGTGGCGCCGGTGGTGCTCTACCGCGCGATCGGCGACCTCCTGCCCGAAGGTCTGGCGGAGGGCGCCGGCGTCTGGGCGCTCTGCCAGATCGCGGCGCAGCGCCACGGGAAGTCGCTGGCGCGCGCGGGCTTCGGCGGCGAGCCCGGCGACGCCGGGGACGCCCTCTTCGACGCGCTGCTCTCGAGCAAGAGCGCCGTGGTGTTCGCGACCGACGCCTGGGAGGAGAGCTTCGAGCGCCTGGGGACGCCGGGCCGCATCCAGCTCGCGGTGAGCGAGCTCTTCGACGAGCTCGACGGCCTCGCCACCGAGACGCCGCCGGGCGCCAGCGCCGAGTTCCCGTTCCTGCTCTCCGCCGGCGAGCGCCGCTCGTTCACCGCCAACACGATCATCCGCAACCCGGACTGGCGCCGAAAGGACCGCGCGGGCGCGTTGCGCATGAATCCGGAGGACGCGAAGCGTGTGGGCGTGGCCGAGGGCGGGCGGGTTCGCCTCTCGACGAGACGCGGCAGCGCCGAGGTCGCCGTCGAGCTCTCGGATCGCATGCAGCCGGGCCACCTCGCGCTCCCGAACGGCCATGGCCTCGACTTCCCGGACGCCCGCGGCGGCCGGGTGCAGACGGGCGTCGCGCCCAACGACCTCACGCGCGGCGAGGATCGGGACTGGCTGGCCGGCACCCCCTGGCACAAGAGCACGCCCGCACGGGTAGAGGCGCTCTGAGGGCGCCGGCGCAAGCCGCACCCTGCTGCCACCCGGCCGGGCGCTACCCGACGCCGGAGGGTGCCGCCGGCGGGAATCTGGCCGAAGCTCTGCTCGCGGCGCCCCGTCCCAAGGAGACCCCATGACCCCCCACGCAGCCATCCAGCTCTTCGCAAAGACGCTCGACAATCTCGAGAAGTGGATGAACAAGGCGGAGGAGCACGCGAAGGCCCGCTCCTTCGACGTGGACGTGCTGGCCCGCGCCCGCCTGGCCCCCGACCAGTTCGACTTCGTGCAGCAGGTTCAGTCGGCCTGCGACCAGGCCAAGTACGCCGCGGCCTACCTGAGCGGCGCCAAGCCGCCCACCCATCCCGACACCGAGAAGACGCTCGCCGAGGCCCGCGAGCGGATCCGCAAGTGCACGAGCTTCCTCGCCAGCGTGGGCGAGAAGGAGCTGGCCGGCGCCGAGGAGCGCAAGGTCGCCCCGCCCTGGCTCGGCGGCCGCTGGCTGCGGGGTAGCGACTATCTCGTGGAGCTGGCGGTGCCGAACTTCTTCTTCCACGCCACGATGGCCTACGCCATCCTGCGCCACAACGGCGTGCCCCTCGGCAAGGCGGACTACATCGGCGGGCTGACGACGCACGAGGGGTAGCACCCGCGCGGTCGCATCCGGCGAAGGCGGCGGTCTCCCCTTGGAGATCGGTGCGGGCGCATGGTAAAAGAGCCCTGGAGGGGGTGGGGGAATGCAGAGGAGCTGGAAACACGAAGTGTCGCTTCAGCGTTGGGGCGATGCTCCCGGCGGCGGCGCGTCGAGCTCGGCCAGCGTCACCTCGCGCGCCTCGCGCGCGCTGCGGTCCGCCGCCAGCGCGAAGGCGAGGGTGCGGCGGGCGTCCGCGGCGTCCTGGGCGGGGGCGCGACCCTCGAGCAGCGCGTCCACGAAGTCGATGCCGCCGAGCCGGAAGGACTCGGCCCAGTCGACGGCGAGATCGTGGAAGGCGCGCGTCTCGCCGTCCCGGTAGAGCACGACCGACGGCTCGTCGAGCAGCTTGCCCGTGCAGCGGTTCACCCAGATGATGCCCTCGGTGCCGTGCACTTCGATCCGGTCGTCGCTCACGTAGTACTTCGAACGCACGCGCATCGCGATCGAGGCGATCACCTCCCACGAACCGAAACGCGGCAGGTCGCCGGCGTATCGCCACGAGATCAGGGCCGGACCGTCGAGCCAGGCGTCCGGTCCGAGCGGCGTCCAGTGGATGAAAGCGTGAACGCGCTCCGGCTCGGCGGGCACGAAGAAGCGCGCCATGTTGAAGCAGTGGTAGCCGTGGTCGAAGGTCGTGGCGCCTCCGCCACAGAGCTCGGGGCGAAGCCGCCAGGCCTGGGTCTTCGGCTCGACCTGCCAGCCGTCGGCGAAGCGTCCCGCCGCGGTCTTGATCCGCACCGAGACCGGGATGCCGATCGCGCCGGAGTCGACGAGCTCTTTCGCCTTCCGGTGCGGCGGATAGAACATGAAGTTCTCGAAGACGCGCAGCGTGCGCCCGCTGCGGCGAGCGGCCTCGGCGATGCGGTCGAGCTCGGCGAGGGTGCGCGCGGGAGGCTTCTGGAGCGAGACGTGCTTTCCGGCTTCGAGCGCCGCCACGGCGTGGTCGGCGTGCAGGTGGTGCGGCGTCAGGATCTCGAGGGCGTCCACCTCGGGGTCGAGCAGGAGCTTCTCGAGCTCGGCATGGATGCGCACGGGCGCACCGCGCGCGAAGGCTTCGGCGGCCCGCTCGGCGCGCTGGACGTCGGGATCGCAGACCGCCGCGATCCGGGCGCGCGGATGATCCAGGTAGCCGAGCGCCTGGAGGCCCGCGATCCGACCGCAGCCGACGATGCCGACGCGCAGCTCGCTGCTCATGAGCCGGAAGCGTACCGCCCGGGCGCCGTCACCGCGCGGGGCTGTGCTGGTGCTCGCGGCGGCGGGAGAGGAGGCCGTCCCACGCGCAGGCGGTGATCAGGAAGTACAGCGCCCCGCGCGCAGCGGTGGCCAGCGCCGCGCTCCGCGTCCATCCAGCGGCGGCCGCCTCGCCAGCGACGATCGCGAGCACACAGATTCCGACGAAGCTCGTCATCGCCACCGTCCAGACCCGGAACTGGCGGACCGCGGCGCGGTCGGCGAGCCCGAGGGCCGCCCGCCGCCGCGAGCGGGACGCCTCGAGCGCGGTCTCGATGCCGGACCAGAGGAACGGCACCGCGATCGAGAGCTGGACGGCGTGGGCGCTCGCCAGCGTGTCGTCGTAGGCCGCCCAGGAGGGCTGCGCGGCCCAGTCCCAGAGCATCGCGCCGATCTGGAAGGCGGCGCTCCCGATCAGGAGCAGCAGGGAGAGCGGACCTTCGGGCCGGAAGACGCGCCAGGTGAAGACGCCGAGGGCGATCAGTCCGGCGCGCATCGCCACGTCGCCGCCGCCGACGAGCAGGGCGCTCGCGAGGCCGCCGCCCAGGGCCTGGCCGAGGGGAATCAGGGCGAGGCCCGTTCCGCCCACCAGGATCGCGGCGGCGGCGAGCCGGTGAATGCTCCACGCGCCACCGGCGCGGACCTGCGCGGCGAGGCGCAGGCCCGCCAGCAGCCCCGCCGCCCCGAACGCGAGCCTTCCGGAGACGAGCAGCAGATTCTCGAGCGGCATCCGATCCTCCCTGCCTCGGCCGGCCGGTCCCAGCGTCATCGACCGCAACTCGCTTCCCATTGAATGGCCGGAGCCCGCCCTTTGGGGCTGCCCCGCTCCGCATCGCGATGGACGCCGCTCCTGACGGATGCGACTATCGAATCTTTGGAGAGGCGCGCGTGACCCGGACCGCTCGCTGGTCGCTCTGGTGTGCGGCAGTCGTGCTGGCCTGTGTCACGGGCCCGGAGCAGACGCCGAGGGCCTCGGCGCAGGGGGCCGAGGTCGCGCCGCCGCCGCCCGGCAAGCTCTTCTCGGACCAGGAGCTCGACGAGCTCGTCACCCGCGTGGCGCTCTACCCGGACCCGCTCCTGGCCCTCGTGCTGCCGGCGTCGACGAACCCGATCCAGATCGTGCAGGCGCAGCGCTTCCTCGACCAGAACACCGGCGAGCAGCCGCCGAGCGACTGGGATCCCGGGATCGTCTCGCTCTGCAACTACCCCGAGATCGTCCAGATGATGAGCGACGACCTCGACTGGACGCAGGCGCTCGGCGACGCCGTCGCGGCCCAGCAGGCCGACGTGATGGACGCCGTCCAGCAGGCGCGCGCCCAGGCCCAGGCGGCCGGCAACCTCCAGACGACGGAGCAGCAGAAGGTCGTGGTCGAGCGGGAGGTCGTGAAGATCGTGCCGGCGGACCCGGAGGTGATCTACGTCCCGCAGTACGACCCGCAGGTCATCTACGTGCCGAGCCCGGCGCCCGTCGTGAGCTACTACCCGCCGCGGCCCTGCTACTGGTGCCAGGCGGCCGCGTTCGGAACCAGCATGTTCATCGGCGCCGCGACCGCCGCCGCCTTCACAGCCCCGTTCTGGGCCTTCGACTGGCACCACCACGACATCGGCTGGGGCCACCACGGCGGGGGCGACTTCGACTTCGACATCGACCGCGACATCGACATCAACAACAACATCTCGAACATCAACAAGAACGTCGTCAACAAGGGCAACGGCAACCAGTGGAAGCCGGACAAGAACCGGCCGGGCAATCGGCCGGGCAGCGGGAGCGGCGCCAACCGGCCGAACCGCCCGAACCGGCCGGAGGGTGGGTGGAACAACCCGAACCGGCCGGGTGCGGGGAAGCCCGGCGCGGGGCGGCCGAGCACGCAGCCGGCGCGTCCCGGCGAAGGTCCGGGCGCAGGCGGGGGTCGGCCCGGGGCGGGGACCGCCCGCCCGGGCAAGGAGCGCCCCGGCGGCGTGGCCGGGCGGCCGACCACGCGGCCCGCGGAGCGACCTGGCGCCGGCGGTCGGCCCGCGGCCGAGCGTCCGGGCGGCGCGCAGCAGCGGCCCTCCACCCGCCCGCAGACGCGTCCCGGCGGGCAGAAGACCCGCGAGGCCAAGGCGTTGGGCGGCTACAGCAGCGGCCGGGACGCCACGCGGCAGAGCCAGCGCGGCTCCGCGAGCCGCGGCAAGTCGTCGATGGGCTCCTCGCGCAGCGAGGTGCAGTCGCGCGGGGGCGGGGGCGGCGGCGGCAAGTCCATGAGCGGCTACAAGGGCGGCGGCCGCTCCTCGGCCCACAGCAGCCGCGGCTCGTCGAGCCGGGGCGGCGGCGGGGGAGGTCGCGGCGGCGGCGGCGGCGGTCGCGGCGGCGGGCGGCGCTAGCGATGCCCGGACACCCGAAGCGTGCACAGCGAGAGACACGAGGCGGAGAACTCGACATGATCGACGCTCGACCTTTCCTTCGCGCAGCCGCGCTCGGGCTCGCGCTCGCCGCGGGGCTCGGCTTCGGCGCGCTCGTCGCCGCCCTGCCGTTGCCGGCGGCGGCGCAGACCGAGCCGCCTGCGCAGCCGACGGAGACCGCGCCGGCGCAGAGCACGTTCGCGAGCCCCGAGGCGGCCGCGCAGGCGCTCGTCGACGCGCTCGGCAGGGCCGAGGACGCCTCCTCGTTCAAGGCGCTCTTCGGCACGGCGCGCTACGGCGACCTCCGCGGCAGCGCGGACGCCGTCGAGTGGCGCGAGGACCGGCTCGAGCTCCACCGGGCCGCGCAGGAGAAGCTCGCCATCCGGCGCGACGCGGACGATCTCGCGGTCCTGGTGCTCGGTCTGAAGGCGTGGCCCTTCCCGGTCCCGCTGGTGCAGCAGGGCGGCGCCTGGCGCTTCGACACCGACGCCGGCGTCGAGGAGATCCTGAACCGCCGCATCGGCGAGCACGAGCTCGCCGCGATCGAGCTGCTGCGCGCCTACGTCGACGCGCAGGTCGAGTACGCGAGCGAGGACCGCGACGCGGACGAAGTGCTCGAGTACGCGCAGCGCCTGCTGAGCCCGACCGGGACGAAGGAGGGCCTCTACTGGCCGGACGACGGCAGCGAGCCGAGCCCCTTCGGCGAGTTCGTCGCCAGCGCGAGCGCCGCGCCCTACAAGGGCCAGGGCAAGGTCGGCGACCCCTACCGCGGCTACTACTTCAACGTCTTGACGCAGCAGGGGCCGCACCCGCCCGGCGGCGCCTACGGCTACGTGATCAACGGCAACATGATCGCCGGCTTCGGGTTGCTGGCGTTTCCGGCGGAGTACGGGAAGTCGGGCGTCATGAGCTTCCTCGTGAGCCATCAGGGCCGGGTCTACCAGAAGGACCTCGGCCCGAAGACGGCGGAGCTCGCGCGCGAGATCCGGTCCTACGACCCGGACGACACCTGGACCGAGGTGACCGACAGCGAGTCGTGAGAACCGGACGGCATCGCCGTCCGGTTCTCGCCGAGCCCTCGCGCCGAAGCTTCAGGGGCGCCCGTTCTCGTCCCCTTCGGGTCGCGAGTAGAAGAAGTAGTCGGCGGTGTAGGGTACGAACGCCTTCTTGCCGACGTCCCCGGCCGCCGAGCAACCGGCCTCGGGCGCGACGCCGCCGGCGGTGTTCACCCGCTGGATCTGGGTCGTCGCCGTCAGGGCGTTGCCGCCGGCGGGTCCGGCTACGGTGCCGACGGTCTCGAGCAGGAGCCAGGGAATCGCGCCCGGCGCGACGAAATCCGGGTCCGACGACGGCGTGTCCAGCTTGACCCAGACGCTGCTCGTGTCCCGCGAGTGCTGCCAGGTCGGGCGGAACGAGTCGGGCTCGAGCGGGTTGGGGCTGAAGAAGTGCGTGGTGAGCTGCCTGCCGTGGTCGTCGAACAGCGTGGCCTCGGGCGTGAAGAGCACCCACGCGAACTGGGAGCCCGAAGGCAGGCAGATGTAGTTCTGCGTACCGACCGCGTGGCCCACGAGGAACGCCTTGCTCCCCGCATCCACCTCGAGATCGAAGGGCACCGGCGGCGGCTTGACCCGCCTGGCGTCGGCGGGCAACGCCTGCAAGATCGTGAGGGCCACGGCGAAAGCCGTGGCGCAAGCGATCGGCAGCGAACGGGCGACTCGATTCCGTTCATCGTGGGGCTTCATACCATTCTCCTCTGGCGCGGGATGCGCGGGTTGTGGGAACGCCGCGATCCTACGGAGAGGGCGGAGGGAAGCCGTTACCGCCCGTGTACCGATTCCTTACCTCGCCGGGGGGCGTCCTCACGAGCGGCTCGCGAGGGGGCTCTATTGGCAAGCGCACGCGCGACCGACGTTCACTCCGGCTGCTGCGGCCGTCGTGAGGTCGGTGCAGCGGTGGGGCTGCAAGGCGCCGTCGACGTGACAGCCCAGACCCATGCCGCAGGAGACTGCGTCGGCGGCCAGAGCCTGCGTCGCACCGAGGGCGGTCAGCACGGCCAGACACTGCTCGTTCGTTCCGCTGCTGCCGGCGTAGCCCGCCGTGCCGGGGTCGTCGTAGGCGCGGCCCTGGGCGGCGCAGGTGCTCTCGCAGTCGGCGCCCGCGTCGCCGAGGAACCAGCAGAAGCCCCCGACTTCCGCCGTGCAGGGGAGGGCCCCCGCCAACGTCATCGCGAACCCGTCGGTGAGCTCGTCGATCGCCTGCTGGAACTCGGTCACGTCACCCTGCGTCGGGCAGAAGGAGCCTTTCGCGGCGGCCTTCGCCTCCGCCTTCAGCCAGGCCGAGGTGAAGTGGGCGGCGCACTTCGAGAAGTCCGGGCCGGCCTCCTTCAGCAAGGCTTTGGCGTACGCCGCCTGACGGCAGGCCATGTAAGCGCCCGCCAGCTTGTTCTTGGTCGCCTCGCACTTCTGCTCCTGCGTCGCGGCGTGGGCCGCCGAGAACGCCAGCACGGGAAGGAGGCAGGTCCCGAGGAGTAGGATTCGCTTCATGCCACGACCCGTCAGGGAGTGACCGGCTTCAGAGACTCGTAGTTCGGGTCGTAGTAGGGCCCGAGCTGGTTGAGCTGCTCGCGCGCGACGGCCGCCTTCTCCTCGACGCTCTTCGTCGTGAAGACACTCCGTGCGTCGTCGCGCGCGGAGCGCACCAGCTGCATCAGGTCTTCGTACGCCGGGAGCGTGGCCTCCAGGCCCTCGCCCTTCTCGAGGTCGCCCGCGAGCTGACTGGCCTGCATCTTGATACCGCGGATCTTCTGCTTCAGGCGCTGGTAGGAGCGCGCTTGTCCCGATCCGACCGTCGGGACGGGCTGCTTGTAGAACGTGTCGTAGAGGTCCTGCGCAGCCCTTTCGAGCTGTCTTGCGGTCTCGGTGACCTTCCCCTGGTCCCAGGGCGCGAGCTCGGCCCCAGCGCTGCCGGCCGCGAGCGAGAGCGAGACCGCGGCGAAGATGGGCACGAGGCAGCCTGTCGGCATGGGCGCTCCTCCTTCGTGGGCGGGTCGGATTCTATCACGAAGCAGGCAGGTTTTGGCTGTCTCGCTACACCGAAGGCGTTCAGGAAGGGGAGGGAGGTTTCGCTTCCGGGAGTCCGGCGTGAACCGGGCCCGTAACACTGATCCTCCCTGGTGCGGCACGCAACAGCGGCCTCTCCTTGTCCCGTCCGTTTCCAGATACGCACTACGCCTCTCGGCGCGCCGCACTGTCCTCCTCCACGCGTTGTCGCCGCGCGATTCGTCCGGCCGGGTTGATCCCCTTCCTGAGCGCCTTCGGCTCGTCTAGGTCACCTCCGAGCGGCGATCGAACACCTTGCGCCGCCCCTTGAAGTACTGCTTCGCCAGCCGACGATCGAGCGTCTGGGTGACGATCGCGCAGTTGCACCCCGGGTGGGCGCGGTCCTTGTCGGCCGCCTTGCGGGTGCGATAGAGGCGGTTCGCGCCGTGCGCCTTGCACGCCTTGCAGGTACGGCGGCGGTGGCTGGAGAGGCGGAAGACGGCCTTCGTCTTCTTCTTCCGGCGCCGCTCGGCCCCGAGTGCCCGCCCGGGAAGCACCGCCACCACGCCCAGGGCGAGGAGCTGCAGCAGGAACCCCCGCCTCGCAATGCCGCCTTGCCCCGCCTCGTCGATGGGTTCCATGCTGCTCGATGAGTGCAGGGAGGGGGCGATTTCGTTGCAAGACCGCCCGGCCGCCGATCCGCGCGGCGTCGCCTGGGGGCGCCATGCAGCGGACGGCGGCCCCCGCGCAGGGGCTCGGCTCAGAGCGCGGTCACGCCTGCGGGGCCCGCGTCATACCAGCGAGGAGCTCGCGAAGGTGCGCGTGGGAATCCGCGACGTGGTCGGCCTCGGCATGCTCGCTCGGGTCGTCGTAGTGGTCGCGGATGCGCACCGTGCGCATGCCGAGCTGGCGGGCGCCGGCGATGTCGGTGCGGCGAAGGTCTCCGACGTGGAGCGCAGCCCCGGGTGTGGTCTCGAGCGCGCCGAGGGCGTGCTCGAAGATGCGCGCATCGGGCTTCGGGATGCCGACTTCGTCCGAGAACGCCAGCACCTCGAGCAGCTCGAGGAGGCCCGTGCGCCCGAGGAGCTGCCGCACCACGCGCCCGGGGCTGAAGCCGGTGTCGCACACGAGGGCGCGGCGCAGGCCCGCGGCCGCGAGCCACTCGAGCGTCTCGAGCGAGCCGTCGAGTGCCTCGACCTGGCTCTCGAGGGCGGCTTCGGCGAACCCCCGCTCGAGCTCGGGGGCGAGCTCGCGCTGCGTGTCGGGCTCGAGCGGGAGGGACTCGAGCACCCAGGCCGCCATCTCGGGCGAGCCCGTGGCACGATGGGCGTGCCAGGCGTCCCAGTGCTTGCGCCACGCGGCGTCGAGAGCCGCGCGCGCCGCCTGGTCGGCGAGCCCTACCCCGCCCCGGCTCGCCACGCGCGACACGGCATCGACACGCAGCTGCTGCGCCTGCGCGGCGTCCCGCTCGAACAGCAGCGTTCCCCAGCAGTCGAAGGTGACAGCCCGGAGCGTGACCAGCCCGGGGACGTCTCGCTTCCTCACGACTACATTCTAAGCACGCCTGGAGCGGAGCCAAGCCGCCTCAGCCCCCGCGGGTCGGGACCAGCCACGTCACCGCCGCGGCGGTGCTCTCCGTGGCGGGGCCGGTCGTCTCGAGCCGAAGCCGTTCCGCCGGGGGGAGCTCGTCCGGGGCCTCGAAGCGGGCGTCGAAGGCCTGGCGCAACGCAAGCCAACGTCCGAGGGCGACGCCCGTCTCGACCGAGCGCGCCGCGAGGCGGGCACGAACGGCCGCTTCGCCCGCGCGACACTCGACGAGCCGGAAGCGCGCGCCGTGGCGGGCGGCGAGTGCGCGCGCGGCGGCGCGCAGCGCGCGCTCGGGGAAGGCTGCGTCGAGCACGACGGAGCGCCCGGCCGCGAGCTCGCCTTCCGCGAGACGCAAGAGCTCTGCGTACACCGCGTCTTCGACGGGGCGTTCGAGGCCGCGAAGCCGCGCTTCCGCCGGCGATGCCTCGCGCGCGAGGTCGGCGACCGCATCTTCGCGGATCCGGTCGGCCACGAGCAGCGTGGCGCCGATCCGCTCGGCGACCTGCCGCGCGATCGTGCTCTTGCCGGACGCGATGGGGCCGGTGACGGCTACGGCGAGAAGCGTCTCGGGGCCGGTCAGAGGGTTTCGGCCGGAGGCCACGCGTTCGGGCGGGCGTGCGCCAGGATCCGGGTCGCCATCGCTCCAAGCTACGCCGGATAGGCGACCTCAGCCAGCAGCCCGGCGCTCGCTCATCTACACCGTGCTGGCCGAGCCCGGCGACGTCGTCTACTTCCGCGCCGGCCTCTACACAGATTGGCTCCGACCGTCTCGGAGCGGCGCCGCGGGAGCGCCCATCGTGTTCGCGAAGGACCCGGCCGATCCCGGGGGCGACGCCGTCTTCGCGCCCGTGGCGCGGCTCGCCTGCTTCCATCTCGCGGACCGCTCCTACCTGCACCTCGTCGAGCTGCGCTGCGACGGCGCGGGCACCGCGGTCGAAGACGCGCTGAACATTCAGCGCACCGACCACATCCGGGTCGAGCGCTGCACGCTCGAGAACGCCGCCAAGAAGGGCGTCGTCGCCGGGCAGGTGACCCAGAGCGTGCTCCTCGACAACGTGATCCGCAGCATCGGCCAGAACGGCTCGAACACCGGCGAGGGCATGCGGCTCTACTCCGGCTCGAGCCACAACCTGGTCCAGGGCAACCAGATCGAGAACGTCGGCCACAACGCCTTCCAGCTCTACGGCGACTCCCACCACAACGTGATCCGGGGCAACACCTTCCGGAACCCCTGGACGCGCGTAGGCGCGATCTCGGGCCCCGGGTCGGTCCGCAACGTGATCGAGGACAACGTGATCGCCGACGCCGCCGTCAGCGAGGTGCCCATCCCGAACGACGTGCCCTGGAAGGCCTGGAAGGTCGACTCGCCGGAGTCGATCCTGCGGCGCAACCGCATCTTCCACAACGCCTGTCGCGGCCTGGAGAGCGCGGCGAAGCCCGAGCCGGAGCAGCTCGACGTGTCGAGCAACCGGATCTACCACAACGTGGTCTACGGGAGCGGGCTCGCGGGCTACCGCATCTTCGACACGGATGCCTCGGTCGCGACCGACGACCTCCGCCTCCTGAACAACGTGTTACTCGCGAACCACGACGAGACCGTCCGGAACGCGAACTGCCCCGCGTCCGAGCCGGGGGACGCCACGGTCCAGATCGCGTTCGACCTCGTGCAGGGCGGCGTGGACGGCGCCCGCGTCATCGCGAACACCCTGCGCGACGGCGGAACGGGCGAGGAGGTGGTCGAGATCGACGGCATCCGGCATACGATCGCGTCGGTCGAGAGCGCGTTCCCGGCTCTCTTCGCCGGGAACTTCGACGACGACCCGCAGTTCGTGGACGCCGCGGGCGGCGACTTCCATCCTGGGAACGGGAGCCCCCTCGTCGACCGCGGCGCCTTCCTTGCGGCGACGACCGCCTCGGGCACGCTGACGGACCTGGTGACGTTCGCGGCCGGCCAGGAGCTGCACCTCGACTACAAGGGCGCCGCGCCGGACGTCGGGGTCTACGAGACGA
>Ga0209706_10001211_pt1 | contig 14610 bp, 11 predicted proteins | sample PPLLaktember2015_6_FD_187263 | JGI IMG/M metagenome (GOLD analysis project Ga0209706, IMG submission 187263) | Freshwater sediment microbial communities from Prairie Pothole Lake near Jamestown, North Dakota, USA - PPLs Lake P8 Core (1) Depth... | ecosystem: Environmental > Aquatic > Freshwater...
TTACTTGATTTCATTCCTGGAAATTTAATACCGGTTAAGTCAGGTTATTATAACTTTTGTAATTCAAATTAAGGGAAACTGATTCTTATTTCTTTTTGCCGGAGCCTTTCCTCTGGATCAATATTACACCGGCAGCTCCCTGCGACCCATAAATTGTAGCAGCAGCTCCCTTAAGCACTTCAATAGATTCCACTTCGCCGGGATCAATATTATCTATTGAGTCGACTATTATCCCGTCAACAACAAAAAGCGGTTCATTACTGAGAGTAATTGAGGTTAATCCACGGATTTGAATACTGTTCCCGTTCACCTGAACGCCGGAAACAGTACCCGCAATCATCTGGTATATATCGGTATAGAAGACATTTTTCGCGCTTTTCATATCCAGCTTGTTCACCGGGCCGGTAATATTTTCCTGTTTAGTGGAACCGTATCCTATGTTAACTTCCGTGTCCTGCTCCCTGTTTCCCGGCTTTTTATTTTGTATAGGGGCTATACCTCTCAGGGTGAAATTTATTGTTCTCCTTCCTTCAATTGATATCTGATCAACTCCGTTATTAAAAGTGAATACGGATATCATTCCCGCATCAGGTGTTGTTCTGACCTTATAGGAACCTTTACCGTTGGTCACGACATCTGTGGTTTTATTATCGATAAGTATCCTGGCTCCCTCAATGGGATTTCCGGTTGAATCAGTGATAATACCCCGGATTGTAATCTTTTTTGACTTTGGCGCTGAATTCTGGCCAGAAGTAATTAATGGTAGAAAGGCGAATATGAAAACTAATATGATGATTCTCATTTTCATGAGATCAATGATTTGTCGAAAGATAATAAAAAATACTAATCAGCCAAATATTCATATCTTAAATTTGATTTGTTGATACTGCAGGTCAGACAATAACTTTATTAATTAAGTTTGTAAATTAAAAATCTGTAAAATTAAATGAAATGAGAAAGGCAATCCTATCATCAGTTATTTCTGCCAGTTTTATCCTGATTATTCTTTTTCCGGTTACCGCAGGTGGTATTCAGGGCGACACCAAAGGCTGGAAAGCAGGAGTTGCCCGTGTGCTAATAACCCCTGAAGAACCGATCTGGATGGCAGGCTATGCAGCCCGCACCCGTCCTTCCGAAGGTGTTCTTGCTGATCTCTGGGCAAAAGCCCTAGCCATAGAAGATGCAAAAGGGAAAAAAGTTCTGCTCGTTACAAGTGATATCCTGGGATTCCCTAAGAAAATGTCAGACCGGATAAGGAACCAGATCGGAGCAAAGTATGGTTTGACTAGGTCGCAGATCATACTGAGCAGTTCACATAATCATTCAGGTCCTGTTTTACAGGATGCGTTGTATGATATTTATCCTCTGGATACAAAACAGATAGAGATCATCGAGAAGTACTCCGCCAGGCTGGAAAAGCAAATCGTAACCCTGGCAGGTGAAGCTCTTCGTTTAATGACCCCGGCGCAACTCTATGCACAAAATGGTGTAACACGTTTTCAGGTAAACAGACGCAATAATCCTGCAGCAACATTAGTAATGCAATCAGATCTGAATGGGCCGAATGACTATGCTGTGCCGGTGCTCAAGGTTATGAATGAAGCCGGCGATCTGGTTGCAGTTGCTTTCGGATATGCCTGCCACGCTACTGTTTTGGATATTAATCAGTTTTCAGGTGATTACCCGGGTTATGCACAGATTGAACTGGAAAAGATGCATCCGGGTATTACGGCAATGTTCTTTCAGGGGGCAGGTGCTGATCAGAATCCGCTCCCACGCAAAACAATACCTCTTGCCAGGCAATACGGCCGCGAACTTGCAGCTGCTGTCGACAGGGTCCTTGACGAGGAAATGCGCAAACTGGAACCATCCGTTTCGACTGCATATTCTGAGATCAGGTTGTCTTTTTCCGAACCTCCCACAAGAGAGGAATTGATGAAAGTTGCCAAAGAAGCTAAAGATTATCAGCAGCGCTGGGCTGTGAATCAGCTTGCTTTACTTGACAAAAACGGATCTTTGTTGACCTCTTATCCTTACCCGGTTCAGGTATGGAAGCTTGGCGACCAGCCAATTATGGCTCTGGGAGGTGAACTTGTCGTTCAATATGCAATTGAGTTGAAAAAGCTTTTCGGTCAGAATACCTTTGTTATGGGTTATGCTAACGATGATATGGCTTATATCCCATCAGTAACCGTACTTAATGAAGGAGGTTATGAAGGTGAATCATCTCAAAGAGTATACGGGATGCCTGCAAAATGGACACCTGAAATTGAAACGCTGATACTTAAAGAGCTGGAAAAACTGGCAGTTAAAACCGGCGTGAAACAAGTTGTAAAATAAAGATTATTTAATATGGCAATTGTGATAAACCGAAGGGAATTTCTCTCAAGGAGTTCCATGTCAGCGGCAGGTCTGATGCTGGGTTCCGGTATGACTGATCCCGGATCAGGGAAAAAACCTGATTATTCATTTGATATTATGAATGAAGTGATGAAATACCGGAAAATCGATTCCCATATTCATGTTCTGCTCTCCCCTGCAGCTACCGCTGAAATGCAAATTGATTTTGCTGACAGGCTTGGGATTGAAAAGCTGGTTATCTCACGGCCGGTGGTAAAACAGGATGGACCCCACCAGGATTTCAGGGATTCAAACGATATGATGATTAAAGCAATGAAACAGTTTCCTGACAGGTTCATTGCTCAGTTTACCCTGCATCCGAAATACACAAAAGAATCGCTGGAAGAGATAAAAAGGTGTGTTGATCAGGGGATGGTCGGAGCGAAAGTATATTATCAGGTTAAGATCAATGATCCGTTATACTATCCGATAATCGAGAAGATGATTGACCTTAAAATGATAACCCTTATGCATTCCCATTGTCAGCTTGGCCTGGGAGGTTACCGGATGAAATACGATACCAGACTAAATCCTAACACATCAATCCCCGAAGATTTTATTGAGGTTGCCAAAAGATATCCGGAAGCAATGATCCAGTTTGCACATATTTGCGGAGGTGGCGACTGGGAGTATGAATGCAAGGCTTTTAAAGATTATCCTAACATCTTTGTAGATGTATCCGGAAGTAATAATGAATCAAATGCGATAAATTATGCCATAAGGTATCTTGGTGAGGACAGGATATTTTTCGGATCCGATAATTGTTATTATCAGTCTGTAAGCAAAATTCTTGCAGCTGATCTTACAGAGGTTCAGCGGAAAAAGATCTTCTTCGGGAATTATAATAACGTATTAAGAAAGGGTGGCTACAATGTTGATTGACATAAATGCATATGTGGGCCACTGGCCGTTTAAACAGCTCCGGCACAATACCTGTCCGGATCTTCTTAAGGTCATGAACAGGTTTGGTGTGGATATTTCGGTTATAAGTAACCTCAATGGTGTATTTTATAAGGATACACAGGCTGCAAATGAAGAATTGTTCAATGAGATAAGATCCGATAAAAGGTTTAAGAACCGTTTTATCCCCTTTGCAATACTTAATCCGATATATGCCGGCTGGCAAAATGATCTGGAAATATGCACCACCCGGTTTGGAATGAAGGGTATCTGTTTGCATCCGCTTTATCACGATTATGAGATAACTGATCCTGCGTGTGTGGAACTTGTAAAACGTGCCCGCGACCTTGGTTTGATCGTGACATTTACTCACAGGATTGTTGATGCACGCCAGCGCTCCTGGATGGATATCCCAAAAGAATGGTCATTGAAAGACATCATGCCCATCATAAGAGAAGTGCCTGATGCAAAATATTTTATGGTGAATGCTGCCAACAGCATGGTGGTTAATGATGACGATACCGACCTTTTAAGAAGGACCAATATTTTAATCGATACTTCGGGAAGGAATCTGACAAATCTTGGTGAGATGATCCTTCGACTGGGTAAAGATAAATTTGCAATGGGCACCCATTTTCCAATTCTTGATTATCTCGGAGGAATACTGCGAATTGAGTCTCTGCGGGAGAATGAAGCGGACGGAATGACAAAACAGCTTCTGAGATCAGGAAACGCCGGGAGGGTTCTGTCATTATAATGAAAATTGTAAACCTTAATTTTTATTGGATTCTAATTTTGTTATTGGTTAAAGGATGAGTATTATGCAAAATAGAAGTAAACGCGGACTGATAATTGTTTTCAGTTTCCTGATTTTTGGATGCACTGCACTTAGCATTTTTGCATGTGCCGGAAATAACAAAGCTGAAACTCTGGCGGATACCCTTCGGATATCGACTTTTGATGTTGATGCCACTCCTCCTGTTGGAACCTATCTAGCTTATGATCTGATGGTTAATTCATGGGATCTTGGCCTCAGGGCAAAGGGGATAGTTCTTATGGGTGCCGGACAGCCGATTGTTCTTTGTTCTGTTGACTGGATTGGTATTTCCAATGATAGCCATGATGCATTCAGACAGGAACTTGCAAATGCTGCAGGAACTATGCCGGAACGTGTCGCTGTTCATGTTGTCCATCAGCATGATGCTCCAATGTGCGATTTTGGAGCTGAACGTCTGCTAAAAGAAGCCGGACTGGATCCGAAGAGCTATGACGGGACATTCGCCCGTGAAGTGATCCGCCGTCTCGGAACTGCAGTTCGGAGTTCACTTGATAAATCGCAACCGGTCACTCATATTGGTCATGGAGAGGCAGAAGTATATGAGGTTGCATCAAACCGGCGCTTGCTTGGTGCCGATGGCAAGGTGAATGGAACCCGCTATTCAGCGACCAGGGATGCTGCACTCCGGGCGGAACCGGTAGGTCTGATTGATCCCATGGTGTCACTTGTAAGCTTCTGGAATGGCGACCAGCCCGTTGCTGTATTAAGCTATTACGCAAACCATCCGCAGAGTTATTATCGTCTTGGAGTAGCTAATCCTGATTACCCCGGCCTTGCCCGTTTTATGCGTCAGCTGGCTGTACCACAGGCTTTACATATTCATTTCAACGGGGCAGGAGGGAACCTTACTGCCGGAAAATATAATGATGGTTCAAGGGAAAACAGGGCAATTTTGGCCGGTCGCCTGGCGGATGGAATGAAAAGAGCATGGGAAACTACTGAGAAGGAACCGGTAAGTGCGGCCGATATTGCGTGGAACTATATTCCTGTTGCTTTACCTCCGGCACCCTTTATAGAAACCCTTGAGAGCGAGATAAAATCAAAGGATATGGTTTATCATACTAATAACCTGTTTAAACTGGTATGGCTCAAACGATTACAAGCAGGGAAGAAAATTGATATAAGTTGTCTTGCGCTTGGAAGTACCCGCGTATTACACATGCCGGGGGAACTGTTTATTGAATACCAGCTTGCCGCAAAAAATCTGCGCCCTGATCTTTTTGTGGCGATGGCAGCATATGGCGATTATGCAACCGGATATATCTGTACTGCCAAAGCCTACCAGGAAGGAGGGTACGAAGCCGGTCCGGCCTCAGCTGTGACTCCGGAAGCAGAAGGAATTCTGATGGAGACAATGAAAAAACTGCTGAAAAGCGAAAAATGATATTTGAATTTGTATTGGAAAGCTGGCACGGATTGCAAATCCGCGCCAGCATCAGGAGGTTCGCTGGCGCCGATTTGCAATCAGTGCCGACTTTCCTCGCTGGCGCCGATTTGTAATCGGTGCCTTAAAAATCATTCACTCGCTGGCGCCGATTTGCAATCGGTGCCTTAACGGTTATTTTTTTATGAAATTCATAATTGTATTACTCGCCCGCTAAAGCAGGCCTCGGTTGCAATCGGTGCCGGCTTTCGTTATTTTTTTTCCTTCAGTAGTTTCTCCAGAATTTTTTCATCCACCTCAAAAACAGTCCCATGCCTGGCATCCTTCGGGAAGGTGATTTTATCCGAAATATCTTCCCAGGTTACCAGATCCTCAGATGAAACTGCACCATATTTGCGATCGACATACTTATCGAAATAGACGATCCATTCATTATTTATTTTTACAGAGGTCGGACCTTCTGCCCAGTATTTACCGGTTATCGGTGCTGACGGGGCAGAATAAGGACCATACAGGTTTTTCGATGTTGCTACCCTTATGTTTTTCTGAGGGGGATTCCTGGTTTCATCCTTCAGGAACATTACGTACTTCTTTTTGACCCGTGCAAGGGTGGCATCGATCACATTGAAGCTGTGGTCATAAAACAGCTTTGTTTCGGAAAATGAAATGAAATCTTTTGTTGTTACCGAATAGATCCTGTGGTTGTAACCTGTATCACCAGCTTTTTCCGTGTCGGGGAAACGGCCGGGTATGGTTGTGGACCAAATGATAAGGAACTGTTTTTTCTTTTTGTCATAAGTGATCTCCGGAGCCCAGGTATTTTTTGCTGTCGGTTCCTTTTCCATGACAATGAAATACTTCTGTTCCGTCCAGCTGATCAGATCACGCGATGAAGAATATCCAATTCCTCGTTCTGTCCAGCCGGCTGTCCAAACCATATGAAATGTTCCGTCATTGGTTCTGATAATGCACGGATCGCGCATAAGTTTTGAAACACCCACAGCGGGGGTAAGAAAAGATTTATCAATATTGAGGGCAGTAAAAGAATATCCGTCCCTGCTGTAGGCAAGGTGAAGCCCGTCTTCGCCGTTGCCTCTAAAATATGAAAAGAGCCAGACCTTTCCGGCTGCAGAGCAGGGCAGTAAAAGTGTAGCAAATAAGAAAATTGTGAAAAGTAGTTTTTTCATAATTTTTAGTTTTGATTGGCACGGATTGCAAATCCGCGCCAGCATCAGGTTTGCAGCCAGTTTGCTCGCTGGCGCCGATTTGCAATCGGTGCCTTAAAAATCATTCACTCGCTGGCGCCGATTTGGCTTCGCCGAGCTCGGCCCGCTAAAGCAGGCCTCGGTTGTAATCGGTGCCTTAACGTTTATTCTTTTACGAAATTTATAATTGTATCGTATACTCTCTGCCTGATTTCTTCAGGTGTTGGATTGAGTTCTGTAGTTTTAAAATTCCCTTTCCCGACATCTATTCTTTCAAATACCATTAAATAGAGATTAAAAATGATCTCAAGACTCAGCTGATACCGGGGTTCGTGAAGGGGTCTGATCTTTTCTATAACATCATAAGTCTTATTACGGTATTTATCAGCAAGAGAATAGTACTCCTGGATAAGGTTCCGGAAACCGGTACTTACCGGATGCCCGTATGCAATCTCCTTAAGATCAAATCTGGTCAGCCTGTACTTTGATATGAGGTCGTCAGAAAAATAGTTAAGATTATTAAGCTGATCCTTCTGAAAATCGCGGATGATATGAACCAGGTAACTGAATATGGCACAGGGCGTTGCAGCTTCCCTTACATCAAATCCCGGTGCTTCATATATACCATCCTTTTTTAACAGACCGTTTAGATGGACAAATACGGAGGCAGGTGCAACGGAAGCTCCGCGGGAATATTCAAGAAATGTTTCAAGAGTTGGAAATCCGTCATTTTGTATGTCATAGATCATTGCCTGTGCAAAATCTTCCAGCGGCCATACCGGCATCCTGAATTTTTGGATTGCATTCAGCATTTCCTGCCTGGAATGATTATGATCTCCCGAATCAATGACCATTTTCAGCCAATCGTTCACCTTGCTGACAAAATCCTCTTTATCCGGCTGAGCAATTGTTTTATGAGATACTTTGTAATTATCTATCATGTCATCAATCCTGCGCATGAATTTATAGAAGATCTCAGCAGCCGAGAAGCGCTCAGGTTCCCAGAATCCAGCCGCAATCAGGATATTTGGATGATAATTGATGCGCTGGAAATCTATTGAGTTGAATATCTGAAGAAACTTTTCCTTTTGTGAGTCCATTGATATGTATCAATTAGTCATTGTTGGATATCATTATCTGCCCGAAAAAATTCGTTCAGTAACAAGCTTTGCGGAAAGAAGAACATTCGGGATCCCATTGCCCGGGTGAGTGCTGCCACCTGTAAAATACAAATTGTGATAGCGGTCATGCCGGTTATGCGGACGGAACCAGGCCATCTGAAATATGTTGTGGCCAATGCTGCCGAACACGGATCCTCTTGATACATTGCAGGCGCTTTGCCAGTCCTCGGGAGTATGACAGATCTCAAATTTAATATGGTCTTCAATATCATCAAGTCCCTGCTGTTTGAGACGCTTTATGACTGCTGCCCTGGTTTTGATTTTTATTGCGTTCCAATCCTGATTGAATTTTTTATCAATGTGTCCGACTGCCACAGCAATTGACAGTGTGTCATTCTTCAAAGGAGCCGCTGAGGGATCATTCCGGACAGGTGCATGCACATAGAAGCTTGGTGTATCGCCAACCGATTTGTCCCTGATGATCCTGTCAAGACCTGCGCGGAATCTGTCCGACAGAAAAACATTGTGATGTTCCAGCTGAGGGTATACTTTGTCGAGCCCCCAGTGAAAACAAATGGCAGAGCATGAATAATTCAAACGGTCAAGACGCGATGAGGCCCGCCTGTCAGGCAATAATTCACGGTAAACATAAGGGAGATCCGCATTTGCTACAAATATGTCAGCCGAAATTTCCTCGTTGTTATTCAGGACTATTTTTTCAATTCTGTTCCCGTTTACACAGATTTTAACAACCGGACTGTTAAAATAAAAGCTGGCGCCTGATTTTTCTGCCTCGGCGAGTAAAGCTCCGGCTACGGCAAACATGCCACCTGCGGGGAAGAAAGATCCTTCTGTCAGTTCTGCTGCGGGGACCATTGAAAAGAGGGCCGGGGTATTAAAGGGACTCTGCCCGACATAAATATCCTGAAAAGTATATGCCATCAACAGATGGGTATTCTTAAAGAACCGTCGTGCATATTTATAGTGGGATGTGAAAGCTTTGATCTTAAATAACAGTGGTATGTTTTTCAGGTTGACCAGCTCGAACAGATTATAGAAATTACGTCCTATCATCCTCTCCATGGAGAGCAGGAACATCTCATACCCTTTAGCAACATAACTCTGAGATCTTTTAAAACTTCCGGGTTCAATCTCTTCAAGCTGCTCCTTCATCTTGTTTTTGTCGGTCGAAAAGTCGAGGGTATCCCCGTTGTCAAAATATATTTTATACAGGTTATCCAGTGGTTTAAGGTTGAGAATTTTCTCAGGGTCAAGACCTAAAGATCCGAATACTTCCCTGTAAATACCCGGCATCATGAACATAGTTGCCCCGACATCGAACCTGTGACCATCCCGTATAATCTGTCCGCATCTTCCTCCGGGGGCAGGATTCTTTTCATAGACCCTTACCCGGTAACCGTTTTTTGCGAGAAAAGCAGCAGTGGTTATTCCGCCGATACCGGCGCCAATTATCACTGCACTCCTGTTTCCGGTCATAATTTAATTAATAAGAGGTTTTGAACCTGGAATCTTTTAATGGCTTTATTTTTAAATTTTGTTCAGAACTTTGAACAGCAAATTTAATTTTTCTTTGATATCGTTCCGGAAGTGAGCCTTTATTTTTAGAATTATTTAATGCTTTGATATTATATTCCAAATCAGCAACTTTGTTAAATATTGAATTAAACAATATGCAAAAGTGAAAAATGTTCTGAAGGTTATTGCGGGCATTCTGCTAATAGTAATTTTAGTTTTCTTTATCCGGATCAGGTCGAATCTTAAAGACCGGCATCCGGATTATAAAGCTGATTTAAATGTCATTACGGGGGAAGCATATCCTTTAAGGGCTGGCTTTTCCGCTCAGCCTGTCACACCGGTAGTTCCCGACAGGTGGAACGATGTAAACGGGAATGCAGAGTATAATCCTGCGGAGGGAGATACTTTTACTGATGGCAATGGGAACGGAGTATTTGATCCCGTGTGGATAGCAGGCTTTGGAAACAAACGTGCGGCCAATGGTATTCACGATGATCTGTGGGCCCGGACAATGGTGATTGATGACGGCAGGACAAGGCTGGCTATTGTTGTGCTTGATGCAATAGGTTTCATGAATGATGATGTGATTGATATCAGGAAAGCTATCCCGGATGATGCGGGGGTGACTTACGTTCTTGTTGCTTCGACACACACGCATGAGGGACCCGACATGTTGGGATTGTGGGGAGAATCGCCCCTTAAAAGCGGAGTTGATCCGGTGCATATGGAATATGTTAAAAGACAGGCTGTTAAATCGGTTGTAACAGCTGTACAAAACCTGCGTCCTGCCATACTTGAGATCTCTGAAGATCTGACCGGCGCAGTTCATCTGGTTAAGGATACGAGACAACCTGAGGTTTTTGATTCCGGTCTGCGGCTTATAAAAGCCATTGACAGCGAGTACGGAACCACTCTCGGATCTCTGATATCATGGGCTGATCACCCGGAAACCTTATGGGGTGACAATCTGCTTATAACTTCCGATTTCCCGCACTTCATTCGTGAAGGAGTTGAAAAAGGAGTTTACAATGGTGACACACTTGTTAAAGCAGGCATCGGAGGAATTGCAGTTTATGTCAACGGGGCAATAGGAGGTTTGATGACCACACACCCAAGTCTTGCAGTAAAAGATCCGTTCACCGGGGAGGAATTCAATGAACCGACTTTTAACAAAGCAGAAGCACAGGGTAAGCAGGTGGCAATGCTGGCACTTAGTTCTATGGTAAATCCTGCCGAAAAAATTGATTCTGCAGGCATATCCCTGATAGTAAGGACACTGCCTCTTCCGATTGAGAATAAATTATTTAAGCTGGGAACAATGCTTGGCCTGTTTAACCGGGGCACTACCGGCCGGATGAATATGCGTTCCGAAGTGTCGGTCTTTAAACTCGGCCCTGTTTCATTTGCAACTCTTCCCGGTGAAGTGTATCCTGAAATAATAAATGGCAGTATTGAAGCACCCGATGGGCGTGACTTCGCGGTAGATCCGGTTGAGGTACCGCCTGTAAGGGAGATGATGGATGGCAGATTCAAATTCATTATCGGACTTGCCAATGATGAAGTCGGATACATCATTCCAAAAAGTCAGTGGGATGTTAAAGATCCGTATACTTATAAAAGAGAAGATTCACCTTATGGCGAGGAGAATTCTTTAGGTCCGGAAACAGCATCTATACTGCATAGCAAATTAAGGGAGATGCTGGAGGAACTAAATCGTGAATAATTTTCCCCAGGGGGAAGGCCCGATAGCTCTCGATAGCTATCAGGACGGGAGGGAAGGGGGTAAAGTCAGGAAAGAAATTAAATCCTATGATATTAAAAATTTTAAAGCACATCCTTTTCGGATTTCTGATTGTCCTTATCCTTTTAATCCTTTGGTTGATCTTCCCCAGAACCTGGTCCGCATTGAATCCCGGCAAGCCGCCGATGGGATATTATTCCGTACCACATATATATATGGCTGTATGGACCGGACTGGAAAAGCTGGTAAATCTTGAACCTGAGATACCTCAGGATATTGAGGAGTTCAAAAACATTGAATACAAAAACATTAACGGGAAGTCACTCCAGCTGGATATTTACCGACCGAAAGAGACCGGCACAGCTCCTCCCTTGCTGGTTTTCATTCACGGAGGTTCCTGGAAAAGCGGTGAGAGATCGGACTACCTTGTTTATCTGATCGATTTTGCAAAAATGGGATATATAACAGCAACTGTTTCATACAGGTTGCTGGAGGACGGACCTTATCCTGCCTGTATCGTGGATGTTACAGATGCTATCGGCTGGTTATTCGGAAATGGGGAAAATTATGGTTACGATACCTCGCGGATTGCGCTTATCGGAGGTTCAGCCGGTGCGCACCTCGCACTCCTTGCAGCTTACGGATGGAAACCAGATAATGGCCTGAACGACAGTACGGTTTCAACAGGAAATCATCACCGGGTGAAAGCAGTGGTCGATATATACGGTCCGATTGATTTTACGACCGAATATGCAAGAAACCATCCTTCAGTGACCTCGTTTCTTGCTCATTCCTATGATGAGGCACCCGAAATCTTTAAGGAAGCCTCACCTGTTTATCACCTTGATAAAGATGATCCTCCAACAATGATTCTTCAGGGAACAGCCGACAGACTGGTCCGGCCAGACCAGTCAGATCACCTGAAGGAATTGCTCGACGATCTTGGTATTCCAAATATCTATCACCGCATACCCGGATGGCCGCACACAATGGACATCATTCAGCGGGTCAATGTTTATTGCCAGCTGAAGATGTCCGAATTTTTCGAACAGAACCTGAATTAACAGTTCGATATGTAACTACCAGGGTTTTCCTGTTCCCTGTAAAAGCCATGATTTTGACCAGGGACTGTTTTTGCCGTCGGTAGATGAAAATGCCGTTGTTTCAAGATTCTCAATGGCATCTGCCGCCATGTCAGGATTGTACAAAAGCTCGTTAGTACCGTACAGGAACCTGATAGGAATTGCATTTCTGACAACAATTGTTCCCGGCGACAGGGCAGGAAAACCTGTTCTCCTGTAATCAAACCAGGATTCGGCAGCCGCTGTCCAGCTTGCGATCCATTTCTGTTCGATTATCTGCTCAAGCGTTCCGTCATATGCTACTCCCGTTCCGGCTACATAATCATCATATTCATCACTCAGGTCCCAGGCATCAAGTGAAGCCTTGATCGCGGCCTCATAATGAGTCTCAGCTGTTGCACCTGTAGTCCAACTCTTCTGTGCAGCTTCGGCAAGAATAAAATTCACTTCAGCAGCCGATATAAGCCTTGCCTTCAGATGAGTGCCTGCAGCAGCCTTATAAATGACACTAAGGTGTGATGCATGGGGATTAAGCGGAGCCTGTTCAAGGTTGGGACACAGGTTATATGCCTGCGGTACTATCGACCATGCAGGAGGAAGACCGACATATTCCGGATCTTCATCCAGCGGCATGCCAAAGTTTTCCACATAAGTGTCGGCAATATCCTGTGCAATAACCCGCTTCCCTGCAACAATCTCATCGTAACCGGCAGGCTGTGAGGGATCTACAACAATGGGAATCTGTATTTTACTTGCCCAGAGTGCCAGACGTGGATCATCCAGAGCTTGTAACTTTTCAACCAATGTTGAACACATTTTCAGTCTTCTCCAGTTTGTTTCGCTTTGATCAAAAGTGGTATTGCACGGCCAGGAATCTGATGGACTGTTTCCGATGTATGCAATATTTGCATCATCGGAAGCATCGGATATTACCGGGAACTGGCCCGGGTTAGCAGCAATTTTCTCAATCCCTGCCTTTGCCATCGCAGACTCCTTTGTAGAGATCCTCATATAGTACCGCAGTGCAAGCGAGTTTGCAAACTTTCTCCATTTCTCAACCGAACCATGGTAAACAACATCCTGAGTGGAATTGATATTCGAATACTCTTCCTGGCTTTTTGACAGGAGAGTGTTTGCCATTTCAAGGTAACCGAGAATACCAATATATATGTCTCTCTGGGAATCATATACTGGTTTCAGGTTGCCGGTTTCACCCTGCAGAGCTTCGGAAAATGGTGCATCACCCCACAGGTCAGTTATCATCCCGAAATTGTAGGCTTTCATGGTCAGTGCAACACCCTGATAGAATTCAAGTTCCTGATCCTCAGCCTTTTTCAGCATCTCCTCTGTATTTCTGAGAATTCCGTAGAAACCTCCCCAGTTCTGGTCGGACCATTCATAACTATTATGGCCTCCACTCCATCCGTCTTTCTGGGTGTGTTGCATTACGCCGGCGATATCTCCGAAACCAAGTCCGACAACATTTTGTCCTGAATAAGTTAATATTGTTGTTAATAGAAGAGCCGGACCTGCATTTGCCGGATCAACTCCGTTTGGATTAATATTCAGTTCTTCAAGGTCCTGACATGAGACAACGAAAAGAAGGAACAGGACCAGGGCTGCTGATATTTTATTTTTAATCGTATACATAATTTCAGATTTTAAGATTTCTAAAATGTTATGTCAAGTTTGATCCCAACCGGGATTACCCATGGTTCCAGGTTGTACCTTTCAATTCCCTGCTTGAACTGCGTACCTCTGGTACCTCCTGTGGAGCTCTCTGCCTGGAATGCCCTTTCGGGATCGATCCCGACTTTAGCCTTAGTCCACAGAATTATGTTGCGGCTGTAAAGGGAGACTGCAATATCCTGTACTACTCCGATCCTGCTTATAAGCTCACGCGGAAAGTTGTAGCTTAAAGAGATCTCTCTCAGCTTGACAAAGTCAGCGTCAAATGTGGAGGGTTTGGTAAATCCCCAGGGATAGCTCACCACGTAAGGTGAAATTATGGTTCCGTCCTCGCCCAGATTTTCAATATAGGTCACGCCTCCTTCGCCATCGTCAACAGCTATTACGCCCGGGACGAACACTCCGTCGGAAACATATACGCCGCTGTAGTTTTCTTCAAACCCGCCGTATTCTTCTGTTGGGCCGCCTACTACATGGAATCCGTTTTTAATGTATTTATCTTCATTTGCCACAAGCCAGTCACGCAGTTCCTTTCCTGTCCTTCCTCCCGGGTTGATCAGGTTATCAAGCCAGAGTTGAGAGCTTCCGTCTTCAGCCATATAACGTTGGGTCTGGGAAACGAACTGGCCGCCGTTCCTCCAGTCAAGCGTCATATTCAGAGCAAGCGACTTCCACGACAGTGAGCTCTGAAATCCCATTGTAAACCTGGGATTG